>Ga0308175_100001188_pt1 | contig 17529 bp, 17 predicted proteins | sample PhyCR1_3_FD_203893 | JGI IMG/M metagenome (GOLD analysis project Ga0308175, IMG submission 203893) | Soil microbial communities from UC Gill Tract Community Farm, Albany, California, United States - DLSLS.C.R1 | ecosystem: Environmental > Terrestrial > Soil > Agricultural land | place: USA...
CCCCGCACGGCCACATCACGTTCCACCCCGGCGGCCGCGTGACCGGCCGCCTCGGCGGCCACAGGCTCAAGCTCCCCGCCTCCGCCGCCCGCGTCAAGTTCCAGCGCGACTGGCCGCTGCGTCTCCCGCCGTTCCCCGCGCTGCGCGACGGCTCGCCGTAGCGTCCGGCTCACGGCGCGGCGCTCGATAGCCGCCAAACGTCCTTCGTGCTCCCCTATAGGGGCCACAGAAGTACGTTTCGCCGCCCGCAGCAGGAACACCGCGTAGCCTGAGGTTGTGGCCAACGCTCTCGCGCGCGAGACCTCGCCGTACCTGCTCCAGCACAAGGACAACCCCGTCGACTGGCTGCCCTGGGGCGAGGAGGCACTGCGGCGCGCGCGCGAGGAGGACCGGCCGCTGCTGGTGTCGATCGGCTACTCGTCGTGCCACTGGTGCCACGTCATGGAGCGCGAGTCGTTCGAGGACGTCGAGACCGCGCGGCTGATGAACGAGCTGTTCGTCTGCGTGAAGGTCGACCGTGAGGAGCGCCCGGACGTCGACGCGATCTACATGGAGGCCGTGCAGTCGATGACGGGCCACGGCGGCTGGCCGCTGAACGCGTTCCTGACACCCGAGCAGGTCCCGTTCTACGGCGGCACCTACTTCCCGCCCGAGCCGCGCCACGGGATGCCGTCGTGGCGGCAGGTGCTCGGCGCCGTCGCGGACGCGTGGCAGCAGCGCCGCGGCGAGATCCGCGAGCGCGGCGGCCAGATGGCGCAGCGGCTCGGCGGCGGCGCGCTGCTGAAGCCGAGCGAGGAGCCGCTACAGCAGGAGTCGCTCACGCGCGCGACGGAGAACCTCGAATCGCTCTTCGACCCCCACTACGGCGGCTGGGGGCCGGCCCCCAAGTTCCCGGCGGCGTCGACGATCGAGTTCCTGCTCGCGCGCGGCGAGCAGCGGATGACTGTCGCGACGCTGCGCGCGATGGCCTCCGGCGGGCTGTTCGACCAGGTCGGCGGCGGGTTCGCCCGCTACAGCGTGGACGCGCAGTGGGTCATCCCCCACTTCGAGAAGATGCTCTACGACAACGCGCTGCTGGCGCGCGCGTACCTGCACGGCTGGCAGGTGGACGGCGACCCGATCCTGCGCCGCACATGCGAGGAGACGCTCGACTGGGCGCTGCGCGACATGCGCGCGCCCGAGGGCGGTTTCTACAGCGCGCTCGACGCCGACTCAGAGGGCGTGGAGGGCAAGTTCTACGTCTGGTCGCTCGAGGAGCTGTCCGAGCTGGTCGGCGAGGACGCGATCGCGTACTTCGGCGCGACCGCGCGCGGCAACTTCGAGGGCTTCAACCACCTCACGGCGCGCGGGCCCGCGATCGGCGACGAGGAGCGCGCGGCAGCGCGCGCCGCGCTGCTCGAGCGTCGCGACGGGCGTGTGTGGCCGGGCCTGGACGACAAGCGCCTGGCGGGTTGGAACGCGCTGATGATCAGCGCCCTGGCGGACGCCGGGGCGGTGCTCGGCCGCGCCGACTACCTCGACGCCGCGCGTGGCGCGGCGGACTTCGTGCTGACGCGCATGCGCGACGACGGCGGCCCGCTGCTGCGCACGTTCAACGCGGGCGAGGCACGGCTCAACGCCTACCTCGAGGACCACGCGTTCCTGCTCGAGGCGCTGCTGGACCTCTACGAGGCGACGTTCGAGCCGCGCTGGTTCGGCGAGGCCCGCGCGCTGGCTGACACGATCGTCGCGCGCTTCGGCGACCAGGAGCTCGGCGGGTTCTTCTCCACGTCCGACGACCACGAGCAGCTCGTCGCGCGCCGCAAGGACCTCGAGGACGCGCCGATCCCGGCGGGCGGCTCGTCGGCGGCGCTCGGGCTGCTGCGGCTGAGCGCGCTGACCGGCGAGTTCGAGTACGAGCGCCAGGCGGTCGGCCAGCTGAGGCTGCTGAACGAGATCGCGCCGCGCCACCCCACGGCGTTCGGCCACCTGCTGCGCGCGATCGACTTCCACCTGCGGACGGTGCGCGAGGTCGCGCTGGTCGGGCCCGACGACGAGGTCGCGCGGCTTGCCGAGGTCGTGCGCTCGCAGCTGCGCCCGGACATCGTGCTGGCGGGCGGGCCGGGCGCCGACGACGCCATCCCGCTGCTGTCCGGCCGCGACCCCGTCGACGGGCGCGCGGCGGCCTACGTGTGCGAGCACTTCGCCTGCCGGCGGCCGGTCACCGAGCCCGCGGAGCTGGCGGCGCTATTGGCAGCGTCTCCCGAGGCTGGCAGTATCGCCACATGACAGCCAGATACGTCGTGCTCTCAGCGCTGGTCACAGCGGTCCTCGGCGCGCCGGCGAGCGCGTCGGCGGCTGCCATCACGGTCGATCAGGGGTGCTACGCCGAGGGCGGCCTGATCACGATCTCCGGCTCCGGCTTCACGCCGAACTCGATCGCCACGTTCACGATCGGCGGGACGACGTCGAGTGCCGACACCGACGAGAACGGCTCCTACACGGGCCAGATCGATGCGCCGGACACCACCCTGAAGCATCCCGGCGCCCAGCAGATGACGCTCTCCTCGAAGGACACGAACACGTTCGAGGAGGTCAGCACGCAGATCAACGTCGCCAGGACCGGCGTCGACGGCGTCCCGGGCAGGAGCAAGCCGCACAAGCGGATCACCTGGAACCTCGCGGGCTTCCCCGGCATCAAGGCGATCTACGGCCACTGGCGCATCCGCGGCAAGACGCGCGGCGATCACAGGATGGGCGTGCCGAAGGGCCCGTGCGGCGTGCTGCACGTCAAGGCGCGGCAGATCGAGGCTCCGGTCCTCTTCGGTGTCTGGACCGTCCAGTTCGACTTCAACCGCCGCTACGACAAGCACGCCACCCCGCGTGCGAGCGTGAAGATCTCCGTCATCAGGACGTTCGGCTGAGCTGCTCCTCGAGCGCGGGGACGTCGAGGTCCTCGCGCTTGGGGTACTGCGGGTCGAGCTCGCGCAGGGTCTCGAGCAGGAGCTGCTGGACGGCCCAGTTGCGGTACCACTTGCGATCGGCGGGGATCACGTACCAGGGCGCCGCGTCGGTGTCGCAGCGCACGAGCGCGTCCTGGTAGGCGGCGGCGTAGTCGTCCCAGAGAGCACGCTCGGCCAGGTCGCCCTCGTTGAACTTCCAGCGCTTCGTCGGGTCGGCCAGCCGGGCGAGCAGCCGCTCGCGCTGCTCGTCGGCCGAGATGTGCAGCATGCACTTGATCCACGTGACGCCGGCCTTCTCCTCGAAGCGGTTGATCTCGTCGTAGCGGCCCTTCCAGTCGGCCAGATCGTGCACGCGGACGATCAGGACGTCCTCGTACTGCGACCGGTTGAAGATCCCGAGGTGGCCGGACTCGGGCAGCGCGCGCCGGATCCGCCAGAGGAAGTCGTGGCTGAGCTCCTCCTTCGTGGGCTGCTTGAACGAGGTGATCCGCAGGCCGCCCGGGTTGACCTGACCAACGACGTGCTTGACCGTCCCGTCCTTGCCGCAGGTGTCCATGCCCTGGAGCAGCAGCACGACCGCGCGCTTGTCCTCGGCGTACAGGCGCTCCTGCAGCTCGGCGAGCGCGGCGCTGTCGGCTTCGAACGCGGCCTGCGCCTTCTTGCGGCTCTTGACGCCGGGCGTCGAGCGCGTGTCGACCGCCGACAGGTCGCCGGCGAAGCGCAACAGCGAGCGGACGTCGGTCACAACACCGGAAGGTACCTGTCCAGCTCCCACTGGGTGACCTGGACGCGGTAGTCCTCCCACTCCTGGCGCTTGATCTCGACGTAGCGGTTGAACGTGTGCTCGCCGAGCGCCCGCAGGACCAGCTCGGACTGCGCCGTCAGCTCGATCGCCTCGCCGAGCGTCTCGGGCAGCTGCTCGATGCCCAGGCGCCGGCGGTCCTCCGGCGACAGGTGGTAGAGGTTCTTCTCCATCGGCTCGGGCAGCTCGTAGCCCTTCTCGATGCCCTCCAGGCCGGCGTGCAGCAGGGTCGCGAACGTCAGGTACGGGTTGCACGCCGGGTCGGGGCAGCGCAGCTCCATCCGCGTGGCCTGCTCCTTGCCCGGGTGGTAGAGCGGCACGCGCACGAGCGCGCTGCGGTTGCGCCGCGACCACGCCACGTAGGTCGGCGCCTCGTAGCCGGGCACCAGGCGCTTGTAGGAGTTCACCCACTGGGCGAAGATCGAGCTCAGCTCGCGCGCGTGACGCAGCTGGCCGGCGATGAACGCCTTGCCGACGCCGGAGAGGAAGTACGTGTCGTCGGCGTCGAAGAACGCGTTGCGCCCGTCCTTGAACAGCGACATGTGCGTGTGCATGCCCGACCCGTTCTCGCCGAAGAGCGGCTTGGGCATGAACGTCGCATGCCAGCCGTTCTTCATCGCGTACTCCTTGACCGTGATGCGGTAGGTCATGCAGTCGTCGGCCATCTTCAGCGCCGGCGCGTAGCGCATGTCGACCTCGTGCTGGCTTGGCCCGACCTCGTGATGGGAGTACTCGACATGGATGCCGAGCTGCTCCAGCGCCAGCACGGTCTCGCGCCGCACGTCGGAGCCGGCGTCGAGCGTCGTCAGGTCGAAGTAGCCGCCTTCGTCGAGCACCTCGGTGCCGTGCTTGTCCTTGAACAGGAAGTACTCCAGCTCCGGGCCGACGTTGAAGGTGTCGAAGCCCATCTCCTCGGCGCGCGTCAGCGCCCGGCGCAGCACGTGGCGCGGGTCGCCCTCGTAGGGCGTCCGCTCGGGCGTGAGCACGTCGCAGAACATGCGCCCGACGCCCTGCTCGTCGGGGCGCCACGGCAGCACGGCGAACGTCGTCGGGTCGGGCATCGCGACCATGTCGGATTCCTCGATCGCGTTGAAGCCGGTGATCGACGAGCCGTCGAAACCCATGCCGGCCTCGAACGCGTCGGCGAGCTCCGACGCGCCGATCGAGAACGACTTCAGCTGGCCGAGGATGTCGGTGAACCAGAACCGGATGAAGCGGATCTGGCGCTCCTCGACGAGCGCTTGGACGTCCTGCGCCGTGCGCGGCTGGTCGCTCATGGGCGGGACCCTAGCCGACGGCCGTAGGCCCGCTGGTCCATGCCGGCCGGCCCGGCGGGCCGGTCAGATCTGGAACTGCTCGCGGTGGTCCAGCCAGCGCTGGGCCCACATGCGCAGCTCGGTCACCGCCGGCTCCAGGCCACGGCCCATGTCCGTCAGCTCGTAGGTGACCTTGACCGGCGGCCCGGCGTCCACGCGTCGCTCGACGACGCCGCGCGCCTCGAGTTCCTTCATCCGCTCCGACAGCAGGCGGTCGCTGAGCTCCGGGACCGCCGCGGCGATCTGGGAAAAACGCATGGCGCCGCCGTTCAGGAGGACCTCGACGATCGCTCCCGTCCAGCGGCGCCCGATCAGCTCAACCGCCTCGTGGTAGAGGGGGCAGCAGGTGGGCTCTTCGCCCATGGCCACGAGCCTAGCGCCCCCAGCTACCTACGCGGCCTTGAGCTGCCTTGTCTCCTCGACGGAGCCGTCGGCGGGTACCTCGCCGGCGATGTTGATCCAGGCCGTGAAGGCCTCCAGCGACGCGTACGCGACCGCCTCGAGGATCTCCTCGTCGTCCCAGCCCGCCTCGCGCGCCTCCTCGTGGAGGTGCATCGGCGGCGTGCCGGACTCGGCGACGACGGCCTGGAGGTAGCGCAGCAGCGCGGCCTCGTGCTCGTCGCGAGAGTCCCACTCGCGGGCCAGCGCGATGTCGTCGAGCTTGAGCCCGGCGGCGCGCGCGGTGCGCGTGTGCAGGGCCAGGCCCGGCTGGGAGTCGAAGTGGTCGGCGACCGCGAGCGCGATCCGCTCGAGCGTTGCGATCTTCAGGCGGCCGTGGCGGAGCTCCGAGCGGAACCGCGCGTAGGCGCGCAGGACCGCCGGCGAACCGGCGATCACGCCGAGGAAGTTCGGGAGCTGGCCGCCCGTGGCCAGCGCACCGCGAAGGACCGGGACCGAGCCCTCGGGCGCGGTGAGGTCGTCATGGATCTGGAATCGGCTCATCGGTGTCTTCATCAGCTGTGCCTTGGGACGGTGGGTGTGTGGCGGCGGTCCGTGCCCCTTCTGCTTCACTTTGGGCGTATTCCTTACCCGAGGTAAGTATATCCGGCCGTCAAGGCCTGGATTACGCGCCCAGGGGCAACGTCCCCATCTACGCAGGGAACGCTTCAGCGGACATAAGGAAACGCTCGAACGCGGCGCGTGGCCGCTCGCCGCCTACGGGTGCGCGGTCGTCAGCGCGACGATGCAGCAGAAGATCCCGAGCAGGACCGCCCACATGGCGATCCGGTCCGGGCGCGGGCCCAGGCGCTCGATCGGCGTGCGCGGCGGGCGCCGGCGCTCGACCTCCACGAGGCGCAGTGAGGACACCGGGCGACCGGTGATCTGCACGGTGCGGCGCTCCGCGGCGCGAACGCGCTCGAGCCGGGCGTTCATCGACGCCTCGGGGGTGAGGTGGCGCTCCGGGGTGGCGTGGCGCGCCTCGGCGGCTTCACGCAGATGCTCGACATCGGCCCACCACGAGCGGGCCTCGGCCTGTTGGGACATGAGGGTCAGGTTCCTCTTTCTCGGGCCTACGGGGTTAGCTGTCGGGCTCGCGCAGAAAGAGTCGCGCTACGCCGGGCGGCGGCCGCCGGGCGATTCGCCCCCATCACAGTGGGTCCCCCGCTCCCCGCCTGAGGGCGGAGATTCAGCGGTACTGGCGAGCACCATCGTAGCAACGCGAAAATCTCCTGCATACGCGCGGTTATTACGGAAACTGCGGGAAAGACCGTAGGCTGCGGGTCGGATGGAATTGCGGGGTATCGACCATGTCCAGGTGGCGGGCCCTCCCGGGTGCGAGGTTGCCGCGCGGGCGTTCTACGGCCAGCTGCTCGGGTTACGAGAGATCCGCAAGCCGCCGTCGCTCGCCGCCCGCGGCGGCGTCTGGTTCGCGCTCGGGCGCCAGGAACTGCACGTTGGCGTCGAGGCGGACTTCCGCCCCGCGCTCAAGGCACACCCGGCCTTCACGTGCGAGGACCCAGACGCGCTCGCCGTGGCCCTGCTGTCCTCGGGCGCACCCGTCTCCTGGGACAACGCGGTCCCGGGCGTCCGGCGCTTCTACACCGCCGACCCCTTCGGCAACCGCCTCGAGATCGTGGGCGAGGCGCTGTCGTCGGCCTTCTAGCGGCCGGCGACCTTCGCCACGAAGGCCGCGACGTTCTGGGCGTCCTGGCCGTCGAGGAGCTCGGCGGGCATCTGGCCCGAGCCGCGGGCGCGGCCGTTGGCGATCGCGTCCTTGATGAACGTGACGCGGTTCTTGATCGTGTCGGCCGGCGAGGAGCCGTTGATGCCTGAGATCAGCGCGTCGAGGTTCGGGCCGACCTTGCCGGCGCCGCGCGAGGCCTTGAGCGTGTGGCAGGTGTTGCAGTTCTTGGCGAACAGCGTGCGGCCGTGCTGCTCGGCGTCCGTGAGCTTCACGCCGCCGGGGGCCTTCTTGGACTCGCTGTCGTTGTTCTTGGCCATGACGAGCGCCGGGACGCCGATGCCGATCAGCAGCGCCGCGAGGCCGGCGATGATCGAGACCGCGCGGCCGCCGCCGCGCGACTGCGTGTAGAGCTGCTCGCGCGCGCCCCGCGGACCGCCCCCGAAGCCGAGGAACACCACGGTGAGGCCGATGACGATGAAGGCCAGGACGAAGGCTGTTGAGGCGACCATCGGGCGCGAACCCTACATACCGGGGAGGCGATGCGTCATCGGCGGCGGCCGGACGCGAAGCTCTGCACCGGCGGAGCAACGGCGCGGAAGTCCCCACCGCCGGCAGCGACCCGCTCGCGCTCGCCCTCGGCCTGCACCCGAGCGAGCTCGGCGGCGTCCAGCAGGCTGAAGTCCTTGACCTCCGCGGCCGGCCGTTCGACACCGTCGAGCCCGCGCAGATCGGTGATCAGGACGTTGATCTGACCCCCGCCCGCGGGGTGACGCTCGAGCTTGCCCTCCGCGACGAGCAGCGGCTCGGAGCGGACGATCGCGCGGTGGCGCTCGTAGATCTCCGGCGGCACGACCAGGTTGATCGTCCCCGCCTCGTCCTCGAGCAGCATGAACACGATCCCCTTCGCCGTGCCGGGGCGCTGGCGCGCGACGACGATGCCGGCCACCTTCACGCGGCTGCCGTGGCGAAGCTCGCGCAGGTCCGCGCTCGTGACCATGCCCTCGCCACGAAGCCGGTCGCGCAGCAGCGCGAGTGCGTGCGGCCCGGTCGTCAGCCCGGTCGTGGCGTAGTCGGCGATCATCGACTCCCAGCCGTTCAGGCGCTCGAGCTCCGGCGCCGCCGGCAGCTCCAGCGGCAGCGAGAGCTGCGTGCCCTCGCCCCTGGCCTTCGCAGCCTCGGCCGCCCGGCGAGCGGCCGCCGCCGAGGCGAAGCCGGCCGCGTGGCGGCCCTCGACCTGGGTCGCCCGGCCGACCTCCATCGGGGTCCCGGCCGGCGAGGGGGCGAGCGCTCCGACCCGGTGCGCCGGTGCGGCGATGCCCAACGTCCACAGGGCGCGGCGGCGGTCCCCGCCGGCCAGCGCGTCGCACGCGCCAGACCAGGCGAGCGTCTCGAGCGCCGGGCGCCCGGTGCCGGCCCGCGAGGCGAGGTCGCCGAGCGAGGTGAACGGGCCGCCCGACGCCCGCTCGGCCACCAGCGCCGCGACCTCGTCGGCGCGCACCCCCAGGACGTAGCCAAGGCCGATCCGCACGGCGCCGCCATCGGTCACCGTGCAGCCGACCGCGCTGTGGTTGACGTCGGGCGCCAGCACCTCGATCCCGCGCCGCTGGGCGTCGTGCACGAGCGCGTCGGGCGGGTAGAAGCCCATCGGCTGCTCGTCGAGCAGCGAGCACAGGAACTCCGGCCCGTAGTGCACCCGCAGCCAGGTCGACTGGTAGGCCAGCAGCCCGAACGCGGCGCCGTGCGCCTTCGGGAAGCCGAAGCCCGAGAAGCCGACGATCATCGACCAGACCCGCTCGGCGGTCTCGGCGCCGGCCCCATGCGTCACGCGCGCGCCCTCGGCGAAGTCGTCGTGGAACGCGCCCAGCGCCTCGACCGAGCGCTTGCGGCTCATCGCTCGCCGCAGCCCCTCGGCCTGGCCCGGCGAGAAGCCCGCGAACGCCATTGCCACCTCGATCACCTGGTCCTGGAAGATGATCGTGCCGAGCGTCTCCTTGAGCACCTCCTCGAGACACGGGTGCTCGTAGGGGACCTCGTAGCTCGGGTTCGCGCGCAGCGCCTGCAGCCGCGCGATGTACGGGTTGACCGCGCCGCCCTGGATCGGCCCGGGGCGCACGATCGCGACCTGAATCGTGAGGTCCTCGAGCGACTTCGGCCGCGTCCGCAGCAGCGATCCCATCTGCGCGCGCGACTCGATCTGGAAGACGCCGGTCGTCTCGGCGTTCTGGATCGCCTCGTAGGTCGGCCCGTCGTCGTAGGGGATCCGCGAGAGGTCGACGCGCTCGTTGCGACGGCGGTGGATCAGCTCGACGCAGCGCTCGACGGCGCTCAGCATCCCGAGGCCGAGCAGGTCGATCTTCAGGAACCCCGCGTCTGCGCAGGAGTCCTTGTCCCACATGACCATCTGGCGGCCCTCCATCGCGGCGGGCACGACCGCGCAGCAGTCGATCAGCGGGCGCGTGGCGACGATCATCCCGCCCGAGTGCTGGCTGAGGTGGCGCGGGAGCCCGTGAGCCTCGTCGGCCAGGCGGTGCAGCCAGGCCCAGCGGCCCTCGCCCTGGCGCCCATCCCCCAGCGCGGTCGCGATGTCCTTGTCGACCGCGTGCGCCGAGAACGCCTCCGACGAGCGCGCCACGCGCTCGATCTCCCCCGGCGGCAGGCCGAGCGCCTTGCCGAGCTCGCGGATCGCGCCGCGCGCGCGGTAGGTCGGGAAGGCCGCTACGAGCGCCGAATGGTCGGCGCCGTAGCGCTCGTGCACGCGCGGGATCAGGACCTCGCGGATGTCGCGCGGGAAATCGAGGTCGATGTCCGGCAGCGACGTCAGCTCCTCGTTGAGGAAGCGCCCCAGGAAGAGGTCGTTCTTGACCGGGTCGACGTGCGAGAGGCCGGTGAGGTAGCAGACGATCGAGGAGACGCTGGAGCCGCGCCCTCGCCCGGGCGGCAGCAGCGACCGGACCGTGTCCGGCCCCCGCACCTCGACCGCCACCTCGCGCGCGAGCTCGAGCAGGTCGCGGTGCAGCAGGAAGAACCCGGACAGGCCCAGCGAGCCGATGACGCGCAGCTCCTCGGTCAGGCGAGCCGCCGCCTGGTCGTGCAGCGCGCCACCGCGCGGGTAGCGGGTGGCGAAGGCCGCGTCGCAGACCTCGGCGAGGGTCGCGTCGGCCGTGTCGTCCTCGGCGCCCGGATAGCGGTAGCCCAGGTCGCTGGAGAGGTCGAAGGTGAGCGTCGCCGCCAGGCGCTCGGTCTCCGCGACCGCGTCGGGATGATCGGCGAAGCGCGCGGCCATCGCGGCCGGCGTGGCGAGCACGTGCGCGTGGTTGCCGCGCCGCAGTGGCTCGGATGCGTCGAGTGTGGTGTGCTCGCGGATCGCGACGAACGCGTCCTGCAGCCGCGCGCGGGCCGCCGAGTGGGCGTGCACGTCGCCGGTCGCGACGCACGGCACCCCCAGCCGCTGCGCGAGCGCCGCCAGCCCGCGGTTCAGCGTGCGGTCGTGGCGGGCGAACGGCCGTTGCAGCTCGACCCGGAACGCGTCGTGCCCGAAGGCCGCGAGCAGCCGGCGCATCGTCGGTTCGTCCCGGACCCCGTGGCGTGCGCAGCCCGACAGGCAGACGAGCCCGGCCGCATGCTCCTCCAGGGCTTCGAGCGACACGCTCGGCGGCAGCACCGCGCGGCGCCCCGGCGTTTCGCGCGTGTGCGCGTGCGCGCGCGTGAGCAGCCGGCAGAGGTTGCGCCAGCCGGCGTCGTCGCGGACGAGCAGCGTGACATGGCGATCGCCCTCCAGTGACAGCTCGCAGCCGTGGATCGCCTTGAGCCCGAACGTCCGCGCCGCCTGCGCAAACTCCATCGAGCCCGAGACCGTGTCGTGATCGGTCAGCGCGAGCGCCGTGTGCCCCCGCTCGACCGCCGCGATCGCGAGCTCCTCGGGCAGCGACGCCCCGTCCAGGAACGAGAACGCGGAGTGCGCGTGAAGCTCGACGTAGGCCATGCGAACACATGTTCGCATGTTTGCCGGATGGCGTCAGGCGCTCAGGCAGTCGTAGCGCGGGACCCAGAAGCCCTCGCGCGTGTGGTCCAGGCGGCGAGCAGGCGCTGGCTCGACGTCTCGTGCTTGAACCCGCCGCCGAAGCCGATGCCCACCTTCGCCTTGCCATCGATGCCGATCGTGCTCTTGTCCGAGCCATAGCCGCGCATCTGCACGAACCCGTCGTCCATCACGAGGCGCATCAGGCCCGCCGGGTCCTTGAGCAAAGCAGACACCGAGGGACGCCCATGCTGGGTGAGGTCGAGGTGTCCCTCGAGCTCCCACGAGCGCCCGCGGCCCGCCTGCAGGTGGCCCGCTACCGACTGCAGCGCGATCGGCAGGTCGCCGGATGCGTTCAACTCGCCCGATCCCATCACCATGAGGTCGACCGGGTGCCCGTTGCGATCCGTCGTCACCGCGACCTGCCCCTCCACGCCGACGCCGCCGCTGATGAGCTCGCCGGCATCGAGGGAGACACCGGCCTTGAGGTAGTACGTCTTCTTGCCCGTCACCGTGTCGTCGCGCATCCCCGCGACCGCATCCGCCTTGAAGATCTCCGCAGCGAGCGACAGCTTGCCCTCGAACTGCCGGTAATGAGAAGTCGGCGCCGGGATGTGCGGCATGACAGCCTCGACGCGGCGCCAGTAGGCCCGGACGGCGGGCGTGTAGAGGTTCGGATCCACCTTCGGACGGTTGAGCAGGCGCAGCAACGCTTCGGCCTGCATGTCGTTCTTGACCTCGTACGTCGTCCCGTGCCCGAGCGACGCGATCGCCGCCGCCCGCAGCTCTCCGCCGATCGCCGGCCTGTCCCCAACCTTGAGATGGCCGCCGACGTCCAGCGAGATCCCGCCGTCGAGATGGTCGGTGACCGTAACGGCGATCGTGCCGTCGGACTTGTGGTCGACGAGGGCCGCGCTGCCACCGGCCAGCCTGACCACGGCGACGTCCAGGTTCAGGTCGTCTCCCTTGCGGTGGCTCGACACCGAGCACGGCTCGTGCGGGTCGGCGCAGTCATGGCCCTCGACGATGCACAACCCGCGGCGCAACTGCGCGACGGTGGCCGCCGCGATCGCGCGGCCCTGAAGCGTGAACGCGCCCGCGATGGCGAAGACGAGGGCGACGAGCGCGACGACGGCGATGTACTCGACGCCGGCCTGGCCGGATGTGGAGCGGAGGCGCATGCGACCACGATGCGCGGCCGCGTGTGACGGATCAGCACCAAGGTGTTACGAGGCGCCGATATCGTCGTCGCATGCTGACGAGCGAGGACGGAGCGCGGTTCGCGGAGGAGTGGTTCGGCGCATGGAACGACCACGACCTCGACGCAATCCTCGGTCACTACACGGAGGACGTCGAGTTCGTCTCGCCGTTCGTGGCGGTGCTCAACGACGACCCGGCGGGCGTGATTCACGGCAGGGACGAGCTGCGGGCCTACTTCACGCGCGCGTTCGAGCGCTTCCCCGACCTGCGCTTCGAGCCGCTCGACGTCCTCGTCGGCGTGAGCTCCGTGACGCTCTCCTACGTCAGCGTCGGCGGTCGCCGCGCTGCCGAGGTGATGACGCTCGGCCCCGACGGCCGCGTCACGCACGTGCTCGCGCACTACCGCGACGCCGCGTAGCGGGCGACCGGCCACCCGTGGGCCCCCAAAGCCGGAATAGTTACGGTTCTCGGGGCCCACGCTCCCGCTTCGTCGCCAGCGACACTTTTGTCAGGCCGAGGCCTGCTCGTACCAGGCGCCCTCCTCGAGGTCGCGGTAGACGACGGTGTTGCGGCCGCCGGCGACCAGCACCTCCCAGTAGCGCCGGCGCAGCGGCGCGTCGGTCCACCAGCGGTCCTCGACCAGCCACGACTCGCGCACCGCCTCGACCTCGCGGCCGCCGACGACCACCGGCCGGCCGTCGGAGCCGGCGGTCACGGAAGCCCGCCGTGGGAGGTTCAGGCGGCGCGGAGAGGTCATTCACTCATACGGCGTCAGCACCGCGCGGCGCTCGGGCACGCGTGAGGACGGGTCGGTCTCCAGCACGCGCAGCGCGGCGTCCGGGCCGGCGGCCGCACGGGCCTGGCGGACCGCCTCGCGCAGGCGGGCGGCGCGCTGGGCCGCGCCGTCGCTGAAGAGCGCGCCGCTCGCCCCTGGCGGCGGGCCGAAGCGGTCGACCGCCAGGCGAAGCGCCTCGGCGGGCGCGGGCATCGTCGCCAGCCGCCCCGTCAGCGCAAGGCGCATCCGCGCGGCGTCCTCGGTGGACTCGCGGAACACGACGCGCTCTCGCCACGTGCCGCCCTCGACGAGCACGGCGGAGACGACCGCCGCGCGGATCGTCCGGCCGCGGCGGTCGCGCCGGGCCAGCAGGTGGTCGACCAGCAGCGCCAGTGCGCGCTCCAGCTGCGGGCCCGACGCGGACTCCGGCAGCGTCAGCGACTCCTCGACGCGCTCGCCCGGGGCGCGCGGGCGCAGCGGCGTGTCGCGGCCCAACGCGAGCTCCCGCGCCCGCAGGCCCGCGGGCCCGAAGCGGTCGGCGACCGCCGCGCGCGGCAGCGCGCCCAGCTCGCCGAGCGTCGTGATCCCCAGGCGCTCGAGCACCGCCGGCAGGTGCGCGGTCGCGTCGCAGTGGCGCAGCAGCGCAACCGGCTCACCCGCCAGCTCGCGCGCCCCGGCCACGATCTCCGCGCGCCGCGCTCGCGCGCGCGAGGCGCCCGCGAGCGCGCAGAACCGCGACGGCCCCGCGCCGATGCGCGCCGGCCGGCGCAGCGCGGCGCGCGTGGCGGCGACCACGCCGTCGAGCGTCCCGCCGTGCAGGCGCCGCAACCCGCGCGCGTCGAAGCACGCCAGCCCCGGCGCGCCCGGCTCGACCGCGGCGCCGACGGACTCCATGCGCGCGATCACCTCCTCCCAGGCGTCGTTGACCGCCACCGGATCGGGCGGCACGAGCGCCAGCGACGGGCAGCGCGAGAGCGCCTCGCCCAGCCGCATGCCCGGCCGGACGCCGGACGCCTCCGCCGCCGCGGACACCTCCCCCACGAGCTGCTCCCTCCCCGGCTCCGGCGCCAGCGCGGCCGGCCCGGTCATCAGCGCGTCGCGACCGCCGGCAGCGATCTCGAGCTCGAATCGCGGAAGAAGTGTGCAGACAATGGACACGAACACATGTTCGCACCATCGTCAAGGGGCGCGGCGGGGTACGTTGCAGGGTGTGAGCCGCTACGACGAGATGACCTACCGCCGCTGCGGGCGCAGCGGCCTGAAGCTGCCGCTCGTGTCGCTCGGGCTATGGCACAACTTCGGCCACGATCGCGAGATCGACGGGCAGCGCGCGATCATCCGCCGCGCCTTCGACCTCGGGATCACCCACTTCGACCTGGCCAACAACTACGGGCCGCCCAACGGTGGGGCCGAGGAGAACTTCGGGCGCATCCTGCGCGAGGACCTCGCCGGCCACCGCGACGAGCTGGTCATCTCGACGAAGGCCGGCTATGACATGTGGGAGGGCCCCTATGGCGAGTGGGGCTCGCGCAAGTACCTGCTCGCGAGCCTCGACCAGTCGCTGGAGCGGATGGGCGTCGACTACGTCGACATCTTCTACTCGCACCGGTTCGACCCCGACACGCCGCTCGAGGAGACGCTCGGCGCGCTCGACACCGCGGTCAGGAGCGGCCGAGCGCTCTACGTCGGGATCTCGTCCTACTCCGGCCAGCGCACCGAGGAGGCGGTGGCGATCCTGCGCAGCATGGGCACGCCGCTGCTCATCCACCAGCCGTCGTACTCGATGCTCAACCGCTGGGTCGAGAAGGACCTGCTCGAGGTCCTGGAGCGCGAGGGGGTCGGCTGCATCGCGTTCTCGCCGCTGGCCCAGGGGATGCTGACCGGCAAGTACCTCGACGGCATCCCCGAGGACTCGCGCATCAAGTCAGACGGCCGCTTCCTGACCCAGGACATGCTCACGCCCGAGCGCCTGAACCACATCCGCGCGCTGAACGACATCGCGCGCGAGCGTGGTCAATCGCTGGCGCAGATGGCGATCGCCTGGACGGTGCGCGACGAACGTGTCACGTCGGCGCTGATCGGCGCCTCGAGCGTCAAGCAGCTCGAGGAGAACGTCGCCGCGATCGACGACATCGAGTTCACCTCGGACGAGCTCGAGGCGATCGACCGCGACGCGGTCGAGGCCGGCATCAACCTCTGGCAGCAGTCGTCGGACGCCTGAGGCGCCGGCGGCTCAGCGCCTGGCTTCGAGCGTCTCGCGGATCTGGTCGAACGCGCTCGGGTCGCGGCGCTCGAGGCGCTTGAGGTCCCAGCGGCTGAGGATGATGAGCCGCATCGGCGCGGTCGCGCGCACGGTCGCGGTGCGCAGCTCCTTCTCGAGCACGCCGATCTCGCCGAAGAAGTCGCCCGGGCCGAGGTCGTTGACGTGCCGGCCGTCGCGCTCGACGGAGGCGGTCCCCTCCTCGATGGCGAAGAACTGGTAGCTGAAGTCACCCTCCCGGACGAGCTCCTGCCCCTCGGGCACCGAGGTCTCCCCCGCCAGCGTCGCCAGCGCGCGCAGGTCGTCGTCGGACATGTTCTGAAAGAGCGTGATGGCCTTGAGGCGGTTCGGGTCCATGGGGGGAACCTATCTACAAAGCCGAGGGTTGACCAAACATTGCCGCGAGCCGCAGCGCGACGGCGAAGTCGCCCTCCAGATCCATGCGCCCGGATAGCAGTGCCTTGGCGGGATCGAGCTCGCCCGCGGCGACGCGCAGGAAGTCCGCGACGCCGAGCTTGATCGTCAGGTCGGCGCCCGGCACCGCGCCCTCGCGCACGCTCGCCCGGTCGGGCCCGCAGGTGACCGTCCAGGTCCGGGTGGCGGCGCGCGGATACGTCAGCTCGTAGCGGATGTCGCCGGTCCAGCCCGCGGCCCGGTCCGGGCTGTACATGCGCGGCATCCGCGCGAACACCATCCGCAGCCCGCGCGGCGAGCCGATCGTGCGCTCGAGCCGCTCGTCGGTCGAGCGCCGGACGAACCGCTTGAAGAGGGCTTCACCGAGCGGCACTCGGCGCAACGTAGCGGGTACCGTCGGGAGCGATGCTCGCCCTCGCCCGCTGGTGCTCGGAGCACCGTCGCATCGTCGTCGTCGCATGGATCGTCGTGCTGATCGCCGTCCTGGCCGGCTGGGGGTCGGCGGGCTCGAACTACTCGAGCAACTTCTCGCTGGGCGACACCGGCTCGCAACGTGCGGTCGACCTGCTCAAGAGCCGCTTCCCGGCACAGTCCGGCGATCGCGACCAGATCGTCGTTCAGGCGAGCGACGGCCTGGCCGCGCCCGCCAGGCGAGCCCGTGTCTCCGCGATGCTCGCGAAGGTCGCGCGCCTGCCCCACGTCGCGCAGGTGGTCAGCCCGTATGCGGCCGAGGGCCGCGAGCAGGTCTCGGCCGACGGTAGGACCGGCTTCGCCACGGTGCTCTTCGACAAGCGCGCGGACCTCGTGCCCGTCGACGCGATCAAGAAGGTCATCTCGACGGCCAAGGACGCGCGTGCGCCTGGCCTGCGGGTGGAGCTCGGCGGCCAGGCCATCCAGCAGGCCGAGGTCGCGCCGCCCGGCTCGCTGACCGGGATCGGCGTGCTCGCGGCCGTCGTGGTGCTGCTGATCAGCTTCGGGTCCTTCCTGGCGATGGGCCTGCCGATCGTGACCGCCCTGTTCGGGCTCGGCACCGGCGCCGGGCTGATCGGGCTCGGCACCCACGTGATCGACATGGCGGACTTCTCGCTCGAGCTGGCCGCGATGATCGGGCTCGGCGTCGGGATCGACTACGCCCTGTTCATCCTCACGCGCTACCGCGAGATCTACGGCGAGAACGGCGGCGATGTCCGCGAGGCGGTGCTGCTGGCGATGGACACCTCGGGCCGCGCCGTGCTGTTCGCGGGCGCCACCGTGGTCATCGCGCTGCTCGGGATGTTCGCGCTCGGCGTGAGCTTCCTGTACGGGCTCGCGGTCGCCGCGTCGGTCGCCGTCCTGCTCGTGCTCGCCGCATCCGTGACGCTGATGCCGGCGCTGCTGACGTTCTTCGGCCGGCGCGTCGGCGAGCCCGGGCGGCTCGCGCAGCGGCTCACCCGGCGCCGGGCGCCGTCGGCCGCGCGCGCCGGCGTCTGGGTGCGCTGGATCGGCGTGATCCAGCGCCGGCCGGTCGTCACCGCCGTGGCGGCCACCGCGCTGATGCTGACGCTCGCGGCCCCGGCGCTGTTCCTGCGGCTCGGCTCCAGCGACGCCGGCAACAACCCGAGCTCGTTCACCTCGCGGCAGGCCTACGACCTGCTCGCGGAGGGCTTCGGCCCCGGCTTCAACGGCCCGCTCAGCATC
>Ga0308175_100001189_pt1 | contig 17528 bp, 15 predicted proteins | sample PhyCR1_3_FD_203893 | JGI IMG/M metagenome (GOLD analysis project Ga0308175, IMG submission 203893) | Soil microbial communities from UC Gill Tract Community Farm, Albany, California, United States - DLSLS.C.R1 | ecosystem: Environmental > Terrestrial > Soil > Agricultural land | place: USA...
AGCCAGCTCTGCGAGCCGGCGATCAGCAGCGAGGCGATCACCGTGTCCAGCAGCAAATTGATTTGCGCCACCGAGGAGCCGAACAACGTCGGCACCATCAAGCGCATGATCCGCCGTACCTGCGGATGGCTCCATCCCCAACGCGGCATCGACAGCAGATCCAGCCCCCGCAGCGCCGGCAACTGGAACAGCAACTGCAGGATGCCCGCCGCCATGATCGCCCAGCCCAGCGCCAGGATCGGCGTCTGCAGCCATTTCGACAGCCACAGCGCGCCGGCGATCATGCACAGATTGAGTATCACCGGTGTTAGTGCCGGCAGACCGAACTTGTGGAAGCTGTTGAGCGCCCCGCCGCACAGCGCCGTCAGCGAGACGAACAACAGGAACGGAAAGGTCAGCCGCAACAGCTCGACCGTCAACGCGAATTTCTTTGGCTCGTCGATCGCGCCCGGCGAAAAAATCGTGGTGACCTGCGGCGCAAAGACCAGCCCGATCGCCGTGACCACCAGCAACACGCCACCGAGGGTGCCCGAGACGCGCGCCATCAGCTCCTTGAGTTCGGCGTGCGTGCCCTTTTCCTTCACCTCGGTGAACACCGGTACGAAGGCGGTGGAGAACGATCCTTCGGCGAACAGCCGGCGCATGAAGTTGGGGATGCGGAAAGCGACCCAGAAGGCGTCGGTGTACGCGTTGGCGCCGAACGCCGAGTTGATCGCCATGTCGCGCACGAGCCCGAGCACGCGGGAAACCATCGTCATGCTGCTGAATGAGAGCAGCCCACGGAACATGCTGGGGGATTTCATGCGTCGAACGGAACCTGGGCTCAGCCAAAGCGCGTAGTGTGACAGCCCGCCAGGGCACGCAGGTAGCGGCGGCGTGGCGGCAACATGGCCAATGGGGTCGCGTATCGAGCGGAACAACGCACGGAGGCACATCATTGTGCGCAGCCACTCTCCCCGCGCGGCCGCACCGCCAACGCGGCGGGATCACCGCGCAGCACGGATATCACCTCGTCGGCCCAGCTAAACAGTTGACCGGCCAGCGCATTACCGGCATAATTGCGCGTCTTTTTCCAACCCAAGCATCTCTGGAGTTCTACCTTGGCCAACATCAAGTCCGCGAAGAAGCGTGCGCGCCAGTCCGAGCAGCGCCGCCTGCGCAACGTCAGCGCTCGTTCCATGGTGCGCACCGCCCTCAAGAAGGTCGTCAAGGCGATCGAGGCGAAGGACAAGGCCGCCGCTGTCGAAGCCTTTGCCACCGCCCAGCCGGTCATGGACCGCTACGCCGCGCGTGGCCTGATCCACAAGAACAAGGCCGCTCGCCACAAGAGCCGCCTCAACGCGAAGATCCACGAGCTGGCGTAAGCCGGCGCGGATCACTCAGGGTTGGATGAAAAAGCCGGCGCAAGCCGGCTTTTCTTTTGGTGGATGGCGGCATGAGCGCCCCATCCGCCCTTGGGATCCTTCCCCCGGAACCGGGGAAAGATCAATGCGTGCAATCGAGATTTCGCTCTAAACGGCGGAAGGATCGTGGCGTGCAGCCCGAATCCGGGCCTTCTCCGCTTGCGGGAAGGTGCCGACGGGCAGATAGGGCCGCCTTGCGAGATGCCGCCTACTCCGCCCCGCGCAGCCGCACGTCGCCCGGCGCCATGTCCGTTCGCTCCTCACGCACCTCACGCTTCGATTCGAAGAAGCGTTGCACCTGCTGGCACACCGCCATCGTGTTGTCGCGCGCAATCGCCGAAACGAGAAACCACGGTGCCGTCCAACCCAGCCGCTGCACGATCTCCTCGGCCACCGCCTGGCGCTCGTCCTGCGGCAACACGTCCGCCTTGTTGAGCACCAGCCAGCGCGGACGCTCCAGCAGTTCCGGATCGAACTTGGACAACTCCTGCTCGATGGCCTGCACCTGCTCGACCGGATCAGTGCCGTCGATCGGTGCGATATCCACCAGATGCAGCAGCAGACGCGTGCGCGAGACGTGGCGCAGGAACTGGATGCCCAGCCCGGCGCCCTCCGCCGCGCCCTCGATCAGGCCGGGAATATCGGCGATCACGAAACTCTGGTCGGTGCCCAGGCTGACCACGCCCAGGTTCGGATGCAGCGTGGTGAACGGGTAGTCGGCCACCCGCGGCGTCGCCGCCGACACCGCACGGATGAAGGTGGATTTGCCGGCGTTGGGAAAGCCCAGCAGCCCCACGTCCGCCAGCAGCTTGAGCTCCAGCTTGAGTTCGCGCACCTCGCCCGGGGTGCCCGAGGTGGACTTGCGCGGCGCGCGGTTGACCGAGCTCTTGAAATGGATGTTGCCCAGGCCGCCCTTGCCGCCCTCGGCGACCAGCAGGCGCTGGCCGTCCTGGGTCAGGTCGCCGATCGTTTCATCGGTATCGACATTCGTGACCACGGTGCCGATCGGCACGCGGATGGCCGTGTCCTCACCGCCCTTGCCGTACATGTCCGATCCCCTGCCGTTCTCGCCGCGCTGCGCGTTGAAGCTGCGCTGGTGGCGGAAGTCGATCAAGGTATTGAGGCCTTCGTCGGCAACCAGCCACACCGAGCCGCCGGTGCCACCGTCGCCACCGTTGGGACCACCGAACGGAATGAATTTCTCGCGCCGGAAGCTGACGCAGCCGTTGCCACCGTCACCGGCATGGACTTTGATGATCGCTTCGTCGACGAATTTCATGGCTTGGGACCGGGAACGGGGAATGGGGAACGGGGAACGTGAGGACCAAGGTTAACCGGGAAGCTGCATGCTCCCCGTTCGCGCCTATCCCCGTTCCCCACTTCACAAAAACAAAAGCCCCGCCGAAGCGGGGCCTTCGCTACCGCAGCGCGGGAGGCTTACGCCTGCACGACGCTGACGAAACGGCGGTTCTTCTCGCCGCGAACCTTGAACTCGACCTTGCCGTCGACCAGCGCAAACAGCGTGTGGTCACGACCCAGGCCCACGCCGGCGCCCGGGTGGAACTGGGTGCCGCGCTGGCGGACGATGATGTTGCCGGCCTCGATGGCCTGGCCACCGTAGATCTTGACGCCCAGGTATTTCGGGTTGGAATCGCGACCGTTGCGGGACGAACCTACGCCTTTTTTATGTGCCATGACTTAAATCCTCCGGCTGTGTATCAGGCGTTGATGCCCGTGATCTCGACTTCGGTGAAATGCTGCCGATGCCCCATCTGCTTCTTGTGGTGCTTGCGGCGACGGAACTTGATGATGCGGATCTTGTCCGCACGGCCGTGGCGGCGCACGGTGGCCGAAACGGTGGCGCCGGCAACGGTCGGCACGCCGACGTTGACCCCTTCGCCCGAGCCGACCAGCAACACCTGGTCGAAGCTCACGTTGGCGCCTTCCTCGGCATCCAGCAGCTCCACACGCAGCACGTCGCCCTGTTGGACGCGGTACTGCTTGCCGCCGGTCTTGATGACTGCATAACTCATGGGATTGTCCCTTCTGTCGTTATTCTCTTGGGTCTCACCGCGCGCGAACGGGCCGAGGTGAACGGCGGATTATAACGAGCCTGTCAGTGGCTGGTCAATCTTTGAGCAGGCGGATCAATGTCCCGCGGACGAACTGCCTGCGGCCGGGGCGGCCAGCTGCGCGCCGGGGGCGCCCGCCGGCGATGCCGGACAACGGCCCTGGGCGTCGATGCGGCCGCTCTTCTGCAACTCGGCCAGCATCGCCTGGGCCCGTTCACGGCCCCATTGCTGGCCCAACTGCATGCCTTCGGCCATGGTCGCCGGCATCTCGTTGATCACTTTCCTGCCCAGCGGCGAACGGTAGAACTTGAGCAGGCCACTGATGTCGGCGGCAGTGAAGTGCCGCTGATAGATCGGCACCATGCGCTGGCTCAGTTCCTTCGCACCCTTGGCGTCGATGAAGCCCTGCCAGTAGCTCGCCGGCACGCACGGCAGTTGCTGCTGCATCAACGTTCCCATCTGGGTGTTCATCTGGCCCAGCATGCGATTGACGCCCAGCACGTCCATCAGCTGGCGCACCTGCGCCTCGCTGGGTGGTTTGCTGGCGGAGGCCGCCACTGCGGTTCCGGCGCCTGCCGCCAACAGCAGGCCCACGCCCATTCCAATCCACTTGCGCATGTCCTTCTCCTGTGACCCAAGGCCCGCATTGGGCCACAACCGGCTACCAGGGAAAAGGCGCGCGGGCGGTAATTCCCGACCTCGGCAGGTTGCTATAGTGGCCGGCCTCCCCCATATCCCTGCGCGATGGAAACCATACGCATCCGCGGCGCCCGCACGCACAACCTCAAGAACATCGACCTGGACCTGCCGCGTGATCGCCTGATCGTGATCACCGGCCTGTCCGGCTCGGGTAAGTCCTCGCTCGCCTTCGACACGATCTACGCCGAAGGCCAGCGCCGCTACGTCGAGTCGCTTTCGGCGTACGCGCGGCAGTTCCTGTCGATGATGGAAAAGCCCGACGTCGACACCATCGAGGGCCTCTCTCCGGCGATCTCGATCGAGCAGAAGTCGACCTCGCACAACCCGCGCTCGACCGTGGGCACGATTACCGAGATCTACGACTACCTGCGTCTGCTGTACGCCCGCGTCGGCACGCCGCGTTGCCCGGATCACGCCATCCCGCTGGAGGCGCAGACGGTCAGCCAGATGGTCGACGCCACGCTGGCGCTGGATCCGGAGAAGCGCTGGATGCTGCTGGCCCCGGTGGTGCGCGAGCGCAAGGGCGAGCACGTGCAGGTGTTCGACCAGCTGCGTGCGCAGGGTTTCGTGCGCGCCCGCGTCGACGGGGTGGTGTATGACCTCGACGCCGTTCCGCCCTTGATGCTGCGCCAGAAGCATACGGTCGAAGTGGTGATCGACCGCTTCCGCCCGCGCGAGGATCTCAAGCAGCGCCTGGCCGAATCGTTCGAGACCGCGCTGCGGCTGGGCGACGGCCTGGTGATCGTGGTCGACATGGATAACGACAGCGCGCCGGAGCAATTGCTCTCCTCGCGCTATTCCTGCCCGGTGTGCGACTACTCGCTGCCGGAACTGGAACCGCGGCTGTTCTCGTTCAACTCGCCGATCGGCGCCTGTCCCAGCTGCGACGGCCTGGGCGTGACCCAGGTGTTCGACCCGGCGCGCGTCGTCGGCCATCCCGAGCTGCCGCTGTCCAACGGCGCGATCCGCGGCTGGGACCGGCGCAACCCGCACTACTTCCAGATGCTGCTGTCGCTGGCCGCGCATTACGGCTTCGAGGCGGATACCCGCTGGCGCGACCTGCCGCCGCATATCCAGCAGGCGATCCTGTATGGCAGCGGCAAGGAGAAGATTCCTTTCCGCTACCTCACCGAGCGCGGTGGCCGGGTAACCCGCGAGCACGCCTTCGAGGGCATCCTTCCCAACCTGGAACGGCGCTATAAGGAAACCGAATCCAACGCCGTCCGCGAGGAGCTGGCCAAATACATCAGCGACCATCCCTGCCCTACCTGCGAAGGCCAGCGGTTGAACCGCTCCGCGCGCAACGTGTTTGTCGCCGACCGCGCGCTGCCGGCGCTGACCAACCGCTCGATCGACGACACCCTGGCGTTTTTCGATGAACTCAAGCTCAGCGGGTGGCGCGGCGAAATCGCGGCCAAGATCGTCAAGGAAATCCGCGAGCGGCTGACGTTCCTCAACGACGTGGGCCTCAACTACCTCACGCTGAACCGCCAGGCCGACACGCTCTCGGGCGGCGAGGCCCAGCGCATCCGCCTGGCCAGCCAGATCGGCGCCGGCCTGGTCGGCGTGATGTACGTGCTGGACGAGCCCTCGATCGGCCTGCACCAGCGCGACAACGAACGCCTGCTCGGCACCCTCACCCGCCTGCGCGACCTGGGCAACACGGTGATCGTGGTCGAGCACGACGAGGACGCCATCCGCATGGCCGACCACGTGCTCGACATCGGCCCGGGCGCCGGCGTGCATGGCGGCGACGTGGTGGCGCAGGGCACGGTCGACGACATCCTCGCTTCCCCCCGCTCGATCACTGGCCAGTTCCTGTCGGGCGTGCGCAGCATCGAAGTGCCCACCGAACGGCGCAAGCCGGCGAGCGAGGAGGCCTGGCTGCACCTGAAGGGTGCGCGCGGCAACAACCTCAAGAGCGTGGATCTGGGCATCCCCGCCGGCCTGTTCACCTGCGTCACCGGCGTGTCCGGCTCGGGCAAGTCGACGCTGGTCAACGACACCCTGTTCCGCCTGGCCGCCGCCGAGTTGAACGGCGCCAGCGCCCAGGCGGCACCGTTCGAATCGGTCAGCGGCATGGAGCTGTTCGACAAGGTGGTGGACATCGACCAGTCGCCGATCGGTCGCACGCCACGCTCCAACCCGGCCACCTACACCGGCCTGTTCACCCCGCTGCGCGAAATGTTCGCGCAGGTGCCCGAGGCGCGTGCACGCGGCTACACGCCGGGCCGTTTCAGCTTCAACGTGCGCGGCGGCCGCTGCGAAGCCTGCGAAGGTGACGGGCTGATCAAGGTGGAGATGCACTTCCTGCCGGACGTGTACGTGCCCTGCGACGTCTGCCACGGCAAGCGCTACAACCGCGAGACGCTGGAGATCCACTACAAGGGCCACACCATCGCCGACGTGCTCGACATGACGGTGGAGGACGCGCTGAAGCTGTTCGAGAACGTGCCGACCATCGCGCGCAAGCTCGACACGCTGCGCGCGGTGGGGCTGGATTACATCAAGCTCGGCCAGAGCGCGACCACGCTGTCCGGCGGTGAGGCGCAACGCGTGAAGCTGTCCAAGGAGTTGTCCAAGCGCGACACCGGCCGCACGCTCTACATCCTCGACGAACCCACCACCGGCCTGCACTTCCACGACATCGAGCAGTTGCTCGACGTGCTGCATCAGCTGGTCGACCAGGGCAACACGGTGGTGGTGATCGAGCACAACCTCGACGTGATCAAGACCGCCGACTGGATCGTCGACCTCGGCCCCGAGGGCGGCGGCGGCGGCGGGCGGATCCTGGTTGCCGGTACGCCGGAGGAAGTGGCCGCCACCGCCGATTCGCACACCGGTCGCTTCCTCGCACCGCAGCTCAAGCTGGCCGCCCGGCACAAGGCCGCGCAGGCGCCGGACAAGCCCAAGCGGACCAAGGGCGGCACCAAGCACATTGCTTCGGCCGACAAGTACAAGCCGATGCGCGGCAGGAAGAAAAAATCGTGACCGCGCGCAAGCACGCGGGAGCGGACGCCGCTTCCTCAGAAATCGCCACGGCGCCCGCCGACAGCACCGCACCCGCGCCGCTGTTCATCGCCACGTTGTCCGTGCGCTGGCGCGACCTGGACGCGTTCAACCACGTCAACAACTCCAACTACCTCACCTACCTGGAAGAGGCTCGGCTGCAGTGGCTCAGCCACGTGCCTGGCCCCTGGTTCGACGACCACGCGATGCCGGTGATGGCCGCCGTGCAGTTGAACTACCGCCGCCCGATCGAGTGGCCGGCGCGGCTGCACGTGGAACTGTTCTGCGAGCGCCTGGGCAGCACCTCGATGACCATCGGACACCGCATTCTCGATGCCGACGATGCCGGTCGGCTGTACGGCGATGGCCACGTGGTGATGGTCTGGATGGATCCAGCCACCGGCAAGCCGGTGCCGCTGCCCGAAGCAATCCGCAACAGCCAGGCGTAAGGCCGCACGCGCAGGCTGGCCAGTTATCCGTCTATCGAAACGATGTTGTTGGTTTCGACTGCGCCAACGCTCTCCAAAACCGGTTCTTACCTGCGCTGCCGGAAGGCAGCGACGGGGGACCTTTCTCCACGAGCGGGAAAAGAATGGAGAGACCAATCAGGCATCCGGCACCGCACGACGGGACCGGCCGCGCATCCCTCTATGATGGCCCTTCCCCACGAAGGAGCTCGTCCATGCCTCAGCCCCGTCGCCATGCCCTCGCCGTCGCCTGCTTGGTCGCCTGCCTCGCGCCCGCCGCCCAAGCGGCCGATGTCACCGAACTGACCCTCTACCGCAGCGACAGTCCTGCGCTGTACACCGCCGGTGGCGATGGCAGCGTGGGCGAGGGGCATGCGGTCGTGCGCGAACAACGCACGCTGTCGCTCAAGGCCGGTACCCAGGACATCACTCTGGGCGACCTGCCGCTTTATCTCGATCCGGAGGCGATCGCGCTGGGGTTCGCCCACGACCAGGCCAAGCTGATTTCGCAGCGCCTGCTGCTGGGTCAAGGCAACGAGGCGGCGCTGACCGGTCTGGTCGGCCACAAGGTGAATGTGCTTGGCAGCAACGGCGAATCGCTGGCCAACGGCACGCTGCTGCGCGCGGGCAATGGGCTGTTGGTCGACGGCATCTACGGCACCACGCTGGTACGCGACTACGCCGCCGTACGCTCGACCGAGGGCAGCTTTCCCACCGGCGCCAGCCTGCACCTGCGCGTGGATGCCGGCAACGCCGGCAACGCTGTCGCCACGCTCAGCTACCCCACCGCCGGCCTCGGCTGGCGTGCCGCCTACGTGGCCACCCTGCAGCCAGGCAACACCTGCCGCATGCAGTTCGAATCGCGCGCCAGCATCGCCAACCGCAGCGGTCGCGACTGGCATGACGCCACGCTCAAGCTGGTCGCCGGCGAACCGCGCTTCGCCAAGCCCGACGCGCCACGGCCGATGATGGCCATGGCGCGCGGCTACGCCAAGGCCGAAGCCGCCGACATGCCTCAGCAGTCCTCGCTCGGCGACTACCGCCTGTACACCCTGCCGCAGAAGGTCGACCTGCCCGACGGCAGCGTCAGCCAGGTACCGCTGTACGCCACCCGCAGCCTTGCCTGCGAGCGCACCGCGCTGTACGAGAGCGGCAACAGCTGGACACCGCCGCAACCGATGCTCTCGCCGGACTTCAACACTGACGGCGGCACCACGATCGAAAGCACGCTGCGCCTGACCGCCTTCGACAGCCTGCCCGCGGGCTACCTGCGCGTGCTCGGCAGCGACCATTCCGGCACGCCCCAATTCCTAGGCGAAGGCCGCATCGACGACACGCCCAAGGGCACCGATGCCACGCTCACCCTCGGCACTGCCTTTGATCTGCGCGCCGAGCGCGAGCGCACCTCGTTCAAACTGGACAAGGCCGCGCGCTCGATGGACGAAGGCTTCCGCATCGTGCTGACCAACGCCGGCGAGTCAGCCCGTCTGGTGACGGTTCGCGAGCATCCCAACCGCTGGCGTGAATGGACCTTGGCGTCGTCAACGCTGAAGCCGACACGGCAGTCTCCCGACCTGCTCGAATTCAAGGTGAATGTGCCCGCCGGCGGCAGGGCTACGCTCGACTACGCGGTGCATTACCGCTGGGCCGTGGAGCCCTGAGTCGAAGCACAGGCCCGTCGATGGCCGAGCGAGTGCAAGGCTTTCCCGGCCAGCCGGGAAAGCCCTGCCGTCAGGCAAAGGCCGCGTTCGACGACCTCAGCCGGCCGCGTCGGTGATGCCGACCTGCCCCAGGGCATCGCCGATCGCCCGATGCAGTTCGCGCCGACCGAATGGCTTGCTCAGCCTGACCACCTCGGGCAGGGAAACGCCGGGCATCTCCGCATAGCCGGAGGCAAGCACGATCGGCAGGGTTGGCACGCGTTCGCGCAGCAACTCGGCCAGGCGTACGCCGGTCATGCCGGGCATCGCCTGGTCGGTGATGGCCACATCGACCTCACCACCGGCGTCGACATACGCCAACGCCTCCTCGGCCGATTTAGCTCCGTGCGCGGCGTACCCCATGTCCTCGGCCATCGCCATCGCGCTCATGAGAACCAGGTCGTCATCGTCGACCAGCAGCAGGTTGAGCGCGGTCGTCGCCTTGAGCTCGTCTTCGGTCTCCAGCGATGGCGCGTCCTGTTGCCCGGTGTCCAGGTCGGCCCCCGCGATCGGCAGCCAGAGTTCTACCGTCGTGCCCCGGCCCGCCTGGCTTTGCAGTTGCAGGCGCCCGCCTGACTGTTCGGCCAGGCCAAACGCCATCGACAGGCCCAGGCCGGTGCCCTTGCCAACGCCCTTGGTGGTGAAGAACGGCTCGGTCGCGCGCTGGATGGTTTGCGCATCCATGCCGTGTCCTTCGTCGGCCACCCATATGCAGACGTACTCCCCCGGCGGCAAGGCGGCCGGATGTCCCTGGGCCACCCATTCGCCGCGGGCGCCGATCTCCAGCCGCCCGCCCTCCGGCATGGCATCGCGGGCGTTGACGGCGAGGTTGAGCAGCGCCAGTTCCAGCTGGTTGGGATCGATCAGCACGCGCGGCAAACGCAGCGGAAAGCGCGTGTCGATGACAACCTCCGGCCCGAGCGAACGCTTGAGCAGGTCAGCCATCCCGTGCACCAGGATCTGCACGTCGACCGGGCGCGGGTGCAGTTCCTGCCGCCGCGCGAAGGCGAGCATGCGCTGGGTCAGCGAGGCGCCGCGCTGCGCGCCGGCCATCGCGTTGTCCAGCAGCGACTGCGGGCGTGGCGCGGACGGCAGCCACTTGCGCAGCAGCTCGAGGTTGCCCATCACCGCCATCAGCAGGTTGTTGAAATCGTGCGCCACGCCACCGGTCAGCTGGCCGATCGATTCGGTTTTCTGTGCCTGGAAAAGCGCCTCGCGCGCAGACGCCAGCTCCTGCTCGGCCAGTCTTTTCTCGGTGACATCGCGGGTGATCTTGGCGAAGCCGACCAGGTTGCCGTCGGCATCGGCCAGTCGATCGATCACCACGTGCGCCCAGAAAAGCGAGCCGTCCTTGCGCCGGCGCCAGCCCTCCCCCTCGTACACGCCCTGCTCGCGCGCGATCGCCAGGTTGCGCGCCGGCAGGCCGAGGCTGGTGTCTTCATCCGCATAGAAGTTGCCGAAGTGCTTGCCGAGCACCTCCTCCTCACGGTAGCCCTTGATGCGCTCGGCGCCGGCGTTCCAGCTCGCCACGTGTCCTTCCGGGTCTAGCATGTAGATCGCGTAGTCGCGCACGCCCTGCACCAGCAGGCGGAATTGCTGCTCGTCGCTGCCCAGCGATTCGTCCGCATGAGGCGCGTGGATGTCGCGGGCCAGGCAGGTGTAACCGAGCAACTGGCCGCTGTCGTCATGCACGGTTTCCAGGATGGTTCGCGCTCGCAGCCGCTGGCCCTGCTTGTCCAGGTGCCAGCCCACCTCCTCGCTGCGCCCCTCCCGGCCTGCTGCCTGCAGGACCTGCTCAGGCAGGCCGGCCGCACGGTCCTCCGGGGTAAACAGCGTCCCGAACGACTCACCGACGATCTGTCCGGCGGTATAGCCAAAGATGCGCTCGGCGCCTGCGTTCCAGCTGGCGATCCGTCCAGCCGGGGCGAGAAAGATCAAGGCAACCGCATCCAGCGCCTGCACCATCCGACTATAGGTGCTTTCCTCGATTATCGACATTGACGACCTCTTGAACACCAACCGGCCCGCGCATCCGCCGGCAGACCGCAACAATTATGAGGCCTGCTTCCATCCGCACCGTGAATGCCTAGCCGGCTAGCTGCGCGCGCTCAAGCGCCGCGACATGCCGGTCCAGCCGTGGTCCCAGGTAACAGTGCGAGCCGCATGGCAGCAGGCCGACCTGGGCGAACTGGCGAAGGTACCAAGTCGGCGCGCGCGAGAAAAACCCCTCGCAGTCGCCCGTCACATCGTCGCGGCTGGTAAACACTTCCAGGAATGCCACGCCTTCGAGCATTTCGCCGATACCGGCCAGACCCGCGCGTATCTCGGCCGGCTTGAGGTAGTGCAGCACGTCGGTGCAGACGATCAAGTCGAAGCGGGTGTCGAAGCGCAGGTGTTCGAGCTGGCCGAACCGCGCCAGCCCGACGTTGCGGCTGCGCCCGTAGCGCGCCACCACATAGGCGCTGGCATCCAGGCCCCGGTACTCGACGCCCGGCCGCAAGGCGCGCAGCGGCGCGCGCCATGGCGCCTCGCCACAGCCCACATCCAGCACGTTGCGCAACGGGCGGCCCAGGTAGTACTCGGCCTGCACCACCGCCAGCGCCACCTTGCGCCTGAGTTCGGCGGCGGAGGCCACCGAGTGGCGCGGGTCGCGGTACCACTTGTCGAAATAGCCGCGGTCGTAGGTTTTGGGCATGGGCGGTCGGTTTGCAAAGAACCCCATGGTACGGCCTGGCAATCACCCGGCGCACACGCCGCGCACCCCAGCATTTTTGCCAACCGCCCGCTGGAGTCCGTCCATGTCCATCATCCGCCTTCGCCTGATCGGCAACCGCGATGCCGCGGACTCGATCATCACCGTGTTGCATGGCATCGACGGCATCGAACACGTGGAGGAAATCGAGGATTTCATGCTCGGCGTGCGCGACGATTCCAGCTCGGCCAACCTGGTCGACGACAACGAAGGACGGGTCTTCATGGTCGAGGTGGACGCCCCCGACGACATGCACGCGGACGCGGTGCGGGTGGTCGCCGAAGCGGAAGCGCGGCGACTGGATGCCGGCCTGGAGATCGTCGACGGCGAGGATTTCTGAAAAGCGGCGCCAGTTGGTCAGCCACCGGTTTGACGCAACACGATGGCGGGCCAGGCCCGCCATCGTCGTGCTCAACCGCCTCGCACCAGCAGGTGCCGCGCCACCTGCCCGTGCATCCGGCCCAGCCCGCGAGCCAGGTGCAGGGTGCCGAACAGCAGCAGCACGCCCACCCCGCAGATCGCGAGCGCGTCGCCCCAGCCGGCCTCATGCACGCCAAGGCCCCAGTCCGCCATCACCCGGTGCCCGACGTACAGATCCGACAGCGCGGTGACATCGAGTGCCCAGGCGATCGGCGCACCGATGAAACCAACCGCCGTCGAAACCAGCACCACCGCCACGGTGAAATAGACGATGCCCAGCGGCAGCATCAGCAGCATGTAGAGCATCGTGGTCCAGGTGCGCGCGTCGGTGAACATCGCGCCGATCCGCTTCATCAGCGGTTGTCCCTGCGCGGGGTACGGCGGGCGCCGCGGCATCCGCGCACCGAGCATCGCCTCGACGATGCGCCCCTCGACCAGCGACAACACCCGCACCGATCCGAAGAACAGCACGATGAACGGCAGGCCGATGATCAGCACCGACAACCCGGCCGACAGCGACACGCCCGCCACCACCCAGGTGAAATAGAAGATGCCGGTGGCCAGCGCCAGCACCATGTAGAACAGCGCGCCGTAAGTGCGCGGATCGGCCGCCACCCCGAAGAAGCGCCCGGCCAGCGAGCGGCGCTTCGGTTGCGGCGGCGGGCGCAGCGCGCGCTGGATCTTGATCTCCTGATCGCGATACAGCTCGGCCACTTCGTCCGGCGCACCGTAGCTGCCGACGACGTGGGCGAGCATCTGCGCCTCGTCACGGTCCGGTTGTTCGGCCAGCTCGGCGCGCAGGTGCTCCTCGGCGTCGTAGAGCGCGTCCTGCACCAGCGCCGGATCGGCACCGCGCAGCGCGGTACGCAATTGTTGAAGGTATTCGTTGATCGTGCGCGGTGCGTTCATCACACCTCTCCTTGAAGGATCTTGTCGACGGATTCGCGCGTGGCGTGCCATGCCGCGATCCACTCGCGCAGCACCTCCCGCCCCGGTTTGGTAATGCGGTAATAACGGCGTGGCGGCCCGCTCACCGAGGGCTCCACCTCGCTTGCCAGCAGCCCGGCAGCGTTGAGGTTTCGCAGCACCGGATACAGCGCGCTCTGCTTGCCGGCGAGCACGCCCTCGCCCAGTTCCTCCAGCCGTTTGGCGATCTGGTAGCCATACAGCGGCTGCCGCGATTGACCCAGTACCGCCAGCAACACCAGCGACACCGTGCCTGCCGACAGCTCCTTCTGGAACTTCTTCAGATAGCCGACCCGATCATCCACACGCTTGCCTGCACTGCCGCCTGGGGTGATGTGAAGGTTAGTGTGAAGTTCGCACTAGTGCATGGGTATGAAGTCATGGGACGTTGGCGACCGAAGACGCCATCTGGTCGTCATTCCCGATGTCGCTCGAAATAGAGTCGACACTGCGAGTCGCCCATCCAGACGCTTTGATGTCGGGCTGACTCAGGCTGGCGGGACCCATACCAGCCGATCAAGCGGTACGGACACATGCACCTCGAGCCCCTCGGGGCGCCAGGTCCGGGTCAAGTCCCCGCTCAGTTGGTCACGCAGGGTCAGGTCGACCAGGCGGCTGCCGAAGCCCGTCCGCTGCGGCTCCTGCACCATCGGCCCGCCCCGCTCGCACCAGTGCAGCGTGAAGCGGTGCGAGGACCGCTCGCCACGCACCGTGACCCGTCCCCCGGGCACGGCGAACGCACCGTACTTCGCCGCGTTGGTCGCCAGCTCATGGATCGCCAGCGACATGGGCGTGACCGCGCGCGGCTCCAGCAACTCGTCGTCTCCGGTTACCTCGACGCGGTGCTCCCCATCCGCCGCATACGGTCTGAGCAGACGGCGAGTCAGGCCCAGCACGGTGGCGGCTTCCCCGACTGGCCCCACATCGCCCGCGTGGGGGCGTGCATAGTCGTGCGCTTGGCCCAGGGCCGTCAGCCTGTCCAGCAGCTCGTCGGCAAAGGCCCGACTTTCGGGAAACTGCCGGACGGTCAGGGTGATGAGCCCCGAGGCGACGGCGAAGATGTTCTTGATCCGGTGGCTCAGTTCGTTACTGGCCAGTTCCAGTTGCTCGGCGAAAGCTTTCTGCTCGTGGATGTCGGTGCAGGTGCCCATCCAGCGCAGGATCCGACCCGTCTCGTTGCGAACCGCGTGCGCACGGCCGAGCACCCAGCGGTAGACGCCCGTGTAGTGGCGCAGGCGGTATTCGATCTCGTAGGGTTCGCCAGTGGCCAGGCTCTGCCGCCAGCGGACGAAGGTTCGCTCGCGGTCGTCCGGATGGAACAGCTCCGCCCATTCGTCCCCGTTAGTCGATCCGGGCGTCACGCCGGTGTATTCGTACCAGCGCCGGTTGAAAAAATCATGGAAGCCGTCCGGGCGGGCGGTCCAGATGATCTGGTCGACCCAGTCGACTATCGCGCTCAACGATGCGCTGCTTTCTTCGAGCGCTTTCTCGATGCGTTTGCGCTCGGTGATTTCCAGGAACAGCACCGCGAACCGCTCGCCACCCAACGGGTGGGCGCGGGCCTCGTACGTGCGGTGCTCCAGGGCGGAGATCTGCACTTCGAATGCGGACGGATGGCCACTGTTCACCACCTCGCCATAGCGCTGCACCACGCTGTGCGGGAAGCCGGGCATGGCCTCGCTGACGCGGTGGCCCAGCACGGCCTGCGCCGAGTGGCCCGTCTGTTCGGCGAACGCCTGGTTGACCTCGAGAAAGATGAAATCGACGACGTCACCGCTGCCGTCACGAACGGTCTCTGCGATGAAGAATCCTTCGTGGATCCTCGCAAAGAGTTCGCGGTACCGGCTGTCGCTCAGGCCCGCGCTGACCGGCCCTTCGGCACGTTCGAGCCGGCCGATGTCAGCCGGCTCGCGGATGCGGCGCACGCTGTCGGTGGCGTCGTAGACGAACTGGAACGCCCCTACCCGTTCTCCGTCGGCCCGCCGCAGCGGAAAATATTTCATCTCGTAGCTTCGCCGTTCCCGCGAAGTTTCGCCGAACTCTGCCAGCTCCTTGAATGACTCCCCGGCAAGCGCGCGACGCCACACGGCCCTTACCGCAGCCTGGTGCGCGGGCAAGTGCGACAGCAGTTCCAGCATCGAGTCGCCGCGCCTGGGGCGCACGCCATAGATGCGCTCGAACTCGTCGGCGCTGGCCTTGTTGACGGCAAGAAACCGGTAGTTGCAGTCCGCCACCTGGATCATCGCCGTGCTGGCATCGATGACCTGCTGAAGGATATCCAGGTCGGGCATTGCGCTCGTTGATGCGGGCCCGGAAGCGGCCTCGCCGGGCCTATCGGGCGGCTCATTCGATTGAGCCTGTTGTCGGGTCATCGCACCATCGCGCCTTCAGTTGCCAGTCGTGGCTCCCCTCACGAGAACGGCGGGCCAGCTCGTACCAGGCCTGGCGCCGACGCGCGCCGCGCGCAACGGTGGCGGCGATTCCATCGGTACGGCGGACACGGGTGTTGCCCGGAAAGTGGTCGATCGACCGTCAACGAGGCGTCGGCCGGTCGTGAACAGGGGCCCTGGTTGACCACGCCCTGCCTTCAGGCAGCCACTTCTGGGCGGACCCCGTCGCTAGTGAAAGTCGCCCTGGCAGTTGAGCCAGGTGCGAAACTCCACCTTCACGCATTCAGCGCAGCGGCCACCGTCTCGGGCAGGGTTTCGAGCGAGAACGGCTTCTGCAGCACGCGGTACACCACGGACTCCAGCGTCGAGGGCAGCGGCGATGGCGCGTAGCCGGTCATCAGGATCACCTTGAGATCCGGGCGTAACGCCTTGGCCGCTTCGGCGACCTGGTAGCCGTCGATGTCGGGCAATTTGATGTCACTCAGCAGCAGGTCGATGCGCAGGTCCGATCGCAGTGCACGCAGTCCGGCAGTGCCGTCACTGGCTTCAACCACGCTGTAGCCCGCATCCTGCAGGCCTTCCATGACCAGTTCACGCAGGAAGGCCTCGTCTTCGACCAGCAGGACGTGGGGTGCGGAGGTGTCAGCAGACGGCATTACGTTTCCTCTGGAGTGACTTCACCGGTAGCGCGCGGCAGCACGATGTGGATCGTGGTGCCACGCCCCATGGCGCTTTCGATGCTGGCCACGCCGCGCGACTGCACGACATAGCCGAGGATGGTGCTCAGGCCCAGGCCGGTGCCCTTGCCGACCGGCTTGGTGGTGAAGAACGGATCGAAGGCCTTGCTGCGAACCTCGTCGCTCATGCCCGTGCCGGTATCGATCACCCGCAAGTGCACATAGTCGCCATCGCCCAGCTCGCCCATCGGATGGTCGGCATCGATCCGCACGTCATTCGTCTGGACGGTGACCTGCCCGCCCGCGGGCAGCGCATCGCGCGCGTTGATGACGAGGTTGAGGATCGCGTTTTCCATCTGATTGGAGTCGCACAAAACCGGCCATTTCGAATCGAGCCGGTAGTCGATCCGCGCGTTGGAACCGATCGAATGATCAAGCAGTGGCCGGATGCCTTCGATCAGCGCATCCAGGAACAACGACTTGGGCGAAAGCGGCTGCCGGCGGGCAAAGCTGAGCAAGCGCTGGGTCATGGCGGCTGCGCGGTCGATGCCATCGTGCGCCATGTCGAGGTAGCGTTTGATCTGCCGCTCCCTCGCTTGACGCTGCTCGAACAGCGATTGTTCCGTCACCGGCAGCTGAGGGGCCGCCTGCTGATCGGAGCCGGCAACGACACGCTCGCGGGCAACTACCGTGTCCCCCTGCAGCAGTGGTCGCTGCAGGCGGGCAAGGCTGCCCTTGATGATCATCAGCAGGTTGTTGAAGTCGTGGGCCACGCCACCGGAAAGCTGGCCGATCGCTTCCATCTTCTGGCTTTGCCGCAGCGCCTCCTCGGTGCGTGCGCGCCGCTCCATCTCGGTGCTGAGTCGCTCGTTGGCCTGCGCCAGCTCGCGCGCACGCTGGAGCAAGGCGGTGTTGGCACGGGTCAGCACGCGCTGCGCCACGGCCAGCGCAAAAAGCATCAGCACGGCCATGA
>Ga0308175_100001190_pt1 | contig 17523 bp, 24 predicted proteins | sample PhyCR1_3_FD_203893 | JGI IMG/M metagenome (GOLD analysis project Ga0308175, IMG submission 203893) | Soil microbial communities from UC Gill Tract Community Farm, Albany, California, United States - DLSLS.C.R1 | ecosystem: Environmental > Terrestrial > Soil > Agricultural land | place: USA...
CCGCCCGCTTCTCGCGGGCCCTGATTGCACGGTGCACGGTTTCGCTCCGCTTCACCGTGTCTCCTTGTGGCCCTCGGCTCAACTCCAGGACACCGCGTCTCGGCCGCGATTCCCAGGGCCGTAGGGCCCCGGCCGGGGGTCCGGCAGGCCCCCGTCGCCGGTCGCGTGGCGGCCGCACCCGTCCCGTAAGAAGCTGGAGACCCGGGCGACCGGGTCCGCCGGCTCGCATGGGCCGGACGTGGCCGGCCCGAGAGGAGACGACGGCGGTGACGATTCCCCTGGTGGTCGGCCTCGACGGTTCCGAGGCGAGCCTGGCGGCGGTGGACTGGGCCGCCGGTGAGGCGGTCCGGCACGGCGTGCCGCTGCACCTGGTGCACGTGACGACGGGGGACCGGGACGCCTCCGGCCTGATCGGCGCCGCCACGGAGCGTGTCCGGCAGTACGCCCCCACGGTGCCGCTGTCCAGCGAGGTGCTGCACGCCGACCCGGCCACCGCCCTGGTCGGCGAGGGACGCGACGCCTTCGCGCTGGTCCTCGGTTCCAGGGGACTCGGGGACCTCGACGCCATGCTCCTGGGGTCCGTCGGCCTGGCCGTGGCGGCCCGGGCCGAGTGCCCGGTCGTCGTGGTGCGCGGCGCCGCCGAACACCGGGAGACCAGGTTCGGCAGCGTCGTCGTCGGCGTCGAGAACGGGGAGGGCAGTGGCACGGCGGTCGCGTTCGCCTTCCGCGAGGCCCAGGTGCGGCACTGTGGGCTGGTGGTGGTGCACGCCTGGACCGCGCCGCTCGACGCGCACGCCACGGCACAGGCCCCCTCGTGGGCCCTGGAGGCCCACCGGCGCCCGCCGGCGCAGGTGCTCGACGACGCCGTGCGCGGTCTGACGGAGCGTTACGGCGACGTCCAGGTGACCCGCAGGGTGATCGAGGGGCCGGCCCGCCGGGAACTGCTCGATGCCGCCTCCGGCGCGGACCTGCTGATCGTCGGCGCTCCCCGGCGGCACGGGCACCCGGGCCTCCAACTGGGCCTGATCAGCCACGCGATGCTCCACCACGCGCCGTGCCCGGTCGCGGTCGTACCCCGGACCTGACCAGGGCCGGGGACCTGCCCACGGCCGGCGGGCGGGAGCCGCCCCGGCTGTCCGGGCGCCGGGGCCGGACGTCGGCACGGCAGGGACGTTCGGCCCTGTGAGCGAGGCCCGCCGCCGTCCGATCGTGGGACGACAGAGGGGAGCCGAGGAGGCGACGCCGATGTCGGAGGCGACGACCACCGATCTGTACGAGGTCACGATGGCCCTGTCCTACCTGCGGGAGGGCATGTCGGGCCCCGCGACGTTCAGCCTGTTCGTCCGCGACCTGCCTCCGGAGCGCGGCTTCCTGGTCGCCGCGGGTCTCGAGTCGGCCCTGGAGTACCTCTCCGGCCTGCACGTCGGCCCCGAGGACGTCGAGGACTTCGCCGCCGCGCTGCACCGGCCGCCGGACGAACTGCGGCCCCTGCTGGGACTGGAGTTCACCGGCCGGGTACGGGCCGTGCCGGAGGGGCGGATCGTGCTCGCGGGCGAACCCCTGCTGGAGGTGACCGCGCCACTGCCCGAGGCACAGCTCGTCGAGACGTACGTGCTGAACCGGCTCAGTCACCAGACGCTGATCGCCTCGAAGGCGGCGCGCTGCGCGCTCGCGGCGGACGGACGCCCGGTCGTGGACTTCTCCCTGCGGCGCACCCACGGCCCGCAGGCCGGGTTCCAGGCCGCCCGGCTCGGCGCGATGGTCGGCTTCGCCGGGACCAGCAACGTGGCCGCCGCCACGGCCACCGGCACACCCGCCGTGGGCACCATGGCTCACTCCTACGTGGAGGCGTTCCCCGGCGAGGAGGAGGCGTTCCGCGCCTTCGCCCGGACCCACCCGGGGCCGCTGACCCTGCTGGTGGACACCTACGACACCGAGGCCGGCGTCCGCGTCGCGGCACGCGTCCTGCGCGACCTGGACCGCGGAACCGGCTCGGCCGTACGGCTGGACAGCGGTGACCTCGGGGCCCTGGCCGTACGCGCCCGGGCCCTCCTGGACGACGCGGGCCTGCCGGACGTACGGATCATCGCCAGCGGCGGACTCGACGAGTACGCCGTGGACGACCTGATGCGCTCCCGGGCCCCGATCGACGTCTTCGCCGTCGGCACCCGGGTCGGCGTCTCGGCCGACGCACCGTATCTCGACTCCGCCTACAAGATGGTGGAGTACGACGGCCGGCCGGTGATGAAGCTGTCGTCGGCGAAGGTGACGGCGCCCGGCCCCAAGCAGGTGTTCCGCCGCCCCGGGTACGCCGATGTGATCGCCCTCGCCGACGAGCGGCCGCCCGGCGACGGCACCCCGCTGCTGGAGACCGTGATGGTCGGCGGGCGACGCACCGGCGGCCGGCCCACACTCGACGACGGCCGGGCGCGCTTCGCCGCGGACCTGGACGGGCTGCCGCCCGCCGCCCGCCGTGTCCGCGCCCCGGTCGCGCCCCGCGCGACGGTGTCCGGGCGGCTCGCCGCGCTCGCCGCCGATGTCCGGCGGCGCATCGAGGAGCGGATGTCCGCCGCCGGCCCCCGCCCGCCCCACGCGGGACCCACCGCCCGCGGGCCGCTCCGGCCGGCTGCCCACCGACCGGTATCCAGGTGAGGAGAGAAGCGATGTCGCACACGGCTGAGTGGAAGGTCCGCCTCCACCTCTTCGAGGACGACGAGGGGACGACCAGGGCACATGTGGTGCTGGACACCGGCACCACGGCGCTCACCGGTGAAGGGGCGGCGCACTGCCACCCGGCGGACGCGAACGTGCCGGAGATCGGTGACGAACTGGCGGCGGGCCGGGCGATGGTCGACCTCGCCAAGCAACTGCTGACCACCGCCGAACGGGACATCCAGGGCATGGGGACAACCGGGCCGGGCCCAGGGGCCCTGAAGACGGCATCACTCTGAGGAGAGGGCGGCGATCATGCGAGCTCACCTCGGCGACCAGCTCGTCGTAGAAAGCCCGGCGACCGGCATCGCCCGGCGCGACGGCGAGATCGTCGGACTCCACCACGAGGACGGCACACCGCCCTACGACGTGCGATGGTCGGACACGGAACAGGTGTCGCTGGTGTTCCCCGGGCCCGACGCGCACATCCGCCACATCGGGCACGGCACGCCCCCGTCCGGCCAAGAGGTCTGGGTTGCGTCGGGGGCCGCCCCGGCGTTCGGCGGCGCCCCAGGAGCCGGCGACATCGGCCGGCGCGTGGCGGTGGAACGCCGGCGGCGGGGGCTCAGCCGGGAGGAGACGGCGGGCCGCGCCCGCATGTCGCCCGACTACCTGACCTATCTGGAGGAACATCCCGCCGACCCGACGCTCGCCACCCTCGTCAGGCTGGCAGACGCGCTCGGCACCACCGTCGCCGCGCTGCGCGGCGGGGGCGCCGATCTGCCACCCGGCCAGGGCCACGCGCTGCTCCACCCGCACCTGCGGGACCTCGGCCCGGAGGAGTGCCGCGCCCTGCTGTCCACCCACGGTGTCGGCCGCGTCGCGGTGACGGCGCCCGACGGCCGGCCCGCGGTCGTCCCGGTCAACTACGAGATCGTCGACGACGCGATCGCCTTCCGGACCGCGCCGGGCTCGGTGCCCGCGGCGGCCGTGGGCACGGACGTCGCCTTCGAGGTGGACCACCTGGACGAGGCGCTCAGCCAGGGCTGGAGCGTGCTCGCGGTGGGTCCCGCGCGTGCCGTCACGGACCCGGACGCCGCACGGCGTCTCGCCGGGGGCGCGTACGGCGAACCGTGGGCGGGCGGTGAACGCGAGATGTGGGTGTCGATCCGGCCCACCCGCCTCACCGGCCGCCGCATCAGCCCCGGCCCCTGACCGGGGAGCGCGGCGGCAGGACGGCGGCGCGCGAGTGAGGACGGGGGGTTGAGGACAGGGGGGTTGTGGCAACCGGACGGAGAAGGCGGTGGCGACGATGGAACTCCCGCTGGTCGTGGGTGTCGACGGCTCGGACTGCAGTCTGCTCGCCGTCGACTGGGCGACGGCCGAGGCGGCGCGGCACGGGCTGCCGCTGCGCCTGGTCCACGCGTCCCTGTGGGAGCGCTACGAGGGCGCCCGGCCGTCCTTCGGCACCGGCCGTCCCGTCGAGGAGGTCATGGCCCAGCACATCGTCGCCTCCTGCGCGGAACGCGTCCGGGCGCGCGAGCCGGAGGTGAAGGTGTCCGGCGAGGTGCTGCCCGCCGACCCGGTGGCCGTGCTGCTGGCGGCGGCGCCCACGGCCTCGGCCCTGGTCACCGGCGCACGCGGGCGGGGCGAGATCGCCGGTCTGCTGCTGGGGTCGGTGAGCCTCGCGGTGGCGGCGCGCGCCGTGTGCCCGGTCGTCGTGGTGCGGGGAGCGGAGCGGAACATCGCGGGGTCCCTGGGCCGGATCGTGGCCGGAGTGGGCGAGTCGGCCGGCAGCGCCGGCGCCCTGCGGTTCGCCGCCCGTGAGGCGGAGGCGCGCGGCTGTGCCCTGACGGCCGTACGGGCCTGGCGCACCCCGGCCCAGCAGCCCGTGGACCACATGCTGATCGCCGACGACGCCGCCCGGTCCCGCGAGGAACGGGCCCTGTCCGGCCTCGACGAGGCGTTGCGCGAGACCGAACGGGAGCACCCGGGGCTGGAGATCGAGCGCCGGCCGGCCGAGGGCCCAGCTCACCGGGTCCTGCTGGAGGCGTCGGCCGAGGCCGATCTGATCGTCGTCGGCGCAGTGCGGCGCCAGGGCCATCTCGGTCTGCAGCTCGGCAGGGTCGCCCACACCCTGCTGCACCACTCGCGGTGCCCGGTCGCCGTTGTCCCGCACCGCGTCTGAGGTCCCCGCGACCATCCGGTCTCCCCAGGCCGGGACAGCCACCGGCCACGGTCCGGCTCCCGGCAACTGGACCGGCGGCAAGCGGATGGTCAGCAGGGGCAAGGTCTGACGACATGACGTGACCAGGGGGAAGGTCCCCGGTGCACGACGTCGTGGTCCCGGCCCGGGCCGGGACCACGGCACGGCGTCTCAGTCCTCGGTCCACCCGTGGTTCCTGCCGAACCGCAGCAGCCCGAGCCGGACCTGAAGGATCTGCTCCCCGGTCAGGGACGGCGCGGCGGCCAGCAGGATCTCGGTGACCTCGTGGAGGTACTCGTCCGGGGTGAGGACGTCGCACAGCGATTCGTCGCCGTCCGGCTGCCTCACGGCGACCGGGAAGGGAACCGCGCCCCCGCCCCCGACCAGTGCCGGCGGCCGGCCGGTGGAGGCCGGAGCCATCTTCACCGCCGAGGCCTTCAGGCCCCGGTCGCCCTCCTCGACCTCGAACTCCACCGCGAGCCCCGGACGCAACTGCTGCTCGGGAATGAGCAGATCGTTCACGTGCAGGAAGACGTCCTCGGTGCCGTCGTCCGGAGCGATGAACCCATACCCCCGGGAACCGTCGAACCGCACCACCCGACCAGCGACCATGCCACCAACCCCCCAAGAACCGGCCCCGTTGCCCGGGCCGTCATCAGCGCAGAAGACTAGGCCACCGCAAGCCGCCGGGGCGAGTCGCGTCCGGCCCCGCCCGCCCGCGCGGGCCGCCGCACGTGCCACCACGCATGCCGCCCTATGCGCCGAGATGCGATGATCATGGCGCCTCGCCCGGCTCCGGGCCCTCGCCGACGGAAGGACGACCCATGGCGACCGAAGCGGCTCCGCACCCGGCCGATCCGGACCACGCGCGCATCCCCGACACACCGGCCCGGGGCACGGTCGTCCTGCTCAACGGCACGTCCAGCTCGGGCAAGTCGAGCATCGCCCGGGCGCTCCTGGAAGTGCTCGACGGCACCTGGTTCCACATGCCCGTCGACACCTTCCACGCCATGCGCGGCGGCCGGCCGGTCGCCGGCGCGGACCTCCCGGCCGAGATCGACCGCACCGTCAAGGGCTTCCACCGCGCCGTCGCCGGGATGGCGGCGGGCGGCAACAACCTCGTCGTGGACCATCCGCTCAGCCGCCGCTGGCGGTTGCTCGATCTGCTCGGTCTGCTGGTGCCCGACGACACCGTCCTGGTCGCGGTCCGCTGCCCGCTGGCCGAGCTGGAGCGCCGGGAGCGAGCCCGGGGCGACCGGCAACCGGGACTGGCCGCCCTGCAGTACGAGCACGTCCACGCGTACGGGCCGCACGACGTCGAGGTGGACACCAGCGTCCTTTCCCCGCGTGGATGCGCCCTGCGCATCGCCGACTTCATGCGGGACCGGCCACGCCCCACTGCCTTCGAGAGGCTCCGGACGGCGTCGCGCGACGGGGAGTGACCCCGATCGGCGGCCCAGGCGTACGCGCGACGCCCGGCCGCCTCGCGCCCTCGATCGGCTGCTCCAGGTACCCCCGTCCCCGGGTGACGGATTCACCCCGATTCCTCCGGTCATGGGACCCGATGCGCACGGGTACTCGGAGACTTCCTACCGGCACGCGACAGGTGTGGAGGAACCGGGATGACCGAGCAGACCCCCTCCCAGGCCGAGGGCGAACGCGACGACGACGCGACGACGGCCGGACCCCCGCGCACTACCCCCTCGCAGGCCGAGGGTGAGCGGGACGACGACGAGAACGACCGCGACGGCCCCGACGGCGGCGAGTGACGACGAGCAGACCTCACCGACCTCACCGACCAGCGGCTCTCACCGACAAACAAGAACCCGGAACGAGCGGAGGAGACCTCAAGGAGGAGACCCCATGGCACGCACCAGCGTTCCCGACGTGCTGGCCGCGATCAGGGGCGTCGACTTCCCCGCCGGAAAGGACCGGCTGGTGACGGCGGCCCGTGCCGCGAGCGCGCCGGAAGAGGTGGTCAAGGCCCTGCGCGGCATGCCGTCCGAGCGGTACGCCAACCGCGAGGAGGTCGCCAGGTCGGTCCGGGTGGACCCCGCCGCGGACCTCGACCACGACGCCGCGCAACGGATCGAACGGGCACGCGAGGGCGGCAGACCCGGACTGTCCCAGCATCTGCGCGAGGAGCCGAGGACGCCGATCCAGGAGGAGTTCGGCCGCTGAGCCGCGCGGTCGTCACAGCCCCGCGCACGCCTGCCGGGGCTCATTCGCGCGCCCCGGTTGACGCCCCACGGGTCCCGCCCCGGCGTCCCCCGGAACGGAGACGTCTGGACAGGCGATCCCGCCCCCGGCCGGCCGGCCCTCACCGGTCGGCCGCCGCACCTCCCCGGAATCCGCACGCATGGCCCGAATCCGAACCGGGTACGCGAGGCGGAAGCACGCCCGGGCCCGCCCCGGTCGTGTGCCCGTACCGCCCGTACCGCCGCTACCTGGGGATCTGCCATGGAGACACCCGCCCACGACGACCAACTGCCCACGCCGGCCCAGCAGGCGCTCGACGCGCTGGCCGTGAACGCCGAGGACCAGATCGCCCTGGACACCCTCGCCCACAGCGAGGTGCTCGTCCCGGTGCCCGACGAGGCGGTGGACGGGGAGGGCGCCGACGCCTCGACCGTCGCACTGCCCATCCTCGAACAGGCCGGTGGCGATCCGGTCGTCCCGGTCTTCACCTCGGAGGGGATGATGGCCGAGCTGCTGCCGTTCATCTCCCGCTACCGCCTGATACCGCTCGGCGCCCTGGCCTCCCAGTGGCCCGAGGAGGACCTCTCCCTCGCCATCGACGGCAGCTCCGCCCACGGGCTCACGCTGACCTCACAGGGGGTGCGCACCCTGCTGGCCCGCTGAGCGGCCCCTACACACGACAGGACCGCGGGGCACCCGACGGTGCCCGCGGTCCGCGTGGGGTCAGCCGGCCCGTTCGGCCAGCATCCGCTCCAGCACGGACCGCTGCAGCGGCAGTACCTCGGCGTGCAGATCGCGGCCCTTGCGGGTCAGCGCGACCCACACCCCGCGCCGGTCCTCCGCGCACACCGAGCGCTTGACCAGGCCGTCCTTCTCCAGCCGGCCGATCAGCCGGGACAGTGCGCTCTGGCTGAGATGGACCCGTCCGACCAGGTTCTGCACCCGGCACTGGTCGCCCTCCGCGGGCGACTCGGCGGCGAGGATGTCCAGCACCTCGAAGTCGCTGGCGCCGAGCCCGTGCGGATGCAGGGCGCGGTCGATCTCGCACATCGTGCGCGCGTGCACGGTGAGGATGTCCCGCCACCGTTCCTCGAGCCGGGCATCGGCCGTCTTGACTGCCATACCCGCACCGTAGCACCGTTCCGGCCAATCGTTGAGTGTGCAACTAGTGCGGCTGCCGGGGGCCTCCGGCGGCTCAGGCGGCCGGGTCCTGAAGCAGGCCCACCAGGTTGCCGTCGGCGTCCCTGACGAACGCGATCAGCCGGCCGCCGCCGACGTCCTGCGCGTCCTGCAGCAGCTCGGCGCCGGCCGCCACCAGCGCGGCCAGCCGCTCCCGCAGATCGGTGACGTGCCAGTAGGGGACCGGCCCGGTCATGCCCTTGGCGTGCCCGTTCGGATCGAGACCGATGTCCTGCCCGGCGGCCTTGAAGCCGACGTAGTACGGCTCGTCCGCGTACGGCTCGACACCCAGCAGCGCCGCGAACAGCGGCTTGGCCTTCGCCAGGTCCTTGACGGGGTAGATGATCGTCTGCACGCCGGCGGTCATGGAACTCACTCCTCGGAGGTGACTGTCCCGACGGCTCCCCGCCGGTGACTTCCACGCTAGGGCCGGCAGGCCCGCCGCCGCTTCTCCGATCCTGACCGGTTGCGGCGACGGCGCCCGGGTGCCGTCACCGCGACAACGTCACCGCGCCACGCGGCGCCGGCCGGCCCGGCTCAGGTCGACTCGCGGCGGACCAGTTCCGTAGGGAGGATCACCGCGGCCGGGTCCTCGCCGCCCATCTGGGCGAGCAGCACCCGCACCATCTCGTTGCTGATCCGGTCCCACGGCTGACGGATGGTGGCGAGCGCCGGGCTCGCCGCGGTCGCGGCGGGGGAGTCGTCGAAACCGCCGACGGCGATGTCGTCCGGCACCGGTGGAGGAGTTCTCAACGCTGCTTCACGGCGAACGGGTACGTCTGACGGGGGCCGACGGCAACCGGCCGGACGGCTCCGGCCCGACCGGCGGCGTCTGGCCCGAGTTCGTGGTGCCGCGCGGCGCCGAGACCCTATGGACCTACGCCGACGGCCTCACCGCGGGCCGCAGGGCGCTGTCCTCGACGACCTGGTTCGGCCACCGCTGAACCAGCCCTGACGGGGCCCGGCCGTGAGCGGACGGCCGGGCTCCGCCCGTCTCCGTGAAAACCCGCCGCGGTAACGGCCGTTCGGTACCGGTCAAGGGCCGACGAGTCCCGTACGGGACGTGTCCGGCTGCGCCAGAGTGGGAAGACCGCGCACGAGGAGGCCGGGGGACGGAGGCGGGACGGATGACGGGAACTCCCTCGGGCCGTATACGGCAGACCATCCTTGAGTGGCTCAAGGATCCGGCGGCGCACTTCCCGGCGGGGCGCGGGACCGGCGACCCGGCCGAGACGGGCGTCACCGCGCGGGCCGTGGCCGCCAAGCTGGGCGTGCCCCGCCGGACCGCCGCCGCCCACCTCGACCTCATGACCTGCCTGGGCCTGCTGCGCACCCGGCGCATCCGGTGCCGCACCCACTACCGGCGTGACGAGATCCGCATCGCCGAGGTGGCCCGCATGTTCGAGAAGGGCTGGTGAAGACGTATGACCACCGCACTCGTCCCGCTCCATTACGTCGGCCTCGGCGGCCGCGGCCCCGAGGACGTGGTGACCGACGCCGAAGGCCACGTCCTGACCGGGACGGCGGACGGCCGCATCCTGCGGATCCGCCATCTCGCCGACCCGCACACGGCCCGGGTCGAGACACTGGCCGACACCGGCGGCCGCCCGCTCGGTCTGGAACCGCTCTCCGACGGCGGCCTGCTGGTGTGCGACGCGGAACGCGGCCTGCTGCGGGTCGACCCCGACGGCGCCGTGCGGGTCCTGGCGGACTCGGTGGCGGGGGAGCGGCTGCGGGGGTGCAGCAACGCCGTCGCGCTGGACGACGGCAGCGTGTGCTTCACCGTCTCCAGCCGCCGCTATCCCCTGGACCAGTGGATCGGCGACATCGTGGAGCACACCGGCACCGGTCGGCTGCTCCGCCTCCCGCCCGGCGGTGGCACCCCCGAAGTGCTGCTGGACGGCCTCCAGTTCGCCAACGGCCTCACCGTGAGCGGTGACGGCACCTTCCTGGTGATCGCCGAGACCGGCGCCTGCCGGCTCACCCGCTATCACCTCACCGGACCGCGCGCCGGCCGGTCCGAACGCTTCGCGGACCTGCCGGGCATGCCCGACAACATGTGGCGCGAGGGCCCGGACGGCCCGGTCTGGGTGGCCCTGGCCGGGCCCCGCGTCCCCCCGCTCGATCTGCTGCACCGCACCCCGCCGGGCGCCCGCCGCGCCGCCGCCCGGGCCGCCGTCCGCGCCCCGTTCCGTCCGGGTGGCACGATCGGCGTGGTGGCGGTCGACGACCACGGCCGCACCGTGCACCACCTGAGCCGCCACCGCTCCCGCTTCCGCATGGTCACCAGCGTCTGCGTGACCGGTGGTCTGCTGGTCCTCGGCAGCTTCTGGGAGCCCGGCGTCGCCGTCTGCGCGGCTCCGGCCACCGGGTGACCCGGCGGTACCCTGGTGCCCGGCCGTGATCAGCCGTCGTGATCCGGCCGAACAGGAGACCCACGAGCATGACAGCCCCGGAAGCCGAGAGCCTCCGCGCCCGCCCCGCGCCGCGGGGGCGGTCCGAATGGCGTACCCAGGCCCCCGTCGTCGCGGTGGTCGCCGCCGGCGGGGCCCTCGGGGCGACGGCCCGCTACGCGCTCACCCTGGCCTGGCCCACCCCGCCCGGCGGTTTCCCCTGGGCGACCTTCTGGACCAACGTCACCGGCTGCGCCGTGATCGGCGTGTTCATGGTGCTGATCACCGACGTGTGGGCCGCCCACCGCCTGGTGCGCCCGTTCTTCGGCACCGGCGTGCTCGGCGGCTACACCACCTTCTCCACCTACGCCGTCGACATCCAGAAGCTGGCCGACGGCGGGCACCCGCGCACCGCTCTCGCCTGTCTCGCCGTCACCCTGCTCGCGGCCCTCGCGGCGGTGTGGGCGGCCTCGTCCGCCGCCCGTGCCCTGCTGCTCACCAGGAGGCAGCGATGACATCCCTCACCGGCCGGGCCCTGCGGCTGACCGTGTACATCGGCGAGGACGACACCTGGCACCACAAGCCCCTCTACTCCGAGATCGTGCACCGCGCGCACGCCGCCGGCCTCGCCGGGGCCAGCGTCTTCCGCGGTGTCGAGGGCTTCGGCGCCTCCTCCCGCATCCACACCTCCCGGCTGCTGTCGCTGAGCGAGGACCTGCCCGTCGCGATCGTCGTCGTGGACACCGAGGAGCGGATCCGGGCCTTCCTTCCGCAGCTGGACGAACTGGTCGGCGAAGGGCTGGTGACTTTGGAGGAGTGCGAGGTCATCCGGTACGTGGGGCGGGGCGCGGACCCGGACGCAACGGACCGGAAGGGTAAGAGGTCGTTGTGAACTGGCTGCTGGTCGTGCTGGGGGCCATGGTGGGCGCGCCCCTGCGCTATCTCACCGACCGGGCCGTCCAGGTCAGGCACGACTCGCTCTTCCCCTGGGGCACCTTCGTGGTGAACGTCACCGGCTGTCTGGTCCTGGGTCTGCTCACCGGCGCCGCCGCCGCGGGAGCCGCAGGTCAGCACCTTCAGCTGCTGCTGGGCACCGGCCTGTGCGGGGCCCTGACGACGTACTCGACCTTCTCCTACGAGACACTCAGGCTGACCGAGGCCGGTGCGGCCCTCTACGCTGCGGCCAACGCCGCGGCGAGCGTGGTGGCCGGTCTGGCGGCGGCCTTCGCCGGGGTGTGGTTCGCCGGCGCCCTGTGGGCGTAGCGACCGGTCCGCCGGACCGGGCATAGTAGGAACGTCTACAGCACTGTCGACCAACTCGTCTTCTCAGAACTGGATCCCATGAGTGCCATCTCCGTCGGTCAGGCCGTCGTCCTCGGAGTCGTCGAGGGGGTGACCGAATTCCTCCCCGTGTCGTCCACCGGCCACCTCAAGATCGCCGAGGGGCTCATGGACATCCCCGTCGACGACAAGTCCGTCGTCGGGTTCTCCGCCGTCATCCAGGTCGGCGCCATCGCGGCGGTGCTCGTCTACTTCCTCAAGGACATCAAGCGGATCGTCTCCGCCTGGTTCCGTGGTCTGACCAAGCCCGAGGAGCGCTACCACCACGACTACAAGTTCGCCTGGTGGGTGATCGCCGCGACCATCCCGATCGTCGTGGTGGGCCTGGCCGCGAAGCCGCTGATCGAAGGCCCGCTCGCCTCGCTCTGGGTGGTCGCCGGCTCCCTGATCGTCGGGTCCGGTGTGATGTGGGCGGCCGACCAGATGGGCCGCCACAAGCGCGGTGAGGACGACACCTCCTTCAAGGACGCGATGCTGGTCGGCTGCTCGCAGATCCTCGCGCTGCTCTTCCCCGGCTTCTCCCGCTCCGGCGCCACGATGTCCACCGCGCTCGTCCTCGACCTGGACCGGGTCGCGGCCACCCGGCTGTCCTTCTTCCTCGGCATCCCGGCCCTGACCGGCGCCGGCATCTACGAGCTGAAGGACGCCCTCGGCGCGGGTGTGGGCGCCGCCCCGCTGGCCGTCGGCACAATCGTCTCCTTCGTGGTCGCCTACGCCTCCATCGCCTGGCTGCTGAAGTTCGTCGCCAAGCACTCCTTCAACGCCTTCGTGATCTACCGGATCGTGATCGGCGTGGCGCTCCTCGGTCTTCTCTCCACCGGCACGCTCAGCAGCTGAGCGGAGCCATTCGGCCACCCACGGGGTGCGGCAGCCCGGCCCGGGCGCCGCACCCCGTGCCTGTTTCCCCGATCGGCCCGCCTTGACATCGCCCTGCCGCCCGTCGCAGGATCGCTCCGTGAACCTGTCAGACAGCCAGACAGGTGGTCCCGTTCCCCGGCGCGTCAGCGCCATGGAGGCGGTCCTCGGCCACCTTCGCGGCGCCATCGAACGCGGCGAGTACGCCGTGGGCGACAAGCTCCCCTCCGAGGCCGAGCTGTGCCGCACGCTCGAGGTCTCCCGGCCCGTGCTCCGCGAGGCGCTGCGCGCCCTGCAGACGATGGGCCTGACGGTCTCCCGGACCGGCAAGGGCACCTTCGTCGTCGCGAACTCCGTCGACGAGCCCACCTTCGGCGACTACACGGCCGGCCACCTGCTCGAGGTCCGCCGCCACATCGAGATCCCGGTCGCCGGCTACGCGGCGGTCCGCCGCACACCGGAGAACCTGGACCGGCTCGACCGTCTGCTCGACCGCATGGAGCGGGAGACGGACACCACCGCGTGGGTCGCGATGGACAGTCTCTTCCACCTGGCCGTCGCCGAGGCCGCGCAGAACCCGGTCTTCCGCCGGGTCATCGAGGAGATTCGCGACGCGCTGGCCCGCCAGTCGGCCTTCCTCAACGAACTGGGCGGGCGCCGCGAGCAGTCCAACCGCGAGCACCGGGCGATCGTCGAGGCGCTGGTCGACGGCAGCGAACACGACGCCGTCCAGGCCATGAGCCACCACCTCGACCGCGTCGAGACGACCCTCACCGACATCGTGCGCGCCGGACGCCCGGACACGCCCACCGGCGGCGGACAAGGCGCGTGACCCGCGGCCGCTCCGCCGGTCCCCCTCCCGCTCCGCCGGTCCCCCTCCCGCTCCGCCGGTCCCCCTCCCGCTCCTCCCGCCCGTCCCGCTCCGACCACCGATACAGGCAGTGATGTACAGCAGCTCTCCCGCCACCGCGACCGCGCCCGCCGTCCGTGAACCCCAGCACGCCCCCGTCGCCCACCTCGTACGCGGCGGGGTCGTCGAGGGCGTCCACTACGGCTCGGTCGTCGTGCTCGGCGCCGACGGCCGTGTCCAGCTCCAGCTCGGCGACGTCGAGGCCGCGTTCTACCCCCGCTCGGCCCTCAAGCCCCTCCAGGCCGTGGCCATGCTGCGCGCCGGGCTCCCGCTGGACGGCGCGCTGCTCTCGCTGGCCGCCGCCAGCCACTCCGGCGAGGAACGGCACCTCGACGGCACCCGGTGGATCCTCGACCTCGCCGGCCTGGGCGAGGACGACCTGCGCAACGTGCCCGACATGCCGTACGGTCCGGCCGTCCGGGACGCCTGGGTCCGCGAGGGCCGGGAGCCCTCCCGGCTCGCCCAGAACTGCTCCGGCAAGCACGCGGCGATGCTGTGGACCGCGAAGCTCAACGGCTGGTCCCTGCCCGACTACCTGGACCCGGCCCACCCGCTCCAGCGGGCCGTCGCGGACACGATCGAGGAACTCACCGGCCAGCGGATCGCCCGGGTGACCGTGGACGGCTGCGGCGCGCCGCTGTTCTCCGTCTCGCTGCACGGCCTCGCGCGCGCCGCCGCCCGCCTCACCACCGCCGCGCCCGGCACCCCCGGGGCCCGGGTTGCCGACGCGATGCGCGAGCACGCCGAGATGGCCTCAGGTGCCGGCCGCGACGTGGCCGAGCTGATGCGGGCCGTGCCCGGCCTGCTCGCCAAGGACGGCTTCGAGGGCGTCCAGGTCGCCGCGCTCCCCGACGGCCGCGCCGTCGCCGTCAAGATCGCCGACGGCGCGAACCGGGCACGCATACCGGTGGCCGCGGCGGCCCTGGCCCGGGCCGGCGTCGACCCCGCCGCGCTCACCGCGTTCGCGGGCGAGCCGCTGCTCGGCGGAGGGGAACCGGTCGGCCGGGTGCGGCCGGTGCCGGCACTGGACCCGTTCCCGCTGCCGACCTGCGCCTGACCCCACCCCTCACCCCGTACCTCCGAAAGAGGCCGCACCCCGATGACCGCCGCCACCCGAAGCGAGCACGACCTGCTCGGCGACCGCGACGTCCCCGCCGACGCGTACTGGGGCATCCACACCCTGCGCGCGACGGAGAACTTCCCCATCACCGGCACCCCGATCTCCGCCTACCCGCACCTGATCGACGCCCTGGCCGCCGTCAAGGAGGCCGCCGCCCTCGCCAACGAGGAACTCGGCCTGCTGGAGCCCCGGAAGGCGGCCGCGATCGTCGCCGCCTGCCGGGAGATACGCGCGGGCGAGCTGCACGACCAGTTCGTCGTGGACGTCATCCAGGGCGGCGCCGGGACGTCCACCAACATGAACGCCAACGAGGTCGTGGCCAACCGCGCGCTGGAACTGCTCGGCCACGGCAAGGGCAGCTACGCGCACCTGCACCCCAACGAGGACGTCAACCTCGGTCAGTCCACCAACGACGTCTACCCCACCGCCGTCAAGATCGCGACGGTGTTCGCGGTGCGCGGCCTGCTCAAGGCCATGGCCGTCCTCCAGGACGCCTTCGCGGGGAAGGCCCTCGAGTTCCGCGACGTGCTGAAGATGGGCCGCACCCAGCTCCAGGACGCCGTGCCGATGACGCTCGGCCAGGAGTTCTCGGCGTTCGCCGTGATGCTCGACGAGGACCGCAGCCGGCTCGCCGAGGCCGTGGAGCTGATCCACGAGATCAACCTCGGCGCCACCGCCATCGGCACCGGCCTCAACGCCCCGGCCGGTTACGCCGAGGCGGCCCGGCGGCACCTCGCCGCGATCACCGGACTGCCCCTGGTCACCGCGGCCAACCTGGTCGAGGCCACCCAGGACTGTGGCGCCTTCGTGCAGATGTCCGGCGTGCTGAAGCGGATCGCGGTCAAGCTCTCCAAGAGCTGCAACGACCTGCGCCTGCTGTCCTCCGGTCCCCGCGCGGGCTTCGGCGAGATCAACCTGCCGCCGGTGCAGGCCGGTTCGTCGATCATGCCGGGCAAGGTCAACCCGGTGATCCCCGAGGTCGTCAACCAGGTCGCCTTCGAGGTCATCGGCATCGACGTCGCCATCACCATGGCCGCCGAGGCGGGGCAGCTCCAGCTCAACGCCTTCGAGCCGCTCATCCTGCACTCCCTGTCGGAGAGCATCACCCACCTGCGCAGCGCCTGTCTGACGCTGGCCGAGCGGTGCGTCACCGGCATCACCGCGAACACCGAGCGGCTGCGCGCCGCCGTGGAGAACTCCATCGGGCTGGTCACCGCGCTCAATCCGTACATCGGCTACACGGCCGCCACCGACATCGCCAAGGAAGCCCTCGCCACCGGCCGCGGCGTGGCCGAACTCGTCCTGGAGAAGGGCCTGTTGCCCGCCGACCGGCTGGCCGCCCTGCTGCGCCCCGAGATCGTCGCGGGCAGCGGGGCGCCCGCCGCCTGACCCGCGCGGGCACGCACGGCGCGCACGGCGCGCCCGGACCGGCCCGGAGGCACAATGGCGATCATGACAACGACGTCGTCCCCCGCCTTCCTGCCGGTCCTGGAGCGCATCGCGCAGGAGCTGGGCCGCACGCCCGGCCGCGGGCGCCCCGCCGACTACATCCCGGCGCTCGCGGCCTGTGATCCGCGGAGCTTCGGCATGGCCGTCGCCGAACTGGACGGCACTGTCTACGGGGTGGGGGAGTGGCGGCAGCCGTTCTCCACGCAGTCCATCACCAAGGTGTTCACCCTCGCCCTGGACCTGGCCCGAGAGGGCGACGAACTCTGGGAGCACGTCGGCCGCGAACCCTCCGGCAACCCGTTCAACTCCCTGGTGCAACTGGAGTACGAGAACGGTATCCCGCGCAACCCCTTCATCAACGCGGGCGCGCTGGTCGTCACCGACCGCCTGCAGACCCGCACCGGGGACGCCTCCGGCGAACTGCTCGCCTTCCTGCGCACCGAGAGCGGCAACCCCGGCCTGGACCTCGACCTGGAGGTCGCCGCCTCCGAGGCCGCGCACGGCGACCGCAACGCGGCCCTCGCCCACTTCATGGCGTCGTACCACAACATCGACAACGACGTACCGGTGCTGCTCGACCAGTACTTCCGGCAGTGCTCCGTCGTCGCCTCCTGCGCCGACCTCGCCCTCGCCACCGGCTTCCTGGCCCGGCACGGCGTCCGAGCCGACGGCACCCGGCTGCTCACCCGCAGCCAGGCCAAGCAGGTCAACGCGGTGATGCTGACCTGCGGGACGTACGACGCGGCCGGTGACTTCGCCTACCGGGTCGGGCTGCCCGGCAAGAGCGGCGTCGGCGGCGGGATCATCGCGGTGGTCCCGGGCCGCTGCACCCTGTGCGTGTGGAGCCCGGGCCTCGACGAGCGGGGCAACTCGGTGGCGGGCGTGGCGGCCCTGGACCGGTTCACCACGCTCACCGGTCTCTCGGTGTTCTGACCCGGGCCGGCCCCGCTCCGCGCACGCCGGTCACGTACGGGCCGCCCGCCGGTGTGGGGAGCGTCGTCTTCCGGCCACCCGGCATTGCCACGCTGACCCGGTGCCCGCCATGGTCTTTCCCCTCGACCTCCGCCGCTGCCAGGTGCTCGGGCTGGCCGGCACCGCCTTCCTCGCGCTGGGCGGGGAGACGGCCGGCGCCCTGCCCGTGCGGGACCTGCTCGCCCCCGCCTCCGCGCGGGCCGCGCTCGGCCTGGTCGGGGTCTACTGCGGGGTCGTGCTGCTCACC
>Ga0308175_100001191_pt1 | contig 17520 bp, 12 predicted proteins | sample PhyCR1_3_FD_203893 | JGI IMG/M metagenome (GOLD analysis project Ga0308175, IMG submission 203893) | Soil microbial communities from UC Gill Tract Community Farm, Albany, California, United States - DLSLS.C.R1 | ecosystem: Environmental > Terrestrial > Soil > Agricultural land | place: USA...
GTGGAGGTGGTGGGGAGGTATCGGGGGGTGGAGAGGATTCAGGGAGAGGAGTTTGAGAGGAGTGTGGTGAGGGCGCGAAAGGGGATGTGAATTTCAAATCGAAATCACCCTCACCCCTGCCCTCTCCCGGAGTACCGGGAGAGGGGGAAGGAGGAGTACTGGGGGCGGGGGAAGAGGGGGTACTTGATTGTGTTTTACATTTTTACGGATTTGACGAGTTCTTTGACGTGGTCGATGCTGGTTTGGAGCATTTTGCGTTCTTCGGGGTCGAGGTCGATTTCGAAGATTTTTTCTACGCCGCTGGTGCCGAGCAGGGCGGGGACGCCTACGAAGTAGCCGCCGATGTTGTATTCCTTGTCGCAGTAGGCGGCGCAGGGGAGGATGCGTTTTTTGTCCTTGATGATTGCCTCGGCCATCTGGACGGTGGCGGCGGCGGGGGCGTAGTAGGCGGAGCCGGTTTTGAGGAGGCCGACGATTTCGGCGCCGCCGGTGCGGGCGCGCTTGATGATTTCGTCGAGGCGGTCGGGCTTGATGAGCTGGGTGATGGGGATGCCGCCGGCGGAGGTGTAGCGTTTGAGGGGTACCATGTCGTCGCCGTGGCCGCCGAGCAGGAGGGCCTGGACGTCTTCGACGGAGCAGCCGAGCTCCATGGCGAGGAAGGTGCGGTAGCGTGCGGTGTCGAGGACGCCGGCCTGGCCGATGACGCGCTGGGTGGGGAAGCCGGAGGCCTTCCAGGCGACGTAGACCATGGCGTCGAGGGGATTGGAGACGACAATCATGACGGCGTTGGGGCTGGTCTTGGCGATGTTTTCGGCGACCTGCTTGACGATGTTGGTGTTGGTGGCGATGAGGTCGTCGCGGGACATGCCGGGCTTTCGGGCGATGCCGGCGGTGACGATGACGACGTCGGAGTCCTTGGTGGGGTCGTAGGTGGTGCTGCCGATGATGCGGGCGTCGAAGCCTTCGACGGGGGAGGATTCGTAGAGGTCCAGGGCCTTGCCCTGGGGCATGCCTTCGACCTGTGGGATGTCCACGAGGACGATGTCGCCGAGCTCTTTGGAGGCGGCCCAGTGGGCGGCGGTGGCGCCGACGTTGCCGGCGCCGACGATGGTGATTTTTGCGCGACGCATTTGGTTTCCTTTCCGAAAGACGGATTGGCCACGAAGGCACGAAGCCACGAAGCGGGTTTCGTGTATTCGGGTAGGGGTGGGATTATCGGGAAAGGGGCGGGGGGTGCAAATCGGGTGGTGGGGGTGAAACACGGTTGGAAGTGGCGCATCATAGGGGCTGTGCGGGGAGGTCATTTGGTGTAGATGGCATGCAGCGCGTGAGAAAGCTCGGGCGGTTGTTGTTGCTGGTTGTGGTGGCGGCGGGGGCGCGCTTTGCGTTTGGGGCGGATGCGATTCAGTTTAGTGATGAGACGCTGGGGAATGGGTTGCGGGTGATTTATGCGCCGTTGAAGACGGCGCCGGTGGTGCACGTGCGGGTGTTGTACCACGTGGGGTCGAAGGACGAGCGGCCGGAGAGGCAGGGGTTTGCGCACATGTTCGAGCACATGATGTTCCGGGGGTCGGCGCACGTGGCGCCGGAGGAGCACATGAAGCGGGTGATGGCGGTGGGGGGAGTGAGCAACGCGTACACGTCGTTCGACGAGACGGTGTACTGGCAGTCGCTGCCGAGCTCGTACCTGGACATGGCGCTGTGGCTGGAGGCGGACCGGATGGCGTCGTTCAAGGTGTCGGGGGACATCTACAAGACGGAGCGGAACGTCGTCGCGGAAGAGTGGCGGATGCGGAACGTGAACCAGCCGTACGGGACGATGTGGGACGACTTCATGGCGGCGGCGTTCAAGAAGCACAATTACCGGTGGACGCCGATCGGGAACATGGAGCACCTGCGGGCGGCGCCGGTGAATGAGCTGCAGGAGTTCTTTAATCGGTATTACGTGCCGAACAATGCGATTCTTGTAGTCGCGGGGAACATCGACGTGGAGGGCACGAAGACGCTGGTGAGGAAGTATTTCGGGTGGATCCCCAAGGGGGCCGAAGTGAAGAGAACGTCGCCGGCGGAGCCGGAGCAGACGCGGGAGCGGCGGGTGGAGGAGGCGCAGCGGGTGCCGCTGACGCGGGTGGTGATCGGGTTCCACACGCCGCAGTACAAGGCGGACGACCATTACGCGCTAGATATCCTGAGCGTGATCCTCAGCGGCGGCAGGTCGGGGCGACTGGACCGGATGCTGGTAAACGGGGAGAAGCCCAAGTGCGTGTCGGTCGGGGCGGGCGAGGAGACGCTGGAGGACGCGGGGGTTTTCATGCTGACGGCGACGGTCATGCAGGGCAAGAGCGAGTCGGAGGTGGAGAAGGACCTGCGCGCGGCGGTCGCGGAGGTGGCGGAGAAGGGCGTGACGGCCGAGGAGCTGCGCAAGGCGCAGACGCAGGAGAGGATCGCGACGATCCGCGGGCGTGAGACGGCGATGCAGATCGCGCAGCAACTGGGGGACGAGGCGCTGAAGGCCGGCGACCCGGGGCGGGTGAACACCGCGCTGGTGAAGTTGGAGGCCGTGACGGCGGAGGACGTGAAGCGCGTGGCGGACCAGTACATGAAGCAGGGAGAGGCGACGACGCTCATTATTCGGCCGGATCCGAACACGAAGTTGGCGAAGGCGGCGGCAACGCAGGCGGCGGCGGCGAAGGACGCGCCGGTCGTGGCGGCGACCAAGCCGATCGAGCCGCGGGTGGTGAATTTCCCGCCGGATTATCCGACCAAGCCGCCGGTGAGCGGGGAGGCGATGAAGGCGACGCTTCAGAAGGGGACGGAGGTGAACGTCAGCGGCGTGAAAGTCGTGGTGATGACGGATACGCGCCTGCCGCTGGTGCAGTGGAGCCTGACGATGCGGCGGGGGTCTCAGAGCGACCCGAAGGGGAAGGAGGGGACGGCGTGGCTGACGGATGAATTGGTGCGGCACGGGGCGGGGGAGCTGAATTATCAGCAGTTGAACGAGGACCTGGAATCGCGGGCGATCAATCTGACGGTGGGTGACGGCGGGGATTACACGCGCCTGCACGGCTCGTGCACGACGGAGGAGCTGGCGCACGGGATGGCGCGGACGCGGGACATTCTGCTGCGGCCAAAGATGGAGCAGGGGGAGTTTGACAAGCTGAAGGAGCAGTCGGTCAACCGACTGCGGGAGCAGCAGGAGCAGCCGTCAAGCGTCGCGGGAGAGGAGCTGACCAAGACGTTGTGGGGGCCGGAATCGGTGCTGGGGCGCGTCGCCACGCCGGAGTCGGTGGGCGGCGTGACACTGGAGGACGTCAAGCAGTTCTACAAGACGATTTACCGGCCGAACGAGGCCATTTTGATGTTCAGGGGGACGTGACGCTGGAGCGGGGGAAGGCGCTGGCGGAGGAATTGCTGAAGGGGTGGGAGGCGGGGGAGCTGCCGGTGGTGAAGGTTGACTTGGCGCCGGCGAAGCACCGGATCATTCTGGTGGACCGGCCGGAGGGGCAGCAGAGCAACATCGAGATGGGCGTGCGGGCGTACGACATCCGCTCGGAGGAAAAGTACGCGGGGTCGGTGGCGAACCAGGTGCTGACCGGGGGGATCGATTCGCGGCTGATGAAGTACGTGCGGGCGGAGAAGGGGCTGGCGTACGGCGTGCACGCGGTGTTTTCGCCGGGGCGGCAGGCGGGGAGCTTCACCGGGGCGACGGAGACGAAGGTGCCTACGACGGGGGAGGCGATCGAGGCAATGTTCCACGTGTTCGAGGGGATGAGGGAGCAGCCGGTGAGGCCGGAGGAACTGGAGTACGCACGGACGCGCGTGGCAGGGTCGATGGTGATGCGGATGGATACGATCGGCGAGCAGGCGAGCTACCGGCTGGAGGGGATCCTCAATTCGTATCCGATCGACTATTACGACCGGTATCCGGAGCGGATCGCGGCGGTGACGGCGCAGCAGGTTGAAGACGTAATGAAGCGGTACGTGGACGAAGGGCGGATGGTGATCGTCGTGGTGGGGCCGGCGGAGGCGGTGAAGCCGCAGTTGGAGAAGCTGGGGGAGGTGGAGGTGGTGGCGATGCCGGGGCGGAGGAACGCGAAATCCGAAGCCGGGGTTCAAAGGCCCGAATGACGCAAGTGCGTAATCGGCGCGAGATGGGCGTTCTCGGCGCCTTCAGAACCACGACTTCTGTCCGACGACGTAAGTCTGGTAGAACTCGTCGTCGCTTTTGGTCAGGTAGATGATGCCTTCGATGATGCCGATGACGTGCATGACGGCGGCGCCGAAGCCGCAGGTGAGGATGCTGACGAGGAGCATGGTGAGGCCGGCGCCGGTGTATCCGAGGACGAACTTGTGGATGCCGAGCCAGCCGAGGAGGATGCCGCAGATGCCGGCGGCGACGCGGTTGTTATTCCTGGTGGCGGGGTACGGAACGGTTCCGGGCGCGCCGTAGGCCGGCTGCGCGTACGGCATGGGCTGCGGCGACGGCAGGGGGACGGCCGCAGGCGGCGGCGAAGCGATCTCTCCGCCCTGATTCTCCGGCGCATTGCCGGCGAAGCATTCCCGCAAGTCCGGGACCGCATCGGCCCGCGTCCACTGGGCCATTCCTTCCGCCCACACGAGCGTGTCCGGCCGCATCCCCTCGGCGACGAGCCGCTCGCTCGGAAACGGTCCCCGGCGCGTGTTGCCGTCCGCCAGCCAATACGTTGCCATGCCGCACCTCCCGAAAGCCCTGCGTTAACCCGCCTGCGGCCGCCATCATACCCCGTCCGAACGAAACAATGAAAAAACCCCGCGGGCGGTGCCGCGGGGGCTGGGAAGTCACTCCGATCTCGGCGAGGTGGCTTATTTGCGGCGGAAACGACGCGCCCCGGCGCCCGCCACCACGGCGGCGAAACCGCTCAACCCGGTCCACACCGCCGGCGGAAGGGGGATCGCGGCGACCTGGCCGTCGAGCGAGAACGACGCGTTGAACGTCGGCGGCGTCGTACCGCCGACGATGTCGGTGCCGACGCGCAGCCAGTCGGGGTCAATGTTGTCGTTGCGGATCCACGCCTGAAGGTCCGGCAAGAACGGCGTCGTGCCGGGGCCGGTGATGGGCTTGGGCGAAGACAGCCAGTAGAACTGGCTGCCGAGCGGCGCGGCGAGTGTCACGACTTCCGAGGCGACGATCTGATTGGTATCGATCAGCACCTGCGGGACGAAGAAGTAGTGCCCCGCCGGCAGGTTCAGCGCCGAGTTGAAGGTGAAGCTGAACCGCACCTCGCTCCCGCTGACCGGCCCCTCGCCGCCGGTTGTCTGGTTGGGCGACTTGTTGATGCCGTTCAGCACGCTGTTGAGCGTGTTGAACTGGGCCGAGAGCACGTTGGAGGTGACGATCATGCCCGTGAGGCTGTCGCGCGAGTCGAACGCGACGTCGGAGGGGGAGTTGTTGCGCGTGGGCACGTTGGGCGTGCGGACGGTGTTCGAATCGAGCGGGAACACGCGGTAGATCTCGACGACGACCTGGCTGACGTCGGCTACGGTCGCACCGCCGGTGAGCAGGCCGGTGAAAGTGCCGCCGGTGATTTGCGTGTCGGAGGGTAGGAGAAAGTCGTCAGCGGCTTCGATTTCAATCTGGGATGCGTTTCCCGGGCGCGACGCCATGCCCATCCGGCCGTCGGGGTCGCCGGAGTTGAAGACGAACGGGACGGCCGACGCCTTTCCGGCCGCCAGCACCATCCCCCCGACGCCGATCGCGCACGCCAGACCGATCCGACGCGCGCGGACGCACAGATTCCCAATGCCCATGCTCGTTCGCTCCTTCCTTCTCAATGGTTAAGACGTGTGGCCTATGCCGAACCCACTGCGGGCCGTACTGCCCCGTACGGGCCGCTCCTACTATATCCGATAATTCGACTGGCTGGCGGAGAATTCCTTCGGGCGCAGCGGGCGAGGCACGTCACCGGATTGCCCAACTTACCCAGGCGGCGCCGTCGTCGGCCTCCGGTGCAGGCGATCGGGTTTCGTTGCTTTGCCGCGCGGGGGGTGGTATCCCAGCCGCGCATGCGCCGCCACATTGCCGTTCACCTTGCCGGGTTGGTCGCCTTCCTCGCGTTCGGCCCCGCGGCGTTCGCGTGGAACTCACCGGGACACATGCTCGTGGCGTTGATCGCCTACGACGATCTCGCCGCCGCGGATCGGGGGCGGGTGGATGCGCTGGTCGAACTGCTGCGCCAGCACCCGCGGTTTCGGGAGGATTTTCTCGACCGGATGCCCGCGGACCTGCCCGCGGCCGGGCAGGGGCGGTGGCTGTTCGCGCATGCCGCGACCTGGCCGGACATGCTCCGCAGCGCTGCGCCGGAGGTGCGCACGCGCTACCACCGCGCCTCCTGGCATTACGTGGACAAGCCGCTGGCGCTGGATCCCAAGGCCCCGGCGGCGCCGGAGGCGGCCGCGCTCACCGAGGCCGACCCGGCGAAGGCCGACAACCCGGAGCACATGAACATCCTCCAGGCATTGGCGCACAACCTGGCGATCTTACGCGACGAGCACCAGGCGGCGGCGGATCGGGCGGTGGCGCTGTGCTGGGTGCTGCATTTGGTCGGCGACGTCCACCAGCCGCTGCATTGTGTCACGCTCTATTCGGCGCGGTTCCCGCTTCCGCAAGGCGACCGCGGCGGCAACTCGATCCCGATCGCCAACGACGGCGGCATCTCCAGCAACCCGAATTTGGCCGGCCGGGGATTTCGGCCGGAGCTGCACGGCTTCTGGGATAACCTGCCGGGGCACTCGGAAGACATGATCATTCTGGACGCGGCTGAGAAGCACGCTACGGCGCTATATCCCCGATCGGGATTTCGACGTGAACTTCAGACGCGCGATTTGCCCGGGATCATGGACGAGGGCTACGGCTACGCGAAGGCGGCGGTGTATGCCCCTTTCATCCTCCGCGCGATTCAGAGGGTGGAGCCGCCCCGCGAAGTCCCCGCCGGCGGCCGGCCGGCGGAAGTCGCCACGCTCGAGCCTATTCCCCTGAACGACACTTACATTCACACGGCCCGCATCATTGCCGAGCAGCGAATCACGCTGGCTGGCTACCGGCTGGCGGATCAGCTTCGCAGCAACCCCTGAGAAAAAAACCACCCGCGAATGAGCACGAATTTACACGAATAAAGCAAAGACATTCACTTGTCTTTCGTGATCGTCTCCATTCGTGTCAATTGGCGGGCAGATCTTTTCTCCGTGTCCTGGGCGTCCCCCGTGCCTGATAAGCCTAGGAAGGCGGCAGGGCCACGCCCGCGGGGGCGCTGAGGCTCCTCGTGCGCTTGGCGGCGGCGGTGGCGTCGTCGCCGTCGCGGGCCGTCTGCATGCCGCGCGCCATCGCGATCACGCCGGTGCGGGCCAGTTCGGTGATCTGGTACGGCTTCATCAGCTCGGTGAATGCCTCGATCTTCTCCTCGGTGCCGGCCAGCTCGACCATGAGGCTTTGCTCGGCGACGTCCACGACCTTGCCGCGGAAGAGGGTGACGATCTCGATCACTTCGCCGCGCTTGTCGGGGCCGACGGCGACGGTGATGAGCGCCAGGTCGCGCTCGATGTAGGCGGTGTTGTTGAAGTCCGTCACCTTGACGACCGGCACGAGCTTGGCCAGTTGCTTGCGGACCTGCTCGAGGGTGTTGTCGTCGGCGGTGACGACGATGGTCATGCGGGAGAGGTTGGCGTCCTCGGTGCGGCCGACGACGAGCGAATCGATGTTGAAGCCGCGCGCGGCAAACATTCCGGCGACGTTGGCCAGGACGCCGGGCTCGTTCATGACCAGGGCTGAAATGACGTGCCGCATCGGAATCGCTCCAACGGTAGAAAGTGACGGTGGACCGCGGTCGCCGGGAGCGGGCATTTGACTGAAAAAGGCGGCGGCGGGCAACCCCTTGCGTTTTCCGCGACGGAAACGGATAAACAGGCGCGATCGGCCCCGGTAAAGAGGATCGGGGCCGGCCGCGGCTGACCGGCCCCGGCTACCCCTTCGCCGTATCGAGTCCCTTTATAGGAACCGCCATGACACGCAACCGATTCACCCGCCGCCGATTCATGCACGGGCTGGCCACGACCGGCGCCGCCGTCTTTGCCGGGCCTTACATCCTCCGCGCCGCGGAGCCGAACAAGGAAAAGCTGCGCATCGCGTTCGTGGGGACGGGCGGTCGCGCCGCCAACCACGTGGGCGCGCTGGACCTGGCGAGCGAGACGTGCCTCTGCTACACCGACGCCGACCGCAAGGCTTGGGGCAACATCGAGAAGAAGCTGGGGCAAGGCGACGCCCCCGCGCAGGCCAAGGGGTACACCGACTACCGCAAGATGTTCGACAAGCACGAGAAGGACTACGACGCGGTGTTCGTGGCGGTGCCGGACAATCACCACGCCCCCGCGTCGATGCGGGCTCTTCGGCAAGGCAAGGCGGTCTATTGCGAGAAGCCGCTGACCTGGTCGATCGAAGAGGCCCGCGCGATGGCCAAGCTCTCGCGCGAGAAGAAGATCCCCACGCAGATGGGCAACCAGGGGCACGCCAACGAAGGCAACCGGCAGATCGTCGAGTGGGTGCGCGGGGGGGTGATCGGCGACGTGTTGGAGGTCCACACCTGGACCAACCGCCCGATCTGGCCGCAGGGCAACATCGACTACAAGCCCGCCCCGACGCCGGAGAGTCTCGATTGGGAGGCGTGGATCGGCCCGGCGAAGAAGCGGCCTTACGCCGTCTTCAGCAAGGGCCCGGTCAATGGGCGGCCCAGCCCGTTCCACCCGTTCAACTGGCGCGGCTGGTACGACTTCGGCTGCGGCGCGATCGGCGACATGGGCTGCCACACGTGGGACTCGGTCTTCTGGTCCATGGCCCCCGATTACCCGGCTTCGGTCGAATTGCTCAAGATCGTCGAGCACACCGACGAGACGTATCCCAAGCAGTCGATCTTCCGCTGGAACTTCCCCGAGAAGAACGGCCGCAAGGGCTTCGCCGCCTACTGGTACGACGGCGGCCTGCACCCGGAGATCCCCGAGGAGATCAAGGACGACCCCTTCGACTACACCCGCATCAGCTCCGAAGGCGGCGGGCGCAAGAAGGAGAAGAAGAAGAACAAGAAGAAGGGCGGCAACTCGGTCAGCTCGGCCGGCGGCCTGTACCTGGGCGCCGACGTTCCCGAAGGCAAGAAGGGCGCTAACGTCGATTCGGAGAGGCCGCAGCACATGGGCGAATTGGCCAAGAGCGGCAACATCTACATCGGGACCAAGGGCAAGATCCTGGTCGTCGGCGACTACGGCAACGAGCCTCGCATCATCCCTTCCAAGGTGCACGAGCAGACCCAGTTCCCCGCCCCCTCGATCCCGCGCTCGCCGGGACACCGCGAGGAGTTCATCATGGCCGCCCGCGGCGATAAGCCCTGGGACTTCCCCGGCTCCAACTTCTCCGGCTACGCGAGCCCGATCACCGAGGTCATGCTCCTGGGCGCCATCGCCCAGAAGATCGGGCAGGTGGGCTTTAAGATCGAGTGCGACCCGGTCAAGCGCGAGATCCTCACCAAGGAGGCCGCCAAGTACATGTCCCGCGAGTACCACAACGGCTGGGAGTTGTAGGCCGGCCCGCGTTCGCTGACGCGTAAAGCAAACCGCCCCCGTGGCAGGAACCACGGGGGCGTCGTTCTTTCTCGTCGGCTTCCGTTTTACAGCAGGTCCTTCGTCGCGCCGTCACCGCCGATCAGCACGACCGGCGTATTTGAAAACACGCCCGACGACTGCGCCGATGACGCCGCGGCCGCGGACGCGCCGGCGATCGGCTGGTTTGCCGAGGCGGCAATCGTCTCCGAGCCGGCCGAGACGCTCGTGCCGGAGTTGGCGCGGAAGGCGAGCAGGTCCTGAATGTCCACCTTGCCGTCGTAGGTGAAATCCGCCTGCCACCACTGGGCGCCGGTGGTCGCGCCGGAATTCGCACGGAACTTCAGCAGGTCCTGGATGTCCACCTTGCGATCCAGGGTGGCGTCGCCGCGCCGCGTGTAGCGCACCAGCACCTGGCCGGCCGGGGCGATGGTGGTCACGCCGCCGTCGGCGTAACCCAGCGAGTAGTGCGTCGGGTCCGACGCCGCGCTGCTGCTGCGGATGCCGTTCCCGGCCCAGGTGTTGCCCTTGTAGCCGCTGGCCAGGTAGGACCGGACCGCCGCCGGCACGGTGTCATCGACGCGGCTCACCAGCAGGTCGTTGTCGGTCAGGTCGAGCGAGGACGCCGCGTCGATCGAAAATCCGCCTACGGCCAGGGCCGCCTGCCCGCCGCCGACGGCCGTCGCCGCCGCCCCGCCGCTGAGGGTCAGCCGGGCCAGGTGCTGGGGCGCGTTGAACGCGACCGAAGCGCCATTGGAGACGAGCAGGCCGATGCCCGGGTACGCCGCCGAGAGGTCCTGAGTCAGCGAGAGTACGCCCGCCGTGACCGATAGGGTCTGCGAGCCGGCGGCGCCGCTGAGGCTGAAGATGGCTGCCGACCCCGCCGCCACGCCGGTGACGTCCGGCGTGGAATAGACCACGTTAGAGTAGCCCGAATCGCCGACGCCGTCGTATGCGACGACGCGATAGACGTACGTCTGCCCGGCGTCGGCGGTGCCGTCGGTGTAGCTCGTCGATTCCGCCGGCGCCGTCGCGACCGGGGCGAAATTCGCGCCGTCGGTGGACCGTTCGATTCGGAAGCCCCACTCGCCGGTGGAATTGTCCGCCCACGTCAGGTTCACCTGGGAGGTCGCGCCCGTGTCCGACCGCGCCGCCGCCAGGGCCGAAGGCGCCGCCGGCGCCGAGGCCGCGGGAGCGACGATGGTGCCGTGGACGGTGTACTGGCCGACGTCGCCGCAACTGCCGTGGCTGGCGACCTCAAGCGAGTACGTCCCGCCGGGCAGGTTTGTCGAGACGCTCTCGCCGAGGCTCGCGGTGTCCGCCGACGCGACGACGTTCCCGCCGCCGTCGAGCAGCAGGAGCTTAAGGTCCAGCGTCGGGCCGTAGGCGGCGACCTCCGCGCCGAGGCTGACGGCGCCCGGCCCGGTGGTGAAGGAGAAGAAGTCGGTGTCGGTGGTCTTGGCGATGATCCCCGAGCCGCTGACCGAATTGCCCGAGACGGCCAGCGGGTCGGCCGCCGCCGGCGCCTGCCCGTGGTCCTGAGGCCTGTAGCCGAACGCGTTGGCCGTTTTGGAGATGACCGCCATGTCGTCCTGAATGCTCGTCGGCGAGACGCTGCTGGTGCCGAGCCACCACAGGCCGCGCTCGGAGTAATAGCTTGCCCCCATGACGGGCGCGACCAGGCTGTTTCCCGGGTTGTATTCGGTCTTGTTCCCCAGCGAATCGTACGTGCTCTGGTGCTGGAGCCCGAACGCGTGGCCGGGCTCGTGGCTGGCGGCCTCGGCAGTGTAGTGGGGGTCTCCGTTGCCGAGGTTCTTCGGGAAAATCCAAACGGTCGTCGGACCTTTCGTGAAGCTGTCGATGTAGGCGACGCCGCCGGCGTCCCCCAGCCAAGCGCCGTCGCCGCCGATCACGGCGCGCAGCGACTGGCCTTTCGTGTACGTCCCCGGGTCCACCGTCGTCACGTCGATGTTGAACGGCGAGTACTTTTCGGCGACGCGCGCCCAGATCTGGTCAATGCTGGCGATCTCCCCTGTGCTGAACGTGGTGGGGTCGCCGTCCTGGTCGTAGGCCGGCGTCACCGGCACCGCGAACGACCCCCACGCCATCGGGGCGGCGCCGGTGAAATCGAGGTACAGCTTCTTGGCGGCGGACGGGTTGCTGTCGAGCTGCGGCACGGCGCCCAGCGGCATGGATCCGGCCGACGGTCCCACGACGTCGGCCCCGGTGCCCACGGGCAGGTCCGCGTTGAATTCGGCCGTGAGCGCCGGGAACGTCCCGAAGTTGTGACCGAGCTTGTGCCCGTGGAGCAATGCGTCGTCGGCGCACATCATCAGGCGGCCCTCCAGCGGGGCAAACTCCACCCGCTTCTCCTTGCGCCCGTACGCCTTGACCGGTCTTTCGCTGCGACGATTCTGCATGAGCAAGACTCCGCCGGGAGCCGCCGTAGAACGGCGGCGCCGTCAATTGAAGACGATGTTCCTCGGAAACAACCCGCCTCGCGCCAGTCCACCCGCGCCCTGCCAGTCCGCCCTCCTTTTACGCTTTTGCTCCCGGCCGGTTCGGCCCAACTTTCGACTCCGCACACGGCCGCCGATCCATTTCCCACAGCCGCTGCGTGGCGGCAACGCACCCGGGGGGCGCGCGATATGTACAATGGGATTGCCGTTGCGGACGCCGGCGTGGCCGAGCAGAATTTCCCGAGCGCCGCCGCACCGGCCGGGCGCGGCGTCGTAGGAATCAGACCCCTTCACCCATGCCGATCACTTCGATCTGTTGGCGATGTGGCAGGATCTACCCGCTCGCGGATTCGCTGGCGGGTGCGCGCGGCCCCTGTGGCGCTTGCGGAGCGGAACTCCTGGTCCCGACCTCGCCGCCGCTGGAGTGCGCCGGCTGCGGGAAGGACATCGCACTGGAAAGCCGGCTCAACCGGCCGGGCGACCCCGCCGGACGCCTCTATTGCCAGTCCTGCTTCGGCACTAAGGCGAAGCCGCGCCACGCGCTACGCTCCCCCTCTGCCGGCCAGTGCAAGAGGTGCGGATCGTTCCATCCCCTCAGCAGACTCATCCGGACGGCGAGCGCCCACGTGTGCCACGCCTGCCATTCATCTGCCGCCGGCGGATCGCAGCCCACGGCTGGAACCGAGCGTACGCGGCGGCGGCAAAGGTCGACGATGGGTTATCTGGGGACGGCGGCGGCCGTTCTGCTGCTGGTGGGAACCGTCATCCTCGCCCACGCCCGCAGCCGCCCGTCGCACTCGGCGGCGCCGCCGGCGGCGGCCGGCTTCGTGCCGCAGGTCGCCTCCCCGGCGTCCCCGGAAGCACAAGCCCAGCCGGCGAATCAGACCTCGCCCGCGGAAGGTCTCGCCCAACTCGCGCTTACCTCCCCGCCGGCCGGTGCCCATGTCACGCTCCCGTCCGAAGTGCCGCTGAGCGTTTCATTCTCTTCCCCCGCCACGGCCGTCGTGCGCGTGGACTACTTCGACGGCAAGGTTCTCATCGCATCGTCAACCCAGCCGCCGTTCAGGGTCGTCTGGAGGCCGACGGACCAAGGCCGCTATAACCTCACGGCCCGCGCCTCCGACGCCGCCGGCAACACCGTCACGTCCGCAGCCGTTCCGATCACGCTCAACGCCTCCACCAACAAGCCACCGACCATCGAGCTCAAACGCCCCAACAACGGCCAGCCGCTGCTGGGCACCCAGGAAAACCTTGACGTGGCTGCGATGGCGCACGACCCCGATGGTTTCGTCGCCAGGGTTGAGCTGTTCAACGGGGACGAGCGGCTCGGCCAGACCTCGCCGAACGAATGGGCCGGCCCCAACGAACCGGTCCACTTCCACCTGCGAAATTTAAAGCCGGGACACTATGTGCTGACCGCCAAGGCGACGGACGACAGCGGGGCGTCGGTCACGTCGGAGCCGGTCGAGCTGACGATCAACCGTCGCCCCGTCACGGCCAGGATTGCCGCCCCGAATTCCGGCGCCCAGGTCCAGCTCCCGCAGAAGCGGGTGGAACTGTACGCCGAGGCGCGAAACCCGGACGGACGTATCGCCCGGGTCGAGTTCTACGCGTCGGGCGAATTGATTGGCACTGCCGCTGCTAAGCCTTTCCGCGTCGCCTGGACCGACCTCAAACCCGGCACTTATTCCCTGACGGCCAAGGTTGTGTCCGACGATGACACGGCGGTCACCTCCAGCCCGGTGGCGGTGACGATCCGCAAGGCGCCCAACAAGCCGCCGGTCGTTTCGCTGCGAGAGCCGGCAAATCAGCAAAACTTCGCCTTGCCCGCCGAGATTTCCCTGCTTGCCGACGCCCGCGATCCGGACGGGCAGATCGCGCGGGTGGAGTTCTTTGCGAACGGCGCCCGGATCGGGGAGGCGACGACCGCCCCGTTCCGCGTCACGTGGAAGGACCCTAAGCCGGCCCGGTACTTGTTGACCGCCAAGGCTTACGACGACGAAAACGCTTCGAAGGATTCCAGGCCCGTGATTGTTACGATCAAGCAATCTCCGAAACAGCCGGAATGACGGGATTTGAAGGCCTTTGGCGTGCCGCCCGATTGTCGTTCCGCGTTATTTCAGGGTGTGTTATAATCTTCGTGCAAGGGTCGCGTCCGATCACTTTCCCCGACGGAGGAACTCCAACATGTTCTGCCTTCCGCGCACCTCGCGGCCCGCGTGCCGTCTCCCGCGGCGTGGCTTCACGCTCGTTGAACTGCTGGTGGTCATCGGGATCATCGCCCTGCTCGTCGGCATCCTGCTCCCCACCCTGAACAAAGCCCGGCAGAGCGCTTATGCCGTGCAGTGCATGAGCAACATGCGGCAGATTTCCAACGCGCTGGTCATGTACACGACCGACCGCAGCAACCGCGGGCATTGGCCGACCATCGGTCCGGCGCCGACGGTCGCGGGGCAGGACTGGCGGATGGACACCGATTGGATCTGGTGGCAGACGCAACCGGGCACGCCGCGCGACATCAACGGCTCGTCGATCGCCAAGTACATCGGGGTCCGCGGCGAGGCGCTCAAGGCGGTGTTCCGCTGCCCGCTCGATGACATCCTGAGGCACGTAGCCAAGGCCGCGCCCTTCGACTTCGACGGGCCTTACTTCTACAGCTACAGCTTCAACTCGCTGATCGGCACGCGCAACGACGATCCGACCAAGATACTTTGGAAGACCGCAACCAAGATCAAGAGCCCTGGGTACAAGATCATGCTGGCTGAAGAGATCGCCCCCAACGACCCGTGGTGGGCGCCCAGCCAGATCAACCCCGGCGACCCAGTCCCGACCGGCAAGTCCGACTACCTCACGACCCGCCACGGCAATCGCTTCGAGGATACGAATATCACCAAGCAGGGCCAGGAGACCCGGCCGGGCGGGCACGTGGCTTGCGCGGACGGGCACGTGGAGAAGCTGACGACTGCCGAGGCGTTCACGAAGCGGCGGTGCGATCCGACGATTCCTTGATTCAGTTCACCTTGAGGCCGACGGTGTGGGCCTTGGTGTGGGCGAAGTCGCGGCGGACGAAGTCGGCGTGGCCGTCGCAGAAGACGACGTTGCCGCGGCCGGCGGGGTTGGGGAGAGGGTTGGAAGACGTTGACGTGTCGGGCAACTGGCGCTTCTGCTTGAGGTCGTGGCGGAGGGCCAGGAGGTTGCAGCCGGTCTGGGGCAGGCCGTCGGTCTGGCCGGGGATGGGGCGCCAGATGTTGCCGTTGCCGTCGTCGATCGAGCTCTCGTCTTCCTCCCAGACCAGGATGATGTCGGAGGAGTTCTTGACCTGCGTGAGCTTCTTGCAGAGGCGGCCGGCCTTGAGGTTGTCCGCGGTTTCAACGTTGGAGCGGCCGGTGATCCACCAGTTCATGACGTAGCTGAAACTGAAGGGGAGGCCCTTGCCGGGATTTGTTTGGTCGTTCTGCGCGCGGCCTTCGATCACGTCGGAGGGGCACTTCATGACCAGGGCCTGCTTGCCCCAGTTGAGGTATTTGGCGAGTGCGGATTCGTCCACGCGGCCGATGCGGCTGGGCTTGTTCTGCCACCAGAGGTAGTCCTCGACGAACTCGGCGGAGGTGGTGGTGCCGTTGATGGCGTCGAAGGGGAGGAAGCCCTTGTTGGCGTTGGCGTACATGACCATCGCGGTGCCGAGCTGGCGGAGGTTGCTCTGGCATTGGATGCGCTTGGCGGACTCGCGGGCGCGGCCGAGGGTCGGGAGGATGATGGAGATCAGCAGCGCGATGATGCCGATGACGACCAGCAGCTCGACCAGCGTGAACCCCCGCCCCCACCCGCCCCGTGACAAATTGGCTTTCATCCGGTGCTCCTGATTGGCAAAGACCCGACCGGCGAAATCGACCCAACGTACGTGCTCAAACGTACCTCCCCGATTTGATTTTTGTCAATTGGCTGATATTTGGCCCGGCGGCAGGAGGAAGCCCTGGGCGATAAGCTCCCGGACCATGCGAAGCAGGGGCGGGGCGATGGAGTCGAAGGGCTGGTCGAGGTCGCTGGCGAGCGTGGTCACGAGCTCGCGCAGGGGGGTGCGGCCGTTGGAACGGGCGACGAGCATGGCGATGTAGGGGTCGCAGCGGCCGCGGTGGGCGAGGCCGACGGTGCGGTGGAGGGTGTATTCGAGGATCTGCCAGGAGCCGTCGGCGGGTTTGGCCTGCTGCTCGAGGCGGGTGTCGGGGGAGGCGGCGAAGGCGGTGTCGAGCAGGGCGTTGTCGTCCTTGCACGAGTCCAAGTAGGTGCGGAGGTCGAGGGCGCGGGCGATGTCGGCGCCGATGGGGCCGAGGAACTTGGAGGGGTTTTCGTCGATGTGGATGAAGTTGGGGGCGGTATTGCCGGGGGCGGGGGAGGGGGTGCGGCGGCGGAGGGTGATGCAGCCGGCGCTGACGGCGGTGATGCCGCTCTTTTTGTAGTAGTCCATCCACTGGTCGAAGAGGGAGGAGTCGCGCTGGAGGAGGTGCTTGTCGGTCTGCTGGAGCCAGGTGTTGGCGTAGGTGGCGGCGTCGTGGGTGTCGGAGCGGATGATCCAGGCGTCGCAGCCGGAGTCTTGCACCCAGGAGGACAGGTGCTGCTGCCAGGGCTCGTCGTCGGTGTGGGCCCAGTTGCAGAGCATCTGGAGGAGGCCGCCTTCGGCCAGATACCTGGGGCCTTGCTGGACGATGGTTCGGCAGATTTCGTCGCCGCGCATGCCGGAGTCGCGGAACATGTAGCGGGATTCGGGGGAAATCACAAATGGCGGGTTGGTGACGATGAGGTTGAATTGACCGGCGTGGTCGGCGACGGGCTCGAAGAGGGAACCGGGGCGGGGTTCGATGTTGGTGACGGCGTTGAGGGCGGTGTTGAAGCGGCAGAAGTCGAGGGCGCGGGGGTTGGTGTCGGTGGCGATGACTTTGCCGGAGTGGGGGGAGCAGAAGTGGGCCTGGGTGCCGCAGCCGGTGCCGAGATCGAGGGTGAGGGCGGAGGGGCGGCGGGTGGTGAGGTTGGCGAGGCTGATGGTGGCGGCGCCGATGCCCATGACGTAGTCGGGGCGGATGTCAGCCTCGGTGCGGGGGTTGAGGTCGTGGGCGAAGAATTGGTCGTCGTAGGGCATGAGCTTGACGGCGGCGGAGAGGGAGTCGCCGGCGGCGCTTGCGCGGCGGAGCAGGCCGGCGGAGAGCCAGTCTTGCGGGGTCATGGGATCGAGGGCGCGGCGGACCTGTTCGGCGTCCACGGGGATGTTCATGATGAACAGGCGGATGAGGGTGTCGAGCGGGGAGGCTTGCCGCGTGTACCAGAGGAGCAGGGGGGTGTCGGATTCCTTGAGCGTGGGGATGGATTCGGCGTTGAGGCGTTGGAGGATGCCGGAGCGGGTGAAGGCGTGGCGGTTGAGGAGATCGCGGGCGGCGGCGTAGTGATCGGG
>Ga0308175_100001193_pt1 | contig 17512 bp, 9 predicted proteins | sample PhyCR1_3_FD_203893 | JGI IMG/M metagenome (GOLD analysis project Ga0308175, IMG submission 203893) | Soil microbial communities from UC Gill Tract Community Farm, Albany, California, United States - DLSLS.C.R1 | ecosystem: Environmental > Terrestrial > Soil > Agricultural land | place: USA...
TACCGCGGGCGCCCGGTCGACGGAGAAGTACATTGGCGCTGTGCTGTCTGAAGGGCTTCGCGTAAAGGTGTTGCGAATTCCGGGTGAACTCGATCCCGACGAATACATCAAAGAGTTCGGCCGGGAAGCCTACGTGAAGCTACTCGAAGGAGCCGGTTCCTACTTTCATTGGCTTGCCGACCGCGCACGGGAGAAGTTTGATATGCGAAGCGCGGAGGGCCGAGTGGATGCTTTCAAGTATCTTGCTCCGATTTTGCAGCAGGTCCATGACCGCATCGAACGAGGCGCAATAGCAAAAGAGCTTGCAGAGTACCTCAACGTGGACCGCGAGACGATCCGCGAGAATCTGCGGCCGCACAGCCCTTCACAGTCCGCACCAAAGCCGCGCGCACTCGCATCATCCCTGCCGCCCAATGAGAAGCTGCTCGCGGCCTGTTACCTGTCGAGCCAGGAAGCGAGATCAGTGATCCGGCAGTACTTCGGTCAAACAGCAATCCTTCATGTACTCGAGCTTCGGAGCTTCTTCGAAGCAGCGTTGAAGATCAATGAAGAAGAAAGTTTCTCAGTGGAGCGAGCCCTGCGGGACCTGGATCCCAGGATGCAGAAACTCCTCACGGAGCTCAGCTTTGCCGATTTGGGCATTATTGAATCTGATGCGCCGCAGCAGGCTCTGCATTGCCTGGAAGCTTTGGAGGAAACGGCAAAATCAAAACGGCGCGAGGAGATTAAGCGGAAACTTCGGGAACTCGAGCAGGCGGGTAAGTTCCCTGAGGCTTTGCAACTGGCCGAAGAGCTAAACCGCTTGGGAGGCCGATCCGCCTAGCGCAAAATCTTGTTGTACTATGAGGAGTCGAGAAGACTGAGGGGGCCTTGCTCGGCAGATTATCGGGGTTAGAGCCGATCCGACTTTCTTCCCGCCAATCTGAGTTTGCCGAGATTGACGAAGGCAGTTGATGCAGGAAACCGACGACAAAGGCTTTACTCTATTCGAGGAAGCTAGCGCCGCTGAGCGTGAGGATCTGGCCGGGAGTGGGGATCTGAATGATTTTTTCGTCGATCTGGAGGCGTCGCCTGCGGATCTGCTCGATAAGAGCAAGGAAATCGAGAAGGATACCGAGGACCCGGAAGACTTCTCTGATCTTGATCTCTCCGCGGGTGCAATCGATAAGAGCAACGACTCCGTTCGAGTCTATCTGCGTGAAATGGGAATGGTCCCACTGCTCACCAGGGAGGGTGAGATTGAACTGGCCAAACAGATTGAACGCGGTCAGCGTGCCGTCCAGAAAGCACTATCCCGTTCGCAGTTAGTCGTTCAAATCATACTGGACACCAAGCGGAATGTTGAGCGTGATCTGATTCCAATCCTTGAGATCATGCAAGCCCCCGAGGCGAATAACCTCGCGGAAGAAGCTGCCTCGTACGATCATCTGAAGGAGCAACTCTTCGGGAGCATCCTGGAGTTGGAGAAGCTTTACCGGAGGTCGCAGCTGGCGAATCAGAAGCTTCTTGCGATATCCAGATCGCTGAAACCCAAGCAGTACGAAAAGCTGCACCGTGAACATCTGCGGACTATTGTTGAGGTATCGCGGCACATACGTGCGATTCCGTTTGCTCCGCGCTTCCACCGCTCATTGAGCGAAGCCCTACGAAAGTTCGTGCGTCAGCTTGAGCCGCTTGAGGAAGAAGCCGCTCGCCTTCAACACAAACTGGATTCGCTTGCGAGTTCTGATTCTCCAGCTCTGGTCGCAAGTGTTCGACGGGAATTGAAAATCATCACTTCGCAGATTCACCTGTTGGAGGATAAGGCGGGCGCGAACGCACCTGACCTTCACCAAACGCTCGATGTTGTTGCGAGAGGTGAAAACGAAACCGATTGTGCCAAGAAACGGCTGATCGAGGCAAACTTGCGCCTGGTGGTTTCGGTGGCAAAGCGATATACCAATCGGGGCATGCAGTTCCTGGACCTCATTCAGGAAGGCAACATCGGCTTGATGCGGGCTGTGGACAAGTTCGATTACAAGCGCGGCTACAAGTTTTCTACATACGCGACGTGGTGGGTGCGACAGGCAGTGACCCGGGCAATAGCCGATCAGGCCAGAACTATACGGATCCCGGTCCACATGATCGAAACGATCAACAAACTTGTTCGCCTGCAGCGCACCATGCAGCAGGAGCTCGGCCGCGAGCCTACGACCGAGGAGGTGGCGGCCCGCATGGACTTGCCTCCGAGTAAGGTCCGGAAAGTGCTTCGCATTGCTCAGGAGCCGATCTCGCTGCAAACCCCGGTCGGCGAGGAAGAAGAATCGAATCTCGGCGACTTTCTAGTCGATAGCCGGATGGTTTCTCCTTCCGAAGCCGTAATCAACCTAAATTTGCGCGAACAAACGGCCGAGGTTCTGAAAACGCTCAGCCCGCGCGAAGAGAAAATCGTGAAGATGAGGTTCGGTCTTCAGGATGGTAGCGAGCACACGCTTGAAGAAGTCGGCCAGAATTTTGCCGTAACTCGAGAGCGTATCCGACAAATCGAAGCAAAAGCTCTGCGCAAGCTGCGACATCCCAGCCGGAGTAACAGGCTCCGCAACTTCCTGGAACACGGCGCGCCATCATAACCCCGCAGGCCTATCTCGTAATTTCCGGCGCGACCAGTTGGCGTGCCCTGGTTCCGAACATCTTCCCAAGCTTGCGTTGACGATACCGAAAGATCGCCAGAAGCTGGCGGCGAACCACTACGGAATGCATCAATCTGCCGAGGAAGCCGAATGGCAACGTGTACTGGACTTCATCTTTAACCTTAGTGCCGGCGCCGGTCTCCTCGAACGTGTGTTGATGCCGCCAGAAGGTATAAGGTCCCTGTTCTTGTTCATCTACGAATTTGTGGGGCGGATGGTATTCCGTGATCCGGGTTTTCCAGTGGATCGGAATGTTAAGCCACCGGATTACGTACTGAATTTCGGCACCCTGCCGCATCTGAACGCGCTCTGCCGATGTGACACGGAAGTTTAGCCAGGGAGGAGTAATCTTCGCCAGGTTATATGGATCCTCGAATACCGCGAACGTCTCCTGAAGCGGCCGTCCGCTAATCATTTCGCACCGTAAAGTATAAGGTTTCGTTCTCTTCCGTTTCACCGCGCATTTAAGATGCAAATCGGCGGTCAACGGCGGTACTAATTTCGGCCGTTTCGTCCCTAAGTTGCTGCTATCGTGGTCCTTCGGATGCCTGATGCTGCTATTGCGGTACCGACACCGGTTCACCCGGTCACGCCGCCCAAAAAAGTTGCTAAGCCTAAGAATGCTGCGGAACGGAAAGCGAGGGTCGACAAGATCATTGCTGAATTTGACAAGCTATTCCCCGACGCAACGTGTGCGCTCCAGCACCGAAACCCTTGGGAACTGCTGGTCGCGACCATTCTTTCCGCCCAGTGCACAGACGAGCGAGTCAACAAAGTAACGCCAGGTTTGTTCGCCAAATATCCTACCATTGAAGACTTCGCAAACGTGTCTCAGGACGAACTAGCGAACGATATCAGATCTACTGGGTTCTTCAATAATAAGGCTCGATCGATCATCGGAGCAGCACGGAAGATCCGGGATGAATTCGCGGGTCGCGTACCCAGGACCATGGACGAATTGCTCTCCGTTCCCGGTGCCGCACGCAAAACTGCGAACGTCGTTTTGGGCACGGCATACGGCATTCCATCCGGTGTCGTGGTCGATACTCATGTGGGCCGCATCTCCGCGCGTCTCGATCTGACCAGGAATACGGATCCCGTGAAGGTCGAGCAGGATCTTATGAAGATACTCCCCGAAGACCGGTGGATTCTGTTTGCGCACCAGATGATTCACTTCGGACGTCAGATCTGCATCGCTCGAAAGCCTCGCTGCGCCTCCTGTCCTCTCGACCCCGTTTGCTATGCGAAGGACAAGACCCTTGCCTGAATCTCGAGACTTACAACGCGACTGATGCAGCGACTCTACCTGGGCGTCGATGGCGGACAAACCAGTACAGTTGCGCTCATCGCAGATGAGGCTGGCAGGGTTCTTGGACGGGGCGAAGGTGGACCCTGCAATCACGTGGGACCGGCAGAGGGCCGCGCCAGATTTCTGTCTGCCATTGGCGATTCACTCCGCGGAGCGTGCGCCGAGGCCGGGGTCAACCGAGACGGCGTAAATTTCGCGTCCGTATGCCTGGGCTTCAGTGGCGGACCTAAGGACAAGGAAGCCTACATCCGCGAATTGATCCATAGTGAGCGCTACTACGTGACCCATGATGCGGAGATCGCACTCGAAGGTGCAACGGAGGGGTCTCCGGGCATCATCGTGATTGCCGGAACGGGTTCGATGGCCTACGGCAGGAATGCTGAACGGCAATCGGCGCGGGCAGGAGGCTGGGGGTATGCCTTTGGCGATGAGGGTGGCGCGTTCTACCTGGCGCGCCAGGCTTTGCGTGCCGCGTTGGCTTTCGAGGAAGGCTGGGGGGAAGCTACCACACTCTACAAGAAACTCTTGGAAGCAGCAGGTGCGGAGAGTGCCGACCAGATTATGCGAAGATTCTACGCTGGTCAGCAAAGATCGGTTATCGCGTCTTACGCTTCTTTGCTCGACGACGCGGCCCGCGAGGACGACAGTGTGGCGCGTGTCATCCTGATCGAAGGCGGAGGAGAGTTGGCGAGATATGTGCAACATGTGCACCAGCGCCTGTTTCCTTCCCGCGAGTCTGTTGAGATCGCGTACGTAGGCGGAGTTTTCCAGAGCGATGTTTTGCGCAACGTTTTCGTCGACCGCGTGAAGATGGCGATCGGCTCTGTCGCGCACCGTCCCAAACTGAGCCCCGCAGCGGGAGCGTTGTTGCGGGCGCTTCGAGAGGACTCGGTCACAGCTTCTTTGTCGAACGTCCCAGATTCCGAGACCTGAGCGGCTCGCTGTTGATATGACGAACCTGCTTTACTTCGACAGGCTGCGCTCTGATTGGTAACGGTCGGCTGCTGCGGAGGATTGAACATGCCCACGATTGCCGCTCAAGTCAGTTGAAGGGAAATTCGTCGACACGGTTTGCGTGATGGGGACCGCGAAGTCCACTTTGAGCGCGATGGCTGCCTCAATGATCTTCAGCAGAAGTTCGTTCTGGATTCGTAGGAATTGATCGCCATCAGTCGTCAGAACGTAAGAGAAGAGGTCGAGATCAAACGACTCTTTCGTGATCTTACTAAATCGAACGGGAACGCCGGTCGGGTCCACTTGCTGGTGATCTTTCATAATCTGGGCAATGGAGTCCATCATCTTCCGGATATCTTCCGGAGCTGTGTCTCTCCGCAGCGAAAGAGTCGGCTTGAAGAGCATGCGATCTCGTTTCGAGTAATTCTCAAGCGTCATCGTCGAAAACGAGGAATTCGGCACTGTGACTAATGTCCGATCCGCTGTCCGGATGCGAGTGGAGCGGAGTCCGATGTCTTCTACTGTTCCGATTTGTCCACCGAACTGGCAGACATCACCGACCAAAACGGGACGATCACTGATGACGGAGATTCCGCCGAACAGATTCTCAATCGTCTTCTGTGATGCCAGCGCGACAGCAACGCCGCCAACGCCAAGGCCAGCTAAAATCGCGTTTGTGTTGTATCCCCAGGCGGCCAGAACAAACAAGGTTGCGATTGAGAACAGCACAATCTTGACCGTGCGAACGAGCAATGGCAACACGGAATAAGAAAAGGCTCGCTGCCGTGGATCCAGGCGTGCGCTGATCGTATCCGAGATCACATCGATCACCCGCATGAGGATCGACGCGCAGCTCAAGACAAACAGAAGCGTCAGCAGCTTATAGAGATAATCCCGAACCAGAGCGGAAGGCCCGATGATTTGGATCAGCGCTCCGAAGACTATGACCGATACTGCAAAACGAACCGGTTCGATGAACGTTTCGAGACGTTGTGCGTGCAGCTTGGTGTACCGCTGAGCCACAGGCCTGAGAATCAGGAGAGCAAGTCGTGCTAGTAGCCGGGAAAGCAGTGAAATCAGCAGGGCCGCAATGAAAAGCGCGAACCATACCCAGAGCGATGTCCCGATAAATCGAGTCCGTACTAGCGTCTCGGGCAGTTTCTTCTCAAATTGGGATTCATCGGCGCTAGCTCGAAGTTTGGGGATTTGAGAAACCGAGTCCGGGGACACTAACCAGACGCTGAGATTACCCTGGGTAACGCGCTGCATGGTTAGCTGGACCGTTTGCTGGTTTACGTCGATTGAGGCCAACTCATCGACGTTCGACGCAAGGTGATCGCGCGTGTAGCCCTCCGGATCATTGCTAAGGCGTCCAACTTCAAAATGAGTCTCGCGATCCAAAATCTGGCAGAGGTCTTTTGCAAGCTGCTGGCCCTGTGTGCTGCGCTGATCTGATCTCAACCGGCGCAGGTCAAGGTACTGGGCGGCAATGTCCTCCTGACCGCCGTGGCAGGCCTGCAGAAACGCATAAATCGCACTTCGTGGAGTAGTTCTCCTGAGAGGGTCCGAAGGAGTGTCGCTCTTCTGAGTTCCTGCTGTGATGCCGGGAATGGATTGAGACGCAGACGGAAGCGCAACCGAAAGGACGAGCGTCGCGACTGCGACAAGGATTCGCCTGCCACAAGAACAACTCACCTTCCGATCTCCTCTAAGATCTCACTGTACGCAGCTTGCGGGTCGGCGGCCCGAGTCACTTGCCTCCCGATAACTAGATACGTCGCGCCCTGGTCTATCGCTTGTTTCGGCGTTGCAACCCGCTTCTGATCTCCTTGAGAGGCGTTCGCGGAACGCACACCTGGAGTGACGAGAATGCTGTCCGGCCCGGCTATCTCTCGTACGCGGGCGACTTCGAGAGGAGAACAAATCAGTCCGTCCATTCGCGTCTCCACAGCGTTCCTGACGCGTAGATCGACCAGCTGCGAAACGGGCACGTGAAAGCCCAAATCCGCAAGGTCTTGCTCGTCGAAGCTGGTCAGCACGGTGACGCCCAGCAGTTTCGTTCCAGTTCCGTCGCAACCCGCCCGCGCCGCGTTCATGACGGGCTTGCTTCCATGCACAGTCAGGAGCGTCGGACGAATTTGCTCGGACAGCTGACGAGTGGCTCTCTTCACCGTCTCACCGATGTCATACAGCTTCAGGTCGAGAAAGACCTTCTTACCCTGTGACAGCAGTTGCGATACGAACTGCGGACCACCTGCCGCATACAGTTCCATGCCTACTTTATAGAAGTCACATGCCGGCCCGATCTTCCGAATGAGATCGAGGGCCTCATCCGTACTGGCTAGGTCTAGAGCAATGATCAATGGATTCGTATTGGTCGTCATAGGCTGTCGAGTGTCGCGAATTCGCCTCCCGCGGAGAAACCGGACGCGACTTCCGTAAACGGCCACTCTCGCCACGCATCCAATAGCGGGAAATAGAGTCCGAGCCAGATAGGGCCCGCTACCAGCCGCGACACAAGACTAGCGTAGTTCTCCATCTGCGTGCGATAGCGCCGTTGCTCTTCGTCGAGGAAATGGTGGAGATTCCCTCCCCTGTGTTCGCTGGTCTTGAAATCGAGGATCCAGAAGCGGCCATCTTCGCCGCGGAAAGCTCGATCGACAGTTCCCGTGATGAGCTTTTCCCCGACGACGCCTTCGAGCGGCCACTCCGAGCGCGCCTCTTCAGTCGACCGAAGAATCCAGCGCCCGCGTTCGCTTGATAAGGTATTCTCGAGCGCTCTCACGACGCGACTTGCGGCTTCACGTTGCTGGGACGGCCTCACTCCGAGACGCGCGAGTTCTGACCGTACAAGCGCATCGAACGTGCGAGCAGGATACTCAACCGGTATCCGGCCCGCTGCTTCCGAGGCTCTCTTCAGAAACTGATGGACGACAGTGCCGACATGCCGGCCCACTCCGCTCACCCATTCGTATGTGACCGGTCTTTCGGATGCGGCTCCTCGGGTAATCACGTCAGGGAGGCGCAGGGCCGGAGCCAATTCAGGAGCTTGCCACGTGCCAGGAAGCCTGCGGATGCTCTGGGGCTTTTCCTCGATGACGCCGAACAGACTGGGCTGCGTTGGGACCATTCGGTTCATCGCGAGTTGAAACTGCGCCCTGTACTGGCTCCAGATCAGGCCCAGGAACGTGTGGTCAGCCGCCTTGCAGACATCAGTGCCCTTACTGTTGCGGTTCACCGAGCCCAGCAGAAACAGGCGATTCTTAGCCCGCGTGCAAGCAACGTAGAAGAGCCGTTTGCCTTCGTTGCGAACCTTCTGTTTCGCTTCGTCTTTGATACGCGTGTAATCCGGATCCTTCAGACCTTTCTGCGGTTGGACTGCGACTTCGACCCGAGAACCGCCATCCTCGTCGAACACCTTGTTCCACACCACCAGTTCGTCGTCATCACCAGCGGGCCACTTCCCGAGCTGAGGCAGAATCACCGTATCGAACTCAAGCCCCTTGGCTTCGTGAATGGTCATCACGCGAACAGCATCCGACGCCGTGCTCGGCGCAGCATACAGCTTTTGCAGACGCTCACTCAGCAAGCTGAAATCGCGTATTGTTCCGCCGTGCTCGAATGACTCGAGCAGGCTGAAGAAGGTCTGTGCATCCTGAAGCTGGTTCGCTTCAAACAATGCGGAAGGTCCGCCGAGCGTGTACCAGGTGCGTTCGATCAGCGATCTCAATCCGAGACGACCTACTGAAGCCACAGCCTCGTTCATGATTTCCGCGACTCGGATGGCCCGTAAACGGCCGCCAGGACTCAGACGGTCCAGGACATCCAGATCGTTAAGCAAATCGAAGATGGTGCGCTCGCGATCATCCTCGGCTAAGGCCGCCAGGTCGGCGGACGTTAGCCCACACCAAGGCGCGCGCAGGCAAGCCAGCCAGGAAACCCGATCGGCTAAATGCAACACGGCTCGAGTCAGCGCCAGCAAATCCAGGACGTGTTGTTGATCCTTAAGTTCGTCGATCTCAATCGCCTGGTACGAGATGCTCGCATCGCGAAGAGCCGGAAGGATCGACACGACATGCGATCGGCTACGGACCAGAATGGCCGTCTCGCCGACAGCCCTGCCGCTCTTCAAAATCCCAATGATTTCTTCCGCCTCACGGACACCTGACTTGTCGTCGACTAAGGGGATCAACTCAGGAGCGTTGCCGGACTCCGCTCGGGAAGAGACCGCCCCTTCGAGTTGAACAGCTCCTTTAGTCTTGTCCGTGATTGCCATCACTGGGGAGAGATTCCCCTCGATCCACCCGACAATGTCCGGTGTAGAGCGGAAATTAGTTTGGAGACGCAGCGGTGTGAGTCGAACGGAACCGAGGCGCTCGTCTTCCCAAGCTTGCGTGAACAGAGCGACTTCTGCCGCCCGAAAACCGTAAATGCTCTGGACCGGATCGCCGACCAGAAACAGCGTACGTCCGTCGCCATCGGACCACTGCCCGGTCAGAGCTTTCAGCAGTTCGTGTTGAGCGCGCGAAGTGTCCTGGAACTCGTCAACCAGGATGTGTTCGATTCGGTAGTCGAGCGAGTATAGAAGATCGCTGGGCGATTCCGGCTCGCCGAGGGCAAGTGTCGCGGCACGAGTAATCTCCGGAAAATCGACGATGCCCTCTTCGCGGAACACGTTGCCGAGCTCTAGCTCCGCCTGCTCGAGAATCGACAGGAAATCGCTCAGGACTGTACCGTCCGGTGCTCCCGTCGCGTGCCATTGATCCCGTTTGGCCAACATGGCCGCGACCTGCTTCTCAAGCCGAACCATGTCGTTGTCGAAATAGAGCGCGATCCGTTCCAGCAACGCTCGGCCGCTCTCGCTGTTTTCCGCCAAGGTCTGTAGCACCCTACGACCCGCCAGACGATAGAATTCGGTCGCGTCTTCAACGACGGGACCGACGCCACCCGACTCGGACACAATGGGCATCTGCCGCACGAGCATTGCGCAGAGCGCGTCGATGGTTACGATCTGGAGCCGACTCGGGTCCGCGAGGAGATTCCACTCACGTGCCCGATCATTGGCGAGCGCGCGGGAAGCGAGTTCACGGGTCTTAGCCGCGTACGCCGTTGCTACCTCGGCTCCTTCTTGAGCCTCTCTCAGCGCCCGGATCACTCTTTCACGCATCTCGGCGCCGGCCTTGATGGTGAAGGTCATCGCAACGACTGATTCAGGGCGCTCCACCAAACCCAATAGTGCGAGAATGCGCTGTACGAGTAGCCCGGTTTTGCCGGATCCCGCTGGCGCTTTGACAATGAACGAACGATCGGGTTGGATCGCCAGCTCGCGTTCCCGGACGTCTATGGGCTGGAAGTCAGTCATCATCGCCCTCTCTCGAGGCGCGCGCCCCTTCCTGAATCCTGCACAAAGCCGGCAAGTTGCAATAGGTGCACGCACCGCGCAGCGGGTCGACCGGCGCATGCCCGGTCAGGAATTCATTTGCCAGTTCAGCAAGAGAGATGCGGGACTGGTCACGGACCGTTGCCCAATCGAAGTTTGAAGTCCTTGCTGGCGGCGGAAAATGCGGTTGAAGGGCACCGCCGGCCGTTTTCGCTTCTCGCGGGCGCACCTGGGCCAGGAAGATTCCGTCGACTTCTTCGTCCATTGCGGCGGCGTAAACAAGCAACTGAGGCTCGGACGGCCTCTCGCCCAGCAGATTCTTCTCTGAGATCTCACCGCTTTTGTAATCGATCAGGACGACGCTACCATCCGGGAGGCGATCGATGCGATCAACTCGCAATCGAAGCTGCAGACCGTTGATCTCAACCGTCTTCTTCTCCTCGACGTGCTCAACGCGGAACGGTGTTCGCCGGTTCCTCTCCTTTTCATTGAGCCAGTACAGAATTGCTTCACGCAACCGATTCCGCTCAGCGGACGAAATAACCTCACGGAAAGGGCTGTTGCGCTCTGAAGCGAGTGCTTCGGCGACCGCGTCGTTGACGAGAGTCTCGAGTTCAGCGTCGCTTGCACTCCGTAGCTGGTCGGAAGATCCAAGCCGCTTCCAGACGTTTTCAAGCGCGCGATGCAGGTAGCCTCCACGCTCGCGAGCATCGAAGCCGAAGCAAGCGTCTTCAGGGCGTTGCGCATGCAAGCGGTATTCGGCGAAAGCCCGGAACGGACACTGCGCTTGTGACTTGATGACACCGACGCCGCCCGACAATGGTTCGCTCGAGTCGAAGGGCGGCGCCTGGAAATCTTCCACCAGTTCCACGTCCAGTCGGAAGCTATCGCGCGACAGCATCGTTGTACCGGTCCACTTCGAGACCGAACTGTTCTTCAACTTCACAAAGCCTCGGACTTGGGGCGCCAGTTCGCCCGAGTAGGTGACCAGCATGCTGGGTGCCGTGGAGAACAGAGCGGAAGCTCTCTCGCGCGACTGACCCTCAAATCGCCGGGCCAGGCTGAGAGACGGATCACCCGAGCGCTGGATCGCCGGAGGAATGAAGGGTACCAGGCGACTTGCTCGTGGCCAATTCTCTTCGGACAAACCGATGGCTGCGGAGAAGTCGAACTGCACTCCTTCCGCGCGTTCCAGGTCCAGAATTTGAACGGGCGAAAGCTGATCGCCTACTTCCGGGCTCCGGCTTTGCAGTAGCGTGTCACGCAACCGGGAAAGTGCCACTTCGAAGGGAACGGCATGCGAGATAAATCCTAAGCCGCCTAATTCGGAAAGAGCATCATTCCAGGCCTGAGCAACACTTGCCTCGTGGGTCGTAAGTGTTCCCTCACCCGGCCAGCCGCTCGCCGTAACCAGGTCGCCGAACAACTCTCCCCATTCGTCGAAATCAAGCGCGGTGGAGTTCGGCCGGATCGTGCGAATCTTCTGCCACACCGCGCCGAGCCGCTCGCAATTTGCTGTTCTGTACTCAATGTTTGAGAAGGTAACGTCGATGTCCCGGCTCCTCCGTAAGTTCAGGTCGGCGAGAGCGCGATAGCTGCGCTCTTCTGCGGCTCCGGTGAGAAAGGGCGATAGAAGGATGGCGCTGGCGTCCGTAATACGGATTCGTGGACGAAGCAACTCCAGCAGTGTCAGGGCGCCTGTTACGAGGGGTTTCCGAATCAATGGCCTGGATGCATCGACGTGGAACGGCGCGAACTTGGCGTGCTCATTCGCGTTCGCTGCTACCGGGAGTTGAACGGAGCCGGGCGGATCGAGGATGCCCTCGAATATTCGAGACACCATTTGCTGTTTCGCCTGGAGATCGGGAACGAAGATTCCAATCGAGCTTTGAGGCTTCTCTTCAAGCAGCTTCCGCGCCCAGCGAGCGGCGGCCTCCACTTCGTCTTCAAACGTCGAATGTGCTTCACTGATGACGCGCGGTTTTGCTTTGTTGGCGTCAAAAGGTACGTGTCGCCCCTTGCGGCCCAATGCTTCCAGAACCTGCGACAGTGCCGGACTAAGCTGTTGAAATCCGACGAAGGAGACAATCCCCGGTTCGTGCGCTCCCGACCGAATCCAATCTGGAAGAGAACGCCAGATGTCCGCCCGAGTCATACAGCCGCGGTCACGGAGCTCTTTTACGAACCGGCGATGTAATTGACGATAAGATTCGGAGTCTTTACTCCGCTCCCACAGTTCGCCATCGAGCGGCAGACGCCACTCCGATAGTGTGTTCGCCGCTCTCACAGCAAGTCGAGCAGCACCGGCCGGATCGAAGACGCCGGGATGCACTTCTTCGAACAACTGACGCCAAAGCTCAATCTCTTGCGACGGCGATAACAGAGCCTGAACGGCAGCACGGCTGAAGCGCACGGTATTCCAGCAGCTCACCAGCCAGGCGTTCAGGCTGAGGATGTTCGGACGTTCCCAGCTTTCCAGTCCGAGATGCCGTTTCTCGTCCGCGATCTGTTGCCGTGCAACCGAGGCCAGAAATGGCGTGGGCAGGACCACCGTTCCACCACCCGAACAGATGGCAGCGAAATCTTTTCTCGCTAAGCGCAACTTCTATGATCGCTAAAAAGAGAAAGGGCGGCTACGGTTAGCCGCCCTCTTTCCGCAAGTGTTTTGAACTGCCGCTTTAGACTTCGTCCGGGATGCTGATGGGCTCTTCACCCAGATCTTCGGAGAGTCCGCCCGTGTAGATGCCCGGGGTTTCGTCTGCAAAATCCTGCAGACCATCGCCCAGGGACAGATCTTGCTCAGGCAGCGGCTCCTCTTCGACCACATCCTCGCCCGCGATTTTCACGCGCCGATAGTATTCCATACCGGTTCCGGCCGGAATCAGTCGACCCATGATGACGTTTTCCTTGAGGCCGCGCAGGTAGTCGACCTTGCCGTTAATGGCGGCTTCGGTCAGCACACGCGTTGTCTCCTGGAAGCTGGCGGCGGAGATGAACGAATCGGTCGAGAGAGACGCCTTCGTGATACCGAGGAGGAGCGGCTTGCCGGAGGCCGGCCGTCCGCCTGCTTCGATCACGCGAGTGTTCTCTTCGCGGAACTTGAACTTGTCCACGACTTCATCGGGCAGGAACTCGGTGTCCCCGATATCTTCGATTCGCACCCAGCGCATCATCTGACGAGAGATGACTTCGAGGTGCTTGTCGTTGATGTTGACACCCTGCAGCCGATAGACTTCCTGGATTTCGTTCACCAGGTACTTCTGCAGTTCTTTTTCGCCGAGCACAGCAAGAATGTCGTGCGGGTTGCGCGGGCCATCCATCAGCGGATCGCCGGAGCGGACACGCTCGCCTTCCTGCACGTTGATGTGAACACCGCGAGGAATTGAGTATTCCTTCTGCACGCCGTCGTCGCCGACGATGTACAGCTTACGCATACCTTTCGTGACTTCGCCGTATTTCACCACACCGTTAATTTCGGCGATGATGGCCGTTTCGCGAGGCTTACGAGCTTCGAAGAGCTCGACCACGCGGGGCAGACCACCGGTGATGTCTTTCGTCTTCGTTGTGGCACGCGGGATCTTGGCGATGACGTCGCCGGCGTGTAAAGTATCGCCGTCGGCCACCATCAAGTGCGCATGCGTTGGCATGAGGTACCGCTTCTCTTCCGAACGGCTCCCGCCTTCCGGCCGCATAATTACAGTCGGGAAGCGCTTCTCATCGGAAGATTCGGTCACAACCACCTGCATGTTGCCGGTGATTTCGTCCACCTGCTCCTGGGTCGTGACGCCGTCGATCAGATCCTTGAAGTGCACCGCACCGGTGACTTCGGTCAGAATCGAGAACGTATACGGATCCCACTCGAGAAGGATCTGGTTTGCCTTTACCGGCGCACCGTCTTCCACGTTGATCTTGGCGCCGTATACGACCGGGTAACGTTCGCGTTCGCGCTGCTTTTCGTCAACGATGATCAGAATGCCGTTGCGGTTCATCGCAATCAGCTCGCCCTTGTTGTTGCGAACTGTGTTGACGTTGTTGAACCGGACATAACCATCGCTCTTCGCGTCCTGAGTCGATTGCTCACTGATCCTGGTTGCCGCTCCACCGATGTGGAACGTACGCATCGTCAACTGGGTACCGGGCTCACCGATCGACTGTGCCGAGATGATACCGACAGCTTCGCCGCGCTCGACCATACGGCCGGTTGCGAGGTTGCGTCCGTAGCAGAGCCGGCAAACACCGCGCTTCGATTCGCAGGTCAGCACCGAGCGAATCTTGACGCGCTCGATACCGGCAGCTTGAATCGCGCTGGCCAGTTCTTCCGTGATTTCCTGGTTAACGCTGACGATGATTTCGTTTTCGTAGTCGCGTTGATCTTCGAGAGCAACACGGCCAACGATACGGTCGCGCAACGGCTCAATGATTTCGCCCGACTCGATGATGGGTTCGACGTAGATGCCATCGGAAGTTCCGCAATCGTCTTCCGTGATGATCACGTCCTGCGCCACGTCGCAAAGGCGACGCGTGAGGTAGCCGGAGTCGGCCGTCTTGAGAGCCGTATCAGCCAGACCCTTACGAGCACCGTGGGTCGAGATGAAGTACTCAAGAACGTTTAGACCTTCGCGGAAATTTGCGGTGATCGGGGTTTCGATGATTTCGCCCGATGGACGTGCCATCAATCCGCGCATACCGGAGAGCTGACGGATCTGCTGTTTCGATCCGCGAGCACCGGAGTCGGCCATGATGTAAATCGGGTTGAGAATACGGCCGGTACGGTCGTCCTCTTCCATGTTCTTGAACATCTTGTCGGAGACCGCTTCGGTGACCTTCGACCAGACTTCAATGATCTTGTTGTAGCGCTCGGACTGAGTAATCGCGCCTTCCTGGTACTGCTGCTGAACTTCGACGACCTGCTTTTCAGCGTCCCGAACCAGGCTGACCTTCTCTTCCGGCACAACCATGTCATCGATGCCGATGGAGATACCGGCTCGTGTTGCGTAGAGGAAGCCAAGCTTCTTGACTTCGTCCAGCATCCCGACCGTGACAACCCGGCCGAACTTCAAGTAGCAGTATTGAACAAGCTGGGCCATGCCCTTCTTCTTCAACAGTCCGTTGATGAACGGCATAGCGTCCGGCAGAACGTCATTCAGGATGACGCGTCCGACCGTCGTGTCCATGTACTGCTTGTTGAATTCGATTGGCTCGGTGTAGAGAATGTTCTGGTTATCGAACGCCTTCGTCAGATCGATGACTTTACCGGTGTGACGCAGCTTGATGGCGGTCAGCGTTTCCACTTCGCCCATCTCAAGAGCAATCAGCACGTCATCAATCGAAGCGAACGTCCGGCCAGATCCCTTCGAGTTCGGACGCATCTTGGTCAGGTAATACAAGCCAAGAACCATATCCTGTGTCGGGATGGTGATGGGTGCGCCATGTGCGGGCGACAGAATGTTGTTCGAAGCAAGCATCAGGGTCGATGCTTCGATTTGCGCTTCGGGCGAAAGCGGAATGTGAACCGCCATCTGGTCGCCGTCAAAGTCAGCGTTGAATGCCGTACAGGTGAGCGGGTGCAGCTTGATGGCCTTACCTTCGACGAGTACCGGCTCGAATGCTTGGATGCCCAGGCGGTGAAGCGTAGGAGCGCGATTCAGGAGAATCGGATGGTCCTTAATGACCTCTTCGAGGATGTCCCAAACCACGGGATCCTGCTGCTCAACAAGTTCCTTTGCCTGTTTGATCGTGGTGCAATGACCACGCTGTTCCAGCCGATGATAGATGAACGGCTTGAAAAGCTCGAGCGCCATCTTCTTTGGCAAACCGCACTGATTGAGCTTCAGCTCCGGACCCACCACGATCACCGAGCGGCCGGAGTAGTCGACGCGCTTACCGAGGAGGTTCTGGCGGAAGCGGCCCTGTTTGCCCTTTAAGGTGTCGGAGAGCGACTTGAGCGGGCGATTGTTGGCGCCGCGGAGAACACGACCACGGCGTCCATTGTCGAACAACGCGTCCACCGCTTCCTGCAGCATGCGCTTTTCGTTGCGCACGATCACGTCAGGAGCATGAAGCTCCATCAGCTTCTTCAAGCGGTTGTTGCGGTTGATAACGCGGCGGTAGAGGTCGTTTAAGTCGGAGGTTGCGAACCGGCCGCCATCAAGCGGAACGAGAGGCCGCAACTCCGGCGGAATCACCGGAATCACGTCGAGAATCATCCACTCCGGCTTGTTACCGGATTTACGGAAGCTCTCAACAACACGTAGACGCTTGGCGAACTTCAGCTTTTTCTGCGCCGAAGTCTCGGTCCGCATTCTTTCGCGGATTTCCTGGCTCAGCGATTCGATGTCGAGCTTGCGAAGGAGTTCCTTCACGCCCTCGGCACCCATCATGGCGACATAGCCGCCGGGGAACTCTTGATCCAGCTGGCGCTTGCGCTCATCGCTGATCACTTCGCCTACAGAAAGTCCGGTGCCTTCGCCCGGATCGATGATCACGAACGCTTCGTAATAGAGCACGCGCTCGAGTTCGCGCAGCGTGATGTCGACGAGATAGCCAATTCGGCTCGGAAGTCCCTTGAAGAACCAGACGTGCGAACAGGCGCTGGCCAGTTCGATATGGCCAAGACGCTCGCGGCGCACGCGAGAGAGAGTCACTTCGACGCCGCACTTATCGCAGATCACTCCGCGATGTTTCATGCGCTTGTACTTACCGCACAAGCACTCCCAATCGGCTACCGGACCGAAGATACGGGCGCAAAACAAGCCGTCGCGCTCCGGCTTGAAGGTTCGGTAGTTGATCGTTTCCGGCTTGGTGACTTCCCCATGGGACCAGCTCCGAATTTTTTCCGGAGAGGCCAGACTGATTCGAATCGAATCGAAGTCTGCAATCAGATTGGCTCTATCGTACGGAGAGGAACGATACATGTATTGTTCTTAGATACCTTTCAAAGTACGAGCCCACTTACCCAAACACTCTGCGAAGGAGCGTGGGGCACGAATGACGCGCCCCTTCGCAGCCAATATCAACTAATCCGCGGCGTGAGCCAGATCCTGCATCTCGCGCGGCTTCTTCATCAGTTCCACGTCGAGACACAGACTCTGCAGTTCCCGGATCAACACGTTGAACGATTCCGGCACGCCCGGTTCGGCGGCGGCTTCGCCCTTCACGATTGCTTCGTAGATCTTTGCGCGTCCGTACACATCGTCGGAC
>Ga0308175_100001194_pt1 | contig 17511 bp, 15 predicted proteins | sample PhyCR1_3_FD_203893 | JGI IMG/M metagenome (GOLD analysis project Ga0308175, IMG submission 203893) | Soil microbial communities from UC Gill Tract Community Farm, Albany, California, United States - DLSLS.C.R1 | ecosystem: Environmental > Terrestrial > Soil > Agricultural land | place: USA...
GCAGCCCTTCGCGCAGGACGGTCGCGAGCTCCGGCCGGTCCGCCTCGCGCACGAAGCGCCGCAGCGGGCTGCCGATCACGTCCTCCAGAGGCATCCGCGCCATCTCGGCGAAACGGCGGTTGCAGTAAAGGATGATGCCGCCGGCGGTGAGGGTGGCGGCCCCCTCGTGCATCGCCTCGAGGAAGATGCGGTAGGAATGGTCGGCCCCCTTGAGGGTGTAGATCTGATCCCCCCGCGCCCCCTCCACCACCAGCGCGTCCACCTCGCCGCGGCGGATCGCGCGCAGGGTCTCCTCCGCCTCCAGGAGACGGGCTCGGAGATCCTGGACCTCGGCCATGAGGTCTGTCTCGTTCGCCATGAATCTCTATCCTCCAGCGGCCGGCAGCAGATCCAGGCCGGCCAGGATCCTCTCCCGGTTGGAGAGATCCCCGATCAATTTGCGCAACGGTCCCGGCGCCCTCCGCACCAGGGTCGGCGCCACCGTGATCTGGTCCCCGCCGGCGAGAGCCGGCTGCTGATAGATGTCGATGACCTGGAGCTGGTAGCGCCCGGGCAGAAACTCCTCGCAGACCTCCCGCACCCTGGCGATGGCGCGGAGCGAGCTCAGCGTCCCGCCCGTCACGTAGAGGCGCAGGATGTACCAGGGGGAGGGCTCGCCGTGCCGGGACCGGCCTTCGGCGTCGGCCTCTGCGAAGAGCCCGCTCCTGGGTTCATTCATGGTGGAAAAAAACGTTGCAATATGCGAGCCCGGGCGGGAGGCCCGGGCGCCACCGGACCTCAGCCGCGGGCGACCACGTCGAGCCCCACCAGCACGCGCTCCGTGTTCGAGAGGTCGCCGATGATCCGCTTCAGCGGCGACGGCAGCTCCCGCACCAGCGTGGGGATGGCCACGATCTGGTCCCGGCGGGCGAGCTGCGGGTTCTCCATCAGGTCGATCACCTCGACCGAATACTCCCCGTTCATGTGCTCGTCACAGATCCGCTTCAGGTTGGCGAGAGCCGTCACCGACTTCGGGGTCTGCCCCGCGACGTACAGCCGCAGGTTCCATTTCTTGGCCTCGGTTTCCATGATGCCTCGTTCTCCGAATCCTTATCGATCCCCAGAAACCTGGTGAAGACTTTACTCCGGTCTTGCGGTTTGGCCTTCTCCAAGAGTACCACTATCCGCCTGGCGCGCGGTGGCGAGGGCGGCGCGGCCCTCCTGCTCCTCCCGCTCCTGCAGCAGCGCCTGGCGGACCCGCTTGCCGACCTCCTCCTCCTCGGCCTCAACCTCGGCGCGCAGCGCCTGGATCTGCGCCTCCACGGCGCTCTTCCGGCGGTCGAGACGGCGCTGCAGGGCCGCCAGCTCCTCCTGGCGCGCGGCGGCGGCGCCGCGCTCGCGCGCCTTCTGGGCGATCCGCGCCGAGCCGGTCAACACCCCCTCCGCCCCCAGGTAGACGTCGGCCAGCTCCACCCCCCGGTCCGTGAGCAGGAGCTCGCGGATCTGGTTCGAGTGGCTCATGCCGCGCGACTTCAGCACGTACAGCCCCCGGTTGCGCTCGCCGTTGCTCTCCAGATTGCGCAGCGAGAGCCAGGTGTCCATCAGCGAGGAGACCCCCAGGTGCGTCTCGTTCTCCTCGTCGCCGCTCGCCGTCAGGCTGGTGAACAGCGCCGTGACCTGCCGGGCCTTCAGGAAGTCGACCAGCCGCAGCAGGGTCGCCATCACCTCGTTATAGGAGCCGATCGAGGAGAGGTTCGACAGCGGATCGACGATCACCACGCTCGGCGCCACCTCCTGCACCCAGCGGAAGATGCTGACCAGGTGCATCTCCAGCCCGAACAGCGTCGGCCGGCTGGCGTGGAACTGCAGCAGCCCGCGCTCCACCCACTGGTTGAGGTCGAGCCCGATCGAGCGCATGTTGCGCAGGATCTGCCCCGGCGACTCCTCCAGGGCGAAATAGAGGGCCCGCTCCCCCCGCCGGCAGGTGGCGTCCACGAAATGGGCGGCGATACTGCTCTTGCCCGTCCCCGCCGTCCCCGAGACCAGGATGCTGGTGCCGCGGAAGAACCCCTGGCCGCCGAGCATGGCGTCGAGCCGCGGGATGCCGCTCGGGATCCGCTCCGTGGAGGCGGAGTGCGCGAGGTCGAGCCCGGTCACCGGCAGCACCTCCAGCCCCCGGCGGTCGATGATGAACGGGTACTCGTTGGTGCCGTGGGACGACCCGCGGTACTTGACGATGCGCAGCCGCCGCGTCGAGACCTGCTCGTTCACCCGGTGGTCGAGCAGGATCACGCAATCCGACACGTACTCCTCCAGCCCCTGGCGGGTGAGCTGCCCCTCCCCCCGCTCGCCGGTGATCACCACCGACACCCCCCTCTCCTTGAGGAAGCGGAACAGCCGGCGCAGCTCGGCCCGCAGGATCGCCTCGTTGCTGAAGCTGGAGAACAGCGACTCGATCGTATCGAGCACCACCCGCTTCGCCCCCACCGACTGGATGGCGAAGTCGAGACGCAGGAACAGCCCCTCGAGGTCATACTCCCCGCTCTCCTCGATCTCGCTGCGCTCGATCACCACCGTGTCCATGGAGATCAGCCCGCGCGCGATCAGGTCGTTGAGATCGAAGCCGAGCGACGCCACGTTCTTCGCCAGATCGTCGGAAGGCTCCTCGAAGCTCATGAACACCCCGGGCTCACCGAACCGGGTGGCGCCGGCCACCAGGAACTGCATCGCGAACAGCGTCTTGCCGCACCCGGGGCCGCCGCACACCAGGGTCGGCCGCCCGGCCGGCAATCCGCCGCCGGTGATCTCGTCAAAGCCGGAGATCCCGGTCGGCGCCTTTTCGATGCCGTTCACGGGGGCGGAGAACGATGAAGAAGATTGAACCGTTTCCATGCGGCTACACCTTCAGGGAAAGGGAGTTGAGGTGCCAGGGCTCTGGCAAGGGGACATTGTATTGGAAGGTGCCGCCCGGACGTCAACGGCAGGTTTCCGAAAAACGTTCAGCGGACATTTTTTTCCGGAAACTTACGTGCGTTGTCCCGCTTCGGCCATCCTGGCGCCGGCCGGATCGCCCGGGCATTGATGCGCGGACGGTGCAATCGGATAAGATCCCCCGGCCATGGCCCAGGCTCTCACGGAACGGATCGAGGAGCTCAAGCGCCGGCTCGCGGCGGCCGAGCTCGGCGGCGGCAGGGAGCGCATCGAGAAGCAGCACGCGGCGGGCAAGCTCACCGCCCGCGAGCGGATCGAGCTGCTGCTCGACGCCGGCTCGTTCGTCGAGATCGACGCCCTCGTCACCCACCGCTGCCGCGACTTCGGGATGGAGAAGGTCGCCATCCCCGGCGACGGCGTGGTCTGCGGATACGGCACGGTGGACGGCCGGCTCGTCTACGTGTTCGCCCAGGACTTCACCGTCTTCGGCGGCTCCCTCTCGGAGACCAACGCGGCGAAGATCTGCAAGGTGATGGACCTCGCCGTCGAGAACGGCGCCCCCATCATCGGCCTCAACGACTCCGGCGGCGCCCGCATTCAGGAGGGGGTCGCCTCGCTCGGCGGCTACGCGGACATCTTCCTGCGCAACACCCTCTCCTCCGGAGTGGTGCCGCAGATCAGCGCCATCCTGGGCCCCTGCGCGGGCGGCGCGGTCTATTCGCCCGCCATCACCGACTTCATCTTCATGGTCGAGGGGACCAGCTACATGTTCGTGACCGGGCCGGAGGTCATCCGCACGGTCACCCACGAGCAGGTCACCATGGAGGAGCTGGGCGGCGCCTCGACCCACGCGGCGAAGAGCGGCGTCTGCCATCTGACGGTGCCCAACGACGCCGCCTGCCTCGCCGCCGTCCGCGAGCTGCTCTCCTACCTCCCCAGCAACAACCTCGACGATCCGCCGGCCGGCGCCTCCGAGGACGACCCCAACCGGGAGTCCGACGAGCTCGACACCCTGGTCCCCGAGGACCCGAACAAGCCCTACGACATCAAGCGGCTGATCGCGGCGGTGGTGGACGACGGCAAGCTCTTCGAGATCCACGCCCAGTACGCGCGCAACATCGTGGTCGGGTTCGCCCGCATCGGCAACCGCAGCGTGGGGATCGTGGCCAACCAGCCGGCCTGGCTGGCGGGGGTGCTCGACATCGACGCCTCGCTCAAGGGGGCGCGCTTCGTCCGCTTCTGTGACGCCTTCAACATCCCGCTGGTCACCTTCGAGGACGTCCCGGGCTTCCTGCCGGGCACGGCACAGGAGTACGGCGGCATCATCAAGCACGGGGCGAAGCTGCTCTACGCCTACGCCGAGGCGACGGTGCCGAAGGTGACCGTGATCACCCGCAAGGCCTACGGCGGGGCCTACTGCGTGATGTCGAGCAAGCACCTGCGGACGGACGTCAACTTCGCCTACCCCACGGCGGAGATCGCGGTGATGGGCCCGGAGGGGGCGGTCAACATCCTCTACAAGCGGGAGCTCGACGAGGCGGGGGCGGAAGCGCCGAAGGTACGGGCCGAGAAGGTGGCGGAGTACCGGGCGAAGTTCTCCAACCCGTACATCGCGGCCGAGCGGGGGTTCGTGGACGCGATCATCGCGCCGCGCCGCACGCGGCCGGAGCTCGTGCGCGCCCTGCGGCAGCTCGGCGCCAAGCGGTCGAGCCTGCCGCCGAAGAAGCACGGCAACCTGCCCTTGTGAGGGGCTGGCGCGAGGGCGAGATTCGGAAGTCCTTGTTTTTCTTGACATCCGGGCGGCGCGTGCGACAAGCTGGCACCGCCCGAAAGCGCGGAGATCATCGATCAGGGAGGCCGGGCGGGGTTCACGTCCAAGGAGAGGACATGAGAGAGCGAGATCGAGAGCTGAAGCGCCGGCGCCATCGCCGGCTGAAGCGGTTGAAGAAGCGCCCCGTGGAGGAGGCGGCGCGCGCGGTCGAGCGGCCGAGCGGCTCGAAGCGCGCCGTCAAGAAGCCCCCCGCGCCGGCGGCCGACGCTTCGTCCCCCTCCAACGCGGCCGTGGCCGAGCCCCCCGCCGAGGCGCCCAAGAAGAAGCCGGCGGCGAAGAAGGCGCCCGCCAAGAAGGCGCCCGCCCCTGCTCCTACGCCCGTTGGCGAAGGCGGCGGCGAGCCCGAGGGTGGTCCCGAGGAGCCCCAGGGGGCCTGACCCCCCGTCCCCGCGATGTCCGACTACCGCTCCCTGAAAGCCGTCGACCCCGAGATCCATCAGGCGATCGCCAATGAGCGCGCACGCCAGAATTTCGGGCTGGAGCTGATCGCCTCCGAGAACTTCGTCAGCCACGCCGTGCTGGAAGCCACCGGCAGCGTGCTCACCAACAAGTACGCCGAGGGGTACCCCGGCCGGCGCTACTACGGCGGCTGCGAATTCGTGGACGTGGTCGAGCGGCTCGCCATCGCCCGCGCCAAGGAGCTGTTCGGCGCCGAGCACGTCAACGTGCAGCCCCACAGCGGCACGTCGGCCAACACGGCGGTCTACTTCGGCTTCCTGAAGCCGGGCGACAAGCTGATGGGGATGGACCTCGCGAGCGGCGGCCATCTCACCCACGGCCACCCGCTCTCGTACTCCGGGCGGGACTTCCAGGTGATCGCCTACGGCGTCGACCGCGAGAGCGAGACAATCGACTACGACGCGGCCGAGCGCCTGGCGGTGGCGGAAAAGCCGAAGCTGATCGTCTGCGGCGCCTCGGCCTACAGCCGGGTGATCGACTTCGAGCGCTTCCGCGCCATCGCCGACCAGGCGGGCGCGCTGCTGATGGCGGACATCGCCCACATCGCCGGCCTGGTGGCGGCGGGGCTCCACCCCTCACCCATCCCCCACTGCCATTTCGTCACCACGACCACGCACAAGACGCTGCGGGGACCGCGGGCCGGCATGGTGATGTGCAAGGAGGAATTCGCCAAGGACCTCGACCGCGCGGTCTTCCCCGGCCTCCAGGGGGGGCCGCTGATGCACGTGATCGCGGCCAAGGCGGTGGCCCTGAAGGAGGCGCTGTCGGAGGGGTTCCGCGGCTATCAGCAGCAGATCATGGCCAACGCCAAGACGCTGTCGGCCCGGCTCGCCGGCCACGGCTTCCGGATCGTATCCGGCGGCACGGACAACCACGTCTTCCTGATGGACGTGAGGCCCGCGGGGCTGACCGGCAAGGTGGCGGAGAAGGCGCTCGACGCCGCGCACATCACGGTCAACAAGAACACCATCCCCTACGACCCCAACCCGCCGATGGTCGCCTCCGGCATCCGCATCGGCACCCCGGCCCTCACCACCCGCGGCATGAAGGAGCCCGAGATGGATCAGGTGGGGGACTTCATCGCCGAGATCCTCCGCGCGCCCGAGGACGAGGCGGTACGGGAGAGCGTACGGAGGCGGATCCGGGAGCTTTGCGAGCGGTTCCCGCTTTATGACCCGCTGATGTAGGGGTGCCCGGGGATCAATCCCCGGGTGGTCCGCCGCACCTCCCCGATCAAGAAAATCGACCCGCAAGCCACCAGCGTCCGCCCGCCCAGCCCGAGCGCCCGGTCCAGCGCCTTCCCGGGCTCCGGCTCCACGAAGACCCCCTCCCGCCCTCCCAGCAGCGCCGCGAGCTCGGCCGGATTCTTGGCGCGCGGGCTGGCGGGGGTGGTGAGGACGATCCGGCGGGCGCGGGGGGCGAGGAGGGCGAGCATAGCGGCGTAGTCCTTGTCGGCCAGGACGCCGAAGAGGAGGTCGACGGGCTCTCCCATGCGGTCGAGGAAATCGGCGAGGACGGCGGCGCCGGCGGGGTTGTGGGCGGCGTCGAGGAGGAGGCGCCGGCCGCCGGGCAGAGCGATCGCCTCCAGACGGCCCGGCCAGCGGCAGGCCGCGGCGCCTTCCCAGATGGCGGTGGGATCGAAGCGGTCGAAGCCGAGGTCCGCTAGGGTCTCGGCGGCGCGCACGGCGAGGCCGAGGTTGATCGCCTGGTGGGCGCCGAGGAGGGCGATCTCCAGATCGTAGGCGCGGAGAGGCGTGGCGAGACGGACCCGCTGGCCGGCCCACCCGCGAGGCTCGATCGACTCGATCCGCACCTCGTCCGAGGCGAAGCGGAGATCCGCTCCGGTTTCGGCGGCGGCGGCGCGCACCGACTCCGCGGCCTCGGGCTCTTCAATCCAGACGAGCGCGGGCCGGTCCGGCCGGAGGATGCCGGCCTTCTCGCGGGCGATCTCCCAGAGCGTGTTCCCCAGGTACTCCTGGTGATCGAGCCCGATGGGGGTGATCAGCGAGAGGATGGGATCGCAGAGGTTGGTGGCGTCGAGCCGGCCGCCGAGCCCTACCTCGACCACGGCGAGATCCACCTTCTCCTCGGCGAGCCACTGGAAGGCGGCGAGGGTCACCGCCTCGAAGTAGGTGGGAGGGGAGCCGGTCTCGCGCTCGGCGAGGGCGACCAGATCCGCGAGGAGCCGGCCGAGCCGGCCCGGCGCGATCATCCGGCCGTCGATCCGCAGCCGCTCCTCCACGACCTCCAGATGGGGGGAGGTGTAGAGCCCGGTGCGGTAGCCGGAGCTCTGAGCCATCGCGGCCAGGAAGGCCGAGGTCGAGCCCTTGCCGTTGGTGCCGGCCACGAGGACGGCCGGGAAGCGGCGCTGCGGGTCCCCCAGGGCGGTGAGCAGCCCACGCGCGCGCTCGAGGCCCAGCTTGATGCCGAGGCCGTCGAGGCGCGCCAGGATGGGCAGGGGGTCTACGTCAGGTGCCGCAGGCACCGCGCGAGGATCTCCTTCATCTCGGAGCGCTGCACCACGAGATCGAGGAAGCCGTGCTCGAGGAGGAACTCGCTGCGCTGGAACCCCTCGGGCAGGCTCTGGCGGATCGTCTGCTCGATCACCCGCGGACCGGCGAAGCCGATCAGCGCGCCCGGTTCGGCGATATTGAGGTCGCCCAGCATGGCGAACGAGGCGGTCACGCCGCCGGTCGTGGGATCGGTCAGCACGGAGACGTAGGGGACCCGGGCGGTGCGCAGGCGGGCCAGGGCGGCGGAGATCTTGGCCATCTGCATCAGGGAGAGCACACCCTCCTGCATGCGGGCGCCCCCGGAGGCGGAGACCACGATCAGCGGCCACTTGCGCTCGGCGGCCCGCTCGGCGGCGCGGGTGATCTTCTCGCCCACCACCGAGCCCATGGAGCCGCCCATGAAGCGGTACTCCATGACCGCCATCACGACCGGCATCTCCTCGATCGTCCCCTGCACCACGAGCAACGCGTCCCGCTCGCCCACCGCCTGCTGATAGCTCTTCAGGCGGTCGCGGTAGCGCTTGGTGTCACGGAAATTGAGCGGATCGACCGGGGAGACGTTGGTGAACAGCTCCCGCGGCTGGGGGTCGTCGAGGAGCAGGGAGACGCGGGCGCGGGCGTCGATCCGGAAGTGGTAGCCGCACTTGGGGCAGACCTTCAGGTTCCGGTCGAGGTCCCGCGAGTAGACGATCTCCTTGCAACCCTCGCACTTGACCCACAGTCCCTCGGGCACGGTGCTGCGCGGCCGGTCCTGGCGGACCGGCTTGGGTTTCTTGGTCTTGCGGAACCAGGCCATGATGTATGAAGGGCAACCGAAGAAATACCGGTAGAGGGGCCGGCGTCAGCGGAGGTCCCGCGCCAGAAATGGAAACCGGCCCCCGAAGGGACCGGCGCCGCGCCCTTCGCCGGGGGTCAGACCTCGGAGCTCTGCCCCTCTTCGGCTTCGAGGTCGTTGGCGACGCCGAGCCGCATGCAGGCCGCGTCATACATCTGGCGCGAGGCCTTCTTGGCGTTCTGGAGCTCGGCGAGGCGGTCCTTCACCTTGGCAAGCTCCTCTTCGATCAGGCGGTCGAGCTCTTCCATCTCCTGCCGGGTCACGGCGAGGGTGTTCTCGTAGAACTTTCTCTGTTGATCGGTGAGGCTCATCGTCTCCTCTTCCTCCGGCTCAGAGCTTGAAAGGAATCCTCAGGCGGGTCCACATCTTGACCCTCACCCCATCCTTCGTCGCGGGTTTGTAGTGCGCGGAGCGTGCCGCTGACAGGGCGGCTTCGTTCAGCCCGACGTTCTGCCGGATCGGCTCCGCCATCCTCACTTCCTGGGCCTGACCGTTCTCATCCACCAGAACGGAAATGACTACGGTCCCTTCGACCCGCAGGGTTCGGGCCATCGGAGGATATCCCGGTTTGGGAACGCTGACAAGTTGGGGCGGGGAGACTCCGGGGCCGGCGTCGACGAGCTCGCCGACTTTGGTGCGGGGGGCTTGGGGCTCGGCGGGCTTCTCCTGGGTCTTGGGGGGCTCGGGCTCTTTCTGCGCCGCCGGCTGAGGCGCCGGAGGAGGCGGCTGTGGCGCCGCCTCGGCGGGGGCGGGCCGGGGGGGCGCCGGCTCGGAGGTCGCGGCGGCCGGAGCCGGTGCGGGAGCCGTGGGCGCCGGCTGGCCCGCGGCCTTGGACGCGGCCAACTGCTTCTCCAACTGCTTCACCTTCTCGTCCTGCTGCTTCTTGAGCTCGGCCTCGTGGGCGGCGACCTGCTGGTCCACCATCGCCTTGATGTCGATCGGCTTGCCCGGAGGGGCCGGCGCGGTCTGCGTGGCGGGGAGGGCCGCCGGGACCTGCGCCGAAGGGGGGCCCGCGGCCGGCTCGGGAGCTCCGGAGGCGGCCGCGCCGGTGGCCCCATTGTTTCCCGAAAGGGGCGGCGGCGCCGCCGCCTTGCGGCGGTTGAGTAAGAAGAAGGTCAGGATGGCGATCACGATCAGGGCCGCGATGGCGGCGTAGAGCAGCGTGCGGCTCTTGCGTTCCCCATCGGCCTCGGCCAGCGCGACCTCGCCGAGCGGGGCCACCGCCGCGACCGGCGGCTCGGGACCAGAGGGGTAGGGGAACGCCGCCGCGGCCACGGCGGCCGGCTCGGGCGAAGCCGCGGCGGAGGGCCACGAGGAGATCGCGGGCGAGGCGGCGAACGGCTCGGCGGCCGCGGGCTCGAGCTCGGGCTCCATGGCCCGCTGGATGAACAGGGCGAGGTCGGTCTGGCCGGTCGAGGGGGAGAGCGACGAGAGGGCCGCCTCCAGCCGCTGCTTCATCTCGCCGGCGCTCTGGAAGCGGTCCTTGGGATCGACGGCCAGCGCCCGCGCCACGATCTCGTCGACCTCGCGGGGGATGGCGGGGTCCACCTGGCGCGGCGTGCGGGTGCGCCCCTGCCGCACCGACTCCAGCACCGAGATCTCGCTCTCGCCGGTGAACAGCCGCTCGCCGGTGACCATCTCGAACAGCACGGCGCCGAGGGAGAAGAGGTCGGAGCGGGCGTCCACGGGCCGCCCCCAGGCCTGCTCGGGGGACATGTACTGGAGCTTCCCCTTGAGCGCGCCTATCTGGGTCTGCCCCACCTTGGAGACCGCCTTGGCGATGCCGAAGTCGCACAGCTTGACGTCCCCCTCGGAGGTGAGGAGGACGTTCTGCGGCGAGACGTCGCGGTGGACCAGCCCGAGCTCGCGGTCCTCGAAGTCCCGCTTGCGGTGGGCGTAGTCGAGCGCGCTCGCCACCCGCGCCGCGATCAGCAGGCCGAGGCCCAGCGGCACCGGCATCCCCTTGCGGCGGGCGGCGTTGAGCAGCGACCGCAGGTCCTTGCCGTCGACGTACTCCATGGCGATGTAGTAGTCGCGGCCGATCTTCCCCAGATCGTAGATGTGCACGATGTTGGGGTGGGTGAGCTGCGCCGCCAGCTTCGCCTCGTCGATGAACATGCCCACAAACTCGGCGTTGTCGTTCATGTGGGGGAGGATGCGCTTGATGGCGACCGTCTTCTGAAACCCCTCGACGCCGCGCATCCGGGCCTTCCAGACCTCGGCCATGCCGCCGACGGCGATCCGCTCGAGCAGCGTGTACTGGCCGAAGCGCTCGCCGGTCTGGTCGCCGGTCTCCTCGAAGACGGGGATGCGCTGGGTAGCCGCCGGGCTCGCCGCCACCGAGATCCCCGCCGGGATGGGCGGCGGCGCGGGCAGCTCCGGAGGCGCCGCGAAGGGCAGCGGCGCGGGCTCCGGCGGAGCCGGCGCCGGCCTCGGCGGCGTCACCGCCAGAGGCTGCGGAGCGGCGGCCACGGGCGGCGGCGGAGCCGGCGGGGGTGGCACTGGCGCGGGCGGCCGGACCCCCGTCGCCTGGGATACAGGCCGGGACGGACGGGCCAGCTCCTCGAGCTCGGCGAAGTCGAAGTCCCCCAGGGCGCGCCCCTTGCGCACGCCCGTCCCCTCGGAGACCGGCGGCGCGGGAGGGGGAGCCACGGGCGCCGGCGGGGCCGGGGCCTGGGGCGGCCGGACGATCGGCTGCGGGCCGGTGGCGCGCACGCCGGTCTTGGTCTTCCCCAGGTCCAGGTTCGAGAGGGTCCTGCTGAGCAGCGCGTCGACGTTGTCGGCGGCCGGCTCGGCGCGGCGTGGCGCGGCGGCCGGCGCCGCCGGAGAGGGCGCCGCCGCCGGCTTGGGCCTGGGCTCGACGCCCAGCATGCCGGACAGGGTCTCTTCGAGGCGGCGCTGGACGTCCCCGCCGGCGGGCGGCGGAGACGGCGGGGCGGCCCGCGGCGGCGCGATCACCGGCCGCGGCGGCATGTCCCCCTCGACCTCGGCCAGCACGTCGCCGAAGATGTCCTGCGAGGTGAGCTTCTGCTCGGGGGCGGCGGGCGCCGGGGCGGGCTGGCGCCGGGCGAGCAGCGCCTGGCGGGCGGTGAGCACCACCTGCTGATCGGTGAACGGCTTGGCGAGCCGGGCGTCCGCCGCGCCGGCGGGGCCAGCGCCGTTGCCGGGATCGAGGGCGATCACCCCCGGGCCGCCGCTGCGGCGGGAGAAGGAGAAGGTCAGCACCTCGAAGCCGGGGATGTCGGTGCCGGCCATCACCAGGTCGGGCGGCTCGGCGGACGCCGCGTGGAGCGCCTGGTCGACGCTCGGCACCACCCGCACCCTCCACCCCTCCGCGCCCAGGGCCGCGTTGATCCGCTCCACGGAGTGGGGCTCTTGCTCGACGACGAGGATGGAGGGCATACCAAATTCTCCAGAAGAAGACAGCAAGCCTTTCTAACATCCTCGCCCCCTCCAGTCAATCGCCGAGGGCCTAAAACACATGATTTTCAAGGATTTAACGCCGGCGCCACGGATCCGGAGCGCGGCGGGGCGCCGGGTGGTGGCGGGACGGAAAGTCCTGTAAAATCATGGCTCTTCAGGAATTCTTTCCCAGGAGCTCCCATGTCAGGTCATAGCAAGTGGGCCACGATCAAGCACAAGAAGGCGACGACGGACGCCCGCCGCGGCAAGCTGTTCTCCAAGATCCTCAAGGAGATCACCGTCGCGGCCCGCCTCGGCGGCGGCGACGCCAAGGGCAACCCCCGCCTGCGCGCGGCGGTCCTGGAGGCGCGGTCCAACAGCGTCCCCAACGACAACATCGAACGCGCCATCAAGAAGGGGACGGGCGAGATCGCCTCCGAGGTCTATGAGGAGGTCATCTATGAGGGGTATGGCCCCGGCGGTGTCGCCGTGCTGGTCGAGGCGGCGACCGACAACCGCAACCGGACCACCGGCGAGGTCCGCCACATCTTCGCGCGCAACGGCGGCAGCCTGGGGGAGGCGGGATGCGTCTCCTGGATGTTCCACCGCCGGGGCTACTTCGCCGTCGAGAAGAGCACCATGGACGAGGAAAGGTTCATGGAGCTCGCCCTGGAGCTGGGGGCCGACGACGTCGCCATCGAGGAGGACGTCTACGAGATCTACACCCCGATGGAGGGCTTCATCGGCACCCAGGAGGAGCTCGAGCGACGCGACGTCCCCACGGCCGCCAAGGAGCTGGCGATGGTTCCCCAGACCACCCTCGACGTGCCGCCGGACAAGGTCAACCAGGTGCTGCGGCTGATGGACGCCCTGGAGGACCACGACGACGTGCAGAAGGTGTGGGCCAACCTCAACATCGACGCCAACGCCCTCGCCGCCCGCTAGCCGTGCTGATCCTGGGGATCGATCCGGGCAGCATCCACACCGGCTACGGGCTGGTGCGCAAGCACGGCTCCGCCCTCCAACCGGTCGACGCCGGCCGCTTCTCCTGCCCGCGCGGCCTCGAGCTCCCCCGGCGGCTGGCCCATCTCGCCGGCCGCCTCGGCGACCTGGTCGACCAGCACCGGCCGGACCTCGCCGCGCTGGAGACCCCCTTCCACGGCATGAACGCGCGCTCGCTGATCGTGCTCGCCCAGGCCCGCGGCGCCCTGCTCGTCACCCTCGCCGGGCGCGGCATCGAGATCTGCGAGTACAGCCCGGCCGAGGTGAAGTCGGCGGTCACCGGCAACGGCCGCGCCGACAAGGAGCAGGTCGCCCGCATGGTGCGCCTGCTGCTGGCGGCCCGCGGCGAGGGGTGGGCGAGCGACGCCACCGACGCGCTCGCCCTCGCCATCTGCTGCGCCCAGCGGCTCAAGCTCGACCGCCTTGCGTCCGGCGCTCCTGTGCTACCATAACCCCCTGCTCTCGTAGTAGTTTGTGCGAGCTTACTCTATTATCGGATCATGAATTCCTGAGTCGCATCCAGCTATGGCCTTCCAGGGCTCACTCAAAGAGCTGCCGCTTCCAGACATCATCCAACTGGTTTCCGTTTCGGGGAAAACCGGGGTGTTCTCCCTGCGCCGCAACGGCGACTCCTCCTCCGGCGAGATCTACCTGCGCGGGGGGCAGATCGTGCACGCGCACGCCGGCGACCTCCAGGGGGAGGAGGCGATGTACGAGCTGGCCATCTGGCCGGAGGGGGAGTTCGTCTTCACCCCCGGCAAGGAGACCGAGCTCACCACGATCCAGAAGTCGAACACCAACCTCCTGATGGAGGCGGCGCGCCGGATCGACGAGTGGCAGATCCTCTCCAAGCGGATCCCCTCCACCCGGCTGGTCCCCGTGTTCACCCAGCGCGCCACCACCACCTCGGTCTCGCTCACTCCGCAGGAGTGGGCCCTGATCTGCAAGATCGACGAGCGGCGCACGATCGAGGAGGTCGCCATCGGCCTCGACATGAGCCCCTTCGAGGCCTGCAAGCTGCTCTACGGCCTGATCACCTCCGGGCTGGTGGCCCTCAACGAGGACCTCAGCCGGCTGCGCACCGACCGCCTGCGCTCGATGTCGCCCGAGGAGCTCGCCGGCGTCGTAGAGACCGTCTACGACCAGGCGCGCGGCCTGCTCAACGGCCATCCGCGGCAGGGGGATCTGGACGTGCCGTTCCGCATGAGCCGGGCCGAGCTCGAGTCCGGCCGCGGCGTCGAGGCGGTTCTCGACCTCGTGCGCGCCGAGGAGAAGCTGGTCTCCGCCGCCCTCGGCCCCAACCAGAGCAAGGTCTTCCTGGATCGGGTGTCGCAGATCCTGAATCGGTGATCCCTCACCCCGCCGTCCCCCTGGGGTTGAAACCCCAGGCTAGGCAAAGCCCGCCCTTCCAGGGCGATCCCCCTCCCGAAGACAAATCCCGAAGGGATCTCTCCCTCTTCTCCCGGCCGGGGGGAGGGCGGCGGGAGAAGAGGGCCGGGGTGATGAGGGGCCGGGCGGAGGCCCGGCTACGCTAGAATGCCGCCATGACATCCCGTCGTCGCGCGATTCTCTCCACTCCGCTCGTGGTGTGCCTGCTTGCCGTGGCCCCGGTGCGCGCGCAGGAACAGGAACCGGCCCAGACGCCTCCGCCCGCCGAGCCCTCCGCGCCCGCCGTTCCTCCGGGGGCCGCGGCGCCGGCGCCGCAGACCCCCACCGTGCCCGAGCCCTCCGGCGCCGGCGGCGGCACCGAGGGGGAGCCGCTCCCTCCCAGGCCCACCGACCAGTTCCTCCCCCGCCTCGACGTCTACTTCCCGGAAGGGGACCTCGACCTGCGGATCAACCGGCTGATCAACAAGACCTTTTTCGAGGGGCAGGTCAAGTACAACTTCGTCAACGGCGACATCACCGCCTTCCTCCGCTACCGGTACTACGGGCTCAAGCGGACGACCCAATTCACCGTCTTCGACTCCATCTCCTTCGACCGCATCGACCAGGACGTGACGGCCGACTTCGACCGTGTGCGGGGCACGCTGCTCCTCATGGAGTGGCCGCACGACTACAACAACCGGACCTTCTTCCTCACCGAGGTCGACCGGATCAGCTCCAACCGGGGACCGGCGGAGGGGGGTGGGCGGTTCCTCGTCCGCCGGGACCAGACCAACACCTTCGTCCGTCTGGGCTATCAGCTCGGCACGCCGGACGAGGGGCGGTCGAGCGCCATCGCGGGTGAGACGCGAGCCCGCACGGAGCGGCTGTTCTCCGCCTTCCGCGAGTTCGGCCCCGGCGAGTCGACGCTGACGTCCGCCCTGAGCTACGGCTTCCCCTATGGGCTCGGGGACTTCAACTACCTCAAGTTCGAATTCGAGGCGCTGAAGCGGTTCGACGTCAGCCGGCGGACCTTCCTGGTCGGCCGGCTGCGCGGGGGGACCTTCCTGCACGTCGCCAAGGCCGACCCCAAGACGCTGCCGCCCGATCCCGACGGGATCGACTTCTACGCGGTGCCGAGGTCCGAGGCCTTCAACATCGACGGCCGCGAGAACCTCAAGGGGGTGAGGGACCGCACGCGGGGGACCGATGCGCTTTTCACAACGTGGGAGTATTTCTTTCCCTGGTTCCTCGAGACCAACCACCGGGCCTTGCGCCTGGACTGGGACAACTGGTATTGGATTCTCTATGCCGGATACGGCACGATCGGTCTAAGTCATAGTATCTATAAAGATTTCGGCTCCTACTACCCCGACACGGGTATCGGCTTCGAATCATCCTTCCGGCTCCGGAAGTACAGGTTCTTTCTCTCCGGGATTGTGGCACAAGCTTTGAAAGGAAAGAGTGGATTGGAGGCGCGTATCTCGGTCAAGTCGTATCACTGAGGGGGTGCGCTCGGTGAGATCGCCGGACTGAGACGGAGGCGCCAAGGGGTAGCTTCGCTGCAGTCAAGAAGGTCGCTCAGGTTGCATCGCAACCTGCGCAAGGTTTGGCCTACAGCCGGAGGAGAATGAATGAAACTGAAATGCTTAGGATTCATCGCGCTGGTGAGCCTCGCGCCCGCCATGGCGATGGCGGCGGAGCAAGCCAACGCCGCCAGCGTCACGGGCGAAACGGGGCTGTTCAGCCTGCTGACCGGCGATACTTTGCCCCGGGGCGGGTGGTCGTTTGGACTTTATTACAACAACTGGGATCGGGTCATCGATCTCGACCGGCGGTTCAGCCTCAACGACAAGGGACAGCTCAGCCTGGACCAGAACCGCGTCAGCGCCAGCCTCGGATGGGGCATCACCGACCGCTGGGAAGTCAGCGTCATGGTGCCCTTCGAGAACTACAAGTATGACGACAACGACATCGCCGTCCGTCTCGATGACCAGGGCGGCCTGAATCAGGGCAACGTCCGGGTGGGCACCAAGATCCGCCTGGCGGGGTCGCAGGGAGACGCGAGCACCCTCGCGCTCAACGGCTTCGTCGAGCTCGCCACCGGCAAGGAAGAGGTGGCCTCCAAGGACACCGGCTTCGGCGTCGGCCTCGACTGGCGGCTGCGGCGGTGGGTGATCGACGTCGGCTACCAGGACCTCGGCAAGCGGACGCTGCCGATCCGGGGCGGTTTCACCGGCTGCACGCCGTTCCCGCTCTGCGCCGGGCTGGTCGGCTTCGAGTACAAGCAGCAGGCCATCACGGCGGGCATCGGCTACGTGGCCCCGGTGAGCGACCGGTTCGATTGGATCACCGAGATCAATGCCGCGTTCTATACCGGCAACAACAACTACTACCAGGACTGGTACGACTTCACGACCGGCGGCCGGCTCTGGTTCGACGATCGCTGGGCGCTCAACTTCGCCCTGCGGACCGACCTCAACCAGCTCAGCACGATCGACGAGCACTGCCCCCTCGGCGGTCTGGTCGGCCTGACCTACTTCCCGCGGCTGATCCGCCACGAGGCTCCGGCCCCGCCGCCTCCGCCGCCGCCGCCGCCGGTCCCCGAGCCGCCGCCGCCACCGCCGCCGGCTCCTGAGCCGCCGCCTCCGCCGCCTCCGCCGCCGGCTCCTCCGGCGCCGCCCGAGACGATGGAGCAGACCTGCAGCTTCGTGCCCGGCAGCGCCCGGCTCGACAATATCTGCAAGGCCAAGCTCGACGAGGTCGGCCTGCGAATGAAGCAGAGCGCCACCTCGACGGCCGCGGTCACCGGCTACTCCGACGGCAAGGGCAAGTCGGAGAACCAGCGGCTCGCCGACCAGCGCGCCCAGGGGGTGAAGAACTACCTGGTGACGCGTCACGGGATCGACCCGAGCCGGATCACCACCCAGGGTCAGGTCACTGACAGGAGGGCGTGCACGGTCGTCCTCACGATCAATCCCTGATCCTCACACGAGGCTTGCCGGGAGGCCCCGCCGCGAGGCGGGGCCTTTTCTTTTTGGGTAGGTTCTTTTACAGCCGCCGGTGGCGGGCGACCGGAATGGCCTGGCGGACACGGGCGACGCGGTCGAGGTCGATCTCGGCGAGAGCGAGCCCCGGACCGTCGGAGGCGGTGGCGGCGGGGATTCCCCAGGGATCGACGATCATCGCGTGCC
>Ga0308175_100001195_pt1 | contig 17497 bp, 33 predicted proteins | sample PhyCR1_3_FD_203893 | JGI IMG/M metagenome (GOLD analysis project Ga0308175, IMG submission 203893) | Soil microbial communities from UC Gill Tract Community Farm, Albany, California, United States - DLSLS.C.R1 | ecosystem: Environmental > Terrestrial > Soil > Agricultural land | place: USA...
CGTTTTCTCAAGCCTTTCCGGAAGCGGTCGATGAGCACGCAGGGTGTCCGCAGCCCGGTTAGTTCGACGGAGGCTGCCGGTCCAAGGCGGATAATTGTGCCGAGCGGCAGCTCGGTCAACCGAAGGCCGACCGTGCTCACGTTCTCTCCAAGCTCGCCAGGCTGTACATCATAGCCTGCTGCCCGCAACTCGCAGAACAGCTCCGTCGTCATGAGGTGGACCTGGCGCAGGTTCGGAAGGTTGGGTTTGCGCCTGGCGAGATACCTGTGCCGAACATACTTGCCGGCGTGCGCATCCCCGTCCACCCCTTTGCCCCTCAATGAGCATAATCCGATCAACCGCCGGCTTGGAGAACCCGTGAACAGGGCTCGAAGCCACCGCAACCACTGAACCGGTCGGAGGCAATCGGTTTGATAATGTCTCCATTCCGACCTCGGCGCCGCCTAAGACCTCGACGCCGTCTAAGGCAGGGATACGGAATTGCGGCACGCCGCCGAAGTTGAATTGAATTCAGAAAACGCGAGTACTGACCCGCTAACACAACCGGAGCAGATCAAGGGCCATGACCTTTTGGCTAAGTGTGGGAAACCGCCGGCATATAGGCGACGACGTATGAGCTCGCTACCGGGCGGCGCATCCTAACCTCTCTTGGTGGCTTTCGCTCTTCGGTTATAGGGCGAACGATTTATTGGCCCCAAAGATGTCCCTTCACGCTGGGCCTTGCTGCGGATCGCCGCGATCGCCCGCTGCTCGACGCGATTCCTGTTCGGACCCCCTCGCGTATCTGATCGCTGGTGGAGGCGCCGCAATCGTAACCCTCGGGCTTATGCGGTCGGGATCAATCGCCTTTCGGGTGATGCGATGAAGCCGACGGCGACGATTCAAGAACTCGAGCGTGACAAGGTGGCAGCGAGGGAGATGGTTCGATGACCGATGTGACTGAAAAAGGATCAGACGTTATCAAGGATCTGGGGGGACGCAGCGCGCCGCAATCCGATCTCTGCGGTCCTCATCGGAATGGGGCTGGTATGGTTGTTCGCCGGCGGCAAATCCGCGGCAGGTCGGGGTGATATCCTTCAAAGGACAGGCCTGGATCGCCTTCCGGATGCGGCAAAGAACACGATTAGTGCCGCATAGGACCGTGTTTCATCGGCGTCGGACGCGCTACGGGAGACGAGCAGCGACGGTATCGAAACGGCGACCCGAATGGCCTCGGAATACGCAAAGGTCCTGCCGGATTCTGCCGATGTCTTTGGCAACGTGCGAGACAACCTGTCAGATCTGTTCAAGGCCCAGCCCCTGGCCCTCGGCGCCATCGGATTGGCCATCGATGCCGGCATTGCCGCGGCGTTGCTGGCCACGGAGATCGAAAATTCCTACCTTGGCGAAACCAGCGAAACCCTCAAAAGCAAGGCTGCCGAGATCGCAGGCGACCAGATCGAGAAGGCCGGTACGCTTGCGATGGACGTCGTCGAAACAATTGCAGAGGAAGCGCACAAGGAAGGACTCACGGTGGATGACGCCAAAAGAGATCACAGACACAATTTAGTGTGCCTACCAATATTGCCGGCTTGCCGGAGTATAGAATGGACCACAAAAGTGACATGCTAAGTTGGGTACCAGACATAGTTTGCGCATTCGTCGTGTTATACTGCACCATTGTCGGCCATCATTCTGGGCGTCGGCGACTGAGAGTTTTTGCACTCCCGCCTGTCAAACGGGAGCGCACCAATGCTGCAATCCAACGCGATACTCACATCCCTCTCCGAGAGCGACGCCGCCGCTTTGCGGCCGCATCTCAAGGCCACTCATCTTGAGCAAAAGACAGTACTTTTTGAGGCTGGCGGCACGATCAGGGCAGTTTACTTCCCGACAACAGCTGTCGTCTCTCTCGTCCTCACGCTTGCAAGCGGGGAGATGACGGAGGCCGCAATGGTGGGCAGGGATGGCGCTGTTGGCATCGCTTCCGCGCTGGACGGGAAGGTCGCACTGACCCGGGCGATCATCCAATTGAGCGGCGATGCCATGGTCTGCGATCATGCCGCATTCAGGGGCGCAGCGTTACAGTCTGAGCGTCTAATTGCGCTGGTCATGCGGCATGAGCAAACGTTGTTTGCGCAAGCGCAACAATCAACGGCCTGCATGGCTCATCATGAAGTTGAAGCCCGGCTCTGCCGTTGGCTGCTCCGCGCCCGGGATTTATCGGGGAGCAATGAGCTTCCGTTCACACAAGAGTTTTTGGCCGAGATGCTGGGCGTCCAGCGCACCAGCGTAACGACGGTGGCCCGCACCCTTCAGGCAGCCGGAATGGTAAAGTATTCACGCGGGAAGATAGAAATACTTGATGTCGACGGCCTGCGCGAAGGCGTCTGCGAGTGCTACGAAACGGTCAAGGAGCAATATGCGAAGTTGCTGGGCCCGCCCCCTAGCCTGGCATAGCAAGCCGTCCTCCGAGAAGAACGAAGTTAGCAGCCCAGTAAGTCATATACCCGACGGACCAGCGGTCCCGGGCTGTCGTAAGGAAGTCTCATCACAGCATCGGCGTTGGCAAGTTTGGGTTGCTGCATTCGCGCCTGCTAAAGCGGGAGCGCCTCCAATGCTTGAAGGTAACGCCATTTTAGCTTCGCTGCCTGAGAGCGATGCATCCTCGATCCGTCCTCATCTTAGGCCAGTACACCTTCCGCAAAAGACGGTGCTGTTCGAGGCTGGCACCCCCATCAAATCGGTTTACTTCCCAATAACGGCGGTCATATCGCTCGTCATTGGTCTTGAGGCTGGCAGTATGACAGAGGCCGCAATGGTTGGTAGAGACGGCGCGGTTGGCATTGCCTCGGCACTAGATGGAAAGATCGCTCTAAGCCGGGGGATTGTTCAACTAGGAGGCGATGCGCTGGTTTGCGATTCCGGCACATTCAAAAGTGTAGCCATGCAATCCGAGCGGCTGATCTCACTCGTCATGCGCCACGAACAGACGCTGTTCGCACAGGCGCAGCAATCGACCGCCTGTATGGCAAACCACGATATCGAGGCTCGGCTATCCCGATGGATGTTGCGAGCGCGGGATTTGTCAGGCAGTGACGATCTGCCCTTCACCCAAGATTTTTTAGCCGAAATGCTCGGCGTACAACGAACGAGCGTAACCACCGTCGCGCACATACTCCAGGCCGGCGGTATAATCAGATACAGTCGAGGCAAAATTCACATTTTGGACGTGGAAGCTCTGAAGGAATGTGCCTGCGAGTGCTACGAGACCGTGAAAGCTCAATACCAACAATTGTTGGGCGTGCACTACGACAGACCTTGACCTAGCCGGCGCCGCTGAATGCAGTGTCCCTAAGAGTGCCACGAAGCTAACAGCTGAATGCGTAGGGAGTCGATTTATGTTCGCATATTAGCGCTATTCTGCTGCACCTACATTTTGTGAGTAGTGCCCCCTGTATCGCCCGCCGGGCCCGTGACCCCGGATGTAAACGAAGTCCGCGGTGCGTTTCCACGGTGCCGGTGCGTCGCGATGGTCGGAGATGCATAGCGAGATATTCGCCTTTGAGAGGAGACGCATGATCTCTGGCGTATACCAGCTGGGGTGCCGGAATTCGAAACTGTAGCGTCGCTTTGATGAAAGCATGCGGAGGAAGCCGGATAGGCGTTCTGCGTCGGCCTGAAAATTCGGCGGCAGTTGGAAAAGCACCGAGCCACCTTGTGACCCAGTATGGGACAGCCGATCTTCCATCAGTTCGAGGCTATTGACGGAATTGGAGGACAGCAGCTTCCAATGCGTGATGAACTTCGAGGCCTTCCAGGTAACCACGAAGTCTTTCCCGGTTTGCTTCTTCCAGCTGCTGACCGCCTCTGGGGTCGGCGTCCGGTAAAACACGCCGTTGAGTCCGCTGTCTGGAACTGACTGGCATAGTATTGGAGCTGTGACTTTATCGGAAGACCAGCGGGGTAGAAGGGCCCCCGCCACGAATCATAATGCCAGCCGGATGTCCCGATCAGAACGCGTGCCATGATCGGTTCATGGCTTCATCACCACCTTGATGCAACCGTCCTGCTTGGCGCGGAATGTCTTGTACACTTCAGCGCGTTCCTTTGATGATCTGCTGTTCAGCGTAGTAGATGTCCTGAAGACCGTGAATCAGCAGGTCTTCCAAGGTTTCGATGTCCTTGGTGAAATATCCCACCGAAGTCTCCCTTTTACGTGAGGGATACGGAACGCTGATCGCCCCGGCCAGTTCCTTTTCGGCCCGCAAGACTCGGGGGGCGTTTCGCCCACAGTCAGCAAGGAAGTGAAGCTTCCTGAAGCTCTACAGTTCGGGAAACGCATGGCCAACCTGGGGAAGATCAACCGTCACGGGATCACAGGCACGACTCGCCCGGTCGCGCTTACGACACCTAGCACGCCGCGCCTGAACCGTGGACGCTAGTTTTGCCGGGAGAAAGGCATCGCGCCCCATACCCGTGTTCGACAAATCGAAGCGGAACGACGGCACCTTCTCGCGCAGCGACTTCCGATATGGTCCGACCAGCGACGTCTACCACTGCCGGGCGGAAAGCGGCTCGGAACGAGCGGCACCGTGCACGAGGGCAAGACGCTTCTGTGTCGTGCGAGCAAGCTCGACTGCGATGTATGCCAACTCAAACCGCAGTGCTGTCCAAAAGAGTCATCACGCAAGATCCGTGACGGCGGACACACGGACACGCCGCGTTGGATCATCCGCAAGACGGGTGAAGGCAAGTATGTCGGCCGAGAACCCCTTCTCGATGGCGATGCCGATGCACGCGGAGGAACATGAAGCTGAACAAAGGCGTTCCTTCTTCGAAAGGAGCGTGGCCATGAGTAATCTGAAAGCTGAACCGACCGACAATACGCAAAAGAATCCCGATCAGTGGGTGTCCGGCGACGACCCGGTGACCGGCGCCCAAGCGTCCTATTTGAAGAAGTTGTGCGAACAGGCGGGCGCGCCCGAGGCGTTTAACGACGACTTGACCAAAGCCGAGGCGTCCAAGCTGATCGACGAAATGCGCGAAAAGGCAGATGTAACTTAGGAGGACACGATGGACGAGCCGATGATGACCGAAGCTGAGCGGGACGAGCTCAAGACTCTGTGTCAGAAAGCGGACGTGCCGGACACGTCGGGCGAACTTCTGACACGAGAGGGCGCGGGCGCGCAGCACTCATTGATGATCGGAAAGAGCGGCTGGCCGAGCGCAAGTAAGCTGCTGACCCAAATCATTCAGTTTGTGACGATGCCGTGGGTGCACTCGACGCGCGGAGCGTTTGTCTCAAAGCGGCGCTCCCTGACGATATTGAGGCTTGCAACCCTCGAACCAGAATTTGGTTGTTGTGCATGACCAAACCCATCTACGATAAACGAGCATCGAGTTCTTCCCCGCCCGCCGGTTATAGACTTGAGCCGGATACGCCGATCGAAACCACTGAACAATTGCGCATCGCAATCAATACAAGGCAATGCCGGTGACAAGGTGGATGCGAGCGATCCACCCGCCGCTCCCTCGGAACGGATGACGAGGCGGGAGGAACCCCGAACGGCACATCCCAGGTTCGATTAGCTGCTGCGCACGAGGCCCGCGCACGGCCAAATTCAGGCAGGCAACGAATTGGGGGCATCGGTCACGCTTGGTGGCTGATCGGATTCGCCTTGGTCGTGGGATTGTCAATCCTCGCTTCCGTATTTTTTGTAATGCCGTGAGCGGCAGGAACCAAGCGCCTTTTGCTCTGTTAGGCGGCAAGGAGATACGCATGAGTGATTTCAGAGACACGCGAGGCGGCGCCTACGATCACGTAAACGAGTTTGGCAAGCCCCAGCCGCCGCAGGTAAAGGATAAGGCGACGCCGCAGCAGAAGGCACAATGGGGTGCGGATGTTCGACCCGAGCCGTTACCCGGTCCGGATGAAGGCTACCCATTGCCGGAGGGACTGCGCAAGCCGCGGATGGGTCCTCTAAACAAAGATACCGGACGGCGGCCGAAAGGTTAAGGTGGCATGTGGACAACCAGCGCTCGGATACGTGCTACGGTGGCTGGCACGAATAACCGAGCATCACTTCTGGGTAAATTGTTGAAAGCCAAACTAAAGAAAAAGTTGGCCAACAAACGGATGAGCGGGCAAATGCGCGCTCCGACGAAGCGGCAACACGAGAGTTTGACAAAGTAGTATTTTACAGGACACGTCCGCATGTGGACAACGCCGTGTAGAGCGGCTGCACGACGCAGCTTCACGGATGGTCATGGTGGGGGCGCGGGCTCAATCCGATTTAGAGCGTTTTGATCGTCGCTTCGTTACCCACTGGCACATTGAAGGGTTTGGCGAGTTCTTCCGTCCGTCGCAAATTGTATTCACCGCGGCGAGAAAGGCCGCAGAGTACAGGGATCCTCAGCGGCCTCCCCAGCATCCCGGTTGGCAGGGCCGTGAACCCGAACCGAGACGATGGCTGAGAGTGGACCGGACTCTCAGACCTTCCAACACGAAGTACCCGGCTACGTTCCTAGTTTTCTTTCGGTGGGTGGGTGAGTCGATGCCTGTGGAGAGCTGAACGATCGAATTACGTTTTAGAAACGTTCATTGCCATCCGAGAACCTGCGCTTACATCGGCGTCGGGGCCGGTAAGTCTCCTAGGTTCACTGCCGGCACTGGCGTCGCGATCCGAGAATGCCCCCTCGGACGCGGCGTTCCAATTTATGCAAGCTTCGCGTCATTCAAGCCGGAGCTGCTCCAGCAGCCGGTGATCCAGTTTGTCCAGATGCTTGATATATCCGTATTGCATGCTTCGAGCTGCTCAAGGAGAAGAAGGTCTCTGCAGGTGATTTAACCTCGTGATGAAATCCATCACTGCTTCTCAAGAAAAAGGACCGCTGCGCCTCCATATATTTGGCCGGTCGCAAAAGTCGCATCCGCAGATGCGAGCTGAACATAAATCGATGCCAGCTCGGCCGGTTGTCCGGGGCGCTTGAATACCGTTTGCCCTCTGAACTTCTCGAGCTTCTCCATGGTGGCGCCCCCCGACACCTGCAACGGCGTCCAGATCGGGCCCGGCGCCACGCCGTTGACGCGGATTCCTTTTGGGGGCCTAGCTGCTTTGCGAGTGACTTCACGTAGTTCATGGTTGCCGCCTTGGTCTGCGCATAATCGTATAACTCCGCCGAAGGATCGTATGCCTGCTCGGATGTGGTTGCGACGATGCAGGCGCCGGGTTTGAGATGCGGGAGGAGCGGACTTGATGATCCAGAACGGTGCGTAGATGTTAGTCTTCATGGTTGCGTCGAAGTCCTCGTGGCGCGCAGCATTGCTGACGATGACGTCGAGGCCTCCCAACCCCTGCAGGGCGTCCTCAACCAGCTTCGTACAAAAGCGTTCGTCGCGCAGATCACCCGGTATCGCAACGCCAGTCCGCCCTTCGGCCTTGATATATGAGATCACTTCCTGCGCATCGGATTCCTCAAATGGAAAGTAGTTGATCGCGACAAGGGCGCCTTCGCGCGCATAGGCGATCGCCGCTGCGCGCCCCATGCCAGAATCGCCGCCGGTTATGAGCGCCTTGCGACCTGCGAGCCTGCCAGAACCACGATAGGTGCGTTCTCCATGATCCGGCGGTGGATCCATTCTCGAAGCAAGACCGGGCCACGGTTGCGACTGGCGTTTGAACGGAGGCGCAGGATACTTAGCGAGCGGATTGTAAGATGGCTGAGGATGCTCGTTGTCCTTTGCCTGACCGACGTTCATGGCAAGAGAGCCTGCCAAGCCCACCGTTCCGGCCAGTGCGCGTCGACGTGTGATCGAGGATTTAGTCGCTGCCATTGAAGCTCCTTCGATGAGGCCGTCTGAACAGTCCCCGGTGCGCTGACCGATCGGAGATCCTGCCGCTTGGAACATCGAGGCGTCCCGGCTGAACCGACGCTGCGCATTACAAGGCGGCGAGGCCTTAGCGATTTGACGTCTTGGTTGACTTCAGCGACTTGGCTGCTTGCAGATGGCCTTGCAGAACGTCAATCTGGCCTTTGGCATACTCGCCGGCGGCGTCGGGCTGCTTGGCGCCCTTTTTGTATTCCGCGATATCCTTTTCGTGATCCATCACCATGTGCGTCGCGAAATCGCGATCGAACTGCGCTCCAGACATTTTCGACATCTTGTTGTAACCGGCCTTTTGCTTGGCGTTTGGTCCGTCCGGCGGAGTCATCCCCATCGATCTGGCGGCATCCATCGCTTTCTGGTTGGCAGCCGAATGATCGTCAATCAACGTCTGGCCGAATTTCTTGACGTTGTCATTCTGGCCGTTCTGCTGTGCCAGCTTGCCCATCTCCACTTCGGCGAAATTGCCTTCGATAGCCTTTTTCAGAAAGGCCTGACTGGGCTTTTCCGCCGCATAAGCTGTAGACGCGAGAAAGGTCGCAACGAGCGCGAGGGACGTGAATTTCATGACGAGCTCCCTATGTATTGGTTCAAGCCCTCGTAAACCTTATCCGCTCGAGCGAGTTCCTAACTTTAAACATTGTTGCTCCGGTTCAGCACCGCCGTCCGCCAATCGGAATCAGATTGTCGGGTAGCGGGCATAGCTGGCTCCTGTGGAGCGCACTCCGAGCAGCTCACGCAGTGTCGGCGTCCTCAGTAACTTCGCCCAAATCAACGGAACGGAATTTCCCCTTGAACTTTGTGTTTCGAGGCGACTCTTGATGCTGCTTGGCGCGGCAAAGAATAGGTTCTGCTCCCAACAAATCTGGAGCGGTGCGAAATCCATCAACAGGATTACATCGTTCTCGATGTGCAGCTCAAATGCGATCGGGTGCGTAGACATAGGCCACGCCCGGTGGATCAGAGCCGCCCCATGGCCGGTCATCGGCGGCATAGGCCCAAAGCTGACCGGTTTTGGTGCGGCCCCGGCCAGGATCGAGCACGGGCGCTGTCGTCTCGTCCGCAAACAGTCGGGGTAATTCCTTTAGTCTCGTGAGAAGCCGTTCATGCAGCGGATGCAGGTGCCAAGCGGCGTGACCCACCCAGTCCGCCAGCGTCGATCGATCCAGAACAATCTGTTGCCGGGCGTAAATCTGGGCCTGCCGATACAGCGGAAGATGGTCGGCATATTTGGACAGCAGAACTTGGGCGATGGTGGCCTCGGTCGGCATGCCGCTCTCAATCAGGCGCGCTGGCGCAGGGGCCTGCACGACACCATCCTGGCAACGCCGGCAGGCATATTTCGGCCTGATGGTGACGAGCACCCTGAACTGCGCTGGCACAATGTCCAGCCGCTCGCTCTTGTCTTCGCCGATCCGGTGGAGTTCGCCCTGGCAGCAGGGACAGGTTTGGTCGTCGATATCGACGACCACCTCAATCCGCGGCAGATGCGCTGGCAGGGAGCCCCGGTTGTTTCGGCGCCTTTCGGCCCGTGCAGCTCTTGAGGCCGGAGCCGACTGATCCGCCGCCGCCTCATCGCTCGCCGCCGTCTGCTCGGCGTCTTCGAGGCCGAGCAGCATTTGATCTTCGGGCAGTGTCTCAGCCCTGCGGCCAAAACGATGCCGCTGCAGTTCCTTGATGATCTGGCGCAGCCGCTCGTTCTGCATCCGCTCGGCAAGCAGCATCGCTTTCAGCATCTCGGGATCGTCAGGCAGTGCGTCGCTCGGCATCCACCGAATCAGATCATATTCGGTCGCATTTTGCGACGATCTCGTTGCACGTGATTCACTTCGCCACAGCAATAGATCCTCAGCCAGGCTGCGCCGGCGTTACCGTCTCTCGCGCTTCATGAACGCGCCGCCAGTCCAGCCCCTCGAGCAACGCCGACAATTGCGCAGCCGACAAACGCATTACACTATCCTCGATCTTCGGCCAGCGGAAGATGCCGTCCTCCAGCCGTTTTGCTAACAGGCACAGGCCCGTGCCGTCCCAGAAGATCAGCTTGATCCGGTCCGCCCGCTTGGCTCGAAACACGTAAACCGCGCCCGAGAACGGATCCGCCGTCATGGTCTCGCGCACTAGCGCCGCCAGTCCCTCCGCTCCCTCGCGGAAGTCGACAGGCTTGGTCGCCACCATCACGCGGACCGCGCCGGTCGGGCCGATCACACGCCAGCCTTCAATGCACGCAGCACCGCCATCAAAGTCCTTGCGTCCGCACCACGGCCGACCCGGACCGTCACGCCGTTGATCGCGACCTCGATCGTTCCGGCACTGGCCTCGGCCTTGCACCGCGGCGCCCTCCGTTGCGGAACAGGAGACGATCCCGCATCCACAACTGCCGGCACGAACTGCAGCCGGTCAGCTTCAAAACGTTCAGCTTCGGAATCCCGCAATTGACGTCGCCAGCCAAACAACTGCTGCGGTGATAATCCATGGCGTCGAGCCACGGCACAGACCGAGTCTCCGCTCGTCGCGATCTCAGCGACAATCCGGGCCTTGTCTTCATCACGCCAGGTCCGCCGCCGCCCGGCGCCGGTGAACACTTCCAGCCGACGGACTGGCTCCGTGATAGCAATATGTTCAGTGTCCATTCTAAGCCTAACGGTCAAAACCAGACCGCAGACTCGCAGATCACGACATCATCCGGAAGGTGGTCGCGGAACACCGCTTACCTTCAGCCGTCATGTAGGTGGTTGAAAGCCACCCCGACAGGTGTTGCGGTAGATATGCTGTGTTGATTTGGGTTCGCCCGAAAGGACGATGGTTTGAGGTTTTATGCCTCAATTGTATCAGATGCTCAAAAACCAAACTCAGTGCCACCAAATCAGACAGCCGTTGCCTAACCTAACTATCTTGAGACCTAGGACGACGGACCATATGATTGTCCTTTTGGGATATTCATATGTTTTCAACCCAATCGCTTTTGGTACTCATCGTAATCCTCAGCTCCGCCGTCCTGATTAAAGCTGGATTAGCTAACGGGGGCGGCTATCCGCATGATGAGTTTTTCGTGGACGCTCCTCTATAAGGAAAGCCCCACCTATATTTCAAAGTGGGGCGTTGCTCATGGTGGCAGCGGCAGTGTGTGGATATCGAACTTGACGAACTCCTGTACTGTCAAGGGATCACCTTCATAGTAGCGGCCGAACGCGCAGAAGAACGAAGCGTAAGTGGTTGACCGATTGCCCCTCACTCTACAGATTCGGTCGCTTATTGGCTCCCCGACAAGGAAGCCGTAGCCAAGCCAAATGCGCGGCGGCAGGATGTTGAGCATTTCGTTGTAGCGCTTCTCGGGCACCTCTTTGATTGCCACGTTAAATCCCTGCGTAGGCGCCGAACGCCCAGAACAGGAGGAGGAACGCAATCGTGACGCTGTACGCGATACCAATTCCCTTTGCGAGCGGGTCCATAGCGGTTCTCCATGGTTGGAACTAACCGCTCCTAATTTTACCATGAAGAAAAACCCGCCTTGTTAGGCGGGGTCTTGGAACAGTGATGGTTGAACCGCGTGAGCTTTCACTGCGCCGTGGAGCTTCAAAAAGCTATTGATTTGCTGCATGACGCTCATCTCATTGTCGAGGTCGATAAACTCGTACCGCTTTGAGCCATCGGGGAGGATGAATTCGTATTCAACTGTCCTCATCATCGGCCTCCAACACCTCGTGCTTGTCGGGCGCGACCTCCGTCTTGCAATTGGGGCAGCGGTCAGTGCATAGGCTGTCCCACTCGTCCCACCACTCCTGCCCACACGGACAGGAATGATGCTTGCGATACCAGGCCACTAGTGCAGCCTTTCACACGTGCCATCAATAATCGTGTGGAGGTCGGCAGTCATGGCTGGCCGTTCTGCAACCTTCCCAGCTAAGGCAAAGGTCGCGGCGTTGAACAACCGCCAGGCCGTCTTTGAACCCCAATCGTGTGGCGGTTCTTCGTAGGCTTTCAGCACATGGCCGATTGCCTGCACGCCGATAACGTCCCTGCGATACATCTGCATGATCGCCTGGTCGACATCGGTATCTGCTAGATCCGCACCTTGGTAGGTGAGGAGCCGCTGGTTCTGCGCGAGCCGTTGGACCTTGAGAGGCTGGATGATATCAGCCAACAATGCCGGTAGCTCACGCTTGGCACGAACGGTATGTTTGCGCCGAATGACGTGGTCAGCTGAGAAGGCCAGGTTGTCGCAAACGAAGACGCGCGAGCCGAACGCAATGCCGATTGGCAGGCTCTTGTCGTGCGAGTTTCGCAGCCCGAGCATGTCCGTGTAGTCGCCGTAAGGACTGCGCAGGCACAGAACGCCAAATTACCGGGCGCCATCAGGCGTGACGGCGTGGTGCTCTTCTGCAATCTCGTGCTGGTGAAAGCCGAGCGTGAAGCGCATCAGCTCCACGATTTCGTGGTGGGGGACCGGCACGTGGGTGTCAGTCGGCTCGGGTGTTGTGACTGCTCGCAAGTCGTCGTAAGACACGGCATTAGCGCCGCTGTGAAGCATCAGCGTCATGGTGGCTCTCCTGTTTGAGGAACGTCCACCACTCATTGTACCGTACAAAAAAAGAGGCCCTCCGAAGAGGGCCAGGTTCACCAATCCATCAATAGACCAACGGTCATGATGCGCTTGGTTTTCTCGGGGTCCGCAGGATCTTCAGAGGGGCCATCTCCAGCTAAGTTGTAGTAGCCTATCCACCACCAGTACTGCCGGCCCGACAAGTCAAACGCGCCGTAGTCCCTCTCTTCGTGCGGATCATTGTCTTCGTTGAAGTCTTTGAACTCCGCGACGGCAAGCAATGCTGCCGCTTTATCGGCAGGAGGGAGATTCGAGACGCTCTGCGTAAGAAGAACTTGGCCGCCGCGAAACGTCGTGCGGAACTCCTCGTTCAACCTCCGTATCTCCGCAACGCGCTCCTTTGTAACAATGTTCATTTACTCTCTCCACAACGAGCGTCCGACTATTCGGGCACTCTTCAATGGAGACAGCTCTGACAGTTATTTTAGCACCATTCACCGTGAGCGCTGTGGTGGTTGGTGGTGCGGCGTCCGGTGACGTTGCGAAATGAAGCCGCTAGATTCTTTGCTCTTCGCACATACATTTTCGTGATGAGCTACATTCGCATCAAGACAATCAAAGGCAAGCAGTACGCATATCGCCAAACCTCTGTCCGCAAGGGCAAGAAGGTCAAAACGATATCTGAGTACCTGGGCGCTATCGCTATGGCTCCGCTCATCGGCGTCGCATTAGCAACCGGCTACGGCAAGCGCAGCAGCTCAAGCGGACATAAGCCAACGGACAAGCGGCAGATGCGTGACCAGGAGGCGGCTGACCGCGAGTTATTTCAGAAGAACCGGGCGATGTTCAACGTCAAACAGCGGCAGGTCTATGAGCGCCAGCAGAAGGCCCGTGATGCCTCCAAGGAGACGAGGGAAGCCAAGATGAGTAAGGCTGACAAGCAAGAGCGAGCACAAGCAAGAGCGGCCGATGCTAAGAAAGCTGAAGAAGTGATGGACGCAGTAAGGGAGTTCAATGAGGCGAGGGCTGCCGACAAAGCGAACGGTTCTGAACCACCGAAACAGAGATAGACAAATGGTAACGCGATGATAGAAGGGCGCCTTACAGTAAGGAGCGCCGAGTGGCTAAGAAAGCGAAGAAGAAAGTAACTAAACGTCGTGAGTATACGAAAGAAGATCTAAAAATGCTCAAGCAGCATTCGAAAGCCAAAACTCCAGTCGATCGTATTGCAAAATTAATGAAGAGATCCGGTCCGACGCTTAGACAAAAAGCGCGGTCAATGGGCCTGTCTCTCGGCCATCGCAGATAATGAAACCGGGCGGTCACACAGGGTTGAGGCTTCATGACCGCCCGGCTGGGAGGCCGTTCAAGGGGGATTTGAACGGCAGAAATAAAATTCACAAATTCAGTCCGCGTTCCTATTTTGGCGTGAATTCTCGATAGGAACGTCGGGGGTGCTAACTGGTTTATGCAGCGACCGTGGTGAGACCCATGACCTACGCTGCACATTTTCCAATCACTGAAAGCTGCCCCGACTTGTGCCAGGCTATGGACATAGCCATGGGTTATGTGCGGGGAACGGGCCTGGCCGCCAGTTTTCTCAATCCCGAAGCGTTGGTTGCAGCGGCCATATCGAACGCTTGGCAGTCAGGGACGAGGCACCCCATAGCACTCGCGAATGCGGGCATCGTTTGTGCTGAGCGGACCGCGAACGCTGGGTACCTGCCTGATCTCTTCAAGATAATATAAACCGGGCCCGCCCGCTTGAGCCTGGAGGACCGATTTGTGCGGACCCGGTCGGCCACCGTTCGGCGCGGCAGCACAGGTCTAATTGGCAATAAACACGGTCGTTCCTATGGACACAGAAAGAGAGCAGCTTGGGCTCTCCAAGCAGCTCTGAGTTTCTGACTGCGCACCGATCTAGATACAGCCCCCGCGTACCGCCGTTACCTTGTTTGCGGCCATGCGAGGTTTGTATATCGGTGTCCACTTGATTCGCCTGTATCGAGGATGTCACGATGCGAGCATAATTGCTTTGTTGCAATGCGGGGGCGAGCGTGGACTGGCTGACCTTTACTTCGACGATGACGGGTCACATCATGTGGCCGCTGGTCATTGTCGTTTTGCTGTTCCTACTTCGCAGTCACATCGGCGCACTGGCAGAGCGCATCGAAGAATTTAGCTTTGGCGGAGCGACGTTCACTTGGAAGAAGAAGCTGGAGGAGGGAGCCAAGATTATCGAACATGCGCCTCTTCCAGAGCTGCCCAAACCAGCTGAGCCTGAACTGCCGCTCAAAATGCCCGCCGAGAGGCCGATGGGTGAGCTGGCTGCTCGAGACGCAACGACGAAGGTTAAGGATCGCCAAAATCTTTTGAGAGAATTCAACAAAGGCAAGGCCGTTTATCAGGTGATCTTGGGTCTAGATGAGATAGACAAACTGGCATTCGAGATTGGCGACTGGTACGGGATAGATGCTGCAAGCGCATTCGCAGCCATCCGTATGCTTGTTGCGATCGACGTCCTTCCAGAGACGTCGGCCAAGCTTTATGAAACCCTGAGAGACGCTCGGAATGCACTAATGCATAACCGTGTGCTACCCAAGGAAAGCGAGATAACCGAGTATTCGAGACAGATCAATTTTCTTAAAGCCTCCTTGGAGAAGCTGAGGGACGCCGCAAAAGTTCTCGGCAAGAGGGAACGTCCGGATAGGAAATAGCGGAAAGCCGGATCGAACAATATACATTTCGCGACCTATTTTGTCGGGACGAGCCCGAACCGTCCAGCCGAAAGGAAGCTAGCAAAGCTTTTGCGCGTACCAAAGTACAAGGTCATTGTAGCGAAGCGGTTGAAGTCGTAGAGCTTATTGTTTGGTTGGTAATGGCTTCTTGTGAGCGCGCACCTTCGCCATGATGGCCTTGCGTGGGCTGCGGTGAGCTTGGCGTTCTTCGCTTTGCCACCGCGCCTGCCGAGCGCGACTGCTGCTTTGTTCTTGTCAATCCACTCCGTACCATTGCACTTGGGACAAATCGTGCTGTCGCTGTAAATGCCTCCTTTCGGACATGAACAGGCAACTTTAGTTTCCAAGCGCATAAGCCTAACTAAATTTGCTGTCCTTTAATTCGACCGCGCTCTCGGGTTCCCAATAGCTTTGCGTCATATCCTCCTCAAACTCCAGCTTGTTGTCTCGAAGCCCATCTTCTGCGAACCTCATTGCCTGGTCTAAGGTGTTCGCCTTTACAATGACCGACTGAAAGGAAATGTCCGTCACGAACACGCGGTAGGTTTTCATAAGCCTATTCGGTTGGGTTAACCTCGTAATATCCCTCGACCGGTGAGTTGTGGCTGTCCTCGCGCACCGCTTCGCGTTCCAGCTCATCGTACTCTTTGCTCAACATTGAGCGCAAAGTTGCTTTGTTCTGTGCGTCCAGCTTCATGGTCTTAGCCTTCGCCTCGACCTCCTTCTCTATCCATGCAGTTTTGTTCATAAAGGTTAGACGAGAATGCTTTTAATCTCGTCCTGGCGAATCCAACGGCGCACGGTTTCGCCCAGACCTATCGAACAGCGGATGCAAATGTCGTACCCTGGGGCAGACCTATCAAACTCACAAACAACACCGTGCGTGCCGTCGTTCAATTCCGACTCATCTAGTAGCTCAATTCTCTTCTGCATAGGCGCGTCGGTAGGATAAGCGTCATCTCTTCGTTCCTGCACCACGTGCGGTGTTCACCGCCTGCAATTCCGCAAACCTCACAGCGCGCTAAATTTGAACGGCACTCACACGTTACTTCAATCGTTTTCATAAAAATTGCGATTAACTTGTACCCTTACATTGTACCGCTACAGAGAAATGCAGCAAGGAAGTTATCCCCCTTTCGAACACGCGAGACTGCTTCCGACACTCTGTCAAGGGCACACCCAGAGCATGCGCGCCTTCTACCCTCATAGCCGAGCGAAAGTAACCGCCGATTGTTCGGTGTACTCCACCAACATCACAAGCGTGTATGGTTCGCGATAGGAGACGATTGCTGAAGGCATTTTGCTGGGTTGGCAAAATGGTGAACAGCTTGGCGGCTTCTATCGCGCTAGAGGGATTTGAAATTTGGAACGGCGCATAGAGATCGTGGTTGTCCTTTCGTAAGAGCATGAAAGGACGTTTTATGAAACTCACGACGTTAGCACTAGCATCTGCAATGGCCCTGACTGGAACCTTTGCACTCGCACAGAGCGGCGGTTCTGGTGGAGCTTCGGGTGGTGCATCGAGCGGCATGAGCGGCGCGGCGCACGGTTCCACGGGCGCAGGAACGAACACCGGCACCACGGGAATGGGCACAGGCACCGGCTCGGGCGCTGGCACGGCGGGGCGTGATCCGAACGGCGGCAACCCGAACGGCACCGCAGGCGGTCCGACTTCGCTGAGCGGGACAGGCTCATCGCAGTACGGCGGTAATGGAACGGCTGGCACCACCAACGGCCGCTAAAAGATTAGGAATGGAGAAAGCCCCGCATCTCGCGGGGCTTTTTTTTTACGCACTCTTCTTGGGAAATGTGACCACGTTGGAAAGGTGGAACTGCTTCGGCAGTTTGGCTTCGGTTATACCGATGTAGCCAGTCAGCTCGCCCGAAGGCAGCCTAACAGGGACGGCAACATACCCTTTCATCATCCCGCGACCGGCATAGCCGATCCCGAGCGTCTCCGCGGTATCAGGGTCTAGCCCCAAGGCCTCCACGGTGACGTGGTCGAACTCTAAATAGTCGAGAGGAGGGAAGTGGTCTTGTACAGTACCAGTACTGGTAGCCGGTACGGCACTGGTTGACCGTACAGTACCTGGCGTCGAATGAGCTAAGAGCAAGGCCGCCGCGTCCTTTTGACTCACATTTTTGACGTGAGAGACCAGGGCGATTTGGTCGCCTCCCGCTTTCGACGGGAAGCAGTGGAACAGGTTCTTAGCGGGGGTGATGACGATAGCCCGCGGGCCTCCGCTGCCGCACACCGGGCAGGGCGCCCGCAGCTGCATACGTTCTTCAGTGGTCTTCAATCCAAGTAAGACGGCTGCCTGCTCGATTGAGCAGCGCGCCTTTACATCCGCA
>Ga0308175_100001197_pt1 | contig 17489 bp, 22 predicted proteins | sample PhyCR1_3_FD_203893 | JGI IMG/M metagenome (GOLD analysis project Ga0308175, IMG submission 203893) | Soil microbial communities from UC Gill Tract Community Farm, Albany, California, United States - DLSLS.C.R1 | ecosystem: Environmental > Terrestrial > Soil > Agricultural land | place: USA...
ACGCCGGCGATGAACCATGTACCGAGTCGTGCGGCGAGCTGCGCGCCACGATCGGCTGGCACTCGTTGACGCAGCCATCGCAGAAACCAGAGCTCGACGAAGTGTCCGCCGAGCGATGGCCACAGCGTCACGAGCACGGCGACCGGCCAGCGTACGCGTCCGTGCGTCGCGAGCGAGAGGACGATGCCGGCGACGAGCGCGATCGCGACCGTCCGAATCAGCGTCGTGCGCGCCCGTTCACGGTACTCGGGCCACTCGGTGGTCATGGGTCACGTGGTCGGGATGGCGAAGTGATCGATGATCTGTTGCGCCGTCTGCTCGGCGGTCAGGTGCGTGGTATCGATCCGCAGCCAGTCCGCTCGATCGCCGCGCGCGCCGGCGGTGTTGAGCTGATACTGCACGTCGGCGTCGAGCAGCCGCTCCCGCGCCGCCGCAAGATCGCGCATCACCGGCTTCTCGGCGAGCCTCAGCTCCGTCCGTGCGCGCTCGAGGCGAACGCTCTGCGGCGCTTCCAGTTCGGCGAACACCACCCGTCCGCCCCGCCCGCGGAAGTACGACATCCAGCTGTCGACGACGGTTTCATCCGTCGGGTCGTCGAACGCCCACACGAAGGTGACGATCAGCCCGGGCAGCTCGCTCGCCGCGACCTCCTCGATGATGCGCCGCCGAAATTCCCCGACGAGGCGCGAGTAGGCCGGCGTCCCGAAGTCGAAGAAGCGGAGCACGACGTCGATCGTGACGTGATTGTGCAGGAGGCGCATCCCCGTGCGCGCCGCGAGCTCCCTTCCGACCGTCATCTTCCCCACCGCGGGCGGCCCGACGAGCATCACGAGCGTCGGCGCGCTTCGAGGATCGTTCACGATGGCGGTTTCGTCGAAAGCGCATCCCCCTTCTCCGAAGGACGCATCGCGCAGTAGAGCACGTGCATCGGACCCGCTGTATCGTGCGCCCGCACTCGGAGCGTCTCCACCGACAACCGCGCGCCGCGCAACGCCCGCTCGAACTTCGGATCGTCCCCGACCGACCAGTACACGATCACGCCACCCTCGCGCAGCGCGGCGATCGTGTCGGCGATCCCGCGCTTCGAGTACAGCCGCACGTTCTCGGAGATCAGCATGCCCTCCGGGCCGTTGTCCGTGTCGAGCATGATCGCGTCGAACCCCGCGGGCTCCGCACGCAGCAGGTCCACCACGTCCCCCTGCACCACGCGCACGCGCGGATCACCCATCGCCTCCGCGGCGAGCTCATATCGCGGATTGGCGTTCCAGGTGATCACCTCCTCGAGCAGTTCGGCGACGACGACCTCCGCGTCCTGGCGCAGCTCCTTCAACGCCGCGCGCAGCGTGAAGCCGAGGCCGAGCCCGCCGATCAGCACCCGCGCCTTCTCGCGTTCACGAAAGGGCGCGCACGCTACCTCGGCCAACCTGTCTTCGGAGAGATGACGTCGTGTCGACATCAGCTCCACGCCGTCGGCCCGGATGAGATACGCACCGTCGTGCCGGAAGAGTGCGAGCACCGTTCCGTTCGGCGTCCGCGCCTCGGCGAGCTTCTCGTATGGCTTCATCGCGCCCGCTTCGATGGCTTCGTCTTCTTCCAGATGTTCTGGTCGACGCGGAACTTCACGATCGTGGCAACGAGATCCAGCGGCAGCGGCTCGTCGTGCGGGAACTGCACCGAGCCCTTCCCCCTCGCGTAGCCCGACAGCTCGTCGCGGAAGTGCGAGACCCCGTCGGCGCCGGGATAGAAGCCGACGTGATTGTCGTAGGCGGCGAAGTGCACCAGGTTGCCGTTCAGGTAGAACGTCGGGATGCGATAGCTGATCTTCTCCGTCGCCATCGGCGCGTGCTTCCGGATCGTCGCGCGCATCCTCTTCAGTCGCGCCTGGATCTTCGGCGGGAAGGCGGCGATGTAGTCGTCGATGGTCTCGGCGTTGACGTCCTGCATCCTGCTCCTCCAGCGAGACTTTTGAACGATCTTGCCGTTGCGCGTGCCCACTCCGCCGCGCACTATCTCCGGTTCGAATCCACTATTCGGGAGACCGTCATGAAGACGTTGAATGTAGCCACACTGTTCGTGCTCGCCCTGCCGCTGGGCCTCGGCGCGCAGGCGTCCGGTGCCCCCGCCGGCAATCCGATCACCACGGTGTTCCGCAACCGCATCCTCGGGCAGCAGCGCATCCTCGCCCAGGCGTTCGACTCGATCCCCGAGTCCAGATTTTCCTACAAGCCCACCCCGAAGCAGCTCACCATCGGCTACATCGCCCAGCACCTCGCCGAGGACAACTATTTCTTCTGCAACAATTTCGGGGAGATGAAGGGGAAGCCCGCGGCGGAAGAGACGTCGACGCCCGATTCGGTGAAGGCGACCTGGCCGAAGGAAAAGCTCGTCGCGAACCTCAAGGCGTCGTTCGCCTTCTGCGAGAGCGCCCTCGCCCAGCTCGACGACGCGAAGCTCGGCGATGAGATCACGATGACCTACGGCGGCAACTCCCGGAAGGCGCCGCGCGCGAGCATGACGCTCGGCCACGTGGCCGACATGTCCGACCATTACAGCCAGCTCGCGAACTACATGCGCCTGAACGGCCTGACCCCACCCACCGCTCTGCCCCGGAAGCCGTAGTCATGTCAGAGGCTCAGACTCGTTGAAACGCTTCTCGAGTCGTCGAAATGCTTTTCAAGGGGTCAGACTCCTTGAACAGCTTTCCGAGGGGTCAGGCCCTTTGAAAGGCGTCTCGAGTCGTTGAAAGGCTTATTGAAGCGTTAGAATGCGTTTCAAGGGGTCAGACTCCTTGAAGACTCCTTGAAGGTTTCAAGGAGTCTGACCCCTTGAAACTCAAAATCAGTTCTTCGCCAGGGTGAGCCCCTTCACCACGGCCTCGGTGTTGTGGCCGAAGCGGACGCCGTAGATCCCGTCGGTGCTCGTCAGCTTGTTCGCGCCAACCACGGCCGACTTGTCGTAGCTGCCGACCACCTGCCCGTTGATCGCGCACTCCACCTTGTTTCCCTTCACCGACAGCGCGATCTCCTGCGACACGCTCGTGCCCACCGCGCTCGCCTTGTGGATCGCCGCGTTCGGCTCGCCGCGACCATTCAGACGAAACGTCGAGTCGCCGCTGAAGCCGCGCACGATGAAGCGGCCGTCGCCGTAGGCCGTGCAGTAGAGATACGACTGCTTCTCCGTCCCCATGTCGTTGCCGGCGATGAACACGCCGTACGGGTGCGGATGGTTGTTGAGCCCCATGTACTTTTCTTCCGTGAACGTCGCCTTCACGGTGTAGTCACCCTTGGCGACATTCGACGGCTGCCAGTACGCCACCGCCGGGCCCGTCGTCACGTGCAGGTCGTCACCCGCCTTCTCGAGCTTCGCACCCTCGAGCTTCCCACCGTTGCGCGCCTCACCCGGATCGATCTTCCCCTGCCAGCCGGCGATCTTGATCCCGCCTTCCGCCACCGCGTGCGACGCGTCCTGCGCGACCGCGGCGCTCGACACCAGCAGCAGGCTCGCGACCGCCATACCCATTGACCGCATGCTTCACCTCACGTGAACGTGATCGAGCTCCGGGCCGACCGGCCACAGCTTCGACTTCCGAGACATGGAAACTGACACATGAGCGCAATCGAGTGGAAGGTGGCCGTCGGCGACACAGTGACCACCGCTCTGTATGAGCCGGGCGTCGGCACCGGCACGGAGCTGCCGCTCTTCGTCTGCGCGCACGGCGCCGGCGGCAGCATGATCGATCGCGGGATGGTCGCCACGGCGAACGCCTTCCGCGACCGCGGCATCGGCGTCGTTCGGTTCAACTTCCTATATAAGGAAAAGGGATCTGGCCGCCCGGATCCCATGCCGCTGCTCATGCAGACGACGGCGGCAGTCGTCGCGCGCGCGCGCGACGAGCTCTCAGCCGAGCGCCGCGTCATCGGCGGACGTTCGATGGGTGGGCGCGCGGCGTCCATGCTCGCCGCCGATGGCTTCGACGCGGATGGTCTGCTCCTCCTCGCGTATCCTCTTCACCCCGCCGGCCAACCCGAGAAGCTCCGTGATGCGCATCTGCCGAAGATCCGGATGCCGGTTCTCGCCTTCAGCGGCACGCGCGACGCGTTGTGCACGCGAGTGCTCATGGAGCAGGCGCTACAGACGGTGACGGCGCCGTGGGACATGCGCTGGATCGAGGGAGCGGATCACAGCTTTCACGTCCTCAAGTCGTCGGGGACGACCGACGCGGCGGTGATGGATCACATCGCCACGACCAGTGCGAGCTGGCTCGCGCAGATCGGACGGATCCAACCACCGTCGGCCCACTCTCTACGCATACCGGAGTAAGAACATGAGATTGCCGGTCGCAGTTGCTGTTGGCGTATTGCTCACCTCGGCGTCGGGTTGTGGCGACTGCGCAGGCACGGAGCTGTCACGACTCAGCGAGACGGAACGAACGATCACCGTCGGTGAGTCCTTCGTCGTGACCTATGAGGAAGGTGGTTCATGTACCCACACCTTCGCACCGGCGCCTGGCCGAGCGAACTGGAGCTCCTCCGACACCACCATAGTCCAGGTCGATAGCGCGACGGGACGAGTAGTCGGGAAGCGGATCGGCAATGCGACTGTTTCGTCCGGCACCTACGCTCCGCCGTTGAGCCTCCTGGTCCACGTGCGCTAGCGAGGGGCGGTTGTCATCACGACCGCCACTGCCGAATAGCTCGAGGCTCTACTGGCCGGTATGTACCTGAGTGCCAGCGATGGCGCCGACGATACCGCCAATGACGAAACCGGGGAACACACCGTTGACGAGAAGGAACTCCGGTCCGCCAGCGCCGCTGTGTTGTCGATGAATGCGATCCATCGCTAGCTCTCCGCCGATGACCGCGCCCACCACGCCCCCGATCAGCGCACCGGCCTCCCAGCGATTGCTCCACCGCACTCGTCCATTCATATGGACGCTCATCGTCCCCCTCACAGACACCGAACGACCGGAAGCCCCTCCAGAGCCCCTCGCGAGTCGGCACATCGCCTGCCTTCTCATGGTACCACTCGGCGTAGATGAGACGACGCGGATGTCCACCCTCCGTGCCGCTCCATCCCGCCAGCGTACACGTCCTGCTCGCGATCGCCACTCCTCTCTGGGAACGGAGGCTTCAGTGCACCGCTCTCGTCTGTCCGTGCTCGCGATCGTCGCCGCCTCGGCCGCGGCGTGCTCCACACACACCGATGCCGACGGCAGAGCGCCGCTCGCGCAGGACGCCTCGCTCGTCGCACGCCTGCAGGTCGACGACACCAAGCAGCCGCCCCTCCCGTCCGCCTGCGGCACCGTCGCGGCCGCCACCTTTCCGGTCGCCGCGCAGAAGTCCCAGGCCGACGAGCTCGCACGAAAGGCGTACGACGCCGAGATCATGGGCAACGTGCAGCAGGCGCGCACGCTGCTCCGCCAGGCGACCACGCTCGACGCCACGAACAAGTCCGCCGCGTACCACCTCGGCGTCACCAGCGAAGCGTCGGGTGACAGTGCCGCCGCCATCTCGGCGTACTGCCGCTATCTCGCGTTGACACCCTCTTCGTCTGACGCGGCCGAAGCGCGTCAGCGCGTGGCCCGACTCTCACCGCTCGCGTCGCCAGTCTCGCACGTGTCCACTGGTGCCGTGAGCGAGAGCGCGACCACACACAAGCGCTCGACGTCAGTCGCCGTGCGACACACGACGCACGTGCGATCGACGGCCGCGTCCCCGCGCACGATCGCGCGCGCCACGGTCGTTCACTCGGCGGCGCGTACACCGTCCAGCGAGCCGATGGCTTCGTCGCCGAGCGAAGCTCAGCTTGGTCGCGTGAACAGCGACGCCGGCGGCGATGTGGTCGCCACGTCGCCAATCGATCCCACCGCCGAGCAGCCCGCGAGTGCGCCGCAGGCACAGCGGCGCCGTCCATCGCGTACCCAGGGCGCGTTGATCGGCGCGGCGACCGGCGCGATCATCGGCGCGGCCACGGGACGCAGCGTGAAGGGCGCCGTGATCGGTGCGGCGGCAGGCGGTGTGCTCGGCGGTGTCGTCGTGCACGGACGGAGCTACGCGGAGCGCGGCGCTCGACGCTAGCGCCGTCCGAACGACGCGCGTCGCTACATCAATCGCTCGTCGAAGGCGAATGGCCGGGTGGACACGACGCGCGCGTCGGCCATTCGCTCGTGCGACGGGTTGATCAGCACGTTGTACTCCTGTGGCACGATCGCCGACGGGACCGCGAGCCACAGGAAGGTGCCGTCCTCCACCCACAGATCCCCGAGCTCCGCCTGCCACTCCGGCGCTGGGTACGTACGCCAATCGCCCGGAGGGAACTGCCCGGGCTCGACCTGAGCCCCCGCACCGTCTCCGTCGGGGAGCTCGATCTCGATCGCGACGAGATCGTTCGGCGCGAGCAGCGGCTCGACGTGCACGAGATACTCGAGCACCGCGAGCGAGAGGGTCGTCGACGCGTACACCACCGCCCTTCCTTCGCTGTTCCACCGTCCGCCGTTCAGGCGGGCGCCCTCACCGTCGAGCCCGTGGTGCGCGGCCCGAGTGAGTCGCCAGACGATCAACGCTCGCGCGCCTCAGCTGTAGACGCCGTGCTCGATCCGTCCCAGCGTTCGCTCCACCATCCGCGCGCCGAGGTCGGTCTCGAGCAGCGACAGCGGCACCTTGCCGCGCAGCGCGCGGTTCGCGGTGCGGAGCCACGTCGCCGCCTTGGTCGTGCTGCCGAGCGCCTCGGTCGCGCGCACGATCACGCGCGTGGCGCGCAGCAGTCGATCCGACTCGGTGATCGTGAGCGCCTGATGCTGCTCGAGCCGGCGGTCGAATGTGCGGCGTGGGATGACGAGCTCGTACAGCTCCTCCGGCGCCATCAGCCCATTCGCGATCACGCGACTCGCCGCCTCGGCCGAGAACCCCGCCATGGCCGCCGAGGCGAGATCGAACTCCGAGCGTACGTCGGTCTTCAGGATCTCACGCCCACCAAGGGCTGCGGCGATGCTGGCGACACTCATTCCCGGCTCCGGCAGATGGCGCATCCAAGATGGCCAGATGCCACATTCTGGTCAAGTGGCCAATTCTGCCGCGCCATCCGCCACCGCACCAGCACCGGGCGGCTCTCGTCCCAGATGGAATGCAGCCCGGCCCTCTTGTAAGCCCGAGCGAAGGGCGCAGCGCGGAGTCGAGGGATCTGCACCTCGCACCGACCGAGACCCGCCCCGCACTTCGCGGTATACTGGTGGCGACCCTCTCCCGGAGCCCAGCATGCGCCGCATGCTCTCGCCGTTCGCCATCCTCCTCGGCATCACCGTCCTGACACCGCGCGCTCGCGCACAGAGCGCGGACGCCGACGGAAAGGTCGCCATCGCCGTCGCGGACTCGGTGCTTGCCGCCCTCTCGAGCGCCGACGGCCCGACGCTCGCGCGACTCACCCTCGACTCGGCCGTGGTCGGCGGCTCCGCGCTACGGAACGGAGTGGAGCGCACGTCGCTGCGACGGTGGATCGGGTTCATCAACCGAACCGGGCCCTCCGACTTCACCGAGCGCGGCTTCGACGCGACGGTGCGCGTGCAGGATCGCATGGCGCAGGTCTGGATGCCGTATGATCTCTACGTCGGTGACAAGTGGTCGCACTGCGGCATCGACGCGTTCACGCTGATCAGGAGCGAGGGACGCTGGCGAGTCGCGTCGCTCGTCTACACTATCGAGCAGCCGCCGGCGTGCCGGAAGCATCCCGCGGGGCCGCCGACTCGGTGAGCTGACTAGCCTTACTGAAACATCCCCTTCGCCGTCTCATCATCGAGGAACGGCTCGATCACCGCGTAGAGCAGATCCACCTGGGTGATGACGGAGGTGTGCGACGTTCCCGGCAGGATCGCCAGGCGCGACGCCGGCAGCGGCTTGCCCATGTCGCCCATCACGCCGCCGCCGAGCAGCCGGAACATCGACACCGCGTGCTCCAGGGTGAAGCCGTCCGCGTCGCCGCCGATGATGAGCACCGGCGTCTTCAGCTTCTTCAGGTCGGCTTCCCACGCCATCGGCGCCTGCAGGGACTCGATCATCTTGCGCACCAGCTCCGGAAACCCATTGGGGTTCGGCGCAATCTTCCTGTACTCGGCAGCGAACGGCATCCTGACGAACATCTCTACCGTCATCTTCGGGATCATCGCCTTGAACTCGGGCTGACGTCCTTCGGCGTCGTAGGCTCCCGACGCGAAGACCAGCTTGTTCACCTTGGCCGGATGACGGATGGCGAGCTGTAAGCCGGCCATCGCGCCCATCGAGTAGCCGAACACGTCCGCCTTCGGAAGACCCACCGCGTCCATGAACGCCGACACGTCGTCGGCGAGGTCCTCCATCGTGATCGGACGGTCGATGTCGGTGGTGCGGCCGTGACCCTGGAGCTCCAACGCATAGACGCGGTGCGATCGCGCGAGCGTGGGGATGATCGCGCCCATCGTCGGGATGTTCATGTATGAGCCGTGCAGCACGACGATCGGATCGCCGGCGCCGGTGACCTCGTAGTACATCTGCATGCCGTTCACCTTCACGCGATTGCCGACGGCTGATTGGGATTGGGTCACGGTGGCGGTGGCGATGAGGAGCGTGGCAGTGAGCAGCGTCGCGGTGAACAGCGGCGTGCGAAACATTCGCGCTCTCCGCTCGCTCGATGTTCGGATCGCGATTACCTGAGAGTTTGACCGGAAGCGCTGGTGAAACTCATCGGTCGGCAATCACCGGCGCCAGGGCCGGCGGAGTATCCGCCGATCAGTCCGGCTACTGATCAGCGAGTGCAGGACACGTCATTCAACCCTAACGTTGACAATACCGCGCGGGGACAACTACATTCAACTTCATGGTTAAGCGTTCTCCGGACCTGGATGTCGTTTTCCGTGCCCTCGGCGATCACACGCGACGAGCGATGCTCGAGCGGCTCGCCGAACGAGAGCTCACTGTCAGCGAGCTCGCCGCGCCGTACCGGATGTCGCTCGCTGCGGCCTCCAAGCACATCCAGACGCTCGAGCGGGCCGGGCTCGTGAAGCGGACGGTGCGCGGGCGCATCCACTACTGCCGCATCGATCCGCGACAGCTCGAACGGGCCGACGACTGGCTCCGCGGCTACGAGCGCCTCTGGGACATCCGCGTCGAGCGGCTCCGCGAGCTGCTCAGACACCCCGACAACCACCCTGCAGACTCCAAGTGATCACCATGCCGACCAGCGCATCCACCGATCGGATCGAGAAGCAGATCACACTCGATGCCCCGCGCTCCCGCGTCTGGCACGCGCTCACGGACGTCGAACAGTTCAACGGCTGGTTCGGCGTCGCACTCCAGGCGCCGTTCGTTGCCGGCGCAACGGTCACCGGCAAGCTCACGGTCAAGGACTACGATCATCTCACGCTGCAGGTCTGGATCGAGGCAATGGAGCCGGAGCGTCTCTTCTCTTTCCGCTGGCATCCGTTCGCCATCGACCCGAGCGTCGACTACTCGGCCGAGCCGACGACGCTGGTGTCGTTCACCCTCGGGGATGACGGCGACGGAACGAAGCTGACGATCGTCGAGTCGGGCTTCGACGCGATCCCCGCGTCGCGCAGGGCGGCCGCGTTCACGAGCAACAGCGCGGGTTGGGATGGCCAGGTGAAGAATCTTCAGGCGTTCCTCGCGAACGGCGTGGTTCGTCAATCGTCCTGACTCCGCATCCGGGATCGTCGGCGAGCGGCGGACATCGATCACGGATCGAGCTCAAGATTCACAGGCGAGGCGGGACGACTCACGAACGCTCGATGCGCAGTCGCGCTGCCGACGTGCTTCCACCTGGCGCCCGGCGACGAGCTCACCTTCAAGAGTTGAAGCACCCACCCTGCTGATCTGGATCTATACAATGAGATCGAAGCGCGCCTTTCCTCGCGGTCATGTGCAGCGCCCTGAGAAGCGGCTCGCGAGCTCGCCGCGAGCCCTCCTCGCCATCGCGCTCCTCGCGTCCTCGATGTGGGCGTGCCGAACGCCGGCCGTGCATCCGGCCCCTGCCGCGCTGATCGACTGGTCGGCCGAGGACAGCAGTCGCGTCGCGTGGCTCACCACGCATGGCCGCACCGTGCGCGGTCGCTACGCGATCGTGGTCGCCCCCGCCGATTCGCTCACCGACGCTGCGCAGCGTGCGCTCACGGACTCGATCGACCGCGGCGTCACCGCGCTGCGGCGCCTCATGGGCGCACCGTATTCATGGATGCGGATCGCCGACCGGCCCATCACCTTCTACGTCAGCCCCGAGCGCTTCGTCTCCCATGCGAGCGGCCGCGGCGAGACGTTCCTCTCGCTCTGGCGCGTGCGCGGCGGGCAGGCGCCGATACTTCACGAGGCGAGCCACGAGCTGCTCGCCCCTCCCGCGCCCTTCGACCCGGACGAATACGCCGATACGCTCGCGGGCAACCGGCTGAGCGAACGATGGCCGCTCTGGCTCACCGAAGGGCTGCCCGACTATCTCGCGCAGACCGTCGCCGCCGAGGAGCATCTCCACGAAGGGGACGTCTTCACGATCGGTGGGCTCGCCGCGGTGGACAGCGTGTGCGCTGCACGTGCATCGGCGCACCCGCGACACGCCGAATGGCTGGCCACCATTGGCGCGACCGGCGAGCCGAGGACGCTCTTCACCAGCGAACGCGCAACGCTGGCGCCCGCCTTCTACGCCTGTTCGCAGTCGATGACCAAGTTCCTCGTCGACCGCATCGGCGTGACGCGAACGGTCGCACTCTTCCCGGCGCTGAAAGCCGGCACCTGGGAGCAGGACATCGCACGCGCGGCGGGGATGCCGCTCGCCGAGCTCCGGCGTCGCTGGCTGCAGCAGCTCCGCCTCGCTGAATGATAGTAGCCTTGACTTATATTAGTTTGCCCTAATATCATTGGCGCTCACCCTCCACCTGGAGCCGCTGCCAATGCCAATCGACGTCCAGCGCGTGCTCGGCACGACGACGCGCACTCTCGCGCGCCGCGAGTCCGACGGCGCCTACATCGTCGTCGCCACCCGCGCCTACCCGACGTCGATCGACGATCTCTGGGACGCGATCACCACCGCCGAGCGAATCCCACGCTGGTTCTTGCCCGTCTCTGGCGACCTGCGGCTCGGCGGCCGCTACCAGCTCACCGGCAACGCCGGCGGCGAGGTCGTCCGCTGCGTCCCGCCGCGCGACCTCGGCCTCACCTGGGAGATGCAGGGCCAGGTGAGCTGGGTGAACGTCGCCCTCTCCGAGATCTCACCAGAGAGCTCGACGCTCCGCCTCGAGCACATCGCCCACGTCCCCGACGACTTGTGGAAGACGTTCGGCCCGGGTGCCGTCGGCGTCGGCTGGGACTCCGGACTCCTCGGCCTCGACCAGTACTACTCGGATCAGGCGTCCGTCCGACCGGAGGACGCGATGGCCTGGCTCGCGACCGACGAGGGGAAGCGTTTCATTCGCGGCAGCAGCGACGCATGGCGCGACGCCTCGATCGCCTTCGGCACCGATGAGACGCTCGCGGGCGAGAGCGCTCGGCGCACCTCGGCCGCCTACATGGGCGAGCCGTTCGATCCACCGACGAGCTGATGCACGCCTTCGACGTGCTCGGCGATCCGGTGCGGCGTCGCATCCTCGAGCTGCTGCGTAAGGGCGAGAGCAGCTCGGGCGACGTCGTGCACATCATCGAGCGCGAGTTCGGGATCACCCAGTCGGCCGTCTCGCAACACCTGCGCGTGCTTCGCGACAACGGCTTCGCCTCGGTGCGCAGCGACGGCCCGCGACGGCTTTACTCCATCGATGGCAGTGCGCTGCGACAGGTCGACGAGTGGCTCCTGCAGTTCAGGAGCTTCTGGGACAACCCGCTCGATGCGCTGGCTACGGAAGTTGCGCGAGGGAAGCGGAAGCGAAGAGCATGAGCCTGGGCATGAGCCGTCAGCACTGAGCACCTCCGGCTCGAGCTTCCAGCTCAGAGGCCGTGCCGGAGGTGCTGAGGGCTGAAAACTCGTGCTCAGGCTCACGGCTATATTGGAGCAGGCCCCTTCTCCTCGATTCCGTGTCGACCGAACCCACCCCCCGCAACAACTTCATTCGCGAGCTCGTCGAGGAAGACGTCGCCACCGGCCGCTTCGGGCGTCCGGTCACAGTGCGCTTCCCGCCCGAGCCGAATGGCTTCCTGCACATCGGCCACGCGAAGTCCATCTGCCTGAACTTCGGGCTCGCGGACGACTTCGGCGGCCGCTGCAATCTGCGCCTCGACGACACGAATCCGTTCACCGAGGACATGAAGTACGTCGAGGCCATCAAGAAGGATGTGCAGTGGCTCGGCTTCACCTGGGCGCAGGAGTGCTACGCGAGCGACTACTTCGACAAGCTCTATGAGATTGCCGAGTCGCTGGTGAAAGCCGGGAAGGCGTACGTCGATTCGCAGAGCGAGGAGGAGATCCGCGAGAACCGCGGCACCATCAGCGAGCCAGGCAAGCCCGGCCCCTATCGTGATCGCAGCGTCGACGAGAATCTCGACCTGCTGCGCCGGATGAAGGCGGGTGAGTTCCCCGACGGGGCGCACGTGCTGCGCGCGAAGATCGACCTCGCGCACACGAACATGATCATGCGCGATCCCCTCCTGCTCCGCATCCGCCACGCCTCGCATTACCGGCTCGGCGACAAGTGGTGCATCTATCCGCTGTACGACTTCGCGCACGGGTTGAGCGACGCCATCGAGGGGATCACGCGGTCGCTCTGCACCCTGGAGTTCAAGGACAACCGCGACATCTACGAGTGGCTCGTGAATCACGCGGCCCTCGAGAAGGTGCCGCCGACCCAGGTCGAGTTCGCGCGCCTCGAGCTCGACTACACCATCGTGAGCAAGCGCAAGCTGCTCCGTCTGGTGAATGAAGGACACGTGAGTGGTTGGGACGACCCGCGCATGCCGACCATCGCCGCGCTGCGTCGTCGTGGCGTGACGCCCGAAGCGATCCGCACTTTCTGCGACACCGTCGGCGTCGCGCGCAAGCCGGCACGCACCGAGCTCGCGGCCTTCGAGCACGCCGTGCGCAACGACCTCAACATGCGCGTTCCGCGCGTGATGTGCGTCGTCGATCCGATCAAGGTGGTGCTCACCACCTATCCCGAACGCCAGGTCGAAGAGCTCGACGCGTCGTACTACCCGCACGACGTCCCACTCACGGGCTCGCGGAAAGTCCCCTTCTCGCGCGAGCTCTGGATCGAGCGCGACGACTTCATGGAAGACCCGCCCAAGAAGTTCTTCCGTCTCGCGCCGGGCCGAGAGGTGCGCCTGCGCTACGGGTACTTCATCACCTGCCAGGAGGTGGTGAAGAACGACGCCGGCGAGATCGTCGAGCTGCACTGCACCTACGATCCGGCCACGCGCGGCGGCGACTCACCCGACGGGCGGAAGGTGCAGGGCACCATCCATTGGGTCTCGGCGGCACGTGGCGTCGATTGCGAGGTGCGGTTGTACGACAAGCTCTTCACGGTGCCGGATCCCGAAGGGCACGGCGACGACGTGGACTTCACGTCGTTCCTCAACCCCGATTCGCTGCGCGTGATGGCGAACGCGAAGGTGGAGCCGAGTGTGCTCAGTGATGCGCCGGATGCGCGATATCAGTTCGAGCGGACGGGGTACTTCGTGAAGGACGCCGCGGACTGGAGCGATGAGCGGCCGGTGTTCAACCGGACGGTCACGCTGCGGGATACGTGGGCGAAGGTGAAGGGATGAGCTCGAGCCTGAGCACGAGCGATCAGCTGTCAGCAATTCCAGCTCGAGCTCGAGCTCTCAGCTCGAGCTGGAAATGCTCAGGGTTGATGGTTCGTGCTCAGGCTCAGGCTCTTTCAATCAGTCGCTTCCGAAGCCCGATCAGCATCTTGCGAACCTCGACCGTGGCCACCGTCAGCGCCTCGTACTGACTTCGCGGACAGAGATCGCCATCGACCGCGCGCTGGATGTGGTTCTCCAGCTCGTTGGCTTCCTTGATCGCGATCGTCACGTGGCGCGCGAAATCCCGGTCGGTCGCACTGCCGCGCCCCTCGGCGATGTTCGCCGGGATGGCGTCTGCCGCGCGAGTGATCTGATCCGCCAGTCCTCGCCGCTTGCGGCTGATGAGCCGGGCGAAGCCCGCTGATTCGAGGGCGAGTAGATGGGCCTTCTGCCACACTTGAAGCTTTCGGAACTCGGACATGGCTGGAAAGCTGGCGCGGCACGCTGGCGGTCCGTCATCGGTTTCGAGCCGGGCCAACCGATTAGCTCGAACGTCGAGGAGTCACTGCAGCACGCTCATGAGCACTCAGCCCTGAACCCCTCCAGCTCGAGCTCAGAGCTCAAAGCTCGAGCTGGAGATGCTGACAGCTGATAGCTCGTGCTCAGGCTCAGGCTCGTCCTTACCCCTTTCCTCCCGACGACCGCGCCCGGGCCCAACGCTCAGATTTCCAGTAGGTCCCGCCCGACGGTCACCTGTCCCGCGTAGTGCACACGCGCCGCGCTGGCCCACATCTCATCGGTGATCGTGGGATCGTCTGCAGGGACCAGATGAGAGAGCACCAGATGCTTCACGCCCGCCGCCTGCGCGACCCGTCCTGCGTCTTCGGCGGACGTGTGGCTGGCAAGAAGGTGCTTCTTCAGACGCGTGGCATCCGGCGCGCGTGCCACGAGCCGATCGATCGCCGGTAGATACATCGCCTCGTGCACGAGCACGTCCGCGCCTCTGGCGAGCTGAATGAGATTGTCGGACGGTGCGGTATCTCCCGAGATCACGATCGACCGATCCCTGGTGTCGAAGCGATACGCCAGCGCCGGTTTTACGAGCGGATGCGTGACCAGGGTGGCCGTCACCTTCACGGCGTCGTCCTCGAACACCACGCCACCTCTGTCGATCTCGTGCGCGTGCACGAGCGGCGCCAACGGAGGCTTGCCTTCATCGGCGACGCGGATGGCGATATCGTAGGCGTTCATCTCGAAGAAGGCCTTCGTGATCTTTTTCAGCGGCGGCGGTCCCCACGTATCGAGCCTGCTTCCCAATCCGACCGTCCATGCACCGAGAATCAGGCCGCCGTAGCCGGCATTGTGATCTGAATGGTGATGCGTGATCAGGATGTGGCGCAGCCGGCCGAGTGGCACGCCCGCGGCAACGAACTGCCGGGTTGTGCCGTCGCCGCAGTCGATGGCGTAGACCGAGTTGCCGACAACGATCACCTGCGCCGGTGAGGCCCTGTTGATACGTGGCCTCGGCCCACCACCGGTGCCGAGCAGGATCAGGCGCGTTCTGTCCGCCTGCTGGCGACCGAAGAGTGCGGAGTGCCAGGGCGCGGCGAGTATGCCGGCGCTCGCGGCGACGAACGTTCGGCGATTCATCGGACGTTGCCTGTGTGCCCCGCACTCGCCACCTCGCGCTCCGCCTGCGTGAACCCGTACGCCGGCACGATCTCCCCCGCGCGATCCGTGACCTCGCCCCAGTGCGCCACCACCGCTTCACCCGCACCTTCGCCCGCGCCGGCATGATAGCCGGGCGTGAGCGTCACGTACGCCGCCGCGAAGTTCCCCGCCCCCGCGCACATGATCGCCCGCGTCGGCGCATCGTCGCCGACCAGCGCGAGCAACCCCGGGCTCACCCGCGCCGGATCCAGCTGCCGCAGGCTCTCCTCCGACAACACACCATCAGTCATCTGCGTCGCCGCGGTCGGCGCGAGACAGTTCACACGGATGTCGTACTTCTCCCCCTCGATCGCCAGCGTCTGCATCAGCCCTACGAGCGCCATCTTCGCCGCGCCGTAGTTGGCCTGCCCGAAATTCCCATACAGCCCCGACGACGATGTGGTCATCACGATCCGCCCGTATCGCTGCGCGCGCATCAGCTCCCACACCGCCTTGGTGCAGATCACCGCGCCCATCAGGTGCACGTCCACCACGAGACGGAAATCGTCGAGGCTCATCTTGGCGAAGCTCTTGTCGCGCAGGATGCCGGCGTTGTTGACGAGGATGTCCACCCGTCCCCACTCGCTCACCACCCGCGAGACGAGCGCCGTCATCGCCGGCTCGTCGGTCACCGAATCGGCGATCGCCAGCGCGGAGCCGCCTGCACTCCTGATCTCGGACGCGACGCGCTCGGCGGCGTCCTGCGACAGATCGTTCACCACGACGCGCGCACCCTTGCTCGCCAGATAGCGCACGTGCGCTCGGCCCAACCCGCCGCCCGATCCGGTTACGATGGCGACTCGACCTTCGAGACTCATGGTCATCTCCTTGAGCAGTCAATGGTTCAGTGCCGTGAATTATGTGCATTGACAGCGCGCCGCGCTCGCCCGCATGCTGTGCCCCGTGGCCACCATGTCGGCAGCTCCGCCCGCAGCACTTCCCGAGCCCGAGCCCGAGCCCGCGCCCGCCGAAGACGCGCGCTCGTGGGGCGTGCTCGGCGTCCTCTGCTTCGTCTACGTCCTGAACTTCCTCGATCGACAGCTCCTGTCGATCCTCGCGAAGCCGATCCAGGACTCGCTCCACGTCACCGACGGACAGCTCGGCCTCATCGGCGGCCTCTACTTCGCCTTCTTCTATTGCTTCATCGCGGTGCCGGTCGGCTGGTTCGCCGATCGCACGAACCGCGTGACCGTGCTGTCGCTCGCCTGCGCGATCTGGAGCGCGGCGACGATGGCCTGCGGCTTCGCGTCCAGCTACCCACAGCTCGTCGTCGCGCGGATGACGGTCGGCTTCGGCGAAGCGGGCGGCGTCCCCCCTTCATATGCGTTGATCACCGACCTTTTCCCGCCCGGACGCCGCGGCACGGCGTTCGGCCTCTACAACCTCGGCCCCCCGATCGGCGCCGCACTCGGCATCGCCTTCGGCGCGTCGATCGCCGCGGCGTTCGACTGGCGCTACGCCTTCATCACCATCGGGGTGATCGGCCTCATCACCTCGGCCACGGTCAAGCTGTTCGTCCGCGAACCGCTGCGCGGCCGCTTCGACGCGAACGCCACGCACGTCGCGAAGTCCGGATTCGCCGAGACGCTCCGCGCCTTCTTCTCGCGCAAGACGCTCGTCCTCGCGTCGCTCGGCAGCGGTGCGACGCAGATGATCACCTACGGCATGGGCAACTTCACGACGCTGTTCCTGATGCGCGAGAAGGGGATGACGCTGAAGGAGGTCGCCGTCTGGTACGCGCTCGTCGCCGCGGTCGGCATGGGCTCGGGGATGATCGTCTCGGGCCGCTTGATCGACCGGATGACGCGACGGTCGAAGGTCGCATACGCCATGGCTCCGGCGCTGTCGCTGACGATCGCGCTCCCCTTCTATCTCGCCTTCATCTGGGCGTCCACCTGGCGCCTCGCGCTGGTGTTCCTCACGGGAGCGATGATGCTCAACTACTTCTACCTCTCGTCGTCGGTGGCGCTCGTGCAGGAAGAGGTGCGTCCCGACCAGCGCGTGATGTCGGGCGCGCTGCTGCTCCTCGTGATGAACTTCGTCGGACTCGGGCTCGGCCCCACCTGGGTCGGCGCGGCG
>Ga0308175_100001199_pt1 | contig 17468 bp, 18 predicted proteins | sample PhyCR1_3_FD_203893 | JGI IMG/M metagenome (GOLD analysis project Ga0308175, IMG submission 203893) | Soil microbial communities from UC Gill Tract Community Farm, Albany, California, United States - DLSLS.C.R1 | ecosystem: Environmental > Terrestrial > Soil > Agricultural land | place: USA...
GCCGCGCCGATGCAGAGCGAGAAGGTGGGGGGGATGCCTTCGATGATCCGTTCGTCGACGTTTTCCCGGCCTTCGTAGGAGATCAGGTCGCCGCTGAAGACCTTCCTCATCATCGTCACGTACTGCTGGGGCCAGGACTTGTCGAGTTCCCATTCCTTTTCGATGCTGGCGACGAGCTGCGGCGTCGCGTTCTTGCCCGCCAGCCGCTGCGCCGGGTCCGAGCTCGGGATCACGTTGAAGATCAGGAAGACCAGCACCGAGACCGCGAACAGCACGAGGACCATTCCGACCAGGCGTCGGATGACGAAGCGGAGCATCAGACCGGCGCTCCCTCCGGCTCGGCGACGCCCGCGTGCGCCTCGAGCCTGACCTTCGAGCGCGGATCGAGCGCGTCCCGGAGGCCGTCGCCGAAGACGTTCAGCGAGAGGACCGTCAGCAGGATCATCGTCCCGGGGATGATCGTCAGCAGCGGGGCGCTGGTGATCAGGTCGTTGCCTTTGGCGATCATCGTCCCCCAGGAGGAGTTCGGCGGCTGCACGCCGACGTTGAGGAACGAGAGTGCCGACTCGAGCAGCATGTTGTTGGCGATGTTGAGCGCGAAGAAGACGATGATCGTCGACCACAGGTTCGGCAGCAGCTCGGAGAACATGATCCGAAAGCCCCCGGCCCCCTGGGCGACCGCGGCCTCGGCGAACTCCTTCTCCCGCAGCGAGAGCACCTCGCCGCGGATCGGGCGCGCCATATAGGGCACCATGACGACGCCGATGATCAGGATCGGGATCCAGATCGAGCCGCTGGGGACGTGGAGCCCGAACAGGTTGAGCCCGCCCACCGCGAGGGTCAGGCCCAGCGCGCTCGCGAGGAGGAGCACGGGGAAGGCCCAGAGGACGTCGAGCGAGCGCGAGATCACCGGGTCTACCCAGCCTCGGTAGTACCCGGCGAGGAGGCCGAGGGCGGCGGCGATCAGGGTCGTGATCAGGCCGGAGACGAACGCGATGAACAGGGAGGTGCGCCCCCCGTACATCAGCCGCACCATCTCGTCGCGCCCGAGCCGCCCGTCCGCGCCGAGGAAGAACTTGCCGCCGGCGGCGAACCACTGCGGCCCCAGCGGGCTCCCGGCGGGGGTGACGACGTCCCTCTTTTCCCCGTTGACTTCGACCTTCTTGAGCGTGTGAGTGTCGTTGGGTCCGGTGTGGGCGACCTCGTTCGCCCAGAGAGGGGCCGCCAGGCAGAAGACGACGATCAGGGCGAAGAGGCCGAGGAAGGCGAGCGCGATCCGGTTACGGCCCAGGCGCCTTGCGGCGAGGCGCCAAGGGCCCTCGCCGTGGGCCGGGGTGAGGAGGGCCGGCGCGGCTCCCGCGGGACCCGGCGCCATGTGGTCCTCGGGCGTCACCCCGTGCATTCTGCAGCAGCCCGCCGCCCTTACTTGAACTGGAAGCTCGTCAGATCCTGGGCGAAGGTCGGATTGTAGATGACGCCGTCGAGGTCGATCGCGCTGGAGACGAAGGTCGTGACGGTCCGCGTCCCGTAGGGAGCCCAGGGGGCCTGTTCCATGAATTCCTTGTCGAGAGCCGCGTATCCCGCTTCTTGTTCGGGGCCGAGCTGTTCCTCCCCGAGGGCCGCGATCTCCGCGTTCAGCGCCGGAATGTCCGTCATCGAGAAATTCGCGTTGCCGGTGGGTTGGATGCTTTCGCCCGAAAGCAGCGGCTGGAAGTAGTCGTTTGGATGCGGGTAGTCCTCGAACCAGTCGAACCAACCGGTGTCGAGGTCCGGCGTCGACTGGTTGCCGATCACCTGCGTATAGCTGTCGGCGCTGATTTCTTTCAGCTTCGCGTTGAAGCCGAGCTTGGTCAGGATGTCCTGGTAATAGGCCGCGGCTTCGGCGTTTTCGGGTTCGTCGTCGCCCCAGACCGTGATGTTGCGGTCGGTCGGGTTTGCTTCCTTGATCAGCTGCTTGGCCTTCGCCATGTTGTAGGGGTAGAGGTCGTATTCCTCGTGACCGGGCATGCCCGGAGGAAGGATCTGGTGCAGGGCCCTGAGCTGGCCGCTGTAGATCCGTTCGAAGGCTTCGCTGTTGATCGCGTAGTTGACCGCCTGCCGTACCTTGAGGTCGTTGAAGGGCGGCTTCTGCATGTTCATCCAGAAGTAGTAGACGCTGACCGTCGGCTCTACCCGCAGTTGCGTGCCTTCGTACTTTTCCTTGACTTTGGAGTAGAGGTCGGGAGGCGGCGGGTTCTGCATCCAGTCGGTCTTGCCCCGTTCGACTTCGTTGACCTGGGTCGCGTCGTTGCGAACGACGTTGACGTCGATCTTGTCCATGTAGCCGCTGGGGACCTCGGGTATCAGCTTGGCGTTGGTGGCCGCCCAGGCGGGATTGCGGGCGTAGGTCCAGGCGCGTCCCCGTTCGGAGTTGGTGATCATGTACGGCCCGGTGGCCGGCGGGGGGTTGTCGGTGAGGTTGCGCATCGGCGTTCCGCTCGGCACCAGCGCGATGAACAGCAAGCCGAGCTCGTTGGTGAACGTTCCGCGGCGCTGGGTCAGGTTGATGACGATTTCGCCGGTCTTGTCGTCGGTTTTGATGCCGGAGATGCCGCCGCTCTTGGTTTCGGCGAACTTTTCGGCTCCGACGATGGTCGTGTAAAACGTCGAGCCGGGGGAGTTCAGCTTGAACATCCGTTCCACCGAATAGGGAAAGTCCGAAGCCTTTACGGGCTGGCCGTTGGAGTACTTGAGACCTTTCCGTAGGAAGAGGGTGTAAGTCTTGCCGCCGTTGCTGACCTTGGGGAGTTCCTTCGCCAAGGCGGGAACGACTTCGCTGCCTTCGGCGCCGCTGGCGTGCTTGTAGGTGAGCAGAGGCAGATAGGTGTCGTACATCGCCGTCCAGCCTTCCTGCGTATAGGAGAGCTGTGGATCCAGGTAATCCGGGAAAGAGGCATAGGTGACGTTCAGCGTGCCGCCTTCCTTCCCGCTCCCAGCTGCGCCACTGCTCCCACAGGCGACCAGTCCAATCGCCGCGACCGCTGCAACAGCGAGTACTGCGACGACCGCTGCCATCTTCTTCAAGGCTCGACCTCCGGGTCCGTGTGGACGGGCAACCTCCCTGACAGCAACTCCAGCACAACGTCCTTACCTCCGTCAAGCTGTGATGAACCAGGGGTTGCAGTGCGTTCAGACCATTTCCTGCCAAGTAGGGGAGCGGCAGTGAGGACGATCGCGAAGACTCCTACTCCGGCCGCGAGGAAGGTCGTGCGGGGGGTTGAGATCGTCGCGATCAGGCCACCGATGGCAAATCCGAGTCCGGGCATGGCGGCGCCGACGGACTCGAGCAGGCTGAGCACTCGCGCCTGCATCCCCTCCGCCGTCAGCTCTTGGACGGCGCTGATCGCCGCCACCCACTGCACGCCGTTGCCGGCGCCGCCGACCGCCGAGACGCCGCAGGCGGCCGCCAGGGTCGGGGCGGCGGCGAGGCCCAGATAGGCCGCGCCGACCGCCAGGGTGCTGAAGAAGAGCAGGCTGGCGAGCGAGGCCTTCCTCAGCACCGCGAAGAGGATGCTGCCGAGCACCATGCCGCCCCCCCAGCTGGCGAGCATCAGGCCGTAGCCGGAGTCGCCCGCCCCGAGGGTTTGCTTGGCGTAGACGACCTCGACGGGGAGCACCGCGGAGAAGAACACGAAAGCAGCGCCCTGGGCGATCAGCAGCCTGCGCAGGGTGGGCTTTCCGCGGATGTAGCGGAGGCCGGCACGGACTCGCTCGCGCATCTTCCCCGGTTCGGGTTCGGCCCGCGGCATGCTCCCGGCGCTGAACAGGATCCAGGCCACGGCGTAGAAGGAGACGGCGTCGACCAGGAGCGCCGACTGCACCCCGAAGCCGGCGACGAAGACGCCGGCGATCGCGGGCCCGACGGCCGCGCCTCCGGTGAAGGCGACGTTGAGCAGCGCGTTGCCGGCCCGCAGCTCCCCGCTCGGCGCCAGCAGCGCCGCGACCACAGCCCGGGTCAGCGCCCGGCTCGCGAGCGCCAGGGCGCCGTCCACCGCGGCGAGGACGAAGACGAGCGTCAGCGAGAAGTGGGTCGCGAGCAGGGCGAGCAGGCCGAAGGCCGCCGCCTCGCCGCAGTAGAGGGTCGGCAGCACGAATCGGGGCGGCGGCTGCTCGACCCGGGCGACCAGGATCGGCGCCAGGATCGCCGGCGTGAAGCTCATTCCGAGGAACAGCACGGTCGTCGCCAGGGCGCTTCCGGTCTCGTCGTAGACCAGGACGGAGAGGGCGATGATCCCCATCCAGTCGCCGACCTCGTTGATCGCATAGGTCGCCCCGAGCCGCCTGAAAAGCGGCCTGCGAAGCGGTGCCGTTAGCCCTGGGCTGCCCATGGTCCCACCTCTGACCTAATCAATATCTGCACAACTTTTCCTGCAGATGCACAAGTTCTGGGAAGGTTGTGCTACAAACTTGAACAGGAAATGCACGGTTTCAGAGGGCATGGGCGCTCTGGAGGGCTTCGATTCAGAGAAGGGAGCATGCAAATGGGTTTCCGTCGATAAGCTTCGTTTCAAGTTCACAGCGCGCGTCCAACGGGATGCCGCAGGCAGTTCCCGGAGGGCGTCCAATGGACGCCTTTCGTCTTTTCGGGGCCCGGGTTGACCTACCTCCCGGGCCTTCGGGCAGGGAACTCCGAGGTTCCCCGATGGGCCTGCAAGATTGATTTCCCTTTGCAATATTTGCCTACGGGAGCCCCGCTGAGCGGAAATACCGCGGTACCTTCTCGTACTGGCGGTCGGTCGTTGGCGCCCCCACGCCCGCTGCGGCAGGGAACCATCGCCGTCCGCGGAATCTCGACCTGCCGAGGCGACCGCATTCGCCCTCGGCGCCCCCAGCGAGCTGAAGATGCCAAACGAGCGACCCACGCGGACCGTCATCGCCCTCCAGGCGGCGGGGCTCGCGGCAGTCTGTGCGGCCGGCATTTGGCGGGCCCCGGCGGGAGACTGGGACCTGGCGCTGCTGGTGGTCCTATTCACCTTCGCCGCGTTCAGCGACCTGACCGCGATCACCACCAACGCGCAGCTGAAGATCTCCGGCAGCTTTCTTGCCCTCGTCCTGGCGATGGTCTTCCTGGGCGGCGCTCCCGCCGCGGTGGTCGGCGTGCTCACCATCCTGGTCGGCTGGTTTCGCTGGCGCGACGCTCCCCACGACCTCCTCAACAACCTGCTCACCTACGCCACCTTCCCACTGGTCGGAGGGCTCGTCTTCCGGTCGGTGACAGAACAGGCGGGAATCGACGCCGGCCAGCCGCTCTTCTACGTCCTCATCTTCGTCCTCTTCCAGGTGGTCCTGGCGATCAACTTCGCGATGACGGCGGGCTATGGCTGCTACCTCGAGCGCGTCTCGTTCGCGACCAAGCTGAAGGTCCTGCCGCCGGTGCTCCCCTCGGAGTTCGCCAGCGCGATGCTGGCGATCGCGGTGGCGTTCATCTACCACGTGATCGGCATCGCGGCGATCGCCCTCTTCGGCGTCGTCTTGATCACCTTCCAGTACCTGCTCGGTCAGCTGCTCCTCTCCCAGCAGCGAGCCGAGGAACTGGAGACGCGCAGCAATCAGCTGGCGAGCTTCCAGGTCGGGATGTTGAGCGCGATGCTGCGAACGCTCGACCTGCGGGACCAGATGACCGCCCGGCACTCCGCCGCCGTGGCGCGTTACTCGCGGGCGATCGCCCAGCGGGCGGGCTTCTCCCGCCGCGAGGAGGAGCTCGTTCATATCGCGGCCCTGCTGCACGACATCGGCAAGTTCATCCTTCCCGACCGGATCCTCAAGGCAAACGTTCCGCTGACGGACGAGGACTGGATGCTGATCAAGCGGCACCCGCAGCAGGGCGCGCGGGTGGTGTCCTCGCTCGACGGCTACGGCCCGGTCGCCGAGATCATCCTCGCCCACCACGAGCGAATCGACGGCAAGGGCTATCCGCGCGGCCTGGTCGGAGACGAGATTCCCGAGCTGGCGCGGATCATCTCGGTCGCCGACACCTATGACGTGATGACTGCCCGCGACTCCTACCGCACGCCGATGTCCAGCCACGACGCGATCGTCGAGCTTCGCCGGGTGGCCGGCAAACAGCTCGACGCCCGCTTCGTCGACGTCTTCATCGAGCTGCTCGAGGGCAAAGACGTCTCCTTCCAGCACGGCGAGGCAGCCGACTTCGAGAAGGAGCTCGCGCTGGAGGCGCGAATCGCGGAGACCGCGACGCCCGGCGGTCAGTCGGCGCGCTTCCAGGTCGCCGGCGTGAAGAGCTGAGCCGGTAGCTTTCCGCACGTGCGCGCGGTCACCTTCCAGGCTCCCGGGCAGGTCCGGGTCGAGGAGAAGCCGGATCCCGAGGTCGGCGCCGGCGAGGACTGCCTGGTCCGGATCGAGGCGAGCGGGATCTGCGGCTCCGACCTTCACATCTACCACGGGAGGGTGCCGGTCGAGCCGGGCTTCACGATTGGTCACGAGTTCGTGGGCACCGTCGTCGCCGCCGGCGAGGACGTCGAGCGGGTGGCGGTGGGCGATCGCGTGCTCGGGACCTTCCACACCGCCTGCGCGACCTGCGCCCCCTGCCTGCGCGGCGACTACCACCGCTGCCGCAACGGGCGGACCTTCGGCCACGGCGCCGGCCTCGGCGACCTGCAGGGGGCCCAGGCCGAACTGCTGCTGGTGCCGCGCGCAAACCTCACCCTGCGCCGGGTACCGGCGGGGATGAGCGCGGACGTCGCGCTCTTCGCCGGCGACGTGATGGGCACCGGCTACCACGCGGTGGCCCACGCCGGGATGCTTCCCGGTGACACGGTCGCAGTCCTCGGCCTCGGCCCCGTCGGCCTCTGCGCGGTGCAGGCGGCGATCGCCGGCGGCGCGACGCAGGTCTTCGCGGTCGACACCGTCGCCGAAAGGCTGCAGATGGCCGAGCGCTTCGGCGCCACGCCGCTGCACCTGACCGACGGGGAGCCCAAGCGGGAGGTTCGGGCCGCGACCGACGGCCTCGGAGCCGACGTCGTCGTCGACGCCGTCGGGGACGCCGAGCCGCTGGCCCTGGCGGTCAGCCTCGCCCGCGACGCCGGAACCGTGTCGGGCATCGGCGCTTACGCCGGCAAGGGCGAGGTGCCGCTCGGGCTGGCCTGGCTCAAGGGACTGCAGCTGCGCCTCGGCCTCGCCAACGTGATCGCGCACGTCGACCGGGTGCTCGCGATGCTCGAGGCCGGCCGCCTCGACCCCACGCCGCTTGTCACCCACCACATGAGCCTCGACCAGGCCGCCGAGGCCTACGAGATCTACGACCGGCGCGAAGCCCTGAAGATCGTCCTCACGCCGTAGAGCGGCGGAGAGACGGAGCGGCGTGGTGGCGATGGCGGCGGAAGGTCTCCTGCACCCAGCGATAGCCGGCGCGCTCGCTGAGGCGCTGGCGGAATCGCTCGAGCCCAGACGGCCGCGGCAGCTCGGGGGAGACCGGGCCCTCCGGCGGCAACACGAGCGGGTAGAAGAGTGAGGCGGCCGTGACGTCGGCGACGCTGAGCCGGTCGCCGACCAGGAACTCGCCCTCGCCCTGCTCGAGCTCGGCCTCGAGGCGGTCGAGCGCAGCGAGGATTGCGGCACGAGCCCGGTCGGCGGCCGCGGCGCTGTTCGCGCCCCACCGCACGCTGGTCAGAACTCGGGCGTAGGCGCCGACGAGTGGCTTCACCCTGCCGAAGGGCCCGGGCACCGAGGCGGCCGCCACCTCGGCGAAGACGTCCGGCTCCTGCATCAGCTCGAAGAACGAGAGCAGCCGGGTGTGGGGGCCGAGTTGCTCGTCGAAGAACTCCTCGAGCTCCAGCGCGCGCGCCCGCTCTTTGGGATCGGTCGGATACAGCGGCGGCTGCGGCTGGATCTCCTCCAGGGCGGCGAGGATCGCGGTGGAGTCGCCGATCGTCCGGCCGTCCACGGTCAGAATCGGAAGGGTCAGCTGGGCACCGCCGGTGAGCGCCAGGGCGATCGGGATGTGAGTGCCGGGGAGCGGCGAGCGCCGCACGTGCGGCACATGCTTGTAGTCGAGCGCCCAGCGCACCTTCTCGCTGTAGTGCGAGATCTCGATCTGCCACAGCGTCGGCTTCTGATCGGTTTGCGCCGCCATCGCTTGCCTGCCAGCATAGGCCCGGTGGCACTGTTGAGCGAGCCGGACATCGAGCAGGCCCTGTCGCAGCTCCCCGGATGGGAGCGGGCGGGTGCGGCGATCCGCAAGAGCTTCGCGCGCGGCGACTTCACCGGCGCGGTGGAGTTCGCCTCGCGCCTGGTCGAGCCGGCCAACGAGATGAACCACCACCCGGACCTGGAGATCTCGTGGGAGACGGTGACGGTGACGATCTCGACCCATTCCGAGGGCGGTCTCACGGCGGCGGACTTCGAGCTGGCCGGCAGGGTCGACGCGCTCGCCTGACCGTGGCGAAGCGCAGGAAGCAACGCCGGGCCCGCGAGAAGCCGGCGACGATCGACTACACCGATCCGGAGGGGAACGTGCTCACCCTGCGGCAGTCGCTCAGCCCCGGCACGATCGCGAAGGTGGGCGAGCCGCCGGCGGGCGACGCCGCGTCCCTCGAGGACGCCTGGCGGCGCCGCTCGGAGGTTCTCTTCGAGCGGCTGGCGGTGCGCTGGGAGATCGCCGGCCTGCCCCTGGATGACCAGAAGATGCTGCTGGGCCGCTACCGGATGGCCGACGCCGAGACCCAGCGCTGGGTGCGCCAGACGATCGTCGACCACCTCGAGCGCCACATCCCCGAGCTGGCCGGCTGAACGTTGGCCGAGCAGCTGCGGATCGACGAGGCCCTCTCGCTCCCCCTGTCGGAGATCGAGCTGCGGGCCAGCCGCTCCTCCGGCCCCGGCGGCCAGCACGCGAACGTCACCTCCTCGCGGGTCGAAGCGGCGTTCGACGTGCGGGCGTCAGCGACCCTCGGGGAGGGGCAGCGGGAGCGGCTGCTGCAGCGGGCCGGGCCGGTGGTCGTCGCCGTCGCCCAGGACGCACGCGGACAGGCTCGCAACCGCGAGCTGGCCCTCGAGCGGCTGGCGGAGAAGATCGCCGCGGGCCTCCGCGTGCCGCGCCGCCGCCGCGCTACCCGCCCCACGGCGGCCTCGCGAAGACGGCGCCTCGAGCAGAAGCGCCGCACCGCGGAGCGCAAGCGGACCCGCCGCCCCCCGAGCCCCGGCGAGGACTGACTCCCTGGCCAGTCGCTCCTGGTATGTAATAGGAGGTCAGAGATCTGACACTCGAACAAGGGGAAGAATGTTCAGGGAGACGAAGGCAATGAGCGGCTTCGGGGTCGACAACCTCGAGCGGGCACGTGAGTTCTACGGGGACAAGCTGGGCGTGCGGATCGAGATGCTCGAGGAGGAAAACGGGCTGGCGATGCTCAAGCTGGCCGGCGGCCACGACGTGCTGATGTACCTGAGCGGCGACATGACGCCCGCCAGCTACACGATGCTGAACTTCGAGGTCGCCGACATCGACGCCGCGGTTGACCAGCTGGCCGAGCGCGGCATCCCGCTGGAGCGCTACGAGGGATTCGAACAGGACGAGAAGGGCGTCCTGCGCGGGCCCGGGCCGCAGATCGCCTGGTTCAAGGACCCGTCGGGGAACGTCCTCTCGATGCTGCAGCCCGCCTGAGCGGGGCCCTGCCCGCGGCGACGACCGCCAGCGCGGGCGGCAAGACGTTGGGATCTCTGGATGCATAGGCTCGGGCCCATCCGAGGCGGAAGAGGCGAAAGGGAGAGGGCCGAGACGGGGAAGGTCCTGCTGACGGGAGCTTCGGGCTTTCTCGGCAAGGTGGTGCTCGCCCGCCTGCTGGCGCTCGGCGACCGGGTCGGCCCGCTGGTCCTGCTGCTGCGTGCCGCCGACGACGCCGCCGCCGGCCGCCGGGTGCGCGAGGAGATCCTCGGCAGCGAGGCGCTGGGCTCGGAGGAGCGCGAGCGCCTGCGCGCGGGGCTCGATGCGGGCCGCGTGACGGTGGTGGCCGGTGACCTCGCCGGGGAGGACCTGCAAGCGGTCCCGCTCGAGGCGTGGGCAGGGGTGGGGACCGTGGTCCACTGCGCCGCCACGGTGTCTTTCGAGGAACCGCTCCACGAGGCGATGGCCACCAACGCGCTGGGGCCGATCGGCCTGCTCGAGGCGGTCCGGCGGGCAGGCTCAGAGCCGCGCTTCGTCCACGTCTCCACCGCCTATGCCGCCGACTGCAGCGGTGCCCGGGTCCGCGAGGAGGCGGCGGCGCACCCGGGGCTGGAGGATTTGGAGCCAGGGAAGATGCTGGAGGAGGCGCGTGGCTGGCGCGAGGCCGTCGAGGCGGAATCGCGGCAGGACGGGCGCCGCAGGAGGCTGGAGCGCGCTGCGGCGCGTGACGCGGCAACCCGGCCCGGAATCGACGCCGGCCCCCGCGCGGAGCGACTGCGGGAGCGCTGGGCAGAGCACCGCCTCGGAGAGATCGGTCGCGATTACGCGGTTTCGGCGGGCTGGCCCGACACCTACGCCCTCACCAAGGCGCTCGGCGAGCGGCTGCTCGCGGAGAGCTGCGAGCGGTTGACGATCGTGCGGCCGACGATCATCGAGTCTTCACTTCGCCAGCCCCGTCCCGGCTGGCTGGAGGGGATCAAGGTCGCCGACCCGCTGATCCTCGCCTATGCGGGGGGCGCCTTGACCCACCTCCCGGCTCAGGAAACGAACCTGATCGACATCGTCCCCGTCGATTGCGTCGCCAACGCCTGCGTCGCGGCCGCGCTCTACCCCGGCGAGCGGGAGCCGCGCGTCCTCGCGGTCGCCAGCACCGCCCGCAATCCCCTGCAGATCGGCCAGCTCGGCCGCCACGTCCAGTCCTACTTCACCCGCGAGCCGCTCTCCTCCGGCAAGGCGAGGGAGATCCCCGATCTCAACTACGTCGACCGTTCCTCCGCTCTGCGCGCCGCCCGGCGCCGCCAGCGGATCGCCGCCGCCGGCGCCCGCGCCGCCTCAGCGCCCTTCCTCTCCCGTCGCACCGAGTCGAAATTGCGCAAGCTCGAGTTCCTCGCCGGTCAGATCACCCGCATGGTCGCGATCTATGCCCCCTATACGGAGCTGAACGTCGTCTTCGACGACGCCAACCTCTGCGCCCTCGCCGAGCGGATGTCGCCCGAGGACCGCCAGCTGCTGCCCTTCGACGTCGCCGCCTTCGACTGGACCGGCTACCTGGAGGGCATCCACCTGCCCGAAGTGCGGCGGATGGCCCGCGAACGCAGCAAATGACGGCTCAGGCGCTGGCCCGCCGCCGCCGAAACGGGCGCAGGAGCCGGGTCTTCAAGTTGAAGAGCCGCAGCATCGTGCGGTCTGGCAGGGAGCCCTCGGGCGGCAACATGCCGATCTGGCGGGCGAATGAGGCGCCGTCGTAGAAGATCGTGTTGCGCCTGATCAGACCGTCCTCGATCTCGAAGAAGTCGACTCCGCGTAGGCTCACGCGCTTGCCGGTTGCCCGGATCCCCTGGAAGGGACCGCCGCTGAAGGTGGCCTCCGCCCGCCACTTCACGGCCACCGCGCCCTCGTCGGAGACGACCCGCTCTACCGACATCTCGAAGTCCGGCATGGCGGCGAACAGCTCGCCGAAGAAGGCGCGTACCGCCTCCTTGCCCCGGAACTCGCCGATGGCGACGAAATCGTCGACGTAGTCCTCGGGGTGGGCCAGCGCCACGATGCGGTCGGGGTCGCGCCCGAGCGCTCCCTCGATCGATGCCATTGCGACCTCCCGGGCGTCGCTCGGGGCCTCCGTCGTCATCTCAACTCCTCTCGCTTTGCTTGTCCCGCCGCGCGCAACTGCTCGGCGGCCTGGCTTCCTTCGACGAATGGCCGCCGTGTCGTGCCGGAACGGCCGCAGGACACCTCCTCCAGCGCATCGGCCGCCGCGGCTGCTCCGCCGGCGGCCGCGAAGCCGCTGGCGACGCGGGCGGCGCCGGCTTTCCGCGCCATCGCCTCGACCACGGCTCGACGGACCCTGCGCGGGCGGAGCTTGCCCTTCGCCAGCATCACGCCGGCGTCGGCGACGACGACCCGCCGGGCCACCTCGAACTGATCTCGCCCGAACGGGACGGCACAGACCGGAACGCCGGCGCCGAGCGCCTTCTGGGTTATGCCCATGCCCGCGTGACACACGACGCAGGCAGCCCGCTCGAGGATCGGCCCGTGGGGCAGGTAGCGCTCGAGACGGGCGTTGGCCGGCGTTGCGAACCCCTTCGGGTCGACGCCGGCGGTGGTGGCCACGACGAATACCTCCTCCTGGGCGAGTCCGGCCAGGGCGGCCTCGACCAGCCTGCCGTCGTTTTGGAAATCGCTCGAGCAGGTGACCAGCACCAGCGGCCGCTCCACCGCCTCGAGCCAGTCCAGCGACTCGGCCGGCGGATCCCAGGCGCCGGGGCCGATGAGGCGGAAGCTCGGCGGCCAGTCGGAGCGGGCGTACTCGAACGGCTCGGCGCTGTAGTAGAGGGAGAGGGGCGCCAGGCGCGCGAAGTAGTCGGTCCCGTCCTCCAGCGGCCTCGCTCCGACCCCGGCGCGCATCTCGTTGATCGGCGGCAGGATCGTGCGTTCGAGCAGGCCGAGGACGAGCCGCCGGGCGACGGCGTCCCGGATCCTGCCGAGAACGTCGTGCCGTGGCGTCAGGCCGAGCCCATATGGCGGAACGTCGCGGGAGGGGACCGGCACCGGGAAATGCACCGCGTGCGCCCAGGGAAGCCCCGAGCGCTCGGCCACCGCGCTCGCGCCGAAGGCGGTGACGTCGATGATCAGTGCCTCTGGGCGCTCCTGGGCGATCGCGCGCTCCAGGTCGGGGATCTCGAGCCGCGCCCGTCTGGCGAGGTTCTCGACGTCGCGCTTCTGCGCCCCGACGGGGGTGCGCGCCTTCCAGTCGTCATTCTCGATGCGCTCCAGCTCGGGATCGACGGCCCGCACCCCCAGCCCCAGCCGCCGCAGCGGCTCCGCGGCGGCCTCGCCGGTGTAGAGGGCGACATCGTGTCCCCGCCGGCGCAGCTCCAGCAGCGTGGGTACGATCGGATAGACGTGCCCCAGCAGTGGGTTGGTGTAGGCGAGAAAGCGGGTCATCCGGCGCCCCCGGTGGGCTCCCCGATGACTCCGGCGACCATCTCCCGCAGGGTCTCGATCGTGGCCGACCGCCCAAGCCCCAGGTCCCTGCGCATCAGCTTCCAGGTGTAGACGTCGGTGATCGCGATCAGCTGGGCACGCAGCCGCCGCCGCGTCGCCCCTGAGCGTCGCGCGAGCTGCGGCGCGAAGGCCCGCTCGACCCATGCGTGGTGGAGCCTGCGCCCGCGCTCGGCGATTCGCCCGAAAGCCGCCGCGCGGTCCTCCTGCGAGAGCAGCCGCATGATCGCGTCTCCGTAGCCCTCGTAATCAGCGACCACGCAGCGGACCGCTGCCGCGGCGTCGCCAGCCGGAACCTCCTGTCGGCGATCGTCTATCTCGCGGTCGCCAGCCTCGGCCACGGCGTCCAGCAGCGCCTCCTTGCTGCCGAAGCGCCGCAACAAGGTCCGGACGGCTACACCGGCCCGCGCCGCCACGTCGTCGAGCGAGACCTGGTCGAAGTCCCGCTCGCTGTAGAGGCTGAAGGCGGCTTGGATGATCGCCTGACGGGTTTGTTCGGCGGCCTGCGAGCGGCTCACCATCCGGTAGGGCCGGGTGGCAGGCGGCGCGCCAGGTCGATCGGGGGGGACCAGGTTCTCAGCTTTCATGTCACTCAACAGTGACATGAATTTGCGCTGCCGTCAAGCCGGCCTCGGAGATTCCGGGTCGGCGACTGCCTGCCGCCCGGCCTTCCCAAGGAAGACGAGACCCGCGCTGGTCCTCCGACTACGGCATCCCGAGGTCTAGGTCGCTACCGGGTTTCACAGGTGGCGACGACGACGAAATCGGCTCGCGCGGCGCCGCCCATGTCGGAGGCGGCCGTCACTTCCCACTCCCCCTTGATCGGGCCGGTTGCCACCGTTTGGAAGTGGCCGACGATCGCCGTGATGCTGCCGTGGTTCCACCGCAATCCGCCGGAGATCAACCGCTCGTCGTGCTTGCAGTTGGCGTGACCGTGCGCGTAGTTGAACTGGCCGTCGTTCGCGGTGGTATCGGTGTCGACGATCTTGCCGAAGCGGTCGTTGATCCTGCCGGGGTGGCCGGCGCGAGCGGCGACGTGGCCCGACTGCGCAAGCGCACTTCCACCCAGCGCGAGCATCACGATTGCGACCACCGCCACGACGGCCGAGCGGCGGCTGAGCTTGATCTTCATGGCGTGCCCTCCTTGGTCGACCCGAGCGTCTGGTGATTACCGCCTCGCTCGGATGTAGCGGATGGGGCGGTGCGTAGTGCAGAGCGCGTCGCCTGGGACTCTCGCGCCATAGAGCCGATGCCGCTTCAGTTATCCAGTGAGAAGTCGATAGAAGCCACCATGGACAAGGTGGGCGTCCATTGCTACGGCTGCCCGGCTGTGGTCGCGGTCGATTCTCGCGCTCCGGAGGAAGGGCTGCGCACCGTCGGCTGGTCTCTTGTTCGCGGCGAAAGCTACTGCCCCGCGTGCGCACGAGCACGGGGTCTCCCCACTCTCCAGCGGCCGGTGCCGGACCCAGGACCCGGTCTGAACGGGGACGGGAGCACGATGCCTCCTCGCGGCGCGAGCGGGGCGCCGGCGGCACCCGCCGACTCGGCAACGTACTCACGAGAGCTCGCGCTGCTCGACAAGCTGGAAGAACGGGCAAAGCGCTACCTAGTAGCCGGCGTCGTCGCCAGTGTCCTTTGCCTGCTCCTCTTCGCCGGGCTCTCGACCAACCCACTGGCGGTAACCGTCGCTGCCGTCACGGTATTGGGAGCGTCCCTCATCCGATTCTGGGACGACAGGACGGAAAGACGGACCAAGCACGCGATCGGCATTCTCTTGGCCGTGATGGCTTTCTGGTTGGTCGTCCAGCCGCTGAGTCACGGCTGGGGGGTGGCCGACCTGGGCAACGTTCTCAGGTGGGTCCTGCTCCTCGGCCCCTTGTTCATTCTGGGTGGCTTCAGCTCGCTGAGATACGTCCCCGCAGCGCGCAGCTCGCTGAGCGAGCCCACCTACGATGTCCGCCTCGAGATCAAGATCCTCAGGGGATACGGCGGCATCCCCTATACGCAGGCCCAACTCTGGCCATCCGACCGAGCGATGTTGCCGACGGAGGGGCAGGTCGCTCATCCGCTGGCGCAGTTCAGGTGGCAGGCATCCGAGCCTCAGCTCGTCACCTTGGGCGGGGTTCCCGCGGCGGTCCACCGTGCACCGACGAACGGCGCGGTGGTCATGGTCTCATGCCCGCAAGCGGTGCTCGTCGGGCGGGTGAAGCGGTCGCATTTCGGCGATCCCCCGTCACCCCCCAAGCAGATGTCGCCACTCATGGCGTGGCTTTGGAAGCCACGCAGCCTGCGCGTGCACTGACTCACCGTCGCCTCGTCGAAATGGACCGCACATAGCGGTGTCACGCAGAGCGTCGGCCTACCGTTGACGGCTCAAGCAGCCGCAAGAGGCCGCCGATGTAGGTGAAATGGACCTACGGACGGTCGCGGTCGCGGCTCCCGTCCTGGCGTGGCTCGTCGGCATCGGGCTGGTTCGCCGTGACCGGCCCGCACTCGGGTGGGCGCTGACGGTGAGTGCTGTCGTGGCGGCCGGCATCCTCGCCGGGCTCGGCGACCTGCGTCCGGCGGTAGGCCTCATCGCGATAGCCGGGCTCGGCGAGGGCATAGTCCTCGATCAGAGGGGGCGCCGCCCGGTAGGCCTGCTGACCTTCAGCACGGGGTTTCTGGCGCTCTTGATTGCGACTTTCTACACCTAGGCGGCTGGCGGTCGGGCGGATGCCGAAAATCCGAAAAGAGAAGCCGGCGGGCGCCGAAGGCGGGACGACTCGCACCTATCAGAGCAAGCTCCCGATGGTGGGCGGTGCTTTCGGCGCTGTCGGCTTCTTCTTCATCGGGGCTTCGGCCCTCATTGCCGCGCCTTCACTGGCTCAAAAGGTCATCTGGGGTGCAGTCGGTTTGGTGGCGAGCGGGTGCATGTACCGATACGCCCGGAGCGACCTAAAGGCTCGTACGGATGGCATCCGCGTCAGCAATCCCTGGTCACGGTTCGAGCTGCGGTGGCAGGACATCCGCCGTTTCGAGGTTGGGCGCTGGAAGCTCTCGTCTGCGGTCTGCCTGATCCAACTCCGTGACGGAACGGTCAAGCCGGCGATCGGCGTCGCCGAAGGCAATCTGTTGACCGGGTCGGCTGAACGCATGGTGGCCGAGCTCAACGACGAACTCAACCGTCGTCGTCAAGCCCTCGGCCTCGCGACGCCGCGAGACGAGGCGGGCTCGGCCCAGGCGGAGCTGTTCGGCTCCTAGCTCCCAGACTCGTGTCCGCCCTGGCCGGGTTCGAGCTCCAAACGGTCGGAATGGGCGCGGCTGGTTTCGAACCAGCGACCTCTCGCGTGTGAAGCGAGCGCTCTCCCACTGAGCTACGCGCCCCGGCGGCCGATCATACGACTGCAGGCCGGGCGGTCGACACCAGCTCTAGGTGCCGCAGCGGGCCGACCGGGTCAGAAACCTCATGCATTTGTCCAACGCGGTTCGGGGCCGCAGCGGCCGGGGGTACCTGGCTGGCCGGCCCGCCGACCAGCGCGGGGAGCGACGAGAAGGAGCGTTCGGATGACCTCGAAGGAAAGATGGGCCAGCCTGCCGGCTGCGTCTCTCCTGGCGCTCGCGGCGATCTTCCTGGCGGCGGTGCCGGCGCAGGCCTCCACCACCGTCTATCCCCGCGGCGGCAACGGCTTTGACACCAGCGCCGAGGGGTGGAGCCCAGGGGCAACCTCCTGCACGCCGGCGGCGTTGCTCTGCACCCCCGAAGCCAGCTACGACTCGGAAGTCGGGAATCCCCCCGGATCGATTGCCGCGAAGACCACGGTCACCGCCAACGCGATCGACCTATTCAAAGGCATCGAGGTGTGGAATTCGCCGCGGTTCGCCGTGCCCATCGGAGCGGTTACCGGTGCCTCGGTGCGGCTCGACCGCGCCTTCGACCCCGGCGGCCTCGTCGACGTCGAACCGAAGGCGACCTACACCGTCACCGTCAACGACCTCACCGCCGGGACGAGCTCGAAGCCCCTCACCGAGGAACTGACGAAAGAGGACTCGACCTTCGCCACCCGCAGCGCCCCGGTGAGCATCGTCAGCGGCCACGAGTACCAGATGTCGATCGAATCGGTCACTGCGCAGAGCGCGGTCGCCGCCTCCGTGGTGACCGGCACCGCGGCGGCGCGCTTCGACAACGTCGGCATCGTGGTCCAAACGGGTTCCGCCGGGAATGGCAGCAGCGGTGGCGGAAGCGGGAGCGGCCACGGCTCCGCTGGCAATGGATCGGGCAGCAGCTTCACCAGCAGCCGGTTGCTGGCGCTTTTGAAGAGCGGCGCCACGACCT
>Ga0308175_100001201_pt1 | contig 17462 bp, 16 predicted proteins | sample PhyCR1_3_FD_203893 | JGI IMG/M metagenome (GOLD analysis project Ga0308175, IMG submission 203893) | Soil microbial communities from UC Gill Tract Community Farm, Albany, California, United States - DLSLS.C.R1 | ecosystem: Environmental > Terrestrial > Soil > Agricultural land | place: USA...
GGCGGAGAGCACTAGGACCCGCAGTCCGGGCTGGGCGCCGACGAGTTCCTTGCAGACCCGCACCCCGGGCATGCCGGGCAGGTTGAGGTCGAGGACGAGGACGTCCGGGGTGACGGCACCGGCGCGCCGAACCGCCTGCGGGCCGTCCCCGGCGGTCGCCACCACGTCGAAGCCGGCTTCGGTGAGGTCGCGGGCCACGGCGTCGCGCCACATCGGGTGGTCGTCGACCACCATGACCCTGATCGCCCGCTCCCCGGTGTCCTCTTCGTGTGTCGCGCTCATCGGACCGAACCCGCCTTCCCCCGTGAAACCCTAGGAACCTTCAATTCGACCTCGGTGCCCTGGCCGGGCACCGAGATCAGCTCTGCCGTACCGCCCAGATCGCGCAGCCGGCCGCGGATCGACAGGGCGACCCCGAGCCGCCCCTCCCCCTCGGCCTGCGCGAGCCGCCCCTCCGGGATGCCGGGGCCGTCGTCCCGGACGGTCACGATCACCTCGTCCGGCCAGTCCTCCAGCAGGATCCACGCCTGCGCGTCCTCGCCCGCGTGCGCCCGGACATTGTCCAGCGCGGCGCCGACCGCCGCCGCCAGTTCCGCGGCCGCCGCGGACGGCAGCGGCACCGGGGCGCCCGGCTCCGCGAAGCTGGTCCGGGACCCGGCGTGCGGGGCGAGCAGCGTCCGCAGATCCGTCTCGCCGCCGTCCCCGTCGCCCGGCTCGTCCTCGTCCGCCTCGACGGTGCGGACGACGGCGCCCTCGGAGACGTCCTCGGAGACCCGGGTGGGGGGCACGAGGCCGCTGGAGACCAGGGTGCGCAGGGCGACCTCCTGCTCCCCGGCCATCCGGCCGAGCTCCGCGGCCTCGCCGCCCATCGCGGCGCCGCGCCGCTGCACCATCGCGAGGACCTGGAGGACGCTGTCGTGGATGTCCCGGGCCAGGCGCTCCCGTTCGCGGGTGGCGGCCTCGATCTCCAGGGCGCGGGCGAGGGTGCGCTCACTGGCGCGGGCGACCTCGACGACGTACCCGATGGCGATGGAGGCGACCCAGACCAGCATCACGTTGTGCAAGGTGTCGCGGCTGGGTTCGCCGCGCTCGATGAGGTTGGCGACGGCGACCAGGCTGGAGGCGAAGCCCGCCCAGCGCCAGCCGCCCTTGAGCGCGAACGCCAGGACGGAGCCGGCGGTCCAGATGGACGGCAGGGTCGGCCCGTCGACGTGCTGCGCCTGGAGATCGGCGAGCGGGGTGACGACGATCCCAATGAGGGCGATCGCCAGGTCGGCGCCCAGGAAGCGCCTGGTGCAGGCGGCGGCGCTGCCCACCTTCGGCAGGGTGGCGAGCGTCCAGACCGACATCAGCGACAGGAACGTGATCGCTATCCAGGGCCGCTCGTAGTCGTGCCGGGCGAAGGCGGCGAGCAGGACCGCGTAGAGCATCGTCAGCACGCGGTACGCCGTCAGGGCGCGCCACAACGGCTGCTCCACCGACATCCGCACCACGCGTACGCGTTTGACCATGCTGTTCTCCCCCGTCCCCCGGCGGACCGCCGCGCCCCGCCTCAGGCGCTGTCGCCGTCCGTCTTCTTCGCGGCCTCGGACCGGCGCTTGGCCTCGTCGGCGATCTGCCGCTTGGCGGCGGTCGCGTAGACGTCGACGTACTCCTGACCCGAGAGCTTCATGATCTCGTACATCACCTCGTCGGTGACCGAGCGCAGGATGAAGCGGTCGCCCTCCATGCCGTGGTAGCGGCTGAAGTCCAGCGGCTTGCCGATGCGGATGCCGGGGCGCATCAGCTTGGGCACGATCTGGCCGGGCGGCTGGATCTTCTCCGTGTCGATCATCGCGACGGGGATCACCGGTGCCCCGGTGGCGAGCGCGACCCGGGCGAGCCCGCCGGGCTTGCCCCGGTAGAGCCGGCCGTCGGGCGACCGGGTGCCCTCGGGGTAGATGCCGAAGAGGCCGCCGCTCTCGATGACCTGGATGCCGGCCCGGATCGCCGCCTCGCCGGCTCCGCGCGCGCCGGAGCGGTCGACGGGGAGCTGGCCGACGCCCTTGAAGAAGGCGGCGGTGAGCTTGCCCTTCACGCCCGGCGCGGTGAAGTACTCCGCCTTGGCGATGAAGGTCACCTTCCGGTCCAGGACGGCCGGCAGGAAGAAGGAGTCGGAGAACGACAGGTGGTTGCTGGCGAGGATCGCGGGCCCGCGCGCGGGAATGTTCTCCAGGCCCTCCACCCACGGCCTGAAGGCGAGCTTCAGAGACCCGCCGATGGAGAACTTCATAGCGCCGTAGATCAACTCGGGTGCCTCCTGTGTGCTGTCCGACAGACCTTAACCCGAGGCGTCGCCGCTCCCGCCCCCAGGCGCGGGCGGGCGGGACCGGCCGGTGACGGCCCTGGTCGGTGTCGGCCCGGTCGCGTACGGTGAAGTAATCCTCGCGCACTCCCGCACATCCTTCCGCACACCCCCTTCACGCTCCCCGCGTGCCTCACGAACAGGAGACCCCGGTGCCGGTCCTTCCCGGAGCCGAGCCGTTCCGCCACGAGGGCGGAGAGGTCGGCGTCCTCCTCTGTCACGGATTCACCGGTTCCCCGCAGTCGCTGCGCCCCTGGGCCGAGTATCTGGCCGAGCGCGGGCTCACGGTCTCGCTGCCGCTGCTCCCCGGGCACGGCACGCGCTGGCAGGACATGCAGGTGACCGGCTGGCAGGACTGGTACGCGGAGGTGGACCGGGAGCTGCGCGGTCTGCTGGAGCGCTGTGCGCGGGTCTTCGTCTTCGGGCTCTCCATGGGCGGCGCGCTGGCGCTGCGGCTGGCCGCGAAGCACGGGGACACGGTCAGTGGCCTGGTCCTCGTCAACCCGGCCAACAAGGTGCACGGCCTCGCGGCGCACGCGCTGCCGGTGGTCCGTCATCTGGTGCCGACGACGAAGGGCCTCGTCAGCGACATCGCGCTGGAGGGCGTGGCCGAGGTGGGGTACGACCGGGTCCCCCTGCACGCGGCGCACTCGGTGCGGACGTTCTTCCGGCTGGTCGACGGCGACCTGCCCCAGGTCACCCAGCCGCTCCTGCTGCTGCACAGCCCGCAGGACCATGTCGTGCCGCCCGCCGACTCGGCCCGCATCCTGAGCCGCGTCTCCTCGGCGGATGTCCGCGAGGTCCTGCTGGAACAGAGCTACCACGTGGCGACGTTGGACCATGATGCGAAGCGGATCTTCGACGAGAGCCTTGCGTTCATCGGCCGCCTCGCTCCGAGCGAGAAGGATCAGGGCGGGAAGAAGGGGAGCACGTCCGGTGGCTGAGCACGACGCGGAACGCGCGGGCAGCGAGGAGGAGCGGGAGCCGCTCCCCGTGGAGGGTGCGGCCGTCGCCGACGACGGCGGCGCCCCGGCGCCGGCCGTCCCGGTGGCCGGCGAGGGGGACGGGCCGCTCGACGAGGAGGCCGTCTGGCGGGCCATCGTAGCGGGGTACGGGGAGGAGCCGCCGGACCCGCCGGGCGCGCGGCCCTTCCGGTCGATCGAGGATCTCGCGCTGCCGGACGACGGCCCGCTGACCGCCCCGGCCCCGGACAAGGGCCTCGGCAAGAAGCCGCCCAAGCCGGAGCCGGACCGGGACCGGCCGCTGGGCAGCTCCGTGGTGTTCGCGCCCGGCGTCGGCGGTCCGCGCGACTACGAACCGGCCGACCCGGACGCCCCCGGCGGGGACGACGACGAGGGGCACTTCGTCCCTCCGGAGCCGCCGCCGCTGCCGGAGGCGGACGTCACGGCGAAGTTCGCCTGGCTCGCGGTGGTCGGCGGCCCGTTGCTGATGCTGGTCGCGGTGTTGCTGTCCTGGGAGATGACCTGGTGGCTGACAACGGTCTGCGTCGGCGGCTTCCTGGGCGGCTTCGCGACGCTGGTGGCGCGGATGAACCCCGACGACGAGGGCGACGACGACCCCGGCCGGGGCGCGGTCGTCTGACGGTGCCTCCCGCTCAGGCGGCCGGCACCCGGAGCGCGGCCAGGACCGGCAGGTGGTCGGTCGCCGCCCGCAGGTCGGTCTCCAGCACCCCGGGCAGCCCGTCCGGCACCCCGCATCCGAGGACTTCGACGCCGTCGGTGGCGAAGACCGCGTCGAGCCGGCGGCGCGGGTCGTGCGCGGGAAAGGTGTACTCGCCGCCCTGCGGCTTCACCTCCCAGCAGTCCTGGTAGCGCCCGGCCAGGCGCCGGAAGGACCGCCCGCTCGGTACGTCGTTGAGGTCGCCGGCGACCACCGTGTGCTCGACGCCCAGCGCGTCCACGGTCTCCATCAGCCGCTCCGCCTGGGCGAGGCGCTCCTGCCGCTGGAGGCTCAGGTGGCAGCTGACCACGCCGAGCCGGGCGCCCGCGAACCGGACGACGGCGGTGGCGAAGCCCCGGCGGTGCAGTCCGGGGGTGCGCGGAAGCAGGATGTCCTCGGTGCGCTCGACCGTGGCGCGCAGCGAGCACAGCAGCAGCGGCCCGGCCGCGGTGGCGCCCCCGCCGAGGACCACCAGGTCGGTGGCGGCGGCGAGCCGAGCGGCGTACTTGCGCCAGCGGAAGAACCGCGGCGCCTCCTGGACGAGGACCAGGTCGGGGGCGCAGGCGCGGATGACCCGGGCGAGGGCGGCGCGGTCGTCGCGCATCGACCGGATGTTGTAGCTGAGCACGCGGATGACGGCCGAGCCGTCCTGCTCGGTACCCGAATCGGGCAGCGACATCATGGCCATGCCCACACGATACGGCGGACGCCCGCCGCGCTCCGAGAGGGCGCGACGGGCGTCCGGCGTTTCGCTCGGTGCGGGCGGCTCAGCCCTGGCGGGCCAGGTCCGCAGCGCCCACGAGCCCTGCCTTGCCGCCGAGTTGGGCGGCGAGCACCTGGGCGTGCGGGCGCCACTCGCCGCCGATCAGCCAGCGCCGGAACGACTTGCGGATCGGGTCGAGGACGAGCTCGCCCTCGTCCGAGACGCCGCCGCCGACGATGAAGGCCGAGGGGTCGAACAGCGAGGCCAGGTCGGCGAGTCCGGCGCCGGCCCAGCGGGCCAGCTCGCGGAACGAGTCGACGGCCACCGGGCAGCCCTGGCGGGCCGCCTCGCTGATGTGCTTGCCCTCGATGCCGTCCACGGTGCCGTCGCCGAGACCCAGGAGGATCGGGGCGTTCTCCGGGGTGGCGTTGGCGCGCTGCTTCGCGTACCGCACGAGGGCACGGCCGGAGGCGTACTGCTCCCAGCAGCCCTGGCTGCCGCAGCCGCAGAGCAGACCGTCCGGGACGACCCGGATGTGGCCGAACTCGGCGGCCACGCCGAAGCGTCCGCGGCGCAGCTTGTTGCCGATGATGATGCCGCCGCCGAGGCCGGTGCCCAGCGTGATGCAGATGACGTCGTCGTGGCCCTGGCCGGCGCCGAAGCGGTATTCGCCCCAGGCCGCCGCGTTGGCGTCGTTCTCGACGACCACGGGGAGGCCGACGCGCTGCTCGACCTTGTCCTTGAGCGGCTCGTGGCGCCAGTTGATGTTGGGTGCGAAGAGCACCGTGGCCCGCTTGTCGTCGACGTAGCCGGCGGCGCCGATGCCGACCGCCTCGACCTGGTGCCCCGCGCTCGCGCCGGACACCGCCGCCGCGATCGCGTCCACGATGGCTTCGGCCGTCGGCGGGGTCGGCACCGTGAAGGTCGAGAGGATGTGGCCCTCTTCGTCGACCACTCCAGCTGCGATCTTCGTGCCGCCGATATCGACGCCGATGGTGAGTCCCATGAATCCCTCAGTTCCGGTCGAGCCCCGCTGAGGCAACCGTACCCGAGGCGCGGCCCCGTCCTGTCGGCGCCGGTCAGTCCAGGTCGATGTGTTCGCCGGCGCCGGACCCCTCATCGCGGGGGCCGGCGGGGTCTTCGGCCTTCTTTTCCGTGCCCGCCGGGTCGCCCGCCCCACGGGTCCAGCGGCCTTCCTGGCCCTGGACCGCGGAGCGGTACGCCGCGAGCAGTTCGTTCCCGGCCGCCGCGATGTGCTCGAAAACGTCCGGATTGCGCTCGATCACGGGCTCCACGGCCGCCTTGGCCTGCTGGACGACCTGCTGCACGGCGCCCTGCGCGGCGAGCCCGAGGAGCGGCGCCTGGAACGAGCCGAGCTTGTCGGCGACCGCGTCCATCAGCTTGCGCAGCTCCTCGGCGGCGGAGCCGGGCGGCGGACCGTAGGCGGCGCGGCGGCGGGCCTGCTCGGCGGCGAGGTCCTCGGCGCACGCGTCGGCCCACGCGTCGTCGTCGGCGGGACGATCGGTGGCTTCGCTCATGGCGGACTCCTGGGACATCGTGGCCGGCGGTCCGGCATACCGGACACGTACCTTCGACGTTACCCGAACGGTGGTACGCCGTTCAGCTCGTCCGGGGCCAGAGCGCCGGGTCGGGGGTGAAGCGGACCCGGAGCACCCCGTCGGTGAGCGCCGCGCCGGAGACGGTGCAGCGGCGCAGCACGGGCTCCAGGGGCACGATGCGGTGGAACGGGCCGACGGTCAGGAGGAGTTCGCCGCCGCGCCGGACGAGCTGGAGGTCCTTCTTGACGGTGCCGGGCAGCCGCAGGCACCAGACGAGTATCCCGTCGCCGTCGGGCCCGCCGGCCTCCTCGATCCACCAGGGGTCCGCGGCCCGGCCGGCCTCCTCGCCGGTGCCGGACACGGCGAGCGCCCCGCCCTCGCCGGCGAGGGCCAGCAGGTCGGCGGGGCCCTGCGGGTCGCGGCCGAGGTGCGCGATCCGGACCGGGGCCGGCCCCTCGGCCGCCCAGTGGCCGGCGGACTTCTCCTGCTGGGCGGCGAGCGCGGCGAAGAAGGGGTCCGGGGAGTGGCCGGGGAGCATCCGGTTGGCCACCGGCGGCCCGGTGCGCAGGCCGTGCAGGGCGAGTCCGGTGCGGGCGGTGCGCAGGGCGTCGTCGGCGGCCGGGCCCGGTTCGGCGACCAGCCGGAGCGTGGTGGCCCGGTCCTCGATGAGTGCCTGGACCTGGGCCAGCTCGGCGTCGCGCCGGGCGGCGGCCTCGTAGAGCCACTGGGCGGGCATGGGGACGCCGGCCAGCTGGGCGAGCATGGGGCGCAGGGCGCGGGCGGCCTGGCGCTCCTGGGGCAGCAGCCGGCGCAGGTAGCGGCGCAGCTGTTCCGGCAGGGCGAGCAGGCGGAGGGCGTCGCGCAGGGGCGGCAGGTCGACGACGAGGAGGTCGTACGCCTCCCGGGACCAGTCGCCGTGGGCGGCGCGGCGCAGCGCGTGCAGCAGGGCGAGTTCGGCGCTGCCGGGGAGTTCGGTCAGCTCCTCGCCGTCCAGCGGGTTGCCGCCGAGCAGTTCGAGGACGGCTGACAACTGCTCCTGGAGAGCGACGAGTTCGGCGCGGAAGTGGGCGCCGGAGTCGATCCGGACGGACCGCAGCCCGTCGGTGACCGGGGTGGGCTCGGGGGCGTCGGGGAAGCCGGGTATCGGGTCGGCGGAGATCAGCAGGGTGTGGGCGCCGTCGCGGGCCGCGGCGAGCGCGGTGGCCGCGGCGACGGTGGTACGGCCGGCTCCGCCGGGTCCGGTGACCAGGACCGTACGCACGCGCTCAGGCCTTCGGGACGGATTCGACGCGCTTCTTCAGGCCGGCGAGGGCGCGGTCGATGATGACCTTCTCCGCCTTGCGCTTGATCATGCCGAGCATGGGGATCTTGACGTCGACGGTCAGCCGGTAGGTGACCTCGGTGCGGTCGCCGGCCCCGAGGGGCGCGAGCGCGTAGGAGCCGTCGATGGCGCGGAGCATCTGCGACTTGACCAGGGTCCAGCTGACCTCGTAGTCGCCGATCCAGGTGTAGGCGAGGGTGTGGTCGTCCTTGATCGCGCCGGCGTCGAGGACGAGGCGGACCTTCTCGGCGCGGCCGCGCTCGTCGGTGCCGATGACCTCGGCCTCCTTGACCTCGCCGGTCCACTCCGGATAGCGCTCGAAGTCGGCGATCACACCCATGACGTCGGCCGGCGCCGCCTCGATCGTGATGCTCGAGCTGGTGTGTTCAGCCATCGCTGTGGCCCTCCAGTGCGGTGTACCGGTCCGTCGGCAGAGGCCTGCCGCCAGAAGGCTATCGCGTGTGCCCGGCGGCCCGTCCCAGGGTCCGGTGCGCAATGCCGGGGCGGGTGCTCACCACTCCAGTGCCCAGGGCCGGCCGGTGGAGGCGAAGTGGCCGACGTTCACGCACTCGGTCGCGCCGATCCGCATCCGCCGGGCCAGCGGCTGGTGGACGTGGCCGAAGAGCGAGTAGCGCGGGCGGGTGCGGCGGATGGCGTCGAGGAGGGCCCGGCTGCCGCGCTCGAAGCGGCGCGCCACGGTGTCGTACACCAGCTCGGGCACCTCGGGCGGGATGTGGGTGCAGAGCACGTCGACCTCGCCGATCGCCTCGATCTTGGCGGCGTACTCCTCGTCACCGATCTCGTACGGGGTGCGCATCGGCGTACGCAGCCCGCCGCCGACGAAGCCGAAGACGCGGCCGCCGATCTCGACGCGCTCGCCGTCCAGGACGGTGGTGCCGGGTGCGGCGTACTCGGGCCACAGGGCGGGGATGTCGACGTTGCCGTAGGTGGCGTACGTCGGGGTGGGCAGCGCGGCGAACATCTCGGCGTACTGCTTGCGGACGGCGCCGGTGATCGCGGCGTTGCGGTCCATGCCCTGCCACAGCTGCCGGCCGAAGTCGCGGGCCTCCTCGAAGCGGCGCGCGGTGCGCAGGGCCACGATCCGGTCGGCGTTCCCGACGCCGAAGAGGTCGGGGAAGATGCCGCGCGAGTGGTCGGCGTAGTCGAGGAAGAGGACCAGGTCACCGAGGCAGATCAGGGCGTCGGCGCCGTCCCCGGCGCGGGCCAGCGCCTCGGTGTTGCCGTGTACGTCGCTGACCACGTGGACCCGGGTGCGCCGCCCGGTGGCGGCCTCCCGGCTGTTCGCTCCTGCTCGCATGAAGATCACCCTAGAACGAGGGGTCTCACCTGGGTAGAGGCCCCGGACCTGCGGTTATTTCCGGGGGCGCGCGAGCGTGGACTACTGTGCGCGAAAGGACGACCGATATGTGTGACGCATAAGACATCTGGCCGGAACCCCCTATCCGGAACCGAGTACTGGTGGGTAACGTCCGGGCAGTCCAGTCGTGCTCACCCCACGGAGCACCCGCCATCTTGGACCGCAGCCGGTGCGTCACACAGAGCCGTGGCACCGGAGCCCGATGAGGAGCAGCAGTCTTGCGCGAGTTCAGCCTTCCGGCCCTGTACGAGGTCCCCTCGGACGGCAACCTGACGGATCTCATCCGCCGCAATGCCGCTCAGCATCCCGATGTCGCGGTGATGAGCCGCAAAGTGGCCGGCGCCTGGACGGACGTCACCGCCGTCCAGTTCCTGGCCGAGGTCCGGTCGGCCGCCAAGGGCCTGATCGCCGCGGGTGTCGAGCCCGGCGACCGGGTGGCCCTGATGTCCCGCACCCGCTACGAGTGGGTGCTGCTGGACTTCGCGATCTGGAGCGCGGGCGCGGTCACCGTGCCGGTCTACGAGACCAGCTCGCCCGAGCAGGTGCAGTGGATCCTCGGTGACTCCGGCGCCGTCGCGGTCCTGGTGGAGAGCGATGTCCACGCCGCCGCCGTCGCCTCCGTGCGCGACCGGCTCCCCGCGCTGCGCCACGTCTGGCAGATCGAGAAGGGCGCCGTCGACACGCTCCGGGCCGGGGGCGAAGGGGTCTCCGAGGAGACCGTGGACCTGCGCAGCGCGGCGGCCCGGGCGGACGACCCGGCCACCATCGTCTACACCTCGGGCACCACGGGCCGCCCGAAGGGCTGTGTGCTGACGCACCGCAGCTTCTTCGCGGAGTGCGGCAACGTGGTGGAGCGCCTCAAGCCCCTCTTCCGCACCGGCGAGTGCTCCGTCCTGCTCTTCCTTCCCGCCGCGCACGTCTTCGGACGCCTGGTCGAGGTCGCCTCGGTGATGGCGCCGATCAAGCTCGGCTGCGTCCCGGATATCAAGAACCTCACCGACGAGCTGGCCTCGTTCCGCCCGACGCTGATCCTCGGGGTGCCGCGCGTCTTCGAGAAGGTCTACAACGCGGCGCGCGCCAAGGCGCAGGCCGACGGCAAGGGCAAGATCTTCGACAAGGCCGCGAACACGGCGATCGCCTACAGCCGCGCGCTGGGCACCCCGCAGGGTCCGTCGCTGGGCCTGAAGTTCCAACACAAGGTCTTCGACCGCCTGGTCTACGGCAAGCTGCGCGCGGTGCTCGGCGGGCGCGGCGAGCACGCCATCTCCGGCGGCGCCCCGCTCGGCGAGCGCCTCGGCCACTTCTACCGGGGCATCGGCTTCACCGTCCTGGAGGGCTACGGCCTCACCGAGTCCTGCGCGGCGACCGCCTTCAACCCGTGGGACCGGCAGAAGATCGGCACGGTCGGCCAGCCGCTGCCCGGCTCCGTGGTGCGCATCGCGGACGACGGCGAGGTGCTGCTCCACGGCGAGCACCTGTTCTCCGGCTACTGGAACAACGAGGCGGCGACGGCCGAGGCGCTGGCGGACGGCTGGTTCCACACCGGGGACATCGGCACCCTCGACGAGGACGGCTACCTCGCGATCACCGGCCGCAAGAAGGAGATCATCGTCACGGCCGGCGGCAAGAACGTCGCCCCCGCCGTCATCGAGGACCGCATCCGCGGCCACGCCCTGGTGGCCGAGTGCATGGTGGTCGGCGACGGGCGCCCGTTCGTGGGCGCGCTGGTGACCCTGGACGAGGAGTTCCTGGGCCGCTGGGCCGAGGAGCACGGCAAGCCGGCCGGCTCGACGGCCCTGTCGCTGCGCGACGACCCGGAGCTGCTGGCCGAGGTGCAGCGCGCGGTGGACGACGGCAACGCCGCGGTCTCCAAGGCCGAGTCCGTACGCAAGTTCCGCATCCTGGGCGCCCAGTTCACCGAGGAGGCGGGCCACATCACGCCCTCGCTGAAGCTGAAGCGGAACGTCGTGGCGAAGGACTTCGCGGACGAGGTGGAGTCGATCTACCGCTCATGACCGCGTGAGCCGTACGTGTACGAGGGGGGCCCGCACCACACCGGTGCGGGCCCCCCTCGTACACGTCGGAGCCGCGTCTCAGAGCAGTTCGCGCAGCCGCTCCGCGAGCAGGTCCCAGCGCCACTTCTCCTCGACCCAGGCCCGGCCCCGCTCCCCCATGCGCCGCCGCAGCTCCGCGTCGCCGAGCAGTGCGTTGATCCGCTCCGCCGCGTCCCCGGGCTCGCCGCCGCGCACCACCCAGCCGGTCTCGCCGTCCAGCACCGCGTCCGGGGCGCCGCCCGAGTCGCCCGCCACCACCGGCAGCCCGGTCGCGGACGCCTCCAGGTAGACGATGCCCAGGCCCTCCACGTCGAGGCCGCCGCGCCGGGTCCGGCAGGGCATCGCGAAGACGTCGCCGGCCCCGTAGTGCGCGGGCAGCTCCGACCAGGGCACCGCCCCGGTGAACCGCACGGAGTCCGCCACCCCGGTGCGCGCGGCGAGCCCCCGCAGGTCGTCCTCGTAGGGCCCGCCGCCCACGATCAGCAGGACCGCGTCCGGGTGCTCGGCCAGGATCGCGGGCATCGCGAGGATCAGGGTGTCCTGGCCCTTGCGCGGCACCAGGCGGGACACGCAGACGACGACGGGCCGTTCGGTCAGCCCGAGCCGGGCGCGGACCTCGTCGCCGCCGGAGTCCGGGTGGAACGTCTTCTCGTCGACCCCGGGGGGCAGCTGGACCATGCGGCGGGCGGCGGCCGGGGTGAGCGCGGCGGCGATCCGGGAACGGGTGTACTCGCCGAGGTAGGTCAGCGTGTCGGTGCCCTCGCCGATCCGCCGCAGCAGCTGCCGGGACGCGGGAAGCTGGGCCCAGCCCGCCTCGTGGCCGTGCGTGGTGGCGACGAGCCGGCGGGCGCCAGCCTCGCGCAGCGCCGGGCCCATCAGGCCGAGCGGGGCGGCGGCGCCGAACCAGACGGACGAGCAGCCGTGGGCGCGCAGCAGCTCCACCGCGCGCCGGGTCACGCGCGGGGTCGGCAGCAGCATCGTCGTACGGTCGCGGACGACGGTGAAGGGCTGCTCGGCGTCGAAGGCGGCGGTGGCGGCCGCGCCCTCGGCCCCGCGCTTCCACGTGGAGGCGTAGACGACGACGCGGTCGGGGTCGAGCCGCAGCGCCATGTTGTGCAGGAACGCCTGGATGCCTCCCGGGCGGGGCGGGAAGTCATTGGTCACGATCAAGGTCTTGTCCATCGCCGCCGACAGTACCGGGCCCGGGCGGCCGTGCCTGATGGCCCGCGCACAGGGCGTGCGGGCATCATGGCTGTTTCGTACGGCGTACACGACGGATGAGGCAGGTCATGACGGGTTCCAGCGGCACACGGCCGGCGGCCTTCGCCGTATGGGCGCTCACCAGAGCGGTGCTGCTGCTCTGGGTGACCAAGGTGGTCACCCCGCCGGGGCTCGACGTGACGAGCGACGTGTCGGTGATCTACCACGGCTGGTACGACGTGCTGCGCTCCGGCACCTACCCGGAGTCCGACGTCACCTGGCAGTACCCGCCGGTGGCGGCCCTCGCGATCCTCTCCCCCGCCCTGCTGCCTTTCCTGGACTACGCCACGGCCTTCTTCGTCCTGGCGTTCCTGTGCGACGCGCTGGTGCTGGGCCTGCTGCTGCGCGCGAGCGACGGTCCGGGCCGCCGGACGGCCGGGGTGTGGGTGTGGGTGGCGGGCGTGCCGCTGCTCGGTACGACCGCGTACGCCCGGTACGACGTGATGGTGACCGCGGTGGCGGTGGCGGCGCTGCTGGCCGGGCTGCGGCACCCCCGGGTGCTGGGGGCGCTCGCCGCGTTCGGGGCGCTGCTGAAGGTGTGGCCGGTGCTGCTGCTGGCCGGGACGGCCCGGGGGCGGCGCACCCGGCTGGCGTGGACGACGGCCGCGGCGGTGGCGGTGGGGCTGCTGCTGGTGTGCGTGGCGGCGGCGCCGGGCGCGCTGGCGTTCCTCGGCTTCCAGCGCGACCGGGGCACCGAGGTCGAGTCGCTGGGCGCGCTGGTCTTCCATGTGTGGCGGCAGTTCGGCTGGGAGGGCCGGGTCGAGCTGCACTACGGCTCGCTGGAGTTCCTGGGCCCGCACGTGCCGCTGGTGAGCACGCTGGCGCTGGGGCTGAGCGTGGCCGCGTTCGGCTGGCTGCTGCTGTGGCGGCTGCGGGCGCGGACCTTCGGGGCGAGTACGACGGCGGACGCGGCGTTCACGGCGGTGCTGCTGTTCACCACGACGAGCCGGGTGATCAGCCCGCAGTACATGCTGTGGCTGGTCGGGCTCGCCGCCGTGTGCCTGGTGCTGCGCGAGAGCCGGATGGGGTGGCCGGCCGTGCTGGTGGTGGCGGCCACAGGGGTGACGCAGCTGGAGTTCCCGATCGGGTTCGTCCACGTGGTGACGAGCGACGCGCAGGGCCTGACGCTGATGTTCCTGCGCAACGGGCTCCTGGTCGCCGCGTCCGTGCTGGCGGCCGTGCGGCTGTGGCGGGACACGGTACGGGCCCCGGAGGCGGCGTCCGCCGTACGGGACGAGGTGCCGACGGCGCCCGCGCTCAGCCGAGCCGGTTCCGCAGATACACGCGCCAGCGCGCCGTGAAGTCCTGCGGGGTCGTGCCGAGCACCTCGTGCAGGGCGTCCTCGACTGCCCCGTCCCGCCCGTGGTGGGCCCCGACGGCCCGGTAGAAGGCGAACAGCTTCTCCTCGCCCCAGTGGTCCGCGATCAGCTCGCAGGCCAGCCAGCCGCCCTCGTAGGCCTTCGCCAGCCGTCCCGCGTCACCGGCGAACGCGAAGTCCTCGTCCTCGGGCAGCGCGGCGGGCCCGTCCCCTGCCAGGACCGCGTCGGCCAGCTCGGGGGCTATCTCCTCGGCGGTGCGGTCCTGGTGCCGGTAGGCCGTCCAGTCCGCGAAGCCCTCGGAGAGCCAGGTCGGGGTGGCCGACGAGGTGCGCTTGCGGGTGGCCACATGGGCGGTCTCGTGGGTGAGGACGACGCGCTGCCCGAAGCCGCCGAGCAGGGTGTACGCCTCCGGGTTGACGATCACCCGGTCCGCGGGCGCCTTCCCGGAGCCGCCGGTCTCGCCGGTGGTGACGGCCGCTATGCCCTTGTAGTTCGAGGCGGGGGACCCGAGGAGCTCGCCCATCTCCGTCACACTGTCCGGCACCACCACCACCACGCGCCCGGCCCACCGCTCCGGCCAGGCGGCGGTGACCGCGGGCACCGCCTCGTCGGCGGTGCCCGCGACGGCCTCCAGCTCGTCGTGGGAGCGGCCGACGCCCAGGACCAGGCTGTGCTTTCCGCGCACCACCTCCACGTCGCCCTGCTCCCACAGCTGTCGGGCGCTGCCGTCCGCCGCCCGGTCCGCCGTGATGTACCAGCGGCCGTCCGCCGGGTCGCGGGCCAGGTCGACGACCCGGTCGACGGAGACGGGGGCGCTGTCGTAGCCCTGGATCCGGTAGCCGAGCCGGACGTCGGCGGTCGCGCGGTCGCTCCCGTGCGCGGAGACGTCGGTCAGCCCGTACGTCCAGGAGCCCAGCGGCACGTCCGCGAGCCGGGCGATCTCCCGCCGCTGCGTGCTGCGCAGGGCCGTGGCGTCCGGGTCGACGACGGCGGCGTAGGCGGCCGCGTCGTGGTGCAGCACGGCGGCGGCACGCCGGTCCAGGAGGGCGCGGATGTCGCGGGCGGTGGTGTCGGGCGCCTTGCCGGCCGGGGCCGAGCAGCCGGCGGCGCACAGCAGCGCGGCGAGCACGGCACCCGCCGCCCGCCGCCGCCCGCCACGCATGCGCACCTGTTCGACCACATGACGAGCGTACGGGCTGTCCGCGAGGTCAGACGCGGGTGACCGACGAGATGGGCATCATGCCGACCGGGTCGTAGCGGACCGGCGCGCCGGGGTACGGGGCGTGGATGACCTGGCCGTTGCCGACGTACATCGCGATGTGGCTCGCGTCCGCGCGGTAGGCGACGAGGTCGCCCGGGCGGGCCTCGGAGAGCGGCACCATGCGGCCTGCGTACCGCTGCGCCTGCGAGGTGCGCGGCAGGCTCACCCCGGCCTGGGCCCAGGCCCACTGCATGAGCCCGGAGCAGTCGAAGCCGGAGGGCCCGTTCGCGCCCCACACGTACGGCAGGCCGAGCGCCCGCTGGGCGGCCAGGACGGCGGCCGCCGCGCGGGAGGAGCCGGCGGGGAGGTCGCCCAGGAGCCCGGTGTCCGGGTCGCGGCCGTCGCGCGAGGGGCGGGCGAAGGCGGCCCGCTCCGCGCCGGGCACCGCCTTCAGCAACTGCCTGGCCCGGGCCAGCTTGCGCTCCACGGTCCGCTTGTGGCGGCTGACGGCCTCCCGGCAGTGCTCCAGGCCGGCCAGCGAGCGGGCGGCCTCGGCGCGGGTCTGGGCGAGCGCCCGCTGGGCCTTGCGCAGCTGGGCGAGGGCGGTGGCCCGGTGGGTGTCGGCCATGCCGACGGCGGCGGCCCGGTCGAGGTAGCTGTCCGGGTCGGAGGTGAGCAGCAGGGCGAGCGAGGGGTCGATGCCTCCGGCGCGGTACTCCGCCCGGGCCGCCGACCCCAGCTCCTCGCGCATGCGGTTGACGCGCTCCTGGCCCCGGGCGGCGCGGTCCTGGGCCCGGCTCACCTCGCCGCGCAGCCGGGTCACCTCCTCGCCGGCCTTGTTGTACTGCTCGGTGGCGCGCTCGGCCTCGGCGTAGAGGCGGTCGACGCGGGCCCCGGCGGACTGCGCGGTGTCGTGCGGCTCGGCGTTCGCGGTGGCCGCGCCGAGCGTCGCGGCCGCGGTCGCGGCGGCGGCCGTCAGGACGGTGGCCCGGGCGCCGCGACCGGCTCCGGGTGGTGTGGAACGGCGATGGGACCCCACAGGACGCCGCACTCCCTTCCGCTGTACGCAGACGCGCGCGGCCCCTGCCGCCCGGACGGGCGGACCGACGTACGTGAGCCGCACAGCAGCCAGACAGTAACCGCGTGATCACGGAGGGAACAAAGACGCGCCGGACCGCAGGGGTGCACACACAGTGACGCCCCGCCGGTGACCTGTGGTCTCCGACGGGGCGGCCGTCAGTACGGGGCGCGGTAATTCGCCCGTTCGGGCGCGGTTCAGATGCGCACGGCGGCGTAGATGCTGCCGATGGTGCTCATCGACTCGTAGCGGACGTACGCGCCGGGGTACGGGGCGTGCAGGACCTGGCCGTTGCCCGCGTAGAGGCCCACGTGCTCGTTGCCGTTGAAGAAGACCAGGTCGCCGGGGGCCAGCTGGCTGACGCCGATCCGGTGCCCCTGGTTGACCTGGGTGTACGTGGTGCGGGTGATGTTGACGCCGGCCTGGGCGTAGGCCCACATGGTCAGGCCGGAGCAGTCGAAGGAGTTGGGGCCGGTGGCCGAGGGAACGTACGGCTTTCCCAGGCGGGTGGCGGCGGCGTTGAGGGCGGCGGCGCCGAGGCCGGAGGCGGGGACCTCGTTGCCGAGTTCGACCCGGCTGCCGGCGGCGCGGCTGGCGCGGGCCTCGTCCTGGCGGATCTTCGCCTGCTCGGCCTCGGTGAGGGTGTTGAGCAGCTGCCGCGCCTCGGCGAGCTTCGTCTGCTGCTTCTTCTTCTTCTCACCGAGCGTCTTGCGGACGGAGGCGAGGTCGCTCAGCTTGTCCTGGGCCTCCTTGCGCTGCTGCGCGAGGGCCCGCTGCTTCTCCTGGACCTTCGACAGGGCCTCGGCCTGCTTGGCCGTCAGCTGGTCGAGGGCGGACGCCTGGTCGAGGAAGCTGTCCGGGTCCGAGGAGAGGAAGAGCTGCACGGAGGGGTCGATGCCTCCGGAGCGGTACTGAGCGGCGGCGAGGGAACCGAGGCCGGAGCGGAGCTGGTTGAGCTCCGCCTGGCCGCGGGCCACCTTGTCCTGGATCGCGCCGATCTGCTTCTCGAGCTTCTCCTGCTTCTCCTTGGCCCCGTTGTACTGCTCGGTGGCCGCTCCCGCCTCGTGGTAGAGCTTGTCGACCTTCGCCTTGACCTCGTTCTTGGTCGGCTTGGGGTCGGCGTGGGCGGCCTGGGAGGACAGGGCGACGGCCGCGGCTGCGGTCGCGGTGAGCACGGTCACACGAGTGCGGCTCGGCTGCTTGGGACGACGGTGGGACGCCACGAAGGCGAGCTCCTTCTTCCTCGAGCCGCCTACCGGATCTGTGGGGGAGGACGAATCCCCGGCTCCGTGAACATCACGGACTCGGCGGTTCCTTCGCCGTCACCCCGGATGGGTGATCGACCGCGCGAAGGTTCGAGGCCCGACCTTAGTGACCATCTTGTGATCAGTTCAAATCCTCACATGAAAAATCTCGTCACACACGGCACTTCTTTACCCACACCCCACGGCGTGTAGCGGCGAATTGACGGTCCGTTCCAGAATTTCGGCCGAAGTCGGCGCAAGAAGCACTAAACCCGCGAAAGCCGCTTCAGGAGCAAGGCGGAAATGATACGGCGACCACCG
>Ga0308175_100001203_pt1 | contig 17446 bp, 17 predicted proteins | sample PhyCR1_3_FD_203893 | JGI IMG/M metagenome (GOLD analysis project Ga0308175, IMG submission 203893) | Soil microbial communities from UC Gill Tract Community Farm, Albany, California, United States - DLSLS.C.R1 | ecosystem: Environmental > Terrestrial > Soil > Agricultural land | place: USA...
GGCAAGCGTTTCTTCCAGGAACAAAAAATTTTCTTTTAAGGGCTCATGGATGTTTGGCAAATCATTTGGATCGCTTTTGTGATGGGCGCCGTCGGCAGTCTTCACTGCATCGGCATGTGCGGTCCCATTGCCCTTTCTTTGCCGATGGGAACAAGAAATAACAACGGCCGTTTGTACGGTGCTTTGCTTTACAATCTTGGCCGCATTGTTACGTACTCATGGCTTGGACTTGTATTGGGTTTAGCCGGTGGTTTTCTCATTACGCCAAAAGTGCAAAGCACCGTCTCCATTGTTTTTGGCGCTTGCATTTTGTTCTATCTTCTGCTGCCTTCGGACGCAAAAAAAAGATTTGGGAAAACCGCTCCGGCTCAAAGTTTTTTTTTGCTGCTTCGCAAGCAACTTGGCAAACTTCTTTCAACGCCGACCAATCAATCCTTGTTCGGTATCGGTTTGCTCAACGGCCTTTTGCCTTGCGGCATGATCTATCTTGCACTCACATCTTCTTTTCTAACCGGCGGCGCAATCAAAGGCAGTTTGTTTATGGCTGCCTTTGGCGCGGGCACGTTTCCGGCAATGTTGGCCGTGGCTTTTTTTGGTTTCTTCGTCAATCAAAAATTGCGGTTGAATTTTCGCAAGGCCGTTCCTTTCTTTCTTGCTTGCATGGCTTTGCTGTTGGTGTTGCGCGGATTGAACCTTGGCATTCCCTATCTAAGCCCTTCGCTGCCGCAACACGGAGGTTCCGTTGAGGTGCTTTGCCACCAATGATTCCAAGCGGATCCCGTTCCTAACTTTAGGACATGCTTACCAGAATCATACTGTCTTCAAACGAAGCGCTTCCCGCAATTGGCCTCGGCACTTGGCAAACTTTCGATGTTGACGCTTCGCGTTATGCTTCCTTGAAAGATGTTTTAGAAACAATGCACAAAGCCGGTGGAAGGCTGATTGATTCTTCGCCCATGTACGGCCACGCCGAAGAAGTTGTGGGAAATGTAACGGCCTCAATGGACGAGCAGAATGATTTTTTCTACGCCACGAAAGTTTGGACGCAGGGCGCTGATGCCGGCAAAAAACAAATTCAAAATTCTTATCGCCTGATGAAGCGGGAAGCAATGGATTTAGTTCAAATTCACAACCTGCTTGACTGGCAAACGCATCTCCCCTATTTACGCAAGTTGAAAGACGAAGGAAAGCTTCGTTACACCGGCATCACGCATTATCAGGACAGCAGTCACGAAACCATTGCAAGCGTGATCCGAAAAGAGCCGGTTGACTTTGTGCAGTTCAATTACTCCGTTCTTTCGCGGCACGCCGAAAAATTCCTGCTGCCCTTATGCGCCGAACAAGGCGTTGCCACCTTGATCAACCGTCCGTTTGGCGAAGGAAGCCTTTTTCGAAAGGTCGCAAACAAACCAATGCCTTCATGGGCCGCAGATTATGGCATTGACAACTGGGGCGCTTATTTTTTGAAATTTATTCTTTCTCATCCCGCCGTTACCTGTGTTATTCCTGCAACTGGAAACGTTCATCATGCGGCACAAAACCTACAGGCCGGCACGGGAAGCCTGCCAGATCAGGATACCCGTCAGAAGATGGCGGCGTACATTGAAGGCTTATAAATTCCTTTTCGCAATTCTTGTTTATGGTAAAAAATTTTCGCCGGCGCGGTTTGCTTTTGAAAGCTGCCGGTTGCTTTTTGATGACGGCTTTGGTATATGTGCCGCTGTTTGCGCAAAACGCACAAAGCGCCGCTCCGGTGCAAATTGATCCCGAACCCTTTGCCGATGCCTCGCGGCACTGGTACGGCATTGCTGAAAAAACGAACGTAATTTTTGCAAAGCCCAACCAACCGCGCTACAAACCCAGGGAGTTAACGGCCATCGCCGACAACATTCTTTTGTACCAAAAAGACAACGGCGGCTGGCCAAAGAACTACGACATCTTCGCCATTCTCACCCCGGAGCAAAAAGACAGTTTAATAAAAGCAAAATCGGTTCTGAACACAACCTTCGACAACGGCACCACTTACACTCACGTTGCGGCGTTGGCGCAGGTTTACACCGCTACCGGCGTTGCCAAATACAAAGAGGCGGCCTTGAAAGGGTTGACTTTTATATTATCGGCGCAATACGCCAACGGCGGCTGGCCACAGTACTATCCTTTGGAAGAAAATTACAGCCGTCACATTACCTATAATGACGGTGCGATGATGGGCATCATGCAAGTGCTGAAAGACGTTGTTGACAAAAAGAAAGACTACTTGTTTGTGGACGATGCGCACCGCAGAAAAATTGAAGCTTCTTATTTAAAAGGCCTTGATTGCATTTTAAAAACGCAGATCAATGACGATGGAAAACTTACGGCCTGGTGCCAGCAACACGACGAAGTAACGCTTCAACCGGCGTGGGCCCGCAAGTTTGAGCCGCCGAGCATCTGCAACGGCGAAAGCAGTGAGATTGTCTTGTTTTTAATGAGCGTTGACAAACCGGGCAAACAAATTATCAACGCCGTTCAAAATGCGGTGGCTTGGTTTGACGCATCAAAGATTTTACACACGAGAGTGAAAGTTGTTCAGGCGCCGCCGCTACAAACGCCTTACCGCCTTTCAACTTCAGACCGAGTGATTGTTGAAGATGAAACGGCGCCGCCCATTTGGACGCGGTATTACGAACTGAAAACACACCGGCCTTTGTTTTGTAACCGCGACAGCAAAGTGGTTTATTCGCTTGCGGAAGTGGACCGCGAACGCCGGGATGGTTACGGTTGGTACACGTATGCGCCGCAAAAAGTTTTGAACGCTTATCCATCCTGGCGACAAAAGTGGGCGCCAGAGAAGAATGTATTGAGCAAATAAGAAAGAACTAAATAAAGTTCAATTAAAGAGAAGCCTGCATTGTTAACGCAGGCTTCTTTCGTAGATCCGTTAAGAAAGCTAATTTTCGTTGATCCAGTTGGTTGAATTATAGCGAACAGTCTCATTGGTCAGTTCATACAACTTTTGCGCAAGCGCTTGCAATGATTTTCCGAAAACGTCAGATTCTTTCACTTCAAGGTGATCCCTGGAAAAAACAGCCCAACTGGGTTTCTCCATTGGCGGATGATAATAAAAAACAAAACCGGAAGGCTGGCCTTCCCTTTCCTTAACGTAATTCAAAAACAAAACATAATCCGCTTGGTCGGCGTGGTTCACCAATTGTATGCTTTGATTTTTTGCGATCATTTTTTTCAACGATTGCATGAGATAAGAAGGTAACGGCAACAAGGCAATGGTATAGATCTCTTTGATGCCGGACACCAGCGCGGGATTGTAGTATTTCGTATAACTTTTTGCGCCGGTAAACTGCAGAACATTGCTTGCGGCCGACTGGCCTGTGAAACGATAATCGGCGTAATTTTTTTGAAGGCTGAGCGGAAAAATTTTTTTGCGGAGAAATGTTTTGAAACCTACCGTTGTAAAAGACGCCTGCGGGATGTAAAGCTTTACCAACGGCGCCGATACAGAACGATTGCTTACAAGTTGAAACACTTGACCTGCTCTTGTGCGTTTGTTCTTGTCAAAAGCAACGGACGTGTTGGCCGTTGCGTTCGTCACCTGAATCGTTTGCAGGCTGCCAACCTTCTTCAGCACGTTTCCGTTTGCAAGACCTGCGTACAATCCTTTGTCAAGTATAACGATGCCATTTTTTACCGAAATGCATTTTGCCGTAACCGTGTTGGAAAGTTTTGATCCGTCAATCCCGACCAGGTTTCCGTTTAACCGGTTTTTTTCGTAATGATACGTGGGATGTTGCGCATAGCCTTGCTTCTTCATCAGGGCCGAGATTTTCGAAAGCAAATCGGTAATAGGCAAAGCCGATGGATTGTTCTTGTAAATCGTCGTGATTGCTTTTGTAAAAGCGCCGTGTCTCAATCCCGCCTCGTCGGTTATTTCCGCGGCCAGTTCAATGTCTGTTGCAGCCGACAACGAAAGAAAGCCGCTGTTTGCCCGTTCGTAGGGACGTTTGGCAAGCGGATGATAAGCAACCGTGAGTGCATCGCTCAAATTAAACGAACGGTCGTTGTTCATGGCCAATACGAAGCCCGAAGAATCGGCTGAATTTTCCGTAAAGCGCGGATCATTGTTGGTTCGCTTGATGTACTCTTCCGCAGTGAGTGCCTGCGTCATTACGCCAAGCGAATCCACCGGCGCACCGGGCAAAGAATTTATTTCCCAATCCGCGCAATCGGGTATGCCGTCATGATCGGTGTCCAGCGTATCAAGCGTTTGCCCCAGATTGTCAACGCGGCAACCGCCTGGTTTTTTCTTTTCGGTGCGGTAAGGAATGGCCGCCAAACCCATTGATTTGTCTTCCGGTCTCGGCGGAAAAGGCATCCAATATTCAGAGGTAAAACCGGCGGGCAAAAGGCCGCTGAAGCAGCAATCAAAGATGGCCGTCACTTTTACTTTCTTGTCTACAAAAAGATTGAACACTGTTTTGATGTCTTCGTCTGTAAACAGGCATTCAAGATTGGGTGCGTACAGGTTGCTCATCACCATGCCCTGGCTCATCTTCCGCTTCACCGAATCGGTTTCAAAAGGATTCGTCATCCAGGCGCCGTGTCCGGAATAATAAAACACAAAGGCATCGCCTTCGCGGCATTTGGCAAGGGACTGGTGAAAGCGTTTTAAAAGATTTGCTTTGGTGGCGCTGGAATCGTACAAACTGTCAATGTTGTAATCTTTAAAACCAAAACGGTTCAACAACAATTCTTTCATTGAATTGGCATCGTTCACGCAACCGTGCAGACTGTGCTCGTATTTTACGCCGGGGCTTTGGTAATAATCGTTGATGCCCACTAACAGTGCGTATTGGTTTTGTGCGTGAACGAAGGTTTGACAAAGAGAACAGGCAGCAACGATTATTACCAAAGCTTTGTGCATAAAGATTGCTTTAACCCGGTTTACGAAACTGAAGCCCGGTAAAATTTTGGTTTTAAAAACTCAACGAATGACAGCGGTTGATTTCTTCGGCTGCTCGTTCATCCATACATCTCCGGTATTGTAACGAAGCGTTTTCACCGCGAGGCCATACAGTTTTTCGCAAAGGTCCCGAAGTCCTTTTTCGTTAGAAGGCAGTGCCGGTTTAAGAACATAATCGCTTGAAAAAATTGGCCACGGCATTTCTGCCAGCGGCGGATGATAATAAAAAACAAAACCGGAAGGGTTACCATTCCTCCTTTTTGCATAGTTTAGGTATAGAACATAATCCGCTTCGGCTGCGGTTTTTACAAGTTTTATGTTCTGGTTTTTTTCCAGTTTTTTCTTCAATGCTTTCGTAACGTAAGAGGGCAAAGGAAGAAGAACCAGGGTATCAATCCAACGCATTTCCGGAGAAACATCTGTGCTGTTTTGCACAACGTACTTGTTCGCGTCTGTGTAAATGTGCACGGTTTGGGGACGCATAAAGGCAGGGTCGTAGTAATCTGCATAAGTGCTTTGTGCGACAACGGGTTTGATTCTTTTTTGAAAAAAAGCGGCAAAGGTTTTTTGTGTAAAAGCCACTTCGGGTATGTAGACTTTCGCCAGCGGCGCGGAAGATGTGTAGCCGTCAACTACGCGGAATATCGTTCCTTTTCGAACAGCACCGGTCTTATCGGTTGCGATGGATTCGGTTGCCGTTGCGCTGTCAACGGTGAGGGTTTTGTTGCCGGTCGCACTTCTCAAAACGTTTCCTTTTGCAATGCCTGCGTAAAGGCCTTTGTCAAGCGTTACTTTTCTGTTTGCGACCGCCGTGCATTTCAACGCAACGGTGTTCGAAAAACTTTTGCTGTTCGTGCCGATTAAATTTCCTTTTAACCGGCTTTTTTCAAAAAGAAAAGTTGGTTCCTGTTCGTAGTGCTGTTCTTTTAACGTGGACGTAAGTTTTGCCATCAGTTCCGAAACCGGTAAAGCCGAAGAATTGCTTTGATAGATGCTGAGCATCGCTTTTGTAAAAGCGCCGTGACGAATGCCGTTTTCGTCTGTTATCTCCGCGGCTTTCTGGTATTGGCTTGACGCGGCAAGCGAAATAAAAGCGCTGCCTTTCCGGTCGGCCGGACGTTCCGCTTTGGGCGCAAAGTTTACCGTGAGCGCATCTCTCAAATTAAAGGCACGGCTTTCGGCTTCGACAAGCGAAGAATGGGCGGTATAACCCACAAAGCGGGGATCCGTTTTGGTTTGAATGATGTATTCTTCTGCGCCGATAAATTCTTTCGCCACACCTAACGAATCCACTTGCACACCGGGCAAGGAGTTTATTTCCCAGTCCCGGCAGTCGGGCACGCCGTCGCCATCGGTATCGGCAAGCGTCCGTTCAGGCGAGTCCACTGGACACCCAATCGGTTTTTTAAGATTAGGGATGTACGAAATATCGCTAAGGTTGATGGATTTCTGTTGCCCTTCCCGCGGTGTTGGCCACCAGTATGCGGGCGGCGGCGGTGCAGCCAGCAAAAAACCGCTGTAGCAACAGTCGAGCAAAGCGGTGGTAATAATTTTTTTATCCACGAACTCGTTGAAAACCGTTTTCAGGTCTTCGTCGGTCAACAAGCAACCGAGGCCCGGCGCATACAAGTCGCTCATCACCATCGCTTGGCTCATTTGCCGCTTTAAGGAATCAAGTTCCATTTCGTTCTTCATCCAGGCGCCGTGTCCGGAATAATAAAACACAAAAGCATCGCCCTTCGTTGCCTTGCTCAATACGCTGCGCATTAAATGGAGAACGGCAGGTCTCGTGCTTGCCGAATCGAACAAGGTGTAAACGTTGGACGGTTTAAATCCAAAACGGTTCAGCAAGAGTTCTTCGACTGCTTTTGCATCGTTCACGCAGCCGTGTAAGCTGCTTGGATGCATTACACCCGGGCTTTGATAATAATCGTTTATGCCGACAAGAACCGCATATTTGTTTTGCGCCTGCAGTGCGCATGATGAAAAAAGACCAAAGCAGAAAACCAGGATGGATATGTTGCGCATAGAGGGTTGGCTTTCCCTAATTTACCAAATTCTTTTTGCAGGCGTCTGAAAGCTTTTCTACGGCAACGGTTACTTCTTCCTGCCGTACAACCATACGTACTTGTGATACACCGTTGTATTCTTTGTCAGCCCATACAACTTATTGCAGAGCGATTGCAATTTTTCTCCCGCAAGGGAAAGCGTTGATGCCGTTACATTGTCCGCTGAAAAAATCGTGGAATTGATGTTCTTGTTGTTCAGCGGCGGATGATAATAAAAAACAAAACCTTCCGACTCTCCGATACTTTTGTTGGCATAATTCAGGTACAAAACGCAATTGGCTTCTTCAGCCCTGTTCACCACTTTAATGTTTGGGTTGCTGCTCACCATTTTTTTCAACGGCTGAACGAGGTAAGAAGGAAGCGGCAGCAAAACAACGCGATTGATTAACACAGGTTCATTACTACTTTTCTTTACCGGCGCTTCGTAAACTACGGAACGTTGGGGACTGCTGTACAACTGTACGCTGTTCTCTCGTTCCTGCGTGCCGCTGAAAAAACTTGCACTGTTTTCATCACTAACGGCATAATTATAATCACCGTAATCTTTTTTCAGGGTTAGTGGATAGATTGTGTTTTGAAAGAAGGTTTGAAAACCTGCTTGTGTAAACGCGGCTTCGGGAATGTAAAGTTTTACTGGCGGCACGGTTGCGGTACCGACAAGTTGGAAAGTGTCGCCTTGTTTAACAACTCCCGTATTGTCAACTGCCGTAGCAGTGTTAGTTGTAGCACTCAAAATTTGAATGATCTTATTTCCGTTAGCAACAGGCTTTTTTAAAATATCCCCTTTGTTTATTCCCGCATAAAGTCCTTTGTCAAAAACAACCTTCCCGTTTGTTATTTCTGTGCAATGCAAAGTCACGGTATTGGAAAAATTCGCGTTGTTCAGGCCAATTAGATTACTGTTTAACCTTTCTTCGTCATAATGAAACGTTGGTCGTTGCGCATAATTTCTACTTTGGAGCCAATCCGTAAGTTTTACCATTAAGTCTGAAATGCGCAGGTTGGAAGTATTGTCTTTGTAAACGTCAAGCAAAGCTGTTGTGAAAGCCCCTTGCGGTATGTGGTCCTTATCGCTCGTTTCGGTGGCGGGATGATCCTGATCGGATGCTGAAAGAGACAAAAAACCCCCACCTTTTTTGTCCGATGGCCTTTGTTCAAGGACTCGATAATTCATACTGAACGTGTCTTTTAAATTATACGAGCGACTGTTATCAACGCCTGCTTCCGCATCCAAAGAATCTTTTTCAAATTCGGAATTCCGATACAGGTAATCATCAGGACTCACAAAGCCGGTTGCAACGCCAAGAGAATCTACCGTTACCCCGGAAGGCGAATGAATTTCCCAGTCCATGCAATCGGGTACGCCGTCGCCATCCAAATCCGTCCAGGCACTGGCATTGGTATTAAAGTCAGCGGGGCAGCCGGTGGGCTTTCTTCGCTCTGGCACGTACACAATGTCGTCGACGTACAAACTTTTCAATTGCTGGGTTCCATCTCCATAAGGATTCCAGTAACGAGGTGTTGAATTTCCGCCGCCCATGGCAATGTTGCCGCTGTAGCAACAGTCAAATATGGTTGTGACTTTTACTTTCTTGTTAATGAATTTGTTGATTTCCTTCTTTATGTTTTCGTCGGTTATCAAACAGTCGAAGCCGGGAGAATACAGGTCGCTCATCACCATTGCCTGGCTTCGTTTCTTTTTAATAGAGTCAGGTTCGTAAGAATTGTTCAACCACATGCCGTGGCCCGAATAATAAAACACGAAGGCGTCGCCGGGACGGCATTTGGCAAGCAGTTGATGCAATTCGTTCAGCAGGTTGGGCTTTGTTGCATTGGCATTGTACAAAGTATCAATGTTAGACAGCGGAAAGCCAAAGCGGTTCAGCAAGAACTCTCTGACGGAATTTGCGTCGTTCACACAACCGTGCAGACTTTTCGGGTGTTTTACCCCGGGGCCTGTGTAATAATCGTTTATGCCGACAAGAAGCGCATATTGTTTTTGCGCAGTTGCCTTCAGCGAACAGCAGAGCGAAAGGAAGAAAAATAATTTTGATACTTTGTGCATGGAAAGTTTTGCTTCGCACTAATATATACCAAAATTGTATTTTATGAGGTTTTGCGCGATCGCACTGCTCCTGTTTATTTTCCCGTTTCGTGGCAGTGGACAAAACGCCGTTACCGATAGCTTGTGGGTGTTGTTATACAAACAAAAGGCAGATACCAGCAAAGCCAAAACATTGCGACTGCTCAGCTATTATTACAAAAACAGCAAGCCCGATTCGGCTTTGATATTGGCTCAAAATGCTTATAGCCTTTCAAAAAAATGGCACGACGAAAAAGGCGAAGCAAGTTCCCTGGGATTGATGGCCGCCGCTTTCAACTGGCTGGGAAATTTTACCAAGGCCCTGGAATACTATCTCGAAGAACTGAAAATTGTTGAACGCACCGGCGATGCAAAAAGCCTGGCTTCGGTTTACATAAGCATGGCGCTGGTTTACAACAGCCAGAAGGATATTGACAATGCGCTTAAATACGGTTATGCCGCCGATTCAATTGTAAGAGTTGACAGCTTGCGTGAGCTTTCGCTTTATACTGCCCTTGACATCGGTGATATTTATACAAACGCAGGCCTGCTTGACTCGGCTGCCGCCTATACGGAACGCTGTTATCAAAACTCGCTGAAGGAAAAAAATGATTTACTTATTGGAACGGCGTTGAATAATCTTGGCAACATTTATTTCAAAAGTGCAGAATACACAAAGGCAAATCGCTGTTACAAGGAAGCAGCGTCTTATTTAACAGCGAAGCAAGATTACTTCAATCTTGCAGAATGTTACCTTGGATTGGCAAAAACTTATGATCGGTTGAACCGACCCGACTATGCTTTGTTTTATGCACGAACGGCACTACTCCTAAGTTCACAAAATGGCTTTCTAAAACACGCCGTTAACGCCAGCGAATTTCTTACACAATTGTACAAGGAAGATAACAACATTGACAGTGCCTTTGCTGTTCAGCAAAATTATTTACGGCTGAAGGATTCCTTTGACAACAGCGAAAAAATCAGGACAATGCAAAGCCTTACAATTTCTGAAAGAATGCGGCAACAGCAAATGGCCGAAGAAAGATTGGAAGAAGAAATAGCCAGAAAAGAAAAGCTCGAATTTTTCTTTATGGGCGCCTTTATTCCCATCCTTTTCTTTTTGAGCGCTTACATCGCCCGGAAACGGGTAAACAGAAGGGTTATACAAATTCTGGGCGTTTTTGCGCTTCTCTTCTTTTTCGAATACATCACATTACTGCTGCATCCGGTTGTTTCAAATACCGCTCACCAATCTCCCATTCTCGAACTAATCATCTTTGTAGCCATTGCTGCTATTTTGCTGCCCGCACACCACAAAGCTGAACACTGGCTCGTGGCAAAACTCACCAGCAGGCACGAAAAATACCTGGCCGGTTTAGAGTCGGCCAGGAGTAGAGAAGCGGAAAAAACTGAATAATTTAATTACTTGGCGGAGGAGTCTGTTCGCCCTTGTGGAGAGTATCGCCGGAGTGAGTCATCGTGTCCATCATTTTGCTTCCGTTGTTCATGCGTGTGGTATCACTCATGTGGACAGTTGTTGAATCCGTTGTCGTGGTTTTGTCGGAACTGTTGTTACAACTGACAAGCATACCAGCGGCAAATACAACGGCGAAGGCAGAAACGCAAAGGCGTTTGAAGGATTTTTTTTGCATAAAAAGCGGTTGGTTTATATGCCAAAATAGGACAATCTATACGTTTGGCAAAACAGAAGAAAAAAATTAAATGCAAACACTGTTGCTCAATCATTCAATGCAGAGAGCTTTTGCAGATAGAACCCCACATCCTTGTTGCAAGCTGGCACACGATACGGACTCGTTCTCGCAGCCTCAAAGTAGTTAATGTACAGAAAAGTAGAAATAATAAGACGAGGCTTCTGCGCCATACAAAGCCTTGCCTGCGTTGGCTATCGGCGACGGCATAACGGTTCGTTTCTCTTCGTAATTGATTGCCTTGCACAAGGCACATTCAAGACAAGTACTGCTCTTACAATTTGTGTTTAAAGACAGTCTCTTTTCGGTAAGTTTCATAACATCCCGAAACTATCCCTGCAAAAACAAGAAGTAAAGAACACATCACACCAATTGATGCAACGGGTGATTGAATTGCCGAAACCGCGAAGAAGTTAAAACGGCGGATAGCCCGAACCGGCAAGCGCAACATTTTTTGGCGCCACTTTGCGGTGGGCATTTGTGTTTACAATAACGGCAATTGCTTTCACCAGCACCTTTCGGCCGTTTGCCTGTTCAAGCGCCTCGTCGCTCAGCGTAACTTGAGAAAAACTTTGAAGCAGCAAAACACAGCAACCCGAAGCAATTAGTTTTTTCATAGATGCGGACTGAACTCAAACCTAATCAGGATTGGCAGCTTTTGCAATGGAAAAAATGAGGAATTTGTCTCTGCAGAAAATACGAACGCCTTTGCGTTTAGGCCTTCTTTTGCCGTGTCCACTTTACGATTGCTCTTACTTCGGCTCAAAAATTTTTGATACGGGAATAGCTTTTGCAGTGCTTGTAAAGCAAACGCGTAAACGCAAAATCCTTACAATAAAACTTCGCGCTATGACACTCATCGGATTTTTGGTGCTGCTGGTTGTTGCCGCCGTTTGCGGCGCCATTGGACAATCGCTGGCTGGTTATGATTTGGGCGGCTGCCTTGTTTCAATTGTCGTCGGCTTCATCGGTGCGTATCTCGGAATGTGGCTTGCGGGCAAATTTGGTTTGCCCGAAGTTTTTACCGTGCACATTCAAGGCAAATCTTTTCCCATTTTGTGGGCCATCATCGGATCAGCTGTTTTTACACTCATCATGGCTTTGTTGCGAAGTGCCTTTACGGGACGACGATTGTAATTCGCTCTTCGTAAGATTCTATTTTCCGCTTACACCACGGTCGTGTCTATCAACCGTATCGTTCGCGCCACGTCTTCGTATTCCATCACCCGGATTAAGCGCAACAAAAGCTGCGGCCAGAAGCCCGGATGAATGACGGCATTGCCAACCGTATGCACCATCAAGTCCATTGTTTTGATCTGTGCCTGCTGTCGATGCGCATCCATATTTGCGAGGCTCACTGCATTGGCCCAGGCCGTTTTTCGGGCGGTGCCAATGCTAAAATTCAAAACAGCTTCTTCGGGCTTTGTTGCAATTCTGTTCAGCCACCGCATGGGAAACCAAACCTCTTCTAAACAATGTTGCACATCGTCAACCAACGAAGCAATGACAAGGTTAATGCGGTTAAAATCGTTCTCCAGAGCGTGAATGCTTTGGCCGGGCGCAATAGTGGCCGCGGCAATGGCAAGGTCAAGATTAATATGCGTGTTTATTCCTAAAATCAGATGCTGCAAAACAATAAGCGAACGATTGCCGCAACCCGATAAAGCACACTGCCAGGAGGCCGAACATTCTTTTTTGTTTTGAAAAGCTTCAAAAGCTTCGAGATAACGTTTGGCAAACGCAATGTCGAGTTGTTCCATTCGTTTACCGTCTTCAAACTGACCGGCCGCAATGCCTTCGCTCACCGCTTTTGTCATTCGTTTGTACAAGGCTGCAAAATAGCCTGCACGGCTCTGCGTTTGGATGCTTTCCTGCACAATTTTGTCGAGGGAAACAATAACGTCGGCAATGGAGTTGATTTCATTCATGGTTTGTGAATGACAAGATAAAATTGTTTTGGTAAAGATGTTTACGGAACACCCCCCTTGTACTTCCCTGCTTTCGCGTGTTGTTTTGCTGCACACAAAGGCACGGTTTTCGTAACGGTTTGTTTTTATCACCGATAAATTTACCGTATATGAAAGACAAGGAGAACAGAGAACAAAGACCGGAAACAACTACCGAAAAAACAGGAGCCGGCATGAAAGATATTTCCGACGATCGCAAGGCGGATGCAGAGCGTTCGGAGAAGGACGACAATGATACATCAGATTATGTCGTAATTGAATCAGGGCTTGGCATTGACGAATAAGCAACCGCTCCAAACTTTACTGGCTTTCTACAAACAACTTTAATAGAAACGAAAAGCACCGGTTAAACCGGTGCTTTTCGTTTCTATACTTGCTTATAAAATTTATCCTCCGCCAAATAATCCGCCCAGTGCCCCACCCAAGCCGCCAAGATTGGGCAAGTGTTTCGAGATACTGTCCGGCGTAATGCTTGGATCATTGGGATCGTTCGCCTTGTGTGCAAATTTTTGCAACAAACCGGGTAAGGCCGCAGCAATTGCGCCGGTGGCAGCGGGCGGTAAACCAAATTTGCTGCCGAGCGTACCCATCAAGCCGCCTTCAATTGCGTTCACTACCGGGCTGCCGCTGGTTAAACCGCTTTGCAAGTGCGAGAGCAAACCACCTACACCGCCCTGCGCAGCCGCCTGTGTGGCCAAACCGTTTTGAATTTGCGTAGCTACTTCGCGGTGAACCGCATCTTCCTGTCCGGGTGGAACAGCAGCAGCAACTTGCGGGTTATTGCCCAAATGACTTTTGACGAGATCCAGAATTTGATCAAACATAACGTTGGGATTTTAGTTGTGGATGATTATGCAATAAATGTACTAAAAGCGGTTGGCGCTTTTGCAAGAGACGGGTTGGTGCTTTTCTTTCCTCATTTACACAACCGGCAAATTGTTAATTTGTTTATTGTCTGCCCGACCAATTTGTTTTCACAACAACTTCATGCGCATGGCGCAAGATTCGCAATCACTAAAACAATCAATGCTTAAAGAGCGAACATGAACGAAGCCACCTTACGAAAAATTGATTTGTTTGCCGGTTTGGCAACCGCGGAACTGGCGGAGTTGCAGGCTTATTTAAAAAGGCAAAGCCATCCTGCGCAGCAAACCATTTTTTGGATGAACGAAAAAGGCGACCGCTTGTACATTGTGGAAGAAGGAAAAGTAGAAATAAGTTATACCGATGAAGACGGCCGCGACGTAAGCCTTGCCGTGTTGGAGCCGGGCGCCTTCTTTGGCGAACTTTCGCTGATTGATGGAGAACCGCATTCGGCCACGGCGCGGTCCTTGGAAGAAACCGTTTTGCTAACGCTCGACAGGGATTCGTTTTATCTTTTCTTGAACAAGCACCCGCAATTGAGCCGCACCTTGCTGCAAGTGCTTGCGCTGCGTCTTCGGCAAAGTACTTCCCGTATTAACATCATCCCCAACATAAACGAACAAGTAGAAGCAAAAAACACCCGTTTGCAGCGGTCGGTTGACAACCTTGCCCGCCGGCTGACAAGCGGATGGTTTCTTCTGTTTTACATCTTCTTTATTGTAGGCTGGATGGCCGTGCAGGTTTTTCTTTATCACCGTCGCTATGCGCAACCCGTTTCTTTTTTGGATCAGCCGCCTGCCTTTGCCCTGCTTGAATTTATGCTTACGCTCATTTCTTTTTTGCTGACCGTTCTCATTTTGAACAGCCAGCGAAGACAAGCTGAAACCGACCGCATTCGCGGCGAAATTGAATACCAAATAAACTTAAAGTCGCAAACGGAAGTGGTGAAGCTGCAACTGAAAATGGACGAGTTGCTGGGCAAGATTAGCAAGTTGGAAGAGAGACAGCACGAATAAGAAAAGCGAGAGCCTCCGTCTTTCGACAGTTTAATTTAAACAAGCGAAAACAGGATTTCTTTCATCGCGAATTTGACTTTGGAAACAAAACTTTGTCCGGTTCTTTCAGCAATTCACGAATAATGGATTTAATCAGGCGGCTGCGAATGCCCGATGCTTTCTTCGGCGGCACCAAATACGTCAGCACTACTTCAACCCACGTATTGGCATTTATTCGAAAAACAACGAAAGGGTATTCTTTTATTTCCAATTCATCAACCGGCGTTTGCTGCACCAGTTCTTTAAACTTTTCAATGGCCTCCTTCATGCCGTCACCTAATTCTCTTGTTGCTACTTCTTTCACTGTTTTTTCTACAAAATCAAAATCACTTTCATAAGCTATTTGAAAAGGGATTTCGTTCCAGATGAAGGGAAACTTTCGCCATGAGTAATTGTACACCTGCGATTGCAACACCAACGTATTTGGGAAGCGGATGAGTCGTCCGCTAGGCACATCATTGGAAAGATAATCGCCGTGAAATTCCCACAAAGTTGTATCGAGGTAACCAATCTCCACTACGTCGCCGGTGAACGTGCCTACCTGTATGCGGTCGCCAATGCGGTAAGGCGTACGAATGATGATGTAAAACCAGCCAATGAGCGAAGAGATGGGCGTTTGCAAGGCGAAGCCGAGAATGAGTGAAAACAGCCCCAGCGAAACAGCCGCCGTGTACCACTTGGCAAATAAAAACGTAACGACAATAAAGAGTGCAAGCAATACGCTTAGCAAGCGAATGAGGCGAATGACGTTGTACTGTTCTTTTTTGTTTTCCGCACGCTTGGCAATGGATGAAATGATCACTCTTGCGATGATGAGAACGACCGATACTACAAAGCCGGCGAGCGAAAGGCGTTGCAGCAAGCTTCGGTACGTACCCAGCAAACCAAAGACTTTAAACTGGAGCAAAAAATAAACTGCGATAAAAACGAGTGCGGTAAAAACGTAACCAATTACCCAAGCCTTGTGATGGCCGGGCGCCTTCGCTTTTTTAATTTCCGTGTTCCGTTCTTTGTTGGTTTCAACATCCATAAAAAAAGGCCTGCGAAAAACAGGCCACCCAGGATAAAGGACAGACCTGAGACAGGAGGCGGTACAATGTTTATCCTTTGAAATGGCCTACGGTTTCACGTCTCACTTTTCACTGTCTTCGTAGGCGTTACGCCGGTTCTCTTCTTCCGCCTTGCCGGGCACTTTCGTTCCATCGGTTAACGTTGGTTCCAAATCCTCGTTTTTGTCAACAAAACCTTTCAGCTCAGTTAACTGCGGATCGCTTTGTTCTTGCCGGTTTGCGGTTTGCGTAGAAGGTTCGGTGCTGTCGTGTTCCGATGTCTGTGTTCTTTTTTGTTCGTCCTGCATGTTGGGTTGTTTGAAAAAGAAATGCAAGAACCAGACCTCATCAGCCGGTGTGGAGAAGCGGTTGCCTGTTTTTGCTTCGGCTTATCTTCGTCCCATGCTTCTGCAAAAAATAAAAGACCTCGCCTCGCAATACAAAGATGAATTCATCGGCATTCGCCAACACCTTCATGCGCATCCCGAACTTTCCTACAAAGAATTTGAAACCTCGCAATACGTTCAGCAAAAACTTCGCGAATACATGATTCCCTTTGAAGTAAAGGCAAACACCGGCGTTGTCGGATTGATTGAAGGAAAAAATTCTTCTTCACGCATCGTAGCCCTTCGTGCCGACATGGATGCTTTGCCCATTAATGAAGAAAACGATATTCCCTACAAATCAACAACACCCGGCGTGATGCACGCCTGCGGCCACGACGTGCACACAACCTGTTTGCTTGGCGCGGCAAAAATTTTATCGGAAACAAAAAACGAATGGGAAGGCACGGTGAAGTTGATTTTTCAGCCTGGCGAAGAAAAAAATCCCGGCGGCGCCAGCCTGCTCATTAACGAAGGCGTGCTCCAAAACCCGGCGCCGCAGTGCATCTTTGGTTTGCACGTTAATCCACAATTGGAAGTGGGCAAACTCAGTTTTCGCGGCGGCAAAGTAATGGCCAGTGCTGATGAACTCTACATCACCGTGCGCAGCAAAGGCGGTCATGCAGCGGCACCGCATCTCACCGCCGACACCATCATGATTGCTTCGCACTTGGTGGTGGGCTTGCAACAAGTCATCAGTCGCAACCGCGATCCGTTCACACCTTCGGTTCTTACCGTTTCTTCTTTCCAGGGCGGTTACACAACAAACGTCATTCCTTCCGAAGTAAAACTCATGGGCACCTTTCGCGCCATGGACGAAGGCTGGCGTTTTAAGGCGCACGGCATCATCAAAAAACTTTCAAAAGAGTTGGTGAAAAGCATGGGCGCCGAAGCCGACGTGCACATTGACGTGGGCTATCCCACCGTTTACAACAACGAAGCCCTGAACGATTACGCAAAATCGCTTGCCGAAGATTTTATGGGTAAGGAAAAAGTAGAAGAAACCGAAGTGCGCATGGGCGCCGAAGATTTCGGTTATTACTCGCAAAAGATTCCCGGCTGCTTCTTTCGGTTGGGCACGGCCAACAAGGCAAAAGGCTTAACATCGGGTGTGCATACGCCAACCTTTAATATTGACGAAGATGCGATTGAGATTGGAATGGGAATGATGGCGGTGTTTGGCAGTTCGGCAAGGTTTTTTTTGGAGAAGCAACGTTCGTAAAAATTTTGCTGTCAACTTTTTTACAATGATCGCAGCGATGTACAAATACCTTCTTCTTTGCTTTTGTTTCCTTGCCTGCCGCAAAGCA
>Ga0308175_100001204_pt1 | contig 17439 bp, 17 predicted proteins | sample PhyCR1_3_FD_203893 | JGI IMG/M metagenome (GOLD analysis project Ga0308175, IMG submission 203893) | Soil microbial communities from UC Gill Tract Community Farm, Albany, California, United States - DLSLS.C.R1 | ecosystem: Environmental > Terrestrial > Soil > Agricultural land | place: USA...
CTTTCTCGATGCCGCTCGAAGCAAATCCTTTCCGCCTGCTCGTCTTCGATTGGGACGGGACTCTGATGGACTCCATCGGCCCGATCGTGGCCTGCGCCCAGGCGACGATCCGCGAGCTGGAGCTGGGTGAGCTGCCCGAGGAGACCGTCCGCGGCACGGTCGGGCTGGGATTGCGGGAGACCATCGAGATCCTGAGCCCCGGCTGCGACGACGCGCTCTACGGCAAGATCCTGGAGGGGTACCGGAAGCACTGGCACTCGTTCTACCGCGACATGCCGCTGCTCTTCGACGGGGTGGACGGAATGCTGCGGGATCTCGCCGAAGAGGGGTACCTGCTGGCGGTGGCGACCGGCAAGAGCCGCCGCGGGCTCGACTACGCCCTCGATCAGACCGGCCTGCGGGAGGTCTTTCAGGCCACCCGTACCGCCGACGAGGCCTTCTCGAAGCCCCACCCGCAGATGCTGCTCGACATCCTCGACGAGCTGGGGGTCTCGCCGCGCGAGGCGGTGATGATCGGCGACACCACCTACGACCTGGAGATGGCGCGCAGCGCGCGGACGCACGCGGTCGGCGTTTGCTCCGGCGGGCACGACCGCGAGGAGCTCCTGCGTCTGGAGCCCCTCGCCTGCCTGGATCAGGTGGTGGATCTGGGGACCTGGCTCGCCGCGCGGGCGGCGGTGACGGCGTAGCGGAAGCTTCCGGCGGCCCGATGGGAGCTTCCGGAGCGGCCCGGTAAGCTTCCGGCGCGCCAGATACCCATACGGAGCCGCTCCGTAAGCTTCTTTCCGCCGTTGGAAGCTACCGGGCCGCTTCCGGAAGCTCCCAACGATCCGCCGTAAGCTTCCGGTCCGGCTTTGTAAGCTTCTTTTTTTCGACGGGAGCTTACCGGGTCGCTCCGTAGGCTCCCATCGGTCCGCTGTAAGCTTCCAGTCCGGCTCCGCAAGCATCTTTCCGCCACTGGGAGCTTACCGGGTCGCGCCGTAACCTTCCAAGGGTCCGCCGGAAGGGTCCAATCCGGCTCTGTAGGCTTCTTTCCTTCGACGGGAGCTTGCCGGGTCGCTCCGTAAGCTCCCATCGGTCCGCTGTAAGCTTCCAGCCCGGTTCCGTAAGCTTCTTTCCGCCACTGGGAGCTTACCGAGCCGCGCCGTAACCTTCCAAGGGTCCGCCGTAAGCTTCCAGTCCGGCTCTGTAGGCTTCTTTTCGCCGTTGGAAGCTTACCGGGTCGCTCCGTAAGCTTCCGTCGCGCCTATTTTCCCTTCTTCGAGCCGCCCCCGGCGATCCCCTCCAGATCCTTGATCTGCTGGGGATTGGGCGCCGGCTGCGTCGTCTTGGCGGCGGCGAGCGCCTTCTGGGCGTACGCGGCGGCGCCGGGGTCCTTCTTCTTGGCGAGTAGCATCGCCTTGGCGCGGAGGTTCGAGAAGTTCTCCTGGAGCGCGAGCGAAGCGTCGAGCCAGCGCGAGGCGTCGTCGAGGCAGGTGTCGTTCTGGATGCAATAGCTCGCCGCCTGATATGGCGTCTGCCAGCGGACGGCGTCCTTGAGCTTCGCCTGGACGAGGGCCGGCGTGTCCACCTCGATGGTGAAGGGGACCTGGAGCTTCTCCCAGGAGAGGACCACCTTGGCCGAGGTGTCGGTCACGTCGTCGAAATCGAAGGCCATGCGCTCGCGGAACGGGGCCGGCTGCGGCTTGGCCTGGATCCGCAGGGCGTCGTGCTCGGGCTTGTAGCTGAAGGCCCCCCACTCGTTGGCGTCCTTGCTGAAGACCACGGTCCAGTCCCCCTGCGCGGGGAACGTCTGCAGGCCGTAGACGCCGGCCGGCAGCTCGTGCCCCTCGATCTTGACCGGGGTGCTGAATTTGATGGTGGTGTTCTCGTTGGCCCCCGTGCGCCAGACCTCGCCGTAAGGGACGAGCTTGCCCCAGACCTCCCGCCCCTTCACCCCCGGGCGGCTGTACTTGATCGTGATGTCGGTGATGCCGACCGTCTGCGTCACGGACGCGTTGGGGCTCGGACGGGGAAGGTCGAGCTGCTGCGCGAGCGCGGCTCCCGCCGTGAGGACGAGCAGCAGGCCGGCGACGAGGCCGGCGCGGAATCGAAGGGTGCTCATTGGGCTCCTCCTTAGGAATCTCTCAAGGATCAAGAATCTACCAGAGCCGGGCGCTCAGTGCCCGTAGCGGCGGCTTCCAGCACCGGCTCGGCCTGCTTCGCCTCGGCGCGCCGCCGCGACTCGGCGGCCTCGCAGCGCGCCGTCTCCTCGCTCCATTCGGCGGGCGACTTCACCCACCCCTGGAGGTTGCGGTGGATCAGGTCGGCGATGACGCGGATGTGGTCCGGCCGGTCGTTGAGCGCGGGGATGTAGCGGTAGCGCTCCCCTCCGGCGTGGAGGAAGATCTCGCGGTTCTGCTCGTCGATCTCCTCGATCGTCTCCAGGCAGTCGGCCGAGAAGCCGGGACAGACCACGTCGAGCTGGCGGATCCCGGACTTCGCCATCGCCGTGATGGTCTTGTCGGTATAGGGCTTGAGCCACTCCTCCTTGCCGAAGAGCGACTGGAAGGAGACCTCCCAGCGCTCGCGGGGGAGGCGCATCTCCGCGGCGGCCACGCGGGCGAGCTTCTGGCACTCGCAGTAGTAGGGGTCCCCCGCCAGGAAGTAGCGCTTCGGGATGCCGTGGAAGGAGAAGAGGAGCTTCTCCGGCTCGCCCTCCCGCTCCCAGACCTCCTGGATGCTCGCCGCCAGCGCCCGGATGTAGGCGGGGTCGTCGTGGTAGTGATGGATGGTGCGGATCTCGGGCACCCACCGCCAGGTCATCAGCTCGGCGGCCACGGCGTCGATCGTCGAGCCGGTCGTCACCGCCGCGTACTGCGGGTAGAGCGGAAGCACGAGGATGCGCCGGCACCCCTTGCCGGCGAGCTCGCGCAGCGCCGACCGCACCGACGGGTTGCCGTAGCGCATGGCGACGGCGACGTGGACCGGCGTGCCGATCTCCCGGCTCAGCACCTGCTGGAGCGCCGCCGCCTGGCGGTTGGAGATGGCCATGAGGGGGGAGCCCTCCGGGGTCCAGACCTTCCTGTAGAGCGCGGCCGACTTGGCCGGCCGGAAGGGGAGGATGAACAGGTGGAGGATCAGCCACCAGAGCGCCCGCGGCATCTCGATGACCCGGGGGTCGAGCAGGAACTCGCGGAGATAGCGGCGCAGCGACGGGGTGTCCGGAGCATCGGGGGTCCCCAGGTTCGCCAGGAGGACGCCCACCGCGGGGATCTCGCCGTGCTGGAAATCGGGTTGGCCGAAGTACTTCATCCAGGGGAGTCTACCCGAGCAGCCCAAAAACCTCCCCCACCTGCTCCCACCCGACCCGCATCAGGAAGGTGGTGTTCCTGCCGTAGGACTTGGCGCCGAGGATGAAGAAGCCCGGCTCGGGGTTGGTGAGGGTGTCGGCGCCGTGGGTGGTCTGGGTCAGGCAGTCGGCGCCGCCGGCGCCGAGGAGGGCCGCCGAGAGCTTGATCGGACCGCAGGTGGCGTAGCACTCGTGGACCTGGAGCTGGCGGTAGAGACCGTGGTCGCCGACCGCGCCGGTCAGCGCGAGGATGCGGTCGACCTCGACTTTTTCCGGTCCGGCGCCGTTGCGCAGGGTCACCTCGAAGCGGCCGTTGGGCTTGGCGATCTCCTCGACCACCGCGCCGCGCCGGGCCTCGACGGCAGGCGAGGCGCCGCCGGCCAGCTCCGTGGCCGCGGCGGCGAGGGTCGCGCGATCGGGGAGCGGATCCCCTTCGTGGGTGGCCCAGGACGGCTTCGGATTGCGCAGGGCCCAGATCACCCGCGTCCCCGGCGCCTCCTTCGCCAGCTCGGCCAGGGCGCGAACGGCGGTCTGTGCCGAGTGGCCGGCGCCGGCGAGGAGGATGGTCTTGCCCGCCCAACCCTCTTTCTCCGCCGAGAGGTCGGGGATGTCGCGCCGGATCTCCCCGGTAAGCGAGCGCTCGCCGGGAGCGGGGATGCCGCCGTCCCCCAGGGTGTTGGGATTCGACCAGGTGCCGGTGGCGTCGATGACGAGGTCCGCCGTCTCGGTCCATTCCCGGCCGGCGCCGTCCGAAAGGAGCAGGCGGAAGGGGCGTCTTCCTCGCTCCGCGGTGGCGATCTCCTCGTGCTTCAGCAGCCCCTGGCGGCCGATGCCGAGCACGCGGGCGCCCAGGCGCAGGTGGGGCGCGATCTCCGGCAGCGCCGCCAGCGGCTCGAGGACCTTCTCCGCGAGGTCGTGCCCGGTGGGGCACTCGGAGCCGCCGGGGACCTCGCGGCCGGCCGCCTCCAGGTGGCGCCGCATGCGGGGGGAGACGTTCATCTCCCACGGAGTGAACAGCCGGACGTGACCCCAGGCGCGGACGTTGCCGGCGACCGAGGGCGAGGCCTCGTAGAGCGTGAACGGATGGCCCGCCTCCGCGGCGGCGAGAGCGGCTTCGAGGCCGGTCGGACCGGCCCCTAAGATGGCGATCCGGGGCTTGGAGTCAGACATCTCTCGATCCTCCCTGGAATCAGAATCGCGAAGCGGCCCGCTCGCGCGCGGGCAGGATCTCCAGACAGGTGGTCCACCAGCCGGTCAGGATGGTTTCGACGAACTCCTCCGGCAACCCCTCGGACCGCATCTCGGCGGCGAGACCGGCGTGGTTATAGGCGAGCGGCACCAGCTCCACTCCCAATCCTTCCTCCCGCGCCTCGAGCATCGAATACCAGACGTGGGTCTGGCCGTCGTTGGCCGGCCGGCCGATCACGCCCACGTTGACCACGTCCCGGCCCGAGGGGAGGCGGCGGTGCCAGTGGAGCCCGGTGTGGGTGGCTAGGATGCCGTCGCAGCGGCTCTGGTCGAGCAGCACCTCCAGGAACGGCACCGGCGCGGTGCTGTGGAAGAGGAACTCGTTGACCCGGCGCGGCGAGCCGTGGACGAGGAGGAGCTCGCGCTCACCCACCCGCACCCGGCGGCGCCGGGGGAGCGTGCCCATCCAGGCCTTGAAATCGGGCGAGCAATTCCGCTCGGTGTAGCGGTAGGAGATCTCGGCGAAGTGGTTGTCGCGCGGATCGGTGTAGCCGCAGTTGCAGTCCTCGCGGCCCGATGCGAGCGACTCCTCGTAGTTCCCCTGGATGGCGAGCACCTCTCCTTGCGCCAGCAGCGGCCGGACCTTCTCGGGATTGGGGCCGAAGGCCCCCAGGTCGCCCAGGCAGTAGACCGCCTCGGCGCCCCGGCGGGCGGCGTCCTCCAGGAGCTCCAGCAGGGCGAGATGGTTGCTGTAGACGCCGCCGAAGACGGCGATGCGCGAGTACGGGCCCTCGACCGGCGTGGGGTCGTCCAGGCCGGCCGTGTAGGCGAGCACGGCGGACTCCCGCTCCTCCCGGGGGAGCTTCAGCCCTTTGCGGGCCGCGGCCTGGCGGAAGACGGCGAGGGGAACGAGCTTCTCCCCCCAGGTCGCCATGCCGCGGTGGGCGGTGAGCTTGGCCCGCGCCTGGCGCTCCTGCTCGTCGAGATCCTTGGGCGGCCGGTAGGACATCCTTCAGGTCCGGCAGCTCACGCCGTAGACGTGGCAGGTCCAGCAGGCCGGGTGCTCCAGGGGGAAATCGCCCAGGGTGTCGGCGAGGGTCTCCCCCATCTTCGCCTCGGGCTCGTTGACCAGGATGGGGCAGACCCAGACCCCCTGGTCGGTCACCATCCGGCAGGAGCTGCACTGGAGATGGTCCAGAGCCCCGTCGGCCACCTCCCCCTCGCGCAGCCGCTGCCAGCTCTCGTAGGCGCCGCCGCGTTCGGTCTCGGCGCCGATGCGGAAGACGGGGAGGATCTTGAGCCGCGGGCGCCCGATCCCCAGCGACCGCAGCAGGGTGAAGAAGCGCTCCTTGCCCTCGTCGCCGGCCGCCCCCTCGCAGACCTCGGTCACCGTGATCACCGGGTTGAGCCCGGCCGCGTGGAGGTTGCGGATGCCGGCGAGGATCTTCTCGAAGGTCCCCTCGCCGCGGATGGGGTCGTTGCTCGCGGCGTCCCAGCCGTCGAGCGAGACCCGGAAGTCGAGCGAGTAGTCCGCGGCGTCCGCCAGCGCCTCGAGGCGGGCGCAGCGGGCGGGGTCGAGCAGGAGGCCGTTGGTCAGCACGGTGGCCGGCCCCACCTCCAGGGTGGCGGCGAGGATCGCCTCCATCTCAGGGTTCAGGAACGGCTCGCCGCCGGTGAAGTAGTACTCGCGCACCCCCAGCCGCGCCGCCTCGTCCAGATAGCGCCGCACCTCGGCCAGGGGCATGGCCTCGTGGGTGTGGTTGGTCGGGGAGCAGGAGACGAAGCAGTGGGTGCAGGCCAGGTTGCACACCGTGCCCCCCACCTGGAACCAGAGAGTGTCCAGGCTCTTCAGCTCCACCCGGGGGGCGGACAGCGGGGTGATCTCGGCGAGGCTCATCAGGAAATGTACGTCCTTCGGCCGGTTTCGGATGAGGACGGCCTCCCAGTTTACACCGGAGCCGGCGATCCCCTCAGGGCTGCAGCCGGGCGGCGGCGGCGGCGGCGCCCAGGACCAGGCCGCAGAGGGTGTAGAGGATCCACCAGGAGAAGGCCAGCCCCCACCAGGGGCGCGGGGGGAGGCCGGCGAGCCCCACCACGGTCACCACCAGCAGGGGGCCGCGGAAGACCCAGGCGATCCACCCCGCGAGCAGGCCGGACGCCCAGCGCGAGCCGCCGCGCCCCAGGATCATCAGGAACAGGGCCGAGAGCCCCACCGCCTCCAGGATCCAGGTGGCGAACGTCACCCAGGCCGGCAGCGCCGCCACGCTCAAGCGCGAGAGGGCCGCGGGGTCGGGAGCCACCTTGAGCATCTCCTGCCCGAAGCGGAAGAGGCCCATGGTGAGGACGAGGAGCGGCAGCGAAAGGATCAGGAATCGTCTCAAAGCGCGCAGATCATAACGCAACCCTCTCCGTCGCCTCTTCCGAGAGCCGCTTGACGTGCCCCAGCACGCGGAGGTGGATGCGGTGGATGATCCAGTCGGACCAGAGCCGCCAATAGCCGGCCGGATAGAGGCCGTGCTGGTACCAGGTCGTCCCCTCCAGCCGGGTGCGCCCGCCGGGGAGCGGAGTCAACAGGAACTGGCCACGCCGGGAGACCAGGAACCCCTGGACGTGCGGCGGGTGGATCCGGCCCCAGGGAGAGAGCTCCTGGAGGGCCGGAGGGTTGGCGGTGACCCGGAAGGCCAGTCGCCGGGGCTCGTCCCAGACCACGATGGGCTCGACGAAGGGGCCGGTCGAGAATTCGCAGTAGCGGACCGCGCCCACTCCCCGCCCCCGGATCTCGGCCCGCACCGGATAGGCAATCCCCGTGTGGAAGACCCAGTCGTCCGGCGGCGGGAGCTGGCGGAAGGATACGACGTTGCGCCAGACCGCCTCCGGCGGAGCGTCGATCTCCACGGCGGTGCGGACCGCGTAGACGGGCGCCTGCCGGGGGACCGCCGCCTCCGCTCCCATCAGCAGGGGCGCGCTCAGCAGCAGGAGCAGCAGGAGGGCGGGGGAGGAGCGCCGCCGCCAGAAGCTCGCCCGCAACGAGTAGGCGATCACCCCTCCCGCCAGGGACAGGAACAGGACGATGGGGGACGCCATGGCCAGGCAGACGACCCCCTCGATGCCAGCCAGGAGCACGCTGGTCCCGACCGCCAGGGTCGAGCCGATCGCGATATTCCTGCACTCCCGCCAGGTCCGCTCGGGCGCGTTCCGACCATAGAGAAGCACCGAGACGAAGCCGATCAGCAAGGGCAAGGCCACGAAGATCCCCATCCCGTAGAAGTCCAGGCGATAGATGCCGAGCATCAGCAGGGGGATCGACAGGAGCAGGACCAGAACGGTGACCTCAAACGCCTTCAGCGAGCGGCGCAGACGAGAGACGTACAGGGTGACGGCGGCGATCATGGCTACGGTCAGGAGGGGCAGGAAAGGCTCAAAGCTGCTCATGAGGCCTCCAATATGAACTTGTTCATCAAGTGGGTAAAAAAATTTGGCGCTCAGAGGTAGGGCCCGACGACCCGGCGGCAATCGACGCGGGCGCCGAGCTGGTGGAAGAGGTTGTAGAGGCCGAGCTTGGTACGGATATAGAGGACGAATTCGGGGTGGGTGAGCCCGGCCCGCAGGAGATCCTGGAGCAGCGCGGAGAGCGCCCGCAGGTAGCCGGCGTCACCGAAGTCGAAGTGGCCGGCCCGGTGGTATTTCCCGGCGTCGAGCCGCTGCAGCGCGAGCAGGAGGCCGCGCTGCTCCTCGGCCCGGTCCGCCGCCGGATCGAAAAGGCCGATCTCCCGGTAGCAATCCACGAGCGCCGCCTCGTCCTCGACGGGGGTTTCCATCAAACGCCGGTGGATCGCCAGGAATCCAGGATCGAACCGTTTGACGCAGCCGAAGTCGAGCAGGCCGACGCGGCCGTCCGGCAGGAAGAGGAAGTTCCCGGGATGGGGGTCGGCGTGGAGGAGCCCGAAGACCAGTGTCTGCCGGCAGAAGAGGTCGAGCAGAAGGGTGGCCAGCCGGTCCCGCTCCTCCTGGGGAGGCCCCTCCGCCAGGAGCTCGGAGACGTGCCGGCCGTCCAGGAGCTCCATCGTCAGCACCCGTCCCGTGGAGAGCTCCCGGAAGACCCGTGGCACCCGGAAGCCCTCATCCTCCGCCAGCAGCCGGGCGAATTCCTCCAGACGATCCGCCTCCCGCCGGTAGTCCGTCTCCTGGGCGAGATGCCGCTCCACCTCGTCGACCGCCCGCTCGAGCTCCGGCCGGCGGTCCCCCAGCGGGGCCGTCCGCAGGAGGCCGCGCAGGAGCCGGAAGTCGCTGGCGAGGGCGCGCTCGATGCCGGGATACTGAATCTTGACCGCCACCGCCTGGCCGTCCGCGAGCCGGGCGCGGTGGACCTGCCCCAGGGAGGCCGCCGCGAACGGCTCGCGCTCCCAGGCGGCGAAGGCCTCCTCGGGCGGGCGGCCGAGCTCGTTGCGGAGCTGGATGCGGGCGAGGGTGCCGTGCATCGGCGGCGCCTGCCGCTGGAGCTCGGCCAGACGGCGGACATAGGCCTCGGGGAGGGTGTGCGACTGCTGGGAGAGGAGCTGCCCCACCTTGAGGAACGCCCCCTTGAGCCGCCCCATGGCGTCGAAGATCTGGAGGGCGTTCGCCTCGCGGGTGGCGGCGTCGATCGCCTCCCGCTCGGCCGGCCCGGCACCTACCTTGCGGGCTTCGGCGAGGGCGGTGCGGGCCAGGACCCCCGCCCCCGCCATCCCGGCTCGGGCGAGGCGCCGGCCCGCGCCCTCCGGGACCTCAGACGGCGTCCGCTTCCCGCGCATCGTTCCTCTCCGCTCCGCTCTCCTGGCGCAGGGCGCCGAGGATGAAGCGCAGCGACTTGTCGAGGAGCACCCAGGTGTCCTCCTTGTGCGGGGACTCGTCGTTGAGCCAGAACATGACCATCCCGAGATGGAAGACCCAGAAGGCGGAGAGCATCATCGACTCGTACCCCAGGGCCGGCAGCTCCCCGCGATCGATCGCCTCCCGTACCAGCTCCGCGACGTACTCCAGGTGGCGGTTCTTCAGCCGCTGGTTCTCCAGGCTGTAAGGGTGGAGCGGCGAGGTCGGCACCATGGCCTGGGTGACGATGACGTTGAGGAATTCGCGGTAGGGCTCGACCTCCTCCAGCTCCAGGGCGATCAGCAGGAAGACCTTCTCCTCCAGCGAGGCCTCCGCCGGCGCCTCCCGCCGGTGGCGGGCGAGGACCCGCTCCAGCGCCGCCTCGAAGAAATAGAGCGCCAGGTGCTCCTTGGTCGGGAAGTAGTTGTAGGTGGTGCCGAGGGCGATCCCCGCGCGGTCGGCGATGTCGCGCATGGTGGTCGGGCGGAACCCCTTCTCCTGGAAGAGGGCCAGCGCCACATCGAGGATCTGGCGCTTGGTTCGCTCGCGATGGTTCTCGCGCAGAGTCATGGGAGAGTGAACGCGTTCACGACATGAACATGTTCACGATTCGAGGGTACGCCCGGCTGCCGGAGCGTGTCAAGGGGTCTGGCAAGCTCTGTGCTAGCCTCTTCGGGCCTTGAAGATCGCGGCCGTCGGGAAGGCCCTTCCCCCTCACTACTACGACCAGGAGACGCTCCTGGCGGCGCTCCGTGAGCGCTGGGCCGACCGCTACTACAACCTCGACCGCCTGGAGCGGCTGCACAAGAACGTCCTGGTCGGGGGGCGCCATCTGGCCCTGCCGATGGAGGAGTACGCCAACCTGACCACCTGGGGAAAGGCGAACGACGCCTGGATCCGGGTGGCCCAGGAGGTGGGCGGCGCCGCCGTGCTGGACGCCCTGGGCCGGGCGGGGCTCTCGCCGGCCGACGTGGACGCCCTGATCTTCGTCACCGTGACCGGGGTGGCAACCCCCTCAATCGACGCGAGGCTGATGAACCGGCTGGGTCTGCCGCCGCGGGTCAAGCGGATGCCGATCTTCGGCCTCGGCTGCGTGGCCGGGGCGGCGGGGATCGCGCGGGCGGCCGATTATGTCCGGGGGTATCCGGACCAGGTGGCGGTCCTCCTCTCGGTCGAGCTCTGCTCGCTGACCCTGCAGCCGGAGGACCTCTCGATCCCCAACCTCATCGCCTCGGGGCTGTTCGGCGACGGCGCCGCCGCCGTGGTGGTTGTCGGGGACCAGCGGGGGAACGAGCGGCCGGCCGACGGTCCCCAGATCGTCGCCACCCGCTCGGTCTTCTACCCGGACTCCGAGCGGGTGATGGGCTGGGACATCTCCGAGACCGGCTTCAAGATCGTCCTCTCGGGGGACGTCCCCGTGGTGGCCCGCGAGAAGCTGCGCCCGGACGTCGACGCCTTCCTGGCCAACCAGGGGCTGACCCGCGCCGACATCACCTCCTGGGTCTGCCACCCCGGCGGCCCCAAGGTGCTGGAGGCCATGCAGGAGTCGCTGGAGCTACCCGAAGGGGCGCTCGACGTCACTTGGAGGAGCCTGCGCGAGGTGGGAAACCTCTCCTCCACCTCGGTCCTGCTGGTCCTGGAGGAGACCCTGGAGCACCACCGGCCGCCTCCCGGAAGCTGGGGGATGCTGCTCGCGATGGGGCCGGGGTTCTGCTCGGAGCTGGTGCTGCTGCGATGGTAGAGAAGCAAAGACATAAAGGACTGCAAGGACGCCAAGGACGTCAAGGACGTCAAAGACAGGGAGCCAAGACCGCTATCTTCTTGTCCTTGCTCCGCGCACGTATCCTAAGACTCATGAGGGTTACGTTCTCGATCGACGACCAGCTCCTTGCCCGGGCACGGTCCCTTGCCAAGCGGCGCGGCACGTCTTTGAACCAGATGATCCGAGACTATCTTGAGACACTGGTCGCTAACGATGCCGCTGAGGCTGTGGCCGAGCTCCAACGCCTCTGGTCCGAAGAGAAAGGCGATTCAAGGGGATGGAAGTGGAACCGGGAGGAGATTTTGAGACCCACCAAGGGCTCTTGAGCCTTCCCGGGTACTATACGGGGCGCCATGGACCCCCTCTCCCGCGACACCCGCCTCCTCTACACCCTCCTCGTCCTCCTCGTCGCCCTCGGCCGGCTGATCGAGCTGCGGATCGCGGGGCGGAACCGGCGCGCGCTGCTGGCCCGGGGCGGGGTCGAGGTGGCGCCGGGGCACTACCGGTGGATGGTGCTCCTCCACACGGCCCTCCTGATCTGCTGCCCCCTGGAGGTCTGGCTCCTCGATCGGCCGTTCGTGCCGGCGTTGGGAATCCCGATGCTCCTGCTCGTGGTCCTGGCGACCGGGCTCCGTTATTGGGTCATTTCGACTCTCGATGGCCGATGGACCACCCGGATCGTGGTCCTGCCGGGGGCCTCTCCGATCACGGGCGGGCCCTACCGGTTCCTGCGGCACCCCAACTATCTGGCGGTGATCACCGAGATGCTCGCCCTGCCGCTGGTGCATACGGCGTGGCTGACCGCGATCGTCTTCAGCGTCCTCAACGGCCTGATCCTCCGCGTCCGCATTCGGGCCGAGGAGGAGGCGCTGGCGCGGATGACCGACTACGGCACCGTCTTCGCAAGCCACCCCCGTTTGATGCCAGGTGGACGATGAACGAAGAGGCGATCCTCGACGGCGTGACCGAGGTGGCGCGGGCCCATCTCGGCTGGGAGGACGGGCTGACGCCGGAGATGCGGCTGGTCGAGGATCTGCGGCTCGACTCGGTCCGCCTGCTGACGCTGGCGGCGGAGGTGGAGAACCGTTTCCGGGTCCGCCTGGACGAACTGGACGAGGGCTCCATCGAGACCGTGGGGGACCTCGTGGCCGTGGTGCGGAGGAAACTGGGTGACTGAATGACGATCAACGACTGGCTCGCCGCGGCGGGGCGGCACCCGGAAGGGGGGCTCCGCTTCGTGGACCGCTCCGAGGCGGCCACCTGGTTCGGCTGGGGGGAGGTGCGGGAGCGCGCGCTCGCCGTCTGTGGCGGGCTGCTGAATCTGGGCGTCCAGAAGGGGGACCGCGTCGCCCTGATCTTTCCCACCGGCATCGAATTCTTCGAGGGGTTCTTCGGCGCGCTCCTGGCCGGCGCCGTGCCCGTGCCGCTCTATCCGCCGGTGCGGCTGGGCCGGATGGCCGAGTACCTCCACCGCACCGCCCGCATGCTCGAGCGCTCCGGAGCCCGCCTGGTGCTGGCGGACTCCCGGGTGCGCCGCATCCTCGGAGAGGCGATCGCCGAGGCGCGCCCCGATCTCGGCTGCCTGACGATCGGCGACCTGCCGGGGTCTGCCGCCGAGCCCGTGCGGGTCGACCCTTCGGACCTCGGGCTGGTCCAGATCTCTTCCGGCACTACAGCTGATCCCAAGGCGGTCGCGCTGAGCCACCGCGCGATCGCGGCCCAGGTCGAGATCCTGAGCGGCTTCTGGCCCGACACGGAGGAGCTGCGCCACAGTTGCGTCTCCTGGCTGCCGCTCTACCACGACATGGGGCTGATCGGCTGCGTCTTCCCGGCCCTCTCGCGCGACGCCACCCTGACGCTGCTCGGGCCGGAGCTGTTCGTGGCCCGGCCGGCCCTCTGGCTGCGCGCCCTCTCGCGCTGGCGGGGGACGATCTCCCCGGCGCCGAATTTCGCCTACAGCCTGTGCGTCACCCGCGTTTCCGACAAGGAGATGGAGGGGGCCGACCTCTCCGGCTGGCGGACGGCCCTGAACGGCGCCGAGCCGGTGGCCCCGTCGGTGCTGCGCGCCTTCCGCGACCGCTTCGCCCGCTGGGGGTTCCGGCCCGAGGCGCTCACCCCCGTCTACGGCCTCTCGGAGGCGGCGCTCGCCGTCACCTTCTCGGACCTCGGCCGGCCGTTCCGCGGCCGGCGCTTCGACCGCGAGGCGCTGGCCAAGGACCGCGCCGCCCTGGAGACGCCGGACGGCCGGGAGATCGTCTCCGTGGGCCGGCCGGTGCCGGGGTTCCGCCTGCGGATCGTGGACGAGGCCGAGCGCGATCTCCCGGAAGGGCACGTGGGGCGGGTCTGGGCCCAGGGCCCCTCTCTGATGGACGGCTATCTGGGCGACCCGGAGGCCACGGCCCAGGCCCTGCGCGGCGGCTGGCTCGACACCGGCGACCTCGGGTTCCTCCAGGACGGAGAGCTGTATCTCACCGGCCGCGCCAAGGACGTGATCATCCTGCGCGGGCGCAACTACGCGCCGGACGAGATCGAGCGCGCGGTCGAGGGGGTCCCCGGCGTGCGCTCCGGCTGCGTGGTGGCGGCGAGCTGGCTGCCGGAGGACGCTCCCGGCGAGTCACTGGCACTGTTCGTGGAATCTTCGCGCGAGGCGACGGCGTCCGAAAGGGAGGAGCTGCCCGAGGCCTGCCGCGAGGCGGTGCTGGGCGCGACCACCCTCTCTCCCGACCGCGTCGTGGTGCTCGCGCCGGGCACCCTCCCCCGCACCTCCTCCGGCAAGCTCCGCCGGGGGGAGACGCTGCGGCTCTATCTCGCAGGGGAGCTCGCCCCTCCGGCACCGGTCACCCCGCTGCGGCTCGCCGGGGCGATGGCCCGCTCTAGTCTGGCCTACGCCAAGATGCTCCTGGAGAAGAGGGAGTGACCGATCTCCTGATCGTGGGCGGCGGGCCGGCGGGGCTGGCGACCGCCATCCGGGCGCGACTCGCGGGGCTCGGGACGACGGTGATCGACCGCGCCCGGCCGCCGATCGACAAGGCCTGCGGCGAGGGTCTGATGCCCGATGCCGTGGCGCGGCTCCGGGAGATCGGGGTGGCGCCGCGCGGGCTCCCCTTCCGGGGCATCCGCTATTTCGATCGCGGGGTCGTGGCCGAGGGGGTTTTCCCTCAGGTTGGCCCGCAGGCCGGCGGGCTGGGGGTGCGCCGGACCGAGCTGCACGAGGCGCTGGTCCGCCGGGCGGAAGAGGTGGGAGTCGATCTGCGCTGGGGCGTCAAGGCGGAGGGGCTGCGGGAGGGAGGAGTGGAGACCGACGGGGGGATCCTTACCGCCCGCTGGATCGTGGGGGCGGACGGGCTGCGCTCGCGGGTCCGGCAGTGGGCGGGGCTCGACGGTGGTACCGGACCCTTGCCCCGCTACGGCGTCCGCCGGCACTTCGCGATGGCGCCGTGGAGCGATTTCGTCGAGGTCTACTGGGGACCGGGCTGCGAGGCCTACGTGACGCCGGTCGCCCCGGACCAGGTGGGGGTCGCCTTCCTCTGGGGCGGGCGCAAGGCGGATTTCGACGGTCTCCTGGAGAGCCTCCCCGAGCTGCGCGCCCGGGTGGCCGGAGCGCCGCCCGCCTCGCGCGACCGCGGAATGGGCCCCTTGCAACAGCGAGCCCGGGCGGTCCGCGGGGGGAACCTGGCGCTGGTCGGGGACGCGGCGGGCTACTTCGACGCTATCACCGGCGAGGGGTTGGCGGTGACCCTCCACGAGTCGGCGGCCCTGGTCGAGGCGCTCGGGGCGGGGGATCTCGACCGCTACGCGGCGGCGCACCGCCGGATCAACCGTCTCCCGAACGTCATGACCGGCCTGGTGCTCGCCCTGGAGCGGCGGCCCCGGCTGCGCGCCCGGGCCGTCCGCGCGCTCGCCGCCGAGCCGGCCCTGTTCTCGCGTCTGCTGGGCATCCATGCCCGCACCCTGCCGCCGCGCCGCCTGGGGATTGGAGCGTTGCGGCTGGCCTGGAGGCTGGTGGCCGTCTGATCTTTTGATCTCCAAATCAACGAGGAGGAAGACCGATGCTTCGCAAGGAGGTCGTCTGGTTCCCGCTGGCCCTGTTGCTCGCCCTCCCTCTGTCCGCCGCCACGTTCACCTTCGAGCTCGACCCCGCCGCCACGAAGGTCGATTTCACCTTCGGCGCCACCCTCCACACGGTCGACGGCTCGATGCGGGCCCGGGAGGGGAGGGTCCGGATCGATCCGGACACCCATGAGGCCAGCGGCCGGTTCGTGCTCGACGCCACCAGCGCCGAGACCGGCGTCTCCCGGCGCGACCGCAAGATGCACGAGAAGATCCTGGAGAGCCAGCGCTATCCCGACATCGTCTTCGAGCCGCAGCGCTTCAGCGGCGAGCTCAACCCGGTCGGGAGGAGCCAGCTCGAGCTGCACGGCATGCTCGAGATGCACGGGACGAAGCGTCCCGTCGACATGACGGTCGTGGCCACCAGCGACGGCACCCAGGTCAAGGGGAGCGGCATGATGATCGTCCCCTACCTCGACTGGGGGCTCAAGGACCCCAGCTTCTTCCTCCTGCGGGTCGAGAAGGAGGTGCGGGTGACCATCCACGCCGTGGGGCGCCTGAGCGGCGGCGGGGCCCAGGGGGGCTGAGGAATGCCGCCCGTCCGCGAGGGGTTCTAGAATAGGCACCATGAAGAGGTCCTCCGCCCACGACTGGTCCCCGATCCTCGCCGCCGAGCGCCCTGTGGAGAAATTCTCTCCCCATGGCCGGTACCGGCTGGCGCTGGCGTACGCGAACACGTATCACGTGGCGATGTCGAGCCTGGGGTTCCAGCGGGTCTACGAGCTGGTCCACCGCACCCCCGAGTGGACGGCCGAGCGCTTCTTCACGGACGGGGCGGGCATGCCGATCTCGGTCGAGACGGGCCGGGCGATGAACGACTTCGGCTGCGTCTGCTTCTCGGTCTCCTTCGAGGAGGACTACGTCAACCTCCTCCAGATGCTCGGCCGGGCCCGCGTCCCCCTGCGCCGCAAGGACCGCGGCCCCTGGGACCCGGTGATCGTGATGGGCGGCTCCTGCGCCTCGATCAACCCGCTGCCGATGTCGGAATTCGTCGACGTCTTCGCCATCGGCGCCGCCGAGAACGTGCTTCCCGACCTGCTCGCGGCGCTCGCGGGGGAGGAGGAGCGCGAGGCGGTGATCGAGCGGCTGGCCGCCGTCGACGGCTTCTACGTCCCCGCCTTCCACCGCCACGAGGAGGAGGGGGAGGGTCTCCCCAAGCTCAACAAGCGGGAGCTGACCGAAGAGCAGATGAAGCAGCCGGGGCACCTGCCCACCACCGCGATCGTCACCCCGCACACCGAATTCTCCGAGAAGTTCCTGATCGAGATGTCGCGCGGCTGCCCCGAGAAGTGCCGCTACTGCTGGGCCAGCTTCGGCATGGGGCGCTTCCGCTGGCATCCCACCGAGTACATCCTCGCCTCGCTGGAGCGGGCGCGGCCGGTCACCAACCAGCTCGGCTTCGTGGCCACCGCCGTGGGGGACCACCCGGACATCGAGAAGATCCTGCGCGAGGCCAACGGGCTCGGGTTCCGGACCTCGGTCTCGTCGATCCGCATCCCGGCGGTGACCGAGGGGGTGCTCGAAGCCCTCCACGACTCGGGGGACCGCTCGATCACCCTCGCCCCCGAGACCGGCACGGACGAGCTGCGGGTGAAGATGGGCAAGCCGATCCCCAATGCCTTCCTGCTGGAGAAGGTGCGGCTGATCTTCCGCCACGGCTTCACCTCGCTCAAGCTCTACTTCATCGTCGGGCTGCCGGGGGAGACGGACGAGGACATCCAGGGGATCCTGGACCTGGTGGCCCAGGCGCGGGCGGTCATGCTGGAGGAGCTGCCGAAGAAGGGGCTGATCGGCAACATCCACATGGGGGTCAACGTCCTGGTGCCGAAGCCGTTCACCCCCTGGCAGCGCGAGCCGATGGACGACGAGAAGAGCCTGAAGGAGAAGATCTCGGTGCTCCGCCGCGGCGTGGCGCGGATGCCGAACGTCTCGATGGGCTCGGTCTCGGTGCGCCAGGGGATCTGGCAGACCTACATCAGCAAGGCGGGGAGCGACGCGGCCGAGGCGATCGAGGCCGCGGCCAAGGGGGAGCCGATCAACGCCATCCTCCACCGCCTCGCCCCGAAGATCCACCCGGAGGTCTACCGCCGCCTCGACGGCGACCTCCGGTGGCACTTCATGCGCCAGGGGTAGCTAACGGTAGATCCGCCGGTCCGGGGTCATCGAGCGGTCGATCGAGAATCGTCCGCTCCCCTTCACC
>Ga0308175_100001205_pt1 | contig 17438 bp, 16 predicted proteins | sample PhyCR1_3_FD_203893 | JGI IMG/M metagenome (GOLD analysis project Ga0308175, IMG submission 203893) | Soil microbial communities from UC Gill Tract Community Farm, Albany, California, United States - DLSLS.C.R1 | ecosystem: Environmental > Terrestrial > Soil > Agricultural land | place: USA...
CGCACCTTGCCAGGTGCATCGCTCGATAGCGTCATCGCCAGGCTGAAGCGGGTGGTGGCCGATCCGAAGGTCGCGTTCAACATCGTCGAGCGCGGCGAGGATGCGCCCGCGTCCGACTTCACGTCACCGATGTTCACCGCGATCGCCGATGCGACGCGCGCGGTGGACCCGACGATGGTGGTCGTCCCGTACCTGAGCACCGGTGCGACCGACAGTGCGCGGCTCCGGCAGCTCGGGATGCAGGCGTATGGCATTCTCCCATTTCCGATGGACCAGAACGACGAGGACCGGATGCACGGCAACGATGAGCGGATCCCATTGGCGTCGCTGGCGTTCGGGACGCGGGTCATCTACGGAGCGATCTCGCGGGTGGCGCGGTAGGCCGCCTTACGGCGGGGCCGACGCGGCGAGCCTAACCCCTACTCGCCAAAGGAATTACTGGCCTCCCGCTCCGCTCGCCTGTACATTTGTGAGCATGACCAGCATCCGCACGGTCAACGGGGCGTCAGGAAGCGTGACACAGACGGCGTCGGACTCGGCAGTCCGTGAGTTGATGGCGGTGCGCGAGATCGTGCACGCCTTCCTCACCGCGGACAGGCCGCAGGACGTCTATCAGTTCGCGCTCGAACGTGTAAGCCCGCTCGTCGGAGCGCATTTCGCGAGCGTGTATCTCGTGGACGGCGCCTCCGAGCTGATGCCGCTCGTCGCCGCCTACAACTGGCCCGAGCGCTTTCGTCCGTTCCTCGGCGAGATGAAGGTGCGGCTCGGCTTCGGGCCGAGCGGCGAGGCGGCGAGCGAGCGGCGGGTGATCGAGGTGCCCGATGTCTTCGCCGATCCGTCGCTCGAGGACTGGCAGGAAGTCGCGACGGAGATGGGGTTCCGCGCGATCGTCGCGCTCCCGCTGCAGTCGGCGAACAAGACGCTCGGCGCGGTCACCTTCTACTTCACGGCATCGGGCGGATTCACCGGCGACACGCGCAGCCTGCTCCGTCTCGTCGCCGATCAGATGGCGGCGACGGCGGAGAAAGCCGCGCTGATCGAGGAGCTCCGTCGCGCGAACGCCGCGCTCGTCGACACGAACGCCGAGCTCGAGGGACAGTATCTCCAGGCGCTCGAAGCGCGGCGCGTGAAGGACGAGTTCCTCGCCAACGTCAGCCACGAGCTGCGCACTCCGCTCACCGCGGTGATCGGCTACACCTCGATCATGGAAGAGGGGCTCGCGGGCCCGGTCACCGGCGAGCAGCAGACGACGCTGCGCCAGGTGAAGGGCGCGAGCGAGCGGCTGCTCGAGCTCATCGACAACCTCCTCGACCTCACGCAGCTGAAGCGAGGGGATTCGGCGCCGACCGTCGATCACTTCGATCCGCGCGATCCGATGAACGAGGCGGTGCTCGCGACAGGCGGACGTCCGGCGAACGTCGAGCTGAAGATCGTCGAGCCCGACCTGCTCCTGCCGCAGATGCGGAGCGATCGGCGAAAGGTCGTGAAGATCCTGACGTCCCTCCTCGCCAACGCCTACAAGTTCACGCACAACGGAGAGGTCCGCATCTCGGTCGACGTCCGGAACGGGCGGGTGGTGTACGTCGTGCAGGACACCGGCATCGGCATCCCGATCGAGACGCAGAGCATCGTCTTCGACGAGTTCCGGCAGGGGGACGGCTCGATGACGCGCCGCTACGGCGGCTCCGGACTCGGCCTTGCACTGGCTCGCGGGATGGCGCGGCTGCTCGGCGGCGAGATCGACCTCGCCTCGATTGCCGGCGAAGGTTCTACATTTACCGTCGAGCTTCCACTCGACGTCGAGACCCGCGGCGCGGTGCCGCGGGCACGCTGAACGACTCACGGATCCTGATGAAGACGACAGTTCCGACGCTGCAGGAGCAGCTGACCACTCTCTCGCCGACCGAAGTGCTCGGGCAGGCCAAGGCCTTCTTCGCTCGGCACATCGGCATCTACGCCGCGTTCCTCGAGCGCGAGGGCCCGAACCACGCCACGTTCCGCGGCCAGGGCGGGGAGGAGCTGATCATCGGCACCGCGGCCGCGCCTAACGGTACGCGGGTGACCGGCTCGACCTATCTCTTCGACGCGCAGGTCGCGCGCTTCTTCGCGACGCTGCCTACCGTCGAGGGCGTCGATGCGCCGCCGCGCACGGGAGCGAGCGCGGCATGACCGCCCGGCCATTCGTCTCCGAGCTGCGCACCCGCGACGGCGTACTGCGCATCGGCAGCGGCACCCCGACGATGACGCTGCGCGTCGAGGCGGCCGAGGTCTGGGACGCGGTCATCGTCGAGACGAACCCGTCGTCGCCCGTCTCGGAGCTGAAGCGCGCTGCAGTGACCGCGCTCCTCGGCGCGAAGGCGAATCCCGACGACTTCGTGTTGAAGCTGCGTGGCTTCGAGGTGCTGAACGAGGACGTCTCGCTCGCCGAGGCGGGCGCGATCGATGGTTCGATCTTCCTCGTGACGTACCGTCGTCGCCGTCCCGTGCGTTGAGACCGCGCGCCTGAGCGACGTCGCATTCATCTCCCACTCGGACTGCGGTCGGCACGACACCGGGTGGGGGCACCCCGAACACGTCGGCCGCCTGCGGGCGATCCCGCGCGCGCTGCGCGACGAGCACGAGCTCTTCCTCGCCGTCAGGCACCTCGAAGGTCGCCATGCGACGGCCGACGAGATCGCGCTCGCGCACGATCCGGGGTACGTCGCGCTCGTCCATGACACCGCGCTCGCCGGCGGCGGTCGCTTCGACAGCGATACCGTCGTCAGCGAAGGATCGTGGGATGCGGCGCGTGCTGGTGCCGGGTGCGTGCTCGACGCAGTAGACCTCGCGTTCACCGACGGCACGCGGAGCTTCTGCGCAGTGCGTCCTCCGGGCCACCACGCGCTGCGCGACCGGGCGATGGGGTTCTGCCTGTTCGGCAACGTCGCGATCGCCGCTCACTACGCGCGGACGAAGCATGCGGCGAACCGGGTGCTGATCGTCGACTGGGACGTGCACCACGGCAATGGCACACAGGCGCTCGTCGAGGACGATGCGTCGATCCACTTCGTGTCGATGCATCAGTGGCCCTGGTACCCGGGCACGGGCGCCGCGGACGATCGCGGGCCGCACCGCTCGGTGTGGAACGTACCGATGCCCGCTGCGCGTCCGCGCGCGGAATATGTCGGCGCACTCGAGAAGGCGATCGATGCGGCAACCGCCGGGTGGACCCCGGACCTCGTCCTCATCTCGGCTGGCTTCGACTCGCTGCGCGGCGATCCGCTCGGTGGATTCACGCTCGAGATCGAGGACGTGGTGGGGCTCACGCGCGCACTCGTCGAACGGGCGTCGTCATGGTGCAGCGGACGCGTCGTCAGCTCCCTCGAGGGCGGCTACGCTCCCGAGCGTCTCGGGGCAGCCGCGGTCGCCCACCTCGGCGCGCTGCGCTGACCGCATCGACGCGATCTTATGACGGCCCCATCCCGCGGGTATCTTTCCGGAATGCGCTCGCATATGGCCCGAGGGGCGGCCGCTCGATGACCGACGCCGGACGTGTCCCCCCAGCCCCCGCCGTGCTCCGCCTCGTCCAGATGGCGGTGCTCGGCCGATGGCGTGCAACAGGTGAGGAGCTGTACCGGGAGGTCGCGCAATTGACCGAGGCTGCGCCGGGACGCGAGCTCCTCGTCTCCGGCTCGGGCGACGGAGTGACCGCGGAGTGGCTCGCGGTGCGAACCGGCGCGACGGTCACCGGCGTCGATCCCGACGCCGAGCGCATCGAGGCTGCCGAGCGTCGCGCCCGTGAGGCGCTGCGGGGCGCGACGCTCGGCTACCAGCTCGCTCCGCTCGAGGACCTGCCGTACGAGAACGAGGTGTTCGACGCGACCGTCGGCGAGCCGAGCATCGCGGCGCTCACCGCGCCGGGACGCGCGATCGCCGAGATCGCGCGCGTCACCAAACCGTTAGGCGTGATCGTCCTCCTCCAGCCGACGTGGAGCTCGGAGATCAAGGGCCCCGCCCGCGAGATGCTCGTCGAGCGGCTCGGGCTCCGGCCGCGGATGCTCGTCGAGTGGAAGCAGATGATGCGCGAGGCGGGCATCGTCGAGCTCCAGGTGCAGGACTGGACGAGCGGCGGGCCGGCGCGTCCGTCGGGAACGATGAAGACCGTCGACACGTCGGAGCTCACCTGGCAGCAGAAGGCGCAGATCGTCGGCCGCGCGTGGCGCCGGTGGGGATGGCGTGAGGCACGCACCGCGGTCGAGCGGGAGACGACGCTGCTGCGCGAGCTCTCGCGTGAGCGGGCGATCGGCTTCCAGCTGCTGAAGGGCGTGAAGTGGCCGCACCCGAAGACGTGACGACGCCTTCCGAGACCGCCGTGGTCAAGGCGGGCGGCGCGAGCCAGCCGCCTAACGGCGCCGGCGACGGCGCCGCCCAGCTTCGCGCGCAGAACATTCCACGCAGCTTCTACCGCGACGCCAACGGACAGACGCTGCGCGACCTCGGGCCCCGCGAGATGGCCGAGGTGCTGGCGACGGGCGCCGGCACGCTCTGGGTCGACATCGACAGCACCAACCGTCACCAGCACGCCTTCCTCGAAAAGATCTTCAAGTTCCACCCGCTGGCGATCGAGGATACCCTCAGCCCGTCGTCGCGCGTGAAGCTCGAGGAGTATGACGGCTACCTCTTCGCGATCATCCGCGGCGTCCGCTTCCTCGAGGAGACCGACGACCCGTATGACATCTCGACCTTCAACCAGTACTTCTTCCTCGGGAAGAACTACCTGGTGACGGTGCACGGCGAGCCCTCGCCGAGCATCATCCAGGTCACGACGCGGCTCGAGCGGAATCCGGAGCTCACCAATCCGCATCCGGCGCGGCTGATGCACGCGCTGATGGACGCCGAGGTCGACGGCTTCTTCCCGATCCTCGACCAGATCGACGAGTTCGTCGACGGCCTCGAGGAGCGCGTGTTCGCGAACTTCGAGGAAGGCGCGCTGCGCGACATCTTCGCGGTGAAGCGGCTCGTGCTCGGCCTGCGGCGGCATCTCTCGCCGCAGCGCGAGGTGTTCAACGTCTTCACCAACCGGCCGACGCCGTACATTCCGCCCGACGTGCAGGTCTACTTCCGTGACGTGTACGACCACGTGCTGCGCATCAACGACTCGCTCGAGACCTACCGCGAGCTCCTCAGCAGCACGCTCGACAGCTACCTGTCGCAGGTGTCGAACCGGCTCGGCAAGATCACGCTCGGCCTGTCGGTCGTGGCGACGATGAGCATCCCGTTCGTCGTGATCAGCGGGATGTGGGGGATGAACTTCGAGCACATCCCGCTTTCCGGTGTGCACAACGGATTCTGGTGGATGCTCGCCCTGCAGCTCGGGCTTGGCGTCGCGCTCGTGCTCGGGCTGCGCAAATGGAGATTGATGTGACCGACGGTCTCGTGCTCTACGGCATTGCCCTCCTCGACGGCGTCGATACGGGGCCGCTCGCGGCCGACACGTCGGTCATCGGGGTTCGCGATCTGGGGGCGGTTGCGGCCTCTGCGCCCTACCAGCGGCAAACCCCCGACGAGCGTGACCTCGAGCGGCATGCGGCAGTCCTCAGTACGGTGGCCGAGCGCTTTGCGGTGGCCCCGGCGCCGGTCGGCACGGTGTTCCGCGATCGGGCGGCGCTGGTCCGCTGGATGGAGCTGCACTACCACGCATTGCACGAGACCCTCGCCTATCTCGATGGGCGCACGGTGGCGCGCGTTCACATCGTGAAGCGCGATCCGGCGAGCACCATCGAGGGCGCGGCGCTGGCGGCTCGCGCAGCCGACGTGCTGAAGACCCTGCGCGCGCAGGCGGCGGCGATGGTGCCGCTGAAGACGGAGCAGTTGACGGGGATCGTGCTCAGCGGGGCATTTCTCGTCGAGCGGGAGAAGTGGGGCGCGTTCACCAGCGCGGTCGGCGGTGCCGGCGCTGCGCACACGGATCTCGACATACGCATGACGGGGCCCTGGCCCCCGTACGATTTCGTGAGGCTGGACCTCGGAGGCTAGCACGCGTGTTCTGCCCGGACTGTGGGACGTGGAATCGAGCGAGTGCGGCGCGCTGTACGCGCTGTGACGAACCGCTCCCGGAGATCCTGGGCTCTCCGACGGAGAAGCCCGACGCCGAGCTGACGCAGCTCCGCGCGAACACGGGCGGCCGCTATCGCGTGCAGCGCCGGCTCGGCAGCGGCGGGATGGCCCACGTCTACTACGCCGAGCATGCGATGCTCGACCGGCCCGTCGTGCTCAAGGTGCTGCACTCGCACCTCGCGCGCGACGAGGAGATGCGCGAGAGGTTCCGCCGTGAGGCGGAGGCAGCCTGTCGCCTCTCGCATCCGCACATCTGCTCGATGCTCGACTACGGCGACGTCGACGGCTCGGTCTTCCTCGTCATGCCGTACTTCGGCGGCGGCTCGCTCGCCGACATGATCGGGCGTGAGCGGACGCTGAGCGGACCGGAAGCAGCGTCGATCGCCGCGCAGGTCGCCTGCGCGCTCGACTACGCGCACCGCCGCGGCGTCGTCCACCGCGACGTGAAGCCGGACAACATCCTTTTCGACGAGGATCGCAACGCGGTGATCACCGACTTCGGGATAGCCACCGCGCAGTTCCACAGCAAGCTGACGGGCACCGGCCGGGCGATGGGGACGCCGCACTACATGTCCCCCGAGCAGGCGATGGGGAAGATGGTCGATGGCCGCAGCGACCTGTACGCCGTCGGCGTGATGCTCTACGAGATGGTGCTCGGCTTCCCGCCCTTCGACGGCGCGGATTCGTACTCGGTCGGCTACAAGCACGTGCACGAGCAGCCGGTGTCGCCCGAGGTCGTCGACTCGCGCACCCCGCCGGCACTCGCCGAGATCACGATGAAATGCCTGCAGAAGCATCCGGGCGACCGCTTCCAGCGCGGGCAGGAGCTCGCCGACGCGCTCATCGCGTATCTTAACGTGTCGGCGGACGGATCCGCCGAGCATCGAGCAGCCTGGCTCGCCCGACGACCTGGACTCGCCCCAACGAAAGTATGAAGCTCTCGCACGAGATCGTCACCGTACAGACCACGCACCCGTTCATCATCGCACGCGGCGGGCAGAGCGAATACAAGACGGTTTGGGTGAAGGTCTCGGACGGCGACGGCGTGGAAGGGTGGGGCGAGGCGGCGCCGAGCCGCTTCTACGGCGAGACCCCGGAGACGGTGGTCGCCGCGTTAGGCCGGATCGCCCCGGCGATCGAGGGAAAGAGTGCCTGGTCGCTCGAGGCGATCGAGTCCGAGATGAACAAGGCGATCGGGCGCAACGGGTCGGCGAAGAGCGCGGTCAGCGCCGCACTGCACGATCTCGCGGCGAAGCGGCTCGGTGTCCCCCTCTGGAAGATGTGGGGCCTCGACCCGGCCGCCGCGCCGCCCTCGAGCTTCACCATCGCGATCGCCCCCGACGACGCGACGCTGCGCGCCCGCGTCGAGGATGCGAAGCAGTACCCGATCCTCAAGGTGAAGCTGGGGACCGACCACGACGCGCAGATCATCCGCACCGTCAGGCTCTCGGCGCCGGACAAGATCATCAGGGTGGATGCCAACGCGGCGTGGACGGCGAAGCAGGCGCTGCGGATGATCGAGCTCTGTCTCGACTACGGCGTCGAGTTCATCGAGCAGCCGCTCCCGCCGCACGACCTCGACGGCCTGCGCTTCGTCCGCGACCGCTCGCCGCTCCCGATCGTCGCCGACGAGAGCTGCATCGTGGCGAGCGACGTCGCCAGGCTGGCCGGAGTGGTGGACGGGATCAACATCAAGCTGTCGAAGTGCGGCGGGCTGCGCGAAGCGCTGAAGATGATCGCGACCGCCCGCGCCCACGGCATGCTGGTGATGTGCGGCTGCATGATCGAGACGACGTTAGGCATCGCCGCCGCGGCCCACTTCGCCCCGCTGCTCGACTGCGCGGACCTCGACGGCGCAGCGCTGCTCAGGGACGACCCGTTCAGCGGGCCATCGATCGGCGGCGGTCGCATCGCGTTAGGCGACGCACCGGGACTGGGCGTGACGCGACGGGCCGCGGCCGGTAAACGATAAGGGGCGGTAAGCTCTGGTCGCGGCGCTACCGCGGCGGTTGCTTCTCCGTTCCTCTCCGCCGCCGGCTTCCTGGATTGTCGGCCGTCCGCCTCAGCATCCCCGGCGGCGTGACAGTCTGTACCGGGAGACACCGACGCACCGAGACACTGAGCCAGCCCCGCGGGGGCTGAGTTGTTCGCAGCCGCCCGAACTGTTCTGGTGCAAGCGGAGGCGAGATCATCTCACCCCGCTTGCCCAAAAGCAGTTCCACCCTCTATCACGTGATTGGATGGGCGGATCTCCGTGTACCCTGTGTCCTCTGTGTTTGAAGCTGTTCGTGAAGCAACTGCAACGGCTTTCAACCACAGAGGGCGCAGGGGACGCAGAGCACTACCGCGGCGCGGGAGGCTGGGGACGCCCGGCCCGAACTACTTCGGGGCAAGCGGGGCGAGACCATCTCGCCCACGTGCCCAAGGCTTTCCGGCGCTGGTGCAAGGGGATCAGCCCTGCGGGCTGTCCCGGTGTCTCGGTGTCTCGGTGTCTCGGTGTCTCGCAAAGAAGGACTGTCACGACGGCGCGGATGCTGAGGACTACGGCCGACAATCCAGGAAGCCAGCGGCCGAGAGGAGCGTATCAGTAACAGCGGTCGTTGCGCCGCCAGCAGTGAAACGCGGCTGGCCCCTCACTTCTCCGGATCGCCCGTAGGCGGCGACATCTGACGCCCGCGGCGGAGCGCAAGCCGCTCCCGCACGAGCACGCCAGTCGGTAGGCTTCACGCATGTTCGTCGACGTCGCCCTCCCGCTTCCGCTCTTCCAGACGTTCACCTACCGGGTAGAGGGCGAGCCGCGGCATCCGGTCGCAGCCGGCTCGCGGGTGGTCGTCCCCCTGCGGAACAAGCGGGCGATCGGGATCTGCATCGGGACCGCCGAAGCACCTCCTGACGGCGTAAAGCCGAAGTCGGTGATCGACGTCCCAGACCCCGAGCCGGCGCTCGGCGCGGCGATGCTCGCACTGGGGCGGTGGATCTCGGAGTACTACGTCGTCCCGCTCGGGATGGTGCTGAAGTCGATGCTCCCGGCGACGCTCACCGGCGCCGCCGCGCCGGTGCCGTCGGAGAAGACGCGGCGCATCGCGCAGGTGAGCCGCGAGCTGCCGACGCTCGTCGAGCGCGACAAGGCGTTCGCGCGATCAAGGAAGCAGCGAGAGGTGTACGAGCTGCTCGAGGCGTTAGGCGGCCGGGCGCCGGTGGCGCACCTCGTCGACCAGCTCGGGGTGTCGGCCGGCGTGATCAGCGCGCTCGCCGACAAGGGACTTGTCGCGATCAGCAACCAGGTGGTCGCCCGCGACCCCTTCGCGTCGCGACCGGCCGCGAAGGCGCCGCTCCACGTGCCGACGCCGGCACAGCGGTCGGCGATCGACCGGCTCGAGGGCGGGGCGCCGGGTGAGGTCTTCCTCCTGCATGGGATCACCGGCAGCGGGAAGACGCTCGTCTACGTCGAGCTGCTGCGGCACGTCGTCGAGACGTTAGGCAGGTCGGCGATCGTGCTCGTTCCGGAGATCGCGCTGACCCCGCAGACCGTCGACCGCTTTCGCGCGGCGTTCGGCGACCGGATCGCCGTCCTCCACAGCGCGCTCAGCGACGGCGAGCGGCTGGACGAGTGGCGTGCGCTGCAGCGCGGGGAGAAGCGGATCGCCGTCGGTGCGCGCTCGGCGATCTTCGCGCCGCTGCACGATCTCGGCGCGGTGGTCGTCGACGAGGAGCACGAGTCGAGCTACAAGCAGGGAGAGTCGCCGCGCTACCACGCGCGCGAGGCGGCGATCATGCGGGCGAAGCTCGAGGGAGCGATCACGATTCTCGGGAGCGCGACACCGAGCCTGGAGAGCTGGGTGAACGCGGCGTCGGGGAAGTACACCCTGCTCGAGCTGCCGGAGCGGACCGGTGGCGGTCGGCTGCCGGCGGTGGAGGTGGTGGACCTGCGACGGGGGCCCCCCCCCGAACAGCAGGATACCGCGAAGTCCTCCTTCGCCCAGCACCCGACCGACACCGCCGCAGCCAATTCCGCGCGCGCCGCCTCCCGCCTCACCCGCTCCGTCCTCAGCGACCAGCTCGAAGCTGCCCTCCATGCCACCCTCGCACGCGGCGAGCAGAGCATCCTCCTCCTCAATCGCCGCGGCTACGCGTCGTTCATCATCTGCGACGACTGTGGCGACGTCGCCAGCTGTCCGTTCTGCTCGATCACCCTCACCTATCACCGCGCTCCCGAGCGCCTCGTCTGCCACTACTGCCTCCATCAGGAGCCGGTTCGCGAGCGCTGCGCCCGCTGCCACGGCAAGACCCTGCACCAGCGCGGACTCGGCACCCAACAGGTCGAGCGCATCATCGCCGAGCGATTCTCCGAGGCGCGGATCGCGCGCATGGACGTCGACACGACCAGCGGGAAATGGGCGCACGCGACGATCCTCGATCGCGTCGGCAGCGGCGAGGTGGACATCCTCCTCGGCACGCAGATGATCGCCAAGGGGCTCGACTTCCCGAACGTCACCCTCGTCGGTGTCGTCGACGCCGACGTCGGGATCAACCTGCCCGACTTCCGCGCGTCGGAGCGCTGCTTCCAGCTCCTCAGCCAGGTCGCCGGCCGTGCCGGCCGCGGCCCGAAGGGGGGACGCGTCCTCATCCAGACGCGGCTGCCCATGCACCACGCGGTGCGCTGCGCGGTCACCCACGACTACCATGCGTTCGTGAAGGAGGAGCTGGCCGGCCGGCTCGAGCCCCTCTACCCGCCTAACGTCCGGGTCGCCAACATCATCCTCAGCGGCATCACCGAGCGGGCCACCGCGGACCTCGCCGACAAGGCCATCGAGTGGTTCAAGGCCATCATGCACGAGCACCCGGTCCGCGTCAGCGTCCTCGGCCCTGCGCCGTGCCCCGTCGAGCGCATCAAGAATCGCTGGCGCTGGCATCTCATCCTCAAGTCCGCACACGCGAGCGACATGACGCGGATCCTCCGCTACTTCGCCGAGCGCTTCGAGGTGCCGAACAGCGCGCAGCTGCGGGTCGCGATCGATCGGGATCCGGTGTCACTGTTATGACGACCCCGGACGAGCAACAGGGGCTGCGTTGACCGGCGGTCCGGCTTTCCTCGCGCGATGATGTGGGTCTGGTTTGCGCTGCTCAGCGCGACCGGCTCGGCGGGTACGAGCCTTCTCCTGAAGCGAACCGTCGCGCGTGGCGACACGCTCGTCTCGACCGCCGGCTACCGTGCCGTTTCCGGGGTCTTGATTGCAGTGATCGTGACGGCGCTCGGCGCATGGAAGCACCCGCCGCCGGCCTACTGGCATACTCTCGGGTTCCTGATGGTGCCGGAGATCGGCGGGATGGTCTGCATGGCGCTCGCACTGCGCTGGGGGGACATCTCGCGCGTGCAGCCGATCATGGGGCTTCTCCCGATCTTCGTCACGATCAACGGGGCGCTGTTCATGCACGAGGTCCCGACACTCCTCGCTGCGTGCGGGATCCTGCTGGTGGCAATCGGCATCTATGCGGTCGGTTTGCGCCGCGGCGCGTCGCTCCTCGAGCCGCTTCGCTCGCTCGCCGGCGACCGCGGAAGCTGGTACGCCGTGCTGAGCGCGGTGTTCTGGAGCGTGACGCCATTTCTTCACAAGGCCGGCACGGCGACCGTCGGCCCGCTGATGTGGTCGATGAGCGTCTCGCTCGGCTCGGGGCTGGTGCTCGGGACGCTGCTTCCGTTCCGGCGACGGCAGTCCGACGTCGCAGCGGGGAATGGTGTGCGCTGGGCAGCGCTCGTCGCCACGACGGCGCTGCCCTTCACCCTGCAGGCCGTAGCGCTGCAGTTCGCGCTGCAGCGCGCCCAGGGGGGCTACGTGATGGCCATCAGCTCGATGAGCACCCTGATCGCCACCGCCCTCGCCGTGCTGCTCTATGGCGAGCCCGATGGCTCGACGCGGATCTCCGGCGCCGTGCTCGTCGCCGCCGGCGCGGCGCTGATCGCCATCGGCGGCTGAGCGGCCGGCTGCCGCCTAACGTGAGGTCGTCGCCGCAGCGGGGAAGAGCGTCGCTGCCCGCTGCCAGTACCCGGGCTCCGTCAGGCCTAACGCGCGCTTGATCAGCACGTCGCGCCGCAGCGCGTTCCGCTCGCGGAGGAGCGCCGCCGCGCCGCGCCAGCCGTGGTTGCCCGGCATCGGGATCGGCGGAATCGGCCAGTCGCTTCCGTGCACGAGCTTCGCCCGCACTTCGCCATCGTCGAGGATGCGGCGGTAGGCATAGGCGCGTGTCGGCAGGTTGAGCGCCGACGTGTCGCCGTAGAACCGCTCGTGCTCCTTCGCCATCCGGACGAAGGTGTCGACGAAGCATGTCTCGCCGGGAGCCGATCGAGTGCCGCAGTGTGCGGCGATCACGGTGACGCCGCGCTCGAGTGCGGGGACGAGCAGCGCGGGATCGGCGACGCTGATGTCGATGTTCGGCAGCGTCTTCTCGCCGCCCGTGTGCGCGAGCAACGGGATCCCGAAATGGGCGAGCGCCTCGTACAGCGGAAAGCAGCGCGGATCGGCAGGGTTCATCCCCTGCGTGATCGGGAGCCACTTGAGCAGCACCGCGCCGGCGGCCGCGCACCGCTCGAGCTCCCTGACCGCGTCGCGCCGGTACGGATGCACCGACGCGCCGAAGAGCATCTTCGGGTTCTGCCTGACCAGCTCGATGACGTAATCGTTCTCGACGTGCAGGTGCGTCCGCGCGTCGTCGAGCTGCCCGTCCATCGCGTAGACCGCATCGAACGCGAGGATGACGGCCGCATCGACCTCGCCCGCGGCGCTGAGCTCCGCCGCCAGCGCAGTGACGAGCGCACGCTCCGTCTCGCCGTCCGCGCCCTTCATCCCGAGTCGCCACCGGAGGTACCGGAACGAGGGCCGGCCGAGGAGCACCTTCGAGGTCCGCCCGTTCGCTGGAAGAAATGCGTTGACGTGGACATGACAATCGACGAGCATCGCGGCTCCGGCACTGGTGTGACTGCAAGCTGGGGCGGTCGGCAGGGACCCGCGATCCGCCATCTGACGTAGGACCATGGCCGATCGTCTCCGGTAACGCGCCTCGGACTCCTCTTCGCGCCTTGAACCGCCCCCCGTCGCGGGGCCATCTTTCTCCCGTGAGCACATTCCATCATCCCGACTTCAGCGCGGAGAAATTCTCCCGCGCTCCCGACGCGCGTTTCGCTCCGGCCCCAGCGGACGGCGTCCTCCCCGAGGACTTCTTCTCCACCACGAACCTCCCGACCTACGTCAAGGTGAAAGGCAAGTGGCGGATGCCGAACGAGCCGCGGATGGACTCCATTCTCACTCTCGACAAGTCGGGCGAGCTCTGGATCCGCGAGGGCCGGCGGCTGCGGAAGGGCGACCTCGTCGCGGTCGGCCAGAAGGAGGATGGCAGCGACGGGATCTACGTCCATGCCTCGGCGTTCCTCGGGGACGCGGCCGAGGGCGAGTTCAAGTTCATGACGAGCGAGGTGTCGCGCGAGAAGCCGATCGACTATGCGTTGATGGCCCGCATCCTCCTCGACGAGCGCGATCGCGGCGGCTATCCGGTCTGGGTCGCCGGGCCGGCGCTGGTCCACTCGCGTGCCCGCGCCGACATGGCCTGGTTCGTCGACAACGGCTTCGTCGGCGCGATGCTCGCCGGCAACGCCGTCGCCGTGCACGACATCGAGGCGTCGATCTTCCGCACGACGTTAGGCATGACGTCGAGCGGCGAGGCGACCACCGGCGGGCACGGGTTGCACATGCGCGCGATCAACAAGGTGCGCGCCGCCGGTTCGATCGCCCGGGCGGTCGAGCAGGGAATCATCACCGACGGGATCATGTACTCGCTGGTGAAGAAGAACGTCCCCTTCGTCCTCACCGGGTCGATCCGCGACGACGGCCCGCTCCCCGACGTGATCACCGACGCGATCGCCGCGCAGGACGCGATGCGCGCCCACGCGATCAAGGCGACGATGGCGATCCTGATCGCCACCGCGCTTCACGCGATCGCGACCGGCAACATGCTGCCCGCCTTCGTCACCGATGCCGACGGCAGCCTCCGTGAGCTGGCGACGATCTGCGTCGACTCCTCGGAGTTCGTCGTCAGCAAGCTGAAGGACCGCGGCACGCACCAGGCATTCGGCGTCGTCACCAACGCGCAGGACTTCATGCACATCCTGCGGCTCTACGTCGAGCGCGAGCTCGGCGTTCGCGAAGCGACGAAAACGAAGCCCGCGGTCGCCGCCCGGTGAGCGCCGCCCAGAAGTCGGCTCCGCCGGCCGCACCGCCCGTCGCGCCGCGCACGCGCTTTCTCCGCGAGATCACCGCGCGGGTCCCGTCGGCGAGAGTCACCGAGCTCTATCTCTTCCCCCCCATGCGCCAGGGCGGGATCGAGACCGGCGTCGCAGTGATCGCGCTCGCCGGGGAGGACGAGTCGTCGACGCGGCAGACGGTGTACACCGCGACCTACCGGCTCACCCTCAAGGGCCCCGATCGCGGAAAGTGGGAAGCCGCGCTGCAGGCGGAAGCAGACGCGCCACTCCTCACCGTCGGCGCCGTCGTCCAGGGCGTCCAGCGCCGCAGCGGCGACGAGATGGAGCCGGAGCGCCTGACGGCGGCCGACCTCGCCGAATACGCGCCCCCGGACGAACCGGGCTGAGGACCGCTTCCGGGGGCGACAGCAGTCTTGGGGACTGCGGGACGGCAATTATCAACAGGAGTCACCGAGGGCACGGAGCGGTTGGATTGCTCCTGCGCGGCGGGCGTGGCTCCTCGGCGGTTCCCCTGTGGTAAAATGCCGTTGCCGTTCAAGAGCAATTGCACCACAGAGCACGACCGTTAGGCCGAAGCTCGGGATGCCGGGCTCGAACAGCTTGGGGGCACGCAGGTGAGATGATCTCGCCCACGTGCCCCCAGGTAGTTCCGGCGATGCACCGACCACCGAGGAGCCCGGACACGTGCGCAGGAACAATCCAACCGCTCCGCGCCCTCCGTGACTCCTGTTACAATTGCCCTTCCGCCGTTCTCCCCTCCCGCCCGTCGACCGTTAGGCGCCCGCCCGCTTCAGCTGCCGCATCGCGATCCATCCCGCCACCCCGGCCATCGTCCAGAAGAAGCCGGAGACGAGCACCGCGATCGCCAGCGTCACTGCCGCGCCGCCGACGGGCTGGTCGGGGAGGACGTGCAGCGACGTCAGCGCGAACAGCGCGACGTTGCCGGGAGCGAGCACGAGCTCGAGGGGGGGAATCGCCAGGCGGAAGGTCGCGGCCGCGCCCGAGAGGGCGAAGGCATATCCCGGAATCGACCACGGGATGCGAACCGGTGCCTCGAATGCGGGCACCTCGAACGAACTGCCATTCAGCGGTATGGCCATATGACGACTCCGAGCGGCGTTGTTCCGGCCCGCCGTCGTCGGCAAGTGGCCTGCTGTCCAGACGGTTTCCCTCGAGCTTCGTCACATGCTCTCGGTCCGTCTGCCGTCGAATCCTGACTGTCGAATCATCCGCGTCCCACCCGCAGTGGCGGGGCGCTCGACCAGTCAGGGGCTACCATACAGTCAACAAATCGAAAGCGCTAGAGCTAATCCCACCAACCGTGCAGGAACCATTCACCGTCATCCGCGTCGGCAACCGCTGCCGGCGCCTCGATCGATGGCTTCTCCTCGCGTCCCTCATCCCGGAAAAGCAAAACGAGTGCCTCATCCGTAAGGCAGGTCCAGTAGGCTCGCGACACCGGCGTCGCTTCGGTGGCGTCGATGCTCACCCGGTCAGGCCCCGCCGCGGCGATGATCTCGACCAGCGGCAGCCCGCGCCGCGCTCGCGCCCCACCAACCAATCGCTCGCGGTACCGCACCGGCATCGCCTGGCCGCGACGCCGCTTCGTCGTCACGATCACCCGCCGCGGCTCGGGTAGCAGTCGGAGCGCGAGCGCGGTCGTCTCGTACGCCACTGCTGCCGGCTCCTTCACCGCGGCCGCCCCACCCCCGCCGCGCACCGTCGCCGCGACCTCGTGAAATTCCATCGCCCGCCAGCGCAGCCGCTTCTCCGGCAACGGATGTCGCGATCCCTCGAGCCGCACCGCTGCACCCATCTCGTCGTCCGTCAGTCGCGCGATCGCCTGCTCGGCCGCCGATGACGACTGGAATCCATGATCGAAGAGATCTCCCTGCGGCGCATCGAGCTCGTGGACCGAGTCCACCCGCAGCCCGATCCCCGTCACGCCATCCGGCAAGCGCAATCGTTCCAGCTCGGCTCTCAACAAACGAACCCACGTCGCGCGATCGGCGGTTGCCCGCGCACCGCGCACCTTCTTCTCCACCGCGCCGCCGCCGGCGAGCGGCAATCGCAGCGTCATCGTCCGCGCCGTCTCTCCCCACCCCCGCAGCTCGTCGCAGACGCGATCGATCAGGCGATTGGCGACGAAGAGCAATCGCTCGGCGTCGCGCGTCTCGAACTCGAGCCACTCGAGCGATGCGCTGGGGAGGGCGCGTCGCGGCTGCGAGAAGATCCGCCGCTGGTCCTCGCCGCGAGCGAGCTTCCAGAGCGCAGTCCCCTCGGCGCCGAAGCGGACCTCCACCGCGTCGGCATCGAGCGCGGCGAGGTCGCCGCACGTCTCGACCCCGACGTCGGCGAGCGCCGCCGCCAGGCGTATCGACCACGCCGGCGACGAGGCCAGCACGGCAAGCGGCTTTCCCGCGAGGTACTCGCGCTCGGCGCCGCGCTTCACGGTGACGACGCGCGCCGAGCCGTGGCGCGCCGCTACCGCGGCGACGACCGCCACCCGGGCGACGCCGACGCGTGCCTCGCCGTGGCCGAGCTCCCGGGCGACGCGCAGCACCTCGCTGGCGACGGTCCGCGCCGGCAGCCCGCGGGCGTCGGCCCAGACGACGCGTCCAGCCGAGTCGCCCTCGCCTAACGCGACGTGCGGCGCGACGCGGATGAGCGCGTCGCCTAACGCTTCGTCGCCGAGCCCGGCCCCGTCGGCGGCAGCGTCAGGGGACGCGGCCGGGGTTCCGCCGGTCGGGACCGGCTTCCAGAGCGCAACGAACGTCATAGGGTGCGACCGGCAGGACGATCCGCGCCGACGCGTTCCAGCCTAACGCGCGGGCGCGGACCTCGATCCGCGCCTCGGCGGGAAGGGCAGGCTCCCCCCACGGGCCACGCCGCCAGCGCACGCCGTGCGGGTCGAGCTTCGCCGCCACGCGCAGCGCGGCCATCGATCCGCTCGGCGTCAGCACGACGAAGGCGCCACCCCCCTCGCGCGTCGCCCGCGCGAGGCGGACAGTCTCGGTTCCCATCGGCTCGGCCCGCGGCGCCATGCCGAGCACGTCGAGCACGACGAGGGCGAAGGCTCCAGACTTGA
>Ga0308175_100001206_pt1 | contig 17436 bp, 14 predicted proteins | sample PhyCR1_3_FD_203893 | JGI IMG/M metagenome (GOLD analysis project Ga0308175, IMG submission 203893) | Soil microbial communities from UC Gill Tract Community Farm, Albany, California, United States - DLSLS.C.R1 | ecosystem: Environmental > Terrestrial > Soil > Agricultural land | place: USA...
GGTTGTCATGCCGTGCAAGTTCATTATAACAGTCTTGTCTCAATAATAATCTTGAAGTCGTTAGAACCCAAAACGACTGCAAGCAGCCAATAAATGGAAGAAATATAGCTTTAACCGACAAGAAACAAGACCCTGGCGATAGGCCTTGCATCTTTCAGGAAAATGAAATAGTTTCCTTACTTAAACTTTTACAACATGAAAAAATTCCTGTTTGCCATCATGACCGTTTTTGCTTTTGGTCTCACGTCCCAGGCCCAAGCAACCACTAAAACAAAAGTGGAGACGACTAAAGCAAAAACGCAAACGATGCCTGCAAAAACCGCCGCTCAGCCAAAGGCAGCAACAACGGCAACAACAAAGACGATGGCCACGACTGCTACAACTACCACGGCCAAAACAAAAGACGGCAAGCCGGACATGCGCTTCAAAGACAACAAAGAAAAGTCTAAAACCGCCACCACTTCAACAACTACAACAGGTCCAACCAAAAAAGACGGAACGTTGGATATGCGCTACAAAGCCAACAAGCAAGGCAAGAAACAGTAAGCAAGAAGTTATCGCAAAACAAAGCCCCGCATTGAGCGGGGCTTTTGCTTAATCGTTCTTCACATTCTTCCGGTCGCTTTGCTTTTCTTTCCGGTTGTGCGTTACGTCGCCTCCCTTCGTATCCCACTCTTCGTTGCTGCGGCTGTCAATATCATCTTTATTCTGCGGCTGCGGCCTGTGCGTATTGGGCACCGTTTTGTTTTGATGCGTGCTATTGTCTCTGCTGTGTTTCATAACAAATCGTTTTTTAAAACCGCAGAAAAATCATACCAGCCTGACACGGTGTTTGCAAAGGAACGCTCTTAAAAATTCGCAATCAGTTGGTAAGCGACTGTTCGGCCAGAGCTCAGGGCTGCCTCAACGGTGCCAATTTCAGAACCTTCATGAAGACCTTCGCCGGCGAAATAAACCGTATTATCAACGGGCTTTAGAATCGTTTGCATGAAGTCGTTGCCGTTCACAACTTCATAAGAATAAGCGCCGCAAAAATGCGGATCAGCCGACCAGTTGTGCATCTGCCCGCCCTTTAAATTCTGCAAAAGGTGAAGAACATCCATGTTGAAAATTTGACTCAGCGAATACAGTGCTTTTTGAATGACATTCTCCTTATTAACCGTATCAAATGCATTCGCCCTTGGTCCGCCAAGCCAACCAACCAAAATGGCTTGCTTCTTTGGATGCTGCGTCCACCAGGTTGGTATTTGTTCCGCGGAAAAGAGAAAATTGAGATCAGTTAAATCTTTCCCGGCCGTAAACTCCTTATCCTTCCAAAAAGCGTCGTCAAAGCTGAGAATAGTTTTTATCACATGGCCAAAGCCCAGGTTTTGCGCCGCTAATTTTTTTTCAGGCAAAGCGGGAAAGAATTCAATGCCGCCGTTTTGCAAAACGCCAACGGAAACAGTAATCAATGCCTTTTTTGCACGCACAGAATTTTGCACGGTGACGGCTTCAACGTTGCTCTTTTTCCAATGCAACTGAAGTACAGGTTGTGAGAAAAAGAATTGCACACCTTTGTCTTTGCACCGTTGTTCAAGATAATTCACCAACTGCTGATAACCGCCTTCAATGCGGTATTGCTCATCATCGCTTTTTGTCAGTTCGTCGCGCAACGAAAAAGTGCTTGCTTTTTTTAGATCAGCGGCATAATATCCTTCCACGTAATTTTTTAACGAAAAGCGCAGTTCCTCGTACTTGGAACCGGCTATATGAGCTGAAAGAAATTCGGCAACCGGAATGTCCTGCTTTAGTTCTTTAAACTTTTTCTCCAAGTCGGAATAATCGTCAATAAAATCTTCCTGCTTGGCCAATCGTCCTTCTTTGTACTGCCAAATGCTGCCCTTGACCGTAGTGATTTTCACACCGGCTTTTTTCAACAATTCTTTTGTCACGGGTAAATTGCCGTGCACGAATTCAGCGCCCAATTCTACCGGGTAACCGTTGCCGTTGTAAACAGTAAAAATTCGTCCGCCGGCATTTTCTTTTGCTTCAATTACCGCAACGGATTTGCCCGTTAAAACTATCTCGAGGGCAGCAATCAGACCGGCGGAACCGGCGCCAACAACAACGACATCAAAAGTCTTCGATTCCATGTTTCACGCACTGCAATTTTCATCCCAGCAAAATAAAAAGGCCAGACTGCAGCCTGGCCTTTTGTTGTTAATGACTTGTTCATTCGGGTAAATTACGGTTGCGGTCGTACTCCTTTTTCTCGGTCCAGTAGGAGGCAATCAAACCCAAGCCTCCGCCAACGGCTATAAGCGAAAAATAAAGGAAAGGAATGTTGTGCTGATAATGATACGAGTCGTTGCCATTTCTCAGTACGTTCGTATCTATAAGATAAGCGGTCAACAATCCGAGGCCGGCACCTAAAAGCAACAAGCCAAGTTTAAGACTCTTAAACGGTGCGGGACTGTTGTACCGTTGTTTTGGGTTCATTCCCTTTTCAACCATGGCGAGGTTCTCTCTCGTTTTCAGGTAAACAATGCCAAAGATCATGGCGAATCCGCCGGCAAACATGGTAATGGGAACTAAAACTTCTGCGCCTTGCATAAACTGAATTTTTTTTGTGATGAGTATTTTGGTTTCAGCTTTTTGGTGTTCTGCTTTATCTGACGACGTTTGTTTTGCCCGGGTTACAGCGAAAGCAGGATTTTTTCAAAAGCCGTTCTGAAGAATAGGACGCCGGCCGAAAAGAAGAGGTTACAGCCTGGCGAAAGGTAAACTTTGACCGCGGCAAGAGAGAAGGGCTTTTATGTAGCCGGCCGTGGTAATTCTATTCATCGCCAGTTGCGTCGCACACTTCGGGGTTCAGAACTTTACTTAACTGCTTTATTGCTGCGAAGCGAACAAGGCGTACAAGAGTGCGACGCAACGAAAGATTAATGGATGTTCCGGCTTCTGGTCAATAAAAATTTTTGCGAACGGTACACAAAAAATGCCGGCATAAACCGGCATTTTGCTTCCCCTTCCTAATGTGCCTATCGCCCTTTTACAAAATCAATTTCGTTCCAGGTTTCAACGCTAACGTTGCCCGTACTTTTCACACGAACCTTTGCTTCATCGCTCAGAATAATCTTCAGCTTGCGGTTTTGTAGCGTAGTGGCCGAGCGCAAGGTTCCCGTGCCGTTCATGTACACTCTTGAAAGAAGGCTTGCGGGCACATACACAATTGTTTGTCCGGCCGCATGCACGCCGAGAACGGAAAGGGAAAGGCTGCCGTCAACCTCTTTGGTCATTACGCTTCTTGCATCGCCTTCTATTGTAATGTCCGGCGAGGCACCTACGGTAAGAACAACCGTGAGGTCATCTTCTACCACAAGTGAAGTAAAAGCTTCGGAGAAATGAACCGTCGTTGGTGAAGGCATTGTCTTGCGGTCTTGTGCAACTGCCACGGTGCTTGCAATAACAAGCAACAAAGCGGCTAAAACTAATTTTGGTTTCATACTGTTTTCAGGTTTAGACAACAAAGTTGCCTTGCCCGTTACAGGAAGTCAATCGCACAAAGAAGTGTGTTTTTGTCTTTTTTTGCCCGGTCACGACGAATTCATCACATAAGTATGTAGCTCTAAAAAGGCAAAGGCGTAAAGAAGATTGTCTTCTTTACGCCTTTGCCTTTTTGCACTTTGTTGTTAGGTTTTCTTTTTGGCTATTTGAAAAGCTCGGGAAATATTGAAGCCGAATTGAATTTCACCCTTGCCCCAACGGTTGGTGGTTTCGGTGAGGAAAGCCCTTTCGTTCATGCCTATGGCATTGGTGAAGTGAAGTTGAAACACGTGCCCACCGGTTTCAATGTCGAAGCCAATGGACAGCGGATTGTGCAACTCGGTTCGTGCGTCGTTTTGATTGACCACGTAGTAATAATCTACGTTCAGCGAAACGCGTTTGGAAAGTTTGAGTCTTCCGCCAAAACCTGCGGCGAACAAATCATTCGGATCGGCTGCCAGCTCTACAAAATTGCGGTGCAAAAGAATGGGCGAAAGTTGCAGGGTGAGCCGCTCACTAAACTTACGGCCGATAACTGCCTGGCCGTAATAGCCAAGACGGGAAGAAAATAAATTTTTTCGCGCAGGATCGCTCCACGGTGCGCCAACAACAGTAGAACCCCCAACAGCAACTAAGGAGAAGGGCGTTGACTTTGGCCCCGTTGATTGCTGAATGATGCGCCATTTTACAAAACCGTCCACTTCTTTCTTTAACGTGCCGCGTCCAATGCCAACGCTAAGATTGTTGGAGATGCCGTAGTCTAGTCCCAAGCGGGTTGTGGCCTGGTCAAGACCAAAGAATTCGGAAATACCCTGGTTAACATTACCGAAGCGGTGCAAGATGCGAAAGTCCAGCACACCCGGCCGCAGCATTTCCATGCTCTGCGACATGATAACTCTTGTGGATTTAAAAGCACCGTACACGTATTCTTTTTTCGGCGTTGTATCGGCAACGCCTTTTAGCAAATCAGTGTCTTGCGCACGACTGACCAGGGCAACAAAAGTCGCCAGCAGAAGGAAGATTGGTTTTGATTTCATGATGGATTAACCTTTAAACGGTTCAAGCCGCGTGTCCACGTTAATTTTAATGGAGTTGGAAATTTTGTCTTTCACCACAGCCGGAATCGAGATATTGTAATCGGAAAGTTTGATGTTGAAGGTAGAAGCTGCGTCAACCTTGCCGTTGTTTACTTTAATTGTGCCGGGTGCTTCCACGTCCCTTGTAACGCCGTGAATGGTGAGCCTGCCTTTTACCGTTACGCTGTAGGTTCCGTCTTTTGCATAATTCACTGCGGCGTTGTTGGCAACGATACCTTTAAAATCGCCTTTGGGGTATTTATCGCTCTCAACGTAGTTCTCGTTGAAATGTTCCTGCATCAGTTTTTTTTCAAACTCGAAACCTTTCATCGGTACGCTGAATTGCATGGCTCCGCTTTTGGTGTCCAATACTGCGGTTACAGCATTGTTTTTTGCGGCAATGTCTTCCAAAGCCGCTTTCGAGAAGAAATCAATTTGCCCGGTCTTTGTAAAATACCGGTCTTGCGCATTTGTAGCTGTTGCAAAGAGTACGAGACCTGAGAGAACAATCAGATTCTTTCTGAACATGGTGTCTTTGTTTTTATATAGAAAATTAATCTTTGTTTTTAACGCCACCCGATCGCAACTGAACGGTTGTTCCCAATCCGCTCAGGAGATCATTGGGATCATTGCTTGATGCCTGATAACCGCTGCAAATGCCTTGCAAAACAGTACTGCTTCCAGCTTTCAGCTTTTCGTAATCTTTTGCGTGATACTTTTTATCCAGTGCCACCACCACTTCTGAAAGCGAACCCTCTTCACCCAAAACGACAGCACCAGCCGTATCTATTTTTTTCACGTTGCCCGATACTTCTACTACTTTTTCGATGTATTGTTTGCTGGCAATAGCCGTATCTTTTTCAAAAGCAGTAATTAAAGCTTTTGCTGTTATTGCGGCATCGGGTTTGTCTTGAACTATATCGCCTCTGGACTTAAATACAATGGCATATCCAACGATTGCGGCAGCAACGATAAACAGAAGGACTCCCAAAATGATTTTTCGTTTCATAACTAAACACTAAAGATAAAATCGCGGGGTACATCATTCGGCACCATTTCGTTAAATACGTTTGGGCACGGTGTTGCGTTGCCCGGTTAATTATTTGGTGCGCCGGCATCAATCCAGGCTTTCACTCTTCGGATGTCGCAACCGTTCATTTTTGCTGCGCCTTGAGGCATGGGCTGCAGTCCCGGTGCATGTGTAATGGCGCCGTACAAGCGACCATCACTGGCTACAATTTTTACACCTGCGTAGGAACTAAGATCAATGTTGCCAGAAGGCACGGGAGCAACGTGGCAACCGGTACATCCGTAAGAAGTTAAAATGTTTGCAACGGTAGTTGAATACTTTGTGCTTGCTGCATCAACGGTACAATTGTAAAGCTGTTCTTCGTTGTTGTAATAACAACCGGCGGTAGTAATGGCAACAAGAAACAGCGAGAGGAAAGAAATCTTTTTCAATGCTGAGGGAATTTACAGCTATGAGTCAACTTCATTTGCGGCAACGTAACCGTTGAAGCACAAAAATTCGCAGGCATTTATTTTACGTTGGAACCGTTCTGCGCAATGTTGTTCGGATTTACAAGAATTAATTTTCCGCTTGGTTCTTCTGCAGTTAAAATCATTCCCTGGCTTTCGATGCCGCGCATTTTACGCGGTGCAAGATTGGCCACAACAATGACTTGCTTGTTCAGCAACTCCTCCGGTGAAAAATGTTGCGCAATGCCGGAAACAATGGTTCGCTTTTCAAAACCAAGGTCCACTTCGAGCTTTAAAAGTTTGTCGGCTTTTTGAACTTTCTCTGCGAAAAGGATTGTGCCGATGCGCAGGTCAAGTTTGTCGAAATCATCGTAAACGATTTCGGATTTGAGGTTCGAGATTTGGGATTGAATGGAAGAACCCTCGTTCTTGTTTGCCTCTTGCTGATCGCTCATTGTTCTTAATTTATCAATTTGGTCTTGCACTTCTGCTTCTTCAATTTTACGGAACAACAATTCCGGTGGGCGAAGCGAATAACCAACGCTTAATAGTTTTAACGTGCCTGCATTTTCCCAGGCCAGCATCTTGTCCACGACCTTCATCAGATGACACATTTTTTTTGCCGTGTTGGGCAAAAATGGATTGATGAAAATGGCAAGGTTGGCGCAAAGCTGCAAACACAGATGAAGGCAGTTGTCAATCTGTACCTGCGCCTCTTCAACAATAGCTCCTTCGCCGTAAATTTGCTTTGCCTTTATCCACGGTTCTTTTTCCTGCATGTATTTATTGCCTTTGCGGGCCAGGTCAATCACTTCAAATAAGGCATCGCGAAACTTGTACTCTTCCAGCAAACGCTCAATCCGTGTTTTTGAATTTTGAATTCCGGCAATTAATTCTTTGTCCTTCGCATCGGCAATGTCGTTGTGAAACTTCGGCACCTTGCCATACGTTAGCTTGTGCATTAGCACGAATGTGCGGTTAAAGAAGTTGGCAAACACCGCAACTAATTCACCGTTCACTGCATCCTGAAATCCTTTCCAGGTAAACTCGCTGTCCTTGGTTTCGGGCAGAATGGTGGTTAAATAATAACGCAAGGCATCGGCCATTTGCGGGCCGCCGTTCTCTGTTTTAACAAAATCATCAATGTAGTCTTGCATCTCCAATTTCCAGTTGCGGCTTGTGCTCATCTTGTCGCCTTCAAGGTTCATGAACTCGTTGGCGGGCACGTTATCGGGGAGAATGTATTCATGCAACTTGAGCATCACCGGAAAAATAATGCAGTGAAAAACAATATTGTCCTTCCCAATGAAATGAACCAGCTTTGTTTCTTTGTCCAACCAATAAGGCTTCCAGTCATTGCCCGTATTCAGTGCCCATTGCTTTGTGGCGCTGATATAACCGATAGGCGCATCAAACCATACGTACAAAACTTTTCCTTCGGCATCGGGCAGGGGAACTTTCACGCCCCAATCCAAATCTCTCGTTACGGCTCGTGGCTGCAAACCCGCGTCAATCCAGCTTTTGCACTGGCCCAACACGTTTGCTTTCCAATCGCTTTTGTGTTCTTCCAATATCCAGCTGCGCAACCAATCTTCGTGTTTGTTCAGCGGCAGGTACCAATGTTTCGTAGCTTTTTTTACCGGCGGTTTTCCGCTGAGCGTACTTACAGGGTTTATGAGTTCATCGGGGCTGAGCGACGTGCCGCAACGTTCGCATTGATCGCCGTAAGCGCTTTCAAAACCACAATTGGGACAAGTGCCTTTTATGTAACGGTCGGCTAAAAAAGTTTGCGCTTCTTCGTCGAAGTATTGTTCGCTTTCTTTTATTTCCAGATCACCGCGGTCGTTCAAGTACGTAAAAAACTCTTGTGCTGTTTCGTGATGTATCGGGTTTGAAGTCCGATCGTAGATGTCGAACGAAATAGAGAGATCGTCAAAATTTTCTTTGATAATGCCGTGGTATTTATCAATGATGGCTTGCGAGGTTGTGCCTTCCTTCCTGGCTTGGATGGGAATAGCCGTGCCGTGTTCGTCGCTGCCGCAAACAAAAACCACGTCGCGTCCCTGTGCCCGCAAATAGCGAACGTAAATATCGGCCGGAAGGTAAGCGCCGGCCAGGTGTCCAATGTGTTTTAATCCGTTTGCGTATGGCAAAGCCGCCGTGATCAGGTATCGTTTTGGAACGGCCCCCTGTCCCCCGGTGGGGGAACTTATGCCGCTGCTGTCTTTCGTTGGTTGATCAGTCATTTAAAACAATCTTTTGAGTTGGAGAAGTGTTTGTTCTTTTGCTGTTCGTCAAGAAATTTTGTAACAAGATTTGTCGCAAAAATAGGGCAGGTTGTGTAAGCGAGGCCTTGTGTGTTGATGGTCTTCCCACCGGGAAGGTCGGGATGGGCCGCAAAACCACTTTTGAAATGCTGCAACAAGACCTAATTTGTGCGTCAATTTTTGTGTATGATTATTCCCTCGTACTTAAAGAAAGGAGATACTATCGGCATCGTTGCACCGGCAGGTTTTATGCCCGTTGAAAAGATGCAGACCTGCATTGAAACCCTTGATGCCTGGGGCTACAACGTAGAGATGGGCGCAACGACGCACAGCAACTCAACAAATTATTTTTCCGGCACCGATGAAGAGCGGCTGCAAGACCTGCAGCAAATGCTGGACGACAAAAAGATCAGCGCCATTCTTTGTGCCCGCGGTGGCTACGGCACCAGCCGCATAATTGATGACCTGGATTTTAAAAAATTCCGCAAGCACCCGAAATGGATCGTTGGTTTTAGTGACGTTACCGTGCTGCATTCGCATCTTTATACCAATTACAAAATTGCTTCGCTGCACGCGCCCATGGCGGCGGCTTTCGACGAGGGCGAAGCGAACAATCCATTCATTCAGTCATTTAAACAAGCTCTGGAAGGCGAACCGGCAACGTATGAAACCGCTGCTCACGAATTCAACAAGGCTGGTTCAGTTGAAGCTGAATTGATAGGAGGGAACTTAAGCCTTTTGGCGCACTTAATCGGCACGGATTCGGACATTAAAACAAAGCACAGAATTCTTTTTTTAGAAGACGTTGGCGAATACCTCTACAATATTGACCGCATGTTGGTACAATTAAAACGTGCGGGAAAATTCGACAAACTTGAAGGATTAATTATCGGTGGTTTTACCGATTGCAAAGACACCGAACGACCGTTTGGGAAAAACGTGCACGAAATTATTTACAAGCACATTAGGGAATATGATTACCCTGTGTGCTTTGATTTCCCGGTAAGCCACGGAAAAGAAAATTATGCGCTGAAAATTGGCGTGAATTACAGCCTTGAGATTGACAGCGATAAAACGCTCTTGAAGGAAGTATCTGAACCATGATTTGGGTGAATTAAAGTATTAATCAGGAAAGTAAGAGTCGTTTAATAATGAACGACTCTTACTTTATAAGACTGCTTTTATTTCTTGTAAATCCATATAATCTTCCCAAATCATGGTTCAGACAATCCAGATGATTACCGGCTGAAATAATTCCGCAAGCGGTTCGACAAATCGGTTTGAATTTGCCGGTACAGTTCCGCCATGATCTCTTCTTCACGCGGTGGGTCGTAGTGTTTGTTTTTGTTCAACAATCCTTTGTCGCTTTCGCTCAGCGCTCTTTCATCGCCGGTATAGGTGGCAAATTCTGTTTGCCAGCGATGTTCGCCGGTGAAGCGATCCGTCCACAAAATTCTTCCGCTCGGGTCGCGAAGGAAAAGATACAAATCGCCCTCCGAGACCAGCAAGCGTTTGGTAGAAGTGACCATCGCTCTTACAGTTCCGTATTCCTTCACAACGGAATCTTTTTTGTAAACAATTTCTTTCACTACAACTTGTTTCGATACTTCGCGGCGGCTGCTTTGATCGTAAGGCTGTCCGATGCGAATGCGGCCCAGGTTCATTTCCAAAATTTGGTCGGGTTCAACGCGGGCCCCCTGTAAATCCCATTCGGAATAAAACTTTACAAAATTGTCGTTCATGTTGAACGCAAGTGTGCGCATCACTTCGTTCTGAAATTGTTGCAACTGGTAACTGCTATTATAATTATAGCCACGATAGTTTTGAATGGGAACAATTAAAATTTTTATCACGGCGGCATTGTAAGCTTCGTCGCGTTTGGCACGGATAACGGCGTTATCGCGAAAGCGCAATGCACGGACAAATTCGTAATATCCGTTGCGGGCGGCTTGCTTGGTGCCTTCGCTCATCCATCTTTCAGCAGCGGCCAAATGCACGTCGGCAGCTTTGTCGCGATAGGTTTGCACGTATTCGCTGTAATTGCGGGCATTAACCAAAGCCGCCGCCGCCGGCGATTGTTGAACGGCATTGTACAAATCCTGAAGCTTATTGTATTCGTTCAGAATAGCTTCGTAACGGTTGTCGTTATTGCTTGTGGAAAGATTGCGTATGGCATCTTCGTGCCGGTTTACGGCAAAGGGATAAGCGCTTTTCAGGATGTCTTTGCTTTCGGCATCGGAAGGATTTTTTTGAAGCTTTTTTACGCTTAGTTCAACGGCTTCGTCGTAATCTCCCTTGTCGTAGGATTTGCTTGCGGTTTTACAGGCAGAAAAAAAGAAAGCAGATGCAAAAAGAAGTGCGTAAAGTTTAGTCATGGTTTGTGGTTTAGTCATTGAAAGCAAAAGGCTACCCAAAGGTTACAATCAAAACGTTATTTGAGGAGCCGTTAACAACCGCGGTTGCGCTGCTCGCCGCCAAAAATACGGCGCTTAGCCAAACGGAGTTTTGCCGTTCGTACTTTTCCAACTTGTTTGACAAGTGCTGAATTGAGACATTATTTTTGCCCGGTGAAAAAAATCTTCATTTTTCTCCTTGCCAATTGCTTGTTGACCATTGCTCATTCTCAATCGAACTGGCAGCAGCAAGCCGATTACACCATTGACGTTTCGCTGAACGACAAAGAAAAAACGCTTGATGGTTTTGAAAGCATTCTTTACACCAATCATTCGCCCGACACGCTTCGCTTTCTTTGGTTCCATCTCTGGCCTAATGCCTATAAAAACGACCGCACGGCCTTCAGCGATCAACTGCTGCAAAACGGCAACACAAGATTTTATTTCTCGGATAAAGAGCAAAGAGGCTACATCAACCGTCTTGATTTTAAAATAAACGGCATGACGGCTAAAACAGAAGATCATCCGCAATACATTGATGTCATCAAAGTGCTTCTTCCCAAGCCCTTGATGCCCGGTGCGCAAATCAGTATCACCACGCCTTTTCACGTAAAGCTTCCGTTTAATTTTTCACGCGGCGGTTATGATGGTGAGAGCTTTCAAATCACGCAATGGTATCCGAAACCGGCCGTGTATGACGGAAGCGGTTGGCATCCGATGCCTTACTTAGACCAAGGAGAATTTTACAGCGAGTTTGGCGGTTATGATGTCCGCATTACGTTGCCGAAAGATTACGTGGTGGCCGCCACGGGCGAGTTGCAAAACGAAGAAGAAAAAGAATGGTTGAAAAGCCGTGCGAATTATTCAATACCAGAAATACCAAAAAGCAAAACAGCGGTTAATAAAAGAAGAGTAATAACGTCTAAACCGGCAATCACGGTTGCAAAAAAAATATCAGGGCAAGAAACAAAAACACTTCACTTTAAACAAACAAACGTTGTTCACGATTTTGCTCTGTTTGCGGATAAAAATTTTATTGTCAACAGTGACACGCTGAACTTGCCTGCTGGCCGAACGGTAAATGTGTATTCTTATTACACGCCTTCGCAAAAGAATATTTGGAAGAATAGTGTGCAGTACGCAAAAGAGGCCTTGCGTTTTTATTCAGCGGAGGTTGGCGTATATCCCTATAGCGTTGCTTCTGTTGTGCAAGGCCCGCAAAGTTTTGGCGGCGGTATGGAGTATCCCACCATTACCGTTATTTCTCCACTTTCTTCCGCGCAGGCGCTTGACGACGTGATTGCACACGAGTTAGGCCACAACTGGTTTTACGGTTTGCTTGCGAGCAATGAAAGAGATTATCCGTGGATGGACGAAGGCATCAATTCTTTTTACGAAGACAAGTACATTGAACAGAAATACGGCAAACAACCGAAGTTGGTGGAACTGGCTTTTCAAGCGAAGGCCACCAACAAAACCGATCAACCCATTGAAACGCCTTCCGAAAAATTCAGCGAGTACAATTACGGCCTGGTGGCTTATCATAAAACGGCGGAGTGGCTGAAAAGTTTGGAAGAAAAATTGGGTAAGGATACTTTCCGCGAGATGATGCACCAATACTTTTCGCTGTGGAAGTTTAAGCACCCGCACCCCGAAGATTTCAAAAAAATTGTAGCGGATAAATTGGGTACCGCTGAGACGGAAAACCTGTTTGCACAGTTAAACACCAAAGGCATTCTTCCAAACAACAATTTAAAAGGAACCACGGTTATTTTTCCGTTAAAGAAAAACGCCATAAAAAGTTATACGCTCAATCCTACAAAAAACGCAATCATCGTTTCGCCGGCCGTTGGCTTTAATGTTTACGATAAATTGATGTTGGGCGGACTGGCCACGAACTACGGTTCGCCGACGGCAGCCTTTAATTTTTTAGCGATACCGATGTATGCGACAGGCAGCAACAACCTTGTGGGTTTGAGCAAACTGAATTATGCCGTTCGTTCAGAAGGTTTTGTTCGTAAGACGGATATTTTTTTGAATGCTTCATCCTTCACGATGGACGAATTCAAGGACGAAGACAACAACAAATACAAAATGCGTTTTGTAAAATTTGTTCCAGGCTTTCGTTTTACGTTCAAAGAAAAAGACTCGCGTAGTACGGTGACAAAATATCTGCAATGGAAAACTTTCTTGATCAACGAACAAAACCTGCACATCGCTGTTGATAGCATTAAAAGGCCAACCGATACGGTTGTGAAGTTTCGCTACAGCACGCCTTGGAAAAACCGTTATCTGAACCAGTTGCGTTTTGTTTACCAAGACTTCCGCGCCTTATATCCTTTTGATTTCACAGCGGAGGCGGAGCAGGCAAAAGACTTTGTTCGCACAACATTGACTGCAAATTATTTTTTCAATTACGCCAAAGGCGGAGGACTGAACGTTCGCTTTTTTGCCGGCAAGTTTTTTTATCTGGGCGAGAAGACGATTCAGAAGCAGTTTACAAACGACCGCTATTATTTAAACATGACCGGCCCGAAAGGTTACGAAGATTATACTTACAGTGATTATTTTATCGGCCGCAACAAGTTCGACGGTTTGTCTAATCAACAAGTCATGATTCGTGACGGCGCCTTTAAAGTACGTACGGATTTGCTGGCAAGCAAGGTTGGCAAAACCGACGATTGGCTGATGGCTGCAAACTTTGTGAGCACGATCCCACAAAAAGTTAATCCGCTGTCGGTACTGCCAATAAAAATTCCGCTGCGGTTTTTTGCCGACATTGGAACCTACGCTGAAGCCTGGAACAAGAACGCCGACGCCGACCGTTTTTTATTTGACTTTGGTTTGCAAATTCCGCTTTTTCACGAGACGCTAAATATTTACGTTCCGCTTTTTTACAGCAACGTTTACCGCGATTATTTCAAGTCCACCATTCCCAATAACCGTTTTTTTAAAACCGTTTCCTTCAGCATCATCTTTTACAACAAAGATTTGAAAAAGCTTAACCACGAACTGGAGTTTTGATGCAGGCAGCAAAGATTACATACCTGCAGCGCCGCAATGTGAACGACGAAAAATGGAATGCTTGCATCGCTACGTCGGCAAACGGATTAATTTATGCGTATAGCTTTTACCTTGATGCGATGACTGACAATTGGGATGGGCTAGTGCTTGGTGATTACGAAACCGTGATGCCTTTGCCCTGGCGAAAAAAATGGGGCATTGCCTATTTATACTATCCTTTTTTAACGGCGCAGTTAGGTGTATTCGGCAAGGAATTAAACGCAGAGATTTTTACGGCTCTTTTAAACGCCGTTCCGAAAAAATTTAAGCTCTGGAATTTTTCGTTCAATCAGCAAAACCTTTTTGCGGTTGCTGGTTTTTCGCTTTACCAACGGAGCAATTTTGTTTTGTCGCTTAATGCGAAGTATGAGGATCTGTACAAGGCTTATCGCGAGAACGTTCGGCGCAACGTGAAAAAAAGTGTGAGTTATGGCTGTCGTGTGAAGACGGATGTTTTGGTTGACGAAATCATTGCACTGGCGAAACTTCAGACGCAAAAAAATACAGAGAAGGATTTTCAAAACTTCAGGGATTTATTCGCATTATTAAAAGAGAAAGGCATGGCAAAAACTTACGGCGTGCTTTCGCAAAAAGATGAATTGCTTGCCTCTGCCGTCTTTCTTTTCTCGCACAACAGAGCGTATTATATTTTGGTGGGCAATCATCCAAACGGACGAACCTTGGGCGCCTCTCATGCGTTGATAGACGCCTTTATTAAAGACCACGCAGGACAAAATTTGCTCCTTGATTTTGAAGGCAGCGATGTTCAAAGCCTGCAATTTTTTTACAGTTCGTTCGGCGCAAAAGAAGAAAAATATGCGGCCATAAAATTGAACCGCTTGCCGTGGTGGGCAAGATGGAAAGTCTAAATCCCGGTTCAGACAATTGCTAAATAGAATTGCCGGACGTACAAGAGTGCGACGCAACCGAAGCTTCATAGCAGCAATGTAGCCGGGTACACAAAAGAAAAAGACAACCTTCAATGGCTGTCTTTAATAAAAAGTTTATTCGATCTAAGTTTCCCTTTAGGGATAGGGTTTTAATTCAAACTTCGGAAATCCACCGGCACCAAACGGCTCACGCCGGGTTCCTGCATCGTTACGCCGTATATCACGTCCACGGCACTCATGGTGGTTTTGTTGTGCGTCACGATGATGAACTGCGAGTTGTTCGAGAACTCGCGGATCATGTTGGTGAACTTGCTCACGTTGGCGTCGTCGAGCGGCGCATCTACTTCATCCAGAATACAGAATGGCGCAGGCTTGATGAGATAAATGGCAAAGAGCAGGGCAGTGGCCGTTAAGGTTCTTTCGCCACCACTCAATTGCGTGATGGAACTTGGCCGCTTTCCTTTTGGCTTGGCCATGATGTCGATGCCGGTTTCAGGTAAATTGTCTGGATTTTCCAAAACAAGGTCGCACTGATCGTCGTCGGTGAACAAGGTTTTAAAAACACGGATGAAGTTTTCCCGCACCTGGTTAAACGTATCAAGGAATTTTTGGTTGGCCGTGCTTTCCACTTCGGCAATGGTTTGCATGAGGCTTTGCTTGGCGTCCACCAAATCGTTCTTTTGTTCAACGATGAACTCGTAGCGCTTGCGCATTTCTTCAAACGCTTCGATGGCCGTGGGATTCACTTCGCCAAGATTCTCCAAACGCTTCTTCATTTTGTCGGCCTTTTCCTGCAATTCTTCCAGTGCTGTTTCCGAATTTCTTGCTTCGTCGAGAATGTCTTCGATGGCAATTTTAAATTCCACGTTCAAGCGTTCTTTCGTGCCAGCCAGTTGAAGTTTTAAATCATTCAGCTTGTCTTTGATAGCGGCAAGCAGGTGCTCGGTGTTTTCCTTTTCTTTCACCTTGTGCCGCAACTCGCTTTCTTTTGCACTGAGTTGGTTGCGAAGGTTGTAATATGCCTGGTCGGCTTCGTTCAAAGTTTGTTCTTCATTTTGACGGCGGCGCATTAATTCGTGCAAGCCTTCTTCAACGGCTGACAAATCTTCTTCCGATTGCAAAATGTTTTCGGCCGTTTGCTTTAACTGCGCGGTGTTTGTTTCTACTTGCGCACGCAGATCGTTCAATTGATTGCTCTTGAACTGAAGTTCCTGTTTCAGTGAATTGATTTTGCTTTGCTCGCGGGTAAGCTGCAGGTTCAAACTGTTGTACTGGGTATTGACTTCGTTGTACTCAAGTTCTACAGCGCGGTAGCCTTCTTCAGCGCCTTGCAAATCCGCTGCAAACTGTGCCAGTGATTCGTTCAAGTCCGTCAATTCGGTTCGAACGTTCTGAATGGAAAGCGTTGTGTTCTCCAATTGCTCCCCTAATTCTTCGATGCGGTTTTGCGCGGTGGCCTGCGAATGTTGCAGATTTTCAAGTTTGTTTTGCAAACCGTACAATTCGTTGTTGGCCTGTTGAATTTCTCTTTCGGTTTGCTTGATGGCCCCCTCTTTCAAGTCAGCGTTAAAGGCAATGACTTCGTTGTGACGTGCCTGAATTTGTGACGACAAATCGTCAACAATAGACTGTTGCGCCGCAATGTCGCCGCGAAGCTTTTCGAGATTTTTTGCGCGGCCGATTTTCTTTCCTTCAAACAGTCCGACGCTGCCGCCTTTTAACGTGTACCGGCCTTTCACGTATTTGCCGTGGCGTTCTAAAACCACAGCGCCGTTGCTAATTTCTAAAGCTGCTTCATCGTCGGCAATGAAAACGTTGCCCAGTAATTGTTCTGCTAACGGACGATAGGCTTCTTCTACTTCAATTACATTCATTGCAGGAGTCGTCCCTTCAGGCGTGTAACCGTTTCCTTGTAAATCCTTTTCTTCCCGCGAATCCTGGTTCTGCACTTTGTTCAACAGGAAAAAGTTAGCCTTCCCTTTCTTGGCTTCGTCCAATAAATGCACGGCCTGCAAGCCTTCCTGCAGGTTATTCACCACGTAATAATTCAAGTAAGGTTCCAGCACGTTTTCAAGAGCCGCACGGAATTCTTCTTTTACGTAAATGATGTCGGAAAGAATGGGCGCTGTGTAGTTCCAGTTTTTATTGTTGTGCAAAAACTTCACGCTTTCCGGATAGCCTTCCATTGAATCAATGAGGCTCTTTAAAAGATCATGTTCGTTCTTTTTTGCATCAAGCTTCCTTGTTTCAACCGCAAGCTCCGAACGCAATCTTTCCAACACCGATTGGGTTTGCAGGATCTGTTCTTTTGTATTGTTGTGATGTTGTTGCAACTGCTCCAGGTCGGTTTGTCTCGCGGCCAGACTTTGTGTCTTTTCCTCTTTGGCCATTTGCAGGCTTGCAATCTGGTCTTCTCTGTTTGCTTTGTCTTCCTCCAAATGCCAGATGGTGCGTTGCAGGTTTTGGATGGAGGTATCGGCCACCGCTACTTTTTTCTCCGCGTCAAACTGGCTGCGCTGCACTTGCTGGTGCGACGTGCGCAGGTTGTTCAGCACAATGCGCCTTTCATCTACCACGCTGCGTTTTGCATCCACCTGCGAGCGGAATTCCTCCAGTTGCTTCGTCAGGTTTTGCAGCACTTCGCTTTCGTCGCCAATTTGCTTTTGCGTGAACGAAATGCTTTCTTCAAGACCTGAAATTTGTCCCTCGGCCTTGTTCAGAAAGGCTGAAAGATTTTCTT
>Ga0308175_100001207_pt1 | contig 17420 bp, 13 predicted proteins | sample PhyCR1_3_FD_203893 | JGI IMG/M metagenome (GOLD analysis project Ga0308175, IMG submission 203893) | Soil microbial communities from UC Gill Tract Community Farm, Albany, California, United States - DLSLS.C.R1 | ecosystem: Environmental > Terrestrial > Soil > Agricultural land | place: USA...
GAGCGGCAAGGTCGCCGACCACGGCGCGGGGCCGCTCGACCACCAGGACGGGGACGGTCAGCCCCTCACACAGCTGGGCACCGGCCCGGTCGGTCAGCACGGCGACAGCGCCTCCTGCGACCGCCGTCTCGGCGTACGACGCGCCGTGTGCTGCGGCGCCGGCGGGGGCGACGTACAGGTCGCCGGGCTGGACCCGCATGGAGCTGATGGTGACCCCGGACACGACCCCGGTGGTCGCTCCCCGGGTGTCGAGGAGACGCTCGCCCAGCCAGTCCACGACGTCCACGAGCGGTGTCTCCGTCGGCGAGGAAGGACGCAGAGGGATCGGGCGGGACACGGCTGGAAGGCTACCGGGCGGGCTCACCACTCGATGTGGGGCGTGGGCGCCTTGGTGCCGGTCGGCGGCACGGCGTACTTCTGCAGGAGATAGCTCATGATCTTGTGGAAGGCCGGCCCACCGACCGAACCGCCGCCGCCACCGTTCTTCGGGTCCTGGACCACGACGTAGACGGAGAAGCGTGGGTCGTCGGCCGGTGCGAAGCCGGCGAAGGACACGGTGAAGGTGCCGTCGTAGCAGCCGCAGCCCTTGCCCACGCGCTGCGCCGTGCCGGTCTTGCCGGCCACCCGGTAACCCTCGATCCCCGCCGAGGCAGCGGTCCCCGTGTCCGGGTTGGTGACGGCCTCCATCATCTGCGCCGTCAGACGCGCGGCCCGCGCGCTGACGACGCGGTGCTCCTTGCTGAGGTCGGAGCCGACCTCCACACCGTCGGACGTCGTGGCCTCCCCCTTGACCAGGCTCGGGGAGACGTACATGCCGCCGTTGGCCACCGTGTTGATCGCCGCGGCCATCTGGACGGCGTTGACGGAGAGCCCCTGCCCGAAGGCGATGGTGTCCTGGTTGATCTGGGACCAGTTGTGCCAGTCGGTCAGCAGCCCGGGCGCCTCGCCGTGGACGCCGATGCCGGTGCGCTGGCCGAGCCCGAACCTGCGCAGGTAGTCGTAGAGCTCGCGGTGCGAGAACTGGGTGTCCGCGATGACGGTGCCGATGTTCGACGACTTGGCGATCACCCCGGTCAGCGTCAGGTGCAGCTTCGGGTGCGGGAACCAGTCGTGGATGATCCGGTCCTGGCGGCGCAGGACGGGCGGCACGGTGATCTTCGTCAGCGGCGTCACCTTGTGGGCGTCGATCAGCGACGAGGCGGTGAGGACCTTCTCGACCGAGCCGGGCTCGTAGACGTCGCGCAGCGCGCGCGAGCCCAGGTCCCGCTTCGGCGACAGGGTCGGCGCGTTGGCGTCGAACGTCGGGTAGTCCGCCACCGCGAGCAGCTGCCCGGTGCGGCTGTCCATCACCACCGCGGCGCCGGAGCGACCTCCGGATCCCTGCACCGCCGAGCGCAGCACGCGCTGGGTGTACCACTGCACGTCGCGGTCGATCGTCAGCCGCAGGTCGTGTCCGCTGCGCGGGTCGACCACCGAGTTGTCCCCCAGCGGGATCCGGTTGCCTCCCCCGACCTCGTACGTCGCCGAGCCGTCCTTGCCGGCCAGCATCCGGTCGAACATCAGCTCGGCACCCTCGGCCGCGTCGCCCTCGGCGTTCATGAAGCCGACCAGGTTGGCGGCCACGTCGTGGGCGGGGTAGGACCGCAGCGGGTCGCGCCGGGTGTCGAGCCCCTTGTAGCCGAGGGCGTCCGCGCGGGCGATCACGCCCTGGGCAGCGGCGGCCGGAACCCGTCGGGCGACGTACTGGAAGTGGGTGTCGGGCTTCTGCAGCGCCTGCAGGACGTCGAAGTAGTCGACGTCGAGCCGTCGCGCGATGATGGTCGCGAGCTGGGTGGCGTGCTTGCTGGTGAGGGTCGGGTCGGCGACGACCATCAGCCCGGAGTCGGACTCGGCCAGCGGGGCGCCGTTGCGGTCGGTGATCGTTCCCCGGTCCGCCGGCAGGGTGACCGTGACGACGCCCTCGGCGCGAGCCTTGGCGGCGTACGCCTTGGCATCGATGCCCTGCAGCTCGAAGAGCCGGGCCGCGAACACCGACATGATCATGGCGATCAGCACCAGCCCGATGCGCAGCCGCAGCAGCGAAGCTCCCCGCAACGAGCGCAACCGCGGGCGACGGCTGCGCCGCGGACGCCGGCTCGTCGTCGGGCCGGTCCGGGTGGGCTGCGTCAACGCTGGCTCCCCTGCCCCTGGTGGTGCTTCTTTGTACCCGTGGTCTGCTTCGCGGCTGCGGTGGACGCGCCGGTGCCGCCGGCCTGGCGCGGCGCGGTCGCGGTCACCGGCGGGACGACCTCGATCACGATCGGCTTGGGCCGCAGGTTCGCGGGCTTGCGCATCGGCAGCGGCGTGATGCGCATGGCGTCCGTGCTCGTGGCCGGGAGCGGCTTGCCCAGCACCTTCCCGTCGGACAGCCTGAGGAACGCGGGCGTGGGGGGCGGCACCATGCCGAGCCTCTTGGCGGCGGTCGCGACCCGCTGCGGATCACGCAACGCGTCGAGCTGCATCGTCAGGGACTGCTTCTGCGCCTCGAGCAGCGTCGCACGCTGCTGCAGGTCGGTGGCCGAGAACGAGGCCTGCTGCATGGAGGTGTTGAAGAACAGCAGCCCGGCCACCCCTCCGACGAGCAGCAGGGAGACCAGGGTCACGAACGGCACGCGGGCCGCCCGTCGACCGGCGCTGCGGGGTACGACGCTCAGCCGAGCGCGCTCGACCGCCGCCTCTGCGATCCGCGGCACGCGACTGCGTGCCTGGCTGCCCCACGCGCTCATCCGAGGTCCCCTCCGCTGCTCTGGTCGCTGGTGCTCGTGCCGGTCATGCCGCCGCCTCTCGCAACCGCTCGACGGCTCGCAGCCGCACCGACGCCGCTCGGGGGTTGGCCGCGATCTCGGCGGCGGTGGCCTTCTCCGCACCGCGGGTGATCAGGCGCAGCCGAGGCTCGTGACCCGCGGGCACGAACGGCAGGTCGGGCGGCACGTCGCTGCGCGTGGCGTCCGCGAAGGCGTGCTTGGTGATCCGGTCCTCGAGCGAGTGGTACGACATGACCACCACACGACCGCCGACGCCGATCGCCTCGATCGCTGCGGGCAGCGCGCGGCGCAGCGCCGACAGCTCGTCGTTGACCTCGATGCGCAGGGCCTGGAACGTGCGCTTGGCGGGATGACCGCCCGTTCGCCGTGCCGGTGCGGGGATCGACGCGTAGAGCAGCTCCACCAGTCGGGCCGAGCGGTCGAAGGGCTGCCGCTCGCGCTCACGGACGACCGCGTCGGCGATCCGTCGGGCGAAGCGCTCCTCGCCGTACTGCTGGAGGATGCGGGTGAGGTCATGGGCCGGGTAGGTGTTCAGGACGTCCGCGGCTGTCGGACCGTCGGTGTCGTTCATGCGCATGTCGAGCGGCGCGTCCTCGGCGTAGGCGAAGCCACGCTCTCGGACGTCGAGCTGCATCGAGGAGACGCCGAGGTCGAACAGCACGCCGTCGACGGTTCGGTGGCCGAGGTCGTCGAGGACCTCGCCGATCTCGTCGTACACCGCGTGCACGAACCGCACGCGCTCGCCGTACGGCGCCAGGCGTGCCTTGCTGCGCTCCAGCGCGTGCGGGTCACGGTCGATGCCGATGACGTGCGCCTGGGGGCACCGCTCCAGGACCGCCTCGGTGTGGCCACCGAGGCCGAGGGTCGCGTCGACCAGCAGGGTGCGCTCGCGGTCGGTCCGCTCCAGGGCAGGGGCCACGAGCGCGACGACCCGGTCGAGCAGGACCGGGACGTGGCGGGGGTCGCTCATCGCAGGCCGCCGGCTCAGCTCGCCAGCTGGGTGAGCAGCAGGAGCGCCAGGGCCAGTCCGGTGGACGCGGCGGCCGAGAAGGCCACGACCACCGCCCCGTCACGGACCTGGTGCCGGACCCGGCGGGCCGGAGCGGCGAACCGCGGGAGATCCGGCCGCACCGGGTCGGCGGGGAGGCCTGCGCCGAGGAGGTCGGCGAGGCGTTGGGAGGTCTGCGGGCGCTCGGCAGAGCGGTGCCGGCCCTGTCGGGGCAGGTGCCGCGTGAGCGAGCCAGCCATGGATTCGACCCATCTCTCGGTGCTGTCGGTGAGTGCGCGCACGACAGAGCCGGGTTCGCCTGACCAGGTCCCCGCCCGCTCGACCCCTCGTGCGGTTTCTGGCACCGGGGAAGGTGCGCCAGACGCCGTACGAGTGGGAAGTGGGAGGAGCGGACGTGAGACCTCGTCCTGCGACTCCGGCTCTGTTGAGTTGTGCCTGTCCGTGCCGTGCTGCGGTGCTGCGGTGCTGCGGTGGTGCGGCCTGCGCTCAGACGCCCGGGAAGACCTCGTCGGACAGGTCGGCGAACGCCTGCTCCTGCTCGTCGGAGTAGCTCTGCCACGACGCCGCGTCCCAGATCTCGATGCGGTTCATGGCGCCGATGACGACGCACTCCTTGGTCAGTGATGCGTACTCCCGCAACATCTGCGGAAGCGTGATGCGGCCCTGCTTGTCGGGTGTCTCGTCGGACGCGCCGGCGAAGAACATCCGCACGTAGTCCCGGGCCGCCTTGTTGGTGACCGGCGCCTCGCGCAGGCGCTCGGTGAGCGTGCCGAACTCCTCCATGGACCACACGTAGAGGCAGCGCTCCTGCCCTCGAGTGACCACGAGACCCTCCGCCAGCTCGTCCCTGAACTTCGCCGGGAGGAAGAGCCGCCCTTTGTCGTCGAGCCGGGGCGTGTAGGTGCCGAAGAACATCGGCCACCTCCCCGGTCCGGCGCGAAAGAGCTTCCCTCTCCTCCACTGCGCTCCACTCTACTCCACCATCCCCCACCGTCAACCATTTCTCACATGTCTCTGCATGTCGGAGCCCCTCTGCGGAGCTCCACCGCGGGCAGAGGGGGCGCGGCACCAGGTGGCGGGACGCGCGCCTCGCCGCCGTTCGCACGCGCTCCGGACGTGCCGATGAGCACCCGGAAGGGAGGGGTGGGGCGAAGTGGGGGCACGATTTGGTGACGGTTCAACTCCGCGCGGCGACGATCCGGTGACAGGTCTTGGCGGCATGAGGTTGACTTGCCGCCAAGACCTGTCACCGGAACCTTCACCGGCGCAGAGCGGGGGGCGGGCCGCGCCGTGTGTCGGTGGACCGCTGCAGAGAGAAAGAGGACGGCGTGACCTCAACGCACGAGGCAACGGCAGGCAGCGATCCGCAGGGCCGGTCCCCGGCGAACGGCGGAGGAGCCGACCTCGACACCCTCGCCCGGGTCTCCGGCAAGGTGCGGGCCAGCATCGAGAAGGTGATCGAGGGCAAGCCTGAGGTCGCCCGCCTGGCGCTGGTCGTGCTGCTGGCCGAGGGGCACCTGCTGATCGAGGACGTACCCGGGGTCGGCAAGACCATGCTGAGCAAGGCGCTGGCCCGGTCGATCGACTGCAGCGTCCGACGCATCCAGTTCACGCCGGACCTGCTGCCCTCCGACGTCACCGGCGTCTCGGTGTTCAACCAGGACACCCGCGAGTTCGAGTTCCGGCCCGGTGGCGTGTTCGCGAACATCGTGGTCGGCGACGAGATCAACCGGGCCTCGCCGAAGACCCAGTCGGCGCTCCTCGAGTGCATGGAGGAGCGACAGGTGACCGTCGACGGCACGACGTACCACCTCGACGCGCCGTTCATGGTGATCGCGACGCAGAACCCCATCGAGATGGAGGGCACCTACGCCCTGCCCGAGGCGCAACGTGACCGGTTCATGGCCCGGGTGTCGATGGGGTACCCGGTGGAGGCCGCCGAGATCGCCATGCTCGACTCGCACACGCGGTCCAGCCCGCTGGAGGACCTGGAGCCGGTCACGGACGCGGCGGAGATCCGCAAGCTGGTCGGCATCGTCAGCGACGTCTACGTCTCCGACGCGGTTCAGCGGTACGCCGTCGCGATCGCGACGGCCACCCGCACGTCGCCCGAGCTGATGCTCGGCGCGTCCCCCCGAGCGACCCTGCACCTGGTGCGGGCCGCCAAGGCCGCTGCTGCCATCGGTGGTCGCGACTACGTGATCCCCGACGACGTGCAGGAGCTCGCGGTGCAGGTCCTGTCGCACCGGATGCTCACGACCGTCGAGGCGTCGATGAGCGGACGGACCCCGGAGGCCGCGTTGCGGCAGATCGTGGCGGGCGTCCCGATGCCCGAGAGCCGCCGCAGCGCGACCTGAACCCGAGACGAGACCACCCGTGACCGACACCGTGACCAACACCGTGACCAGCAGCCTGGTCCGCACCGCTGGACCCAGCGCGCAGCCGCGAGTCGCTCGTGCGTGAGGCCCTGTCCGCGCTGACGATCCGGGGCCGCGCCTTCCTGGCCGCCGGCGCGACGGCGTTCGTCTGCGCGGTCTTCCTGGGTCACGACGAGCTCGTGCGTGTCGGGGCACTGCTGGTGCTGCTCCCCCTGGCCACGGCGTGGTTCCTGGGACGCAGCCGCTACCGGCTCGGCCTCGTCCGGTCGTTGTCCCCCTCCCAGGTCTCGGCCGGGCAGCAGTCCCGGGTCCAGCTCGACCTGACCAACGACGGTCGGATGCCGACCGGACTTCTGCTGCTCGAGGACCAGATCCCCTACGTGCTCGGTTCCCGACCCCGGTTCGTCATCGACCGGATGGGTCCGAAGTGGAAGCGCAGCGTGGGGTACACGGTTCGTTCCGACGTCCGGGGCAAGTTCGACGTCGGCCCGATGAAGGTGCGGCTGTCCGACCCGTTCGGGCTGGTGGAGCTCGAGCGCACGTTCCAGACCCGCAGCTCGCTCATCGTCACCCCGCGGGTAGTCACCCTGCCTCCCATCCCGTTGTCCGGGGTGTGGACGGGGTCCGGCGACAACCGCCCACGGGCATTCGCCAGCGGCAGCGCCGAGGACGTCACGGTGCGGGAGTACCGGCGCGGGGACGACCTGCGCCGCGTCCACTGGCGCAGCAGCGCCCACGCCGGCGAGCTGATGGTGCGCCGCGAGGAGCAACCGTGGCAGTCGCGAGCCACCTTGTTCATCGACAACCGCAGGTACGCCCACCGAGGCACCGGCGCGGCATCGTCCCTCGAGCATGCCGTCTCCGTGGCTGCCTCGATCGCCGTCCACCTGGTGCACCGCGGCTTCAGCGTCCGCCTGGTCACCGCAGTCGGTGAGGACGCCGGCGGCACCTGGCACGAGCACGGAGCCCAGTCCGCGGAGACCGGGCCGTTGCTCGAGTCGTTGGCCGTGCTCACCGACACGACCCACCCGCACATCGACCTGCGCTGGCTCCAGGAGGCCGGCCACTCGGGCTTGTTGTTCGCCGTCCTCGGCGACGTCGCGGACCACGACCGCCCGGTGCTCAAGCGGATGCGTCACACGGCGGCGAGCGCGATGGCGATCGCTCTCGACGTTCCTGCCTGGGCACGCGGGTCAAGCCCCGGTGCGCCGACGACCGGTCACACCACCGCCTGGCTCGGTGCGAACGGCTGGCGCAGCGTCTCCGCCGGGCCGTCGGACCCGCTCGCGGCGATCTGGCAGGAGCTCGGCACGGCGGGACGCTCCACCACCGGCCGCTCCGACCTGCCCCGGACGGTGGCCGCCTCGGCGCGGGAGGCGACCCGATGACGACATGGAGGGCGCTGCGTCCGACGTCGACGACGTCGTCACTGCTCGCGGCCCTGACCACCTGGGTGACGCTCCTGGCGTGGACCAAGTTCGCCGAGCACCCCGCGGGGTTCATGGTGCCGATCTTCGCCGGGTGCGTGCTGGTCGCTGTCGTCGGCATCGCGCTCCGCTCGGCACGGGTGCCCGCGCTGCTCGTGGCGCTGGCGCAGGCGGTCGTGGTCCTGATCTGGTTGCACCACCGGTTCGCCGGCGGTGAGGCGCTGGCCGGCTGGATCCCCACGCCGGGCTCGTTGCACGCGATGGGGTCGGTGCTGTCCCGCTCGTCTGCCGCGGCGCAGGCGTACGCCGCTCCGGTGCCGCGCTCGGTGCCCGAGTTCTACCCGCTGATGATCCTGATGGGCTCACTGACCGCGGTGCTCATCGACCTGATCGCGGTGGGCCTGCGACGAGCACCGCTGGCCGGTCTGCCGCTGCTGGCGCTCTACACGGCTCCTGTGAGCATCCTCGACGGCGGTGTCTCGTGGATGAAGTTCGCCGCCGCCGCCATCTGCTTCCTCTTCCTGATCGCGGCTGAGGAGTCGACGCGCCTTGCCCACTGGGGGCACCAGCTGACCCCGGGCGGACGGCTGTTCGACACGCAGTCCACCAGCGTCAGCAGCCAGGCCGTGTGGGCCTCTGCTCGCAAGATAGGGCTCACGGCGACCGGCCTGGCGGTCATCGTGCCGCTCTTCGTGCCGACCTTCTCGGGCCACCTGTTCAAGGGCGGCGACGGAGCAGGCGACGGCAACGGTGACGCGGTGTCCATCTCCAACCCGATGGTCGACCTGAAGCGCGACCTGTCGCAGGGCGCCGACATCGAGCTGGTCAGGGTCACCACCCGCGACCCGGACCCGTCGTACCTGCGGCTCACCGTGCTCAACAGCTTCGACGGCACCGCCTGGCGTCCCTCGGGGCGGTCGATCCCGATCAAGCAGCGGGCCACCGGACCGGTGACCCGCCCCCCGGGGCTGATCTCGAGCGTGCCCACCACCAGGGTCGCTTCGCACCTTCAGGTGAGCTCCTACTTCAAGTCGCGCTGGCTGCCCACGCCGTACCCGGTCGACTCGGTGGTCGCGCCCGGGGACTGGCGTTACGACCAGTCCACGCTCGACTTCATCAGCGCCGCGGACGGCCAGACGACCTCCGGGCTCGACTACCGGCTGACCGCGCTGAAGCTCCAGCCGACGGCCGCCGAGCTCGCGGACGCCAGCCCCGCGCCGTCCACGATCTACTCCGCCAACACCGCGCTCCCGCACGACCTGCCGGCCTCCGTCGGCAAGCTGGCCGAGACGGTGACCAAGGGCGCGACCACCAAGTTCGCCATGGCGGTCGCCCTCCAGCAGTGGTTCCGCGTCGACGGTGGCTTCCGCTACTCCCTGCGTCGTTCGGCGGGCAACGGCAGCGACGACCTCGTGCGGTTCCTGAGCACCGGCAAGGACGGTCGCACCGGCTACTGCGAGCAGTTCGCGGCGGCGATGGCCGTCATGGGCAGGTCGCTGGGCATCCCGTCACGGGTGGCGGTCGGCTTCCTGACGCCGAAGCAGGTGGCCAAGGACGTGTGGGTCTACAGCTCGCACGACCTGCACGCATGGCCGGAGATGTACTTCGGCGGAGTCGGCTGGGTGCGCTTCGAGCCGACGCCGCAGTCGCGCGCCTCCGCGGTGCCGAGCTACACCACCCAGGCCGTGCCGCAGTCGGGCCCCAGCCAGAGCACCTCGGCCCCGGCCGCGGCGCCGACGCTGAACCGCATCGACCGTGCGGCCGCCGCGGCGACCGCTCAGCACCGGGGCGCACACAGGTCCTTCTTCGCCCGCCCGGTGTTCTTCGTGCTGCTCGGCGCACTGCTCGTGGTCGCGCTCCTGCTGCTGGCGCCGCGAGCGCTCCGCGCCGGCGTCAGGCGTCGTCGCTGGGACCGGGCCGCCGACACCGGGTCATTGGTCGAAGCGGCCTGGGCAGAGATCCACGACACCGCGCTGGACCTGCGCATCGGCTGGGACGACCGCGTGACGCCGCGCACGGCGGCCGCCGAGGCGTTGCGCTCGTTCGGTGATCCGGCCTCCGCCACCGACGGCACCGGCCGCAGCTCTCGCCGCGGCGACCACGCCAACCCCGAGGCGACCTCGGCGCTGCACCGTCTGCTCCTCCTGCTGGAGCGCGCCCGCTACGCACGCAGCCTGCCGGCCGATGCGGCGACCACGGAGCAGGTGCACGCCGACACCCGGCTCTGCGTCGAGGCGCTGCGCGCAGGTGTCGGTCAGCGCCGTCGGGCCCGCGCGACCTGGACCCCCGCGTCCTTGTCGTCGTCCCTGGCGACCGGCCGCATGCGGGTGAGCGCCTCGCGCGCCCGACCTCTCACTGCCGAGGCAGGGGTGGACCGGGCGGTGTGAGCCCGGCTCAGTAGCCGTTCTGGTCGCGCCGGCGGCGCCAGCGCTCCTCGAACTTCGACATCATCGACTGCCCGGACGATGCCTGGCGACCCTTCGACTGCCGGCGCCCACGCCCACGGCCACCGCCGTCGATGACGCTGAAGGTCGGGTGCTCCCCGCTCTCCTTGGGAGCCGTCTCGGTGACCTGCCCCTGGTTGCGCCAAGAGCTCAGCGCGACGTACGCCGAGGCGAGCATGACCACGAAGCCGACGATGCCGACCACGGTGTTGCGGGTCACGGCACCGGTCATCAACACGGCCACGCCCACGAGGAAGACGACTCCGGCGATGACGGCACGACGCCGCGCGCTCGCTCGCAAGGAGGTGCCGCGCATCGTCGAGGCCAGCTTGGGGTCCTCGGCCACGAGGGCACGTTCCATCTGCTCCAGCAGACGCAACTCTTCTTCCGAGAGCGGCACGGTGTCCTCCCGCCGAACGGTTCTTCAGATCAGTCTAGGCAGCACTTCTCGCAACCGGAACCCGGCGCTGAAAATCTGAGCACAAAATCGCGGGTCGACGACGGTCGTGGCGACCCTTCCAGGTCAGGCCGACTCGAGGGCGACGAGCTTCTCGCGCAGGCTCAAGGTCGCACGCCGGTGCACCTGGCTGACCCGGGACTCGGTGACGCCGAGCACCTGGCCGATCTCCGCGAGGGTCAGCCCCTCGAAGTAGTAGAGCGCGATGATGACCTGGTCGCGTTCACCGAGCTGGTCGACCACCCGCATCAGCGAGGCGGTGGTGTCGCCCTCCTCGACCGCGTGGTCGGCCGCCGACGACAGCTCGTCGGCGAGGTCGAAGTCGTCGAGGTTGGCGTGGGTGGAGCTGGCCTGCCGGCTGAGGTCGCGCAGCTGCTGGACGGGGATCCCGACCTCCTGGGCCACCTCGGTGTCCTCCGGGGGTCGCCCGAGCCGCTCCTCGAGCACGACCTGGGCACGGTTGACCGCGCGCAGCTTGTCGCGCACCGAGCGCGGGACGAAGTCCATGGAGCGCATGCCGTCGATGATGGCGCCGCGGATCCGGGGCACGGCGAAGGTCTGGAAGGACAGGCCGCGCGAGGGCTCGAAGCGCTCGATGGCGTCCATCAGGCCCAGGACGCCGTCGGAGACCAGGTCGTCCTGGTCGACGGTGTCGGGCATCCGGGTGCGCAGCCGGCCAGCGACGTACTTCACGAGAGGGGCGTACTGCAGCACGAGCCGGTTCCGCAGACCGGGATCGGCCGTGGCGCGGAACTCGTGCCAGATCGCGTCGAGATCCTCCCCCGGGCTCACGAGCCGGCCCCGATGCGGGCACCGGTGTGCGGTGCCCTGAACGCGACCAGGGCACTCGTCGGGTTCTCGCGGTAGCGGGCGATCAGCTCGGCGGTCGCGGCATCGAGCCGGGCGTGAAGGGCGCGCCGGTAGTCGGTGAGCTGGTTCTCGGCCTCGCGGAGCCGCTCGATGGCGGTGGCCACCTTTGCGGTGTCGTTGGGGTCGAGCTCGGTGACCCACATGTCCTCGAGGACCGGCAGCTCGGGCAGCGGCTCCGCGGCCGCCACGTTGACCAGGGCGGTCCGCGAGCGACCGGTGCCGGTGTCGCCGAGGACCCGGATCAGCTCGTCGAGACGCAGCGGACGCTCGTGGTGGGCCTCGGCCTCGAGCACGTCGATGCGGGCATGGACGAGCCGGCGCCAGTAGGACACGCGCTCCTCCTCCTCCGCCAGGCGGCGTCGGTAGAGGCGGAGTGCGTCGAGGCTGAGGTCGGCCCATGCGTCCTGACCCTCGACCCCGGCAAGGGCGAGCATGCCCTCGTTGTCTCCCAGCGCGGTCATCGACCTTGTCTCCCGTTGGTTGCTGCACACCGGCCATCGAGCCGGCGTGTCTGTCAGGTTGCCACACGGACCAGCCCGAGTTGCCCCGATGCCGGGATTGACGACCCAGGGCCGGTCGCGGCGCGCCGAAAGGTCCGAAAAGTTTTCCTCAAATAGTCCGTTGGGACTATCAAGACTGACCCCTCCGGGTGCCGAGACTCACCCTGAAGCTCGACATCGCGGCCCCGCTACCTGGGAGAGCGGGTCTCGGTGAACGGCTCACACCTGACCGCGGGAACCGGGCAAAGCCCCCCTGCCCCCCGCGGAGCCGGACATCAGCCCCCCGATGCAACCGGCCACGGCGGCCCTCGGTCCTCGGACCCGGGGCCGCTGCTACTTAACCGGCACCCCGTCTCCCGCGGCGCCGGTGTCGACCTCAGGCACGGTCGCCGCCGATCAGGCTGGCCGGTCGGACCGCCGCGTCGCCGAAGCGGCGTACGGCCCGGTCGACCGCGTGGTCGGCCTCGGACCAGCCGTGCTCGCGCTCGCCGAGCACCAGCTGACGCTGCACCGTGGCCCGCGGCACCAAGCCCTCGACCCGGACCCCCACCAGACGGATCCTGGCGCGTTGGAGCCCGAGCCCGGTGAACAGCTCGGCAGCGGTGCGGTAGATCTCCTGCGTGACATCGGTGGCCTCGCTGCGGGTGCGTGACCTCGTCAGGGTGGTGAAGTCGGCGAAACGTACGGTCAGGGTCACGGTGCGTCCCGCGACCCGCGCGCTCCGCATCCGGGTGCCCACCTTGTCGGCGAGCCGCAGCACCTCGCGCAGGATCACCCCTCGGTCGTCGGTGTCGCGGCCGAACGTCTCGTTGGCGCCGATGCTCTTGTCCGGCTCGTCGGCCCCACGTCGAGCGGTGACCTGCCGGCGGTCCTCGCCCCACGCCAGCTGGTGCAGCTGGACGGCCATCGCGTGCCCGACCGCCCGGCGCAGCGTGGACAGCGGGGTGTGGGCCACGTCGCCGACGGTGTGCAGACCGAGCCGGTGCAGCTGGTCGGCGGTCTTCTCCCCCACCCCCCACAGCTCGCCGACGTCGAGCGGGTGCAGGAAGCCGGTCACCTGCGACGGCGGCACGACCACGATCCCGTCGGGCTTGGCGCGACGGCTCGCCAGCTTGGCCACCGCGACGGTCGCGGCCATCCCGACCGAGCAGGTGACCCCCTGCTCGTCGTGGACCCGGGCCCGGATCCGCTCGGCGATGGCGGCAGGCGACCCGAGACGGCGTACGGCGCCGGACACGTCGAGGAACGCCTCGTCGAGGGAGACCACCTCGACCAGCGGTGTGACCTCGCGGAACACCTCCATCACCGAGCTGGACACCACCGAGAACACGTCGTGGTGGGGCGAGACGACGGTGAGCCGGGGGCACAGCCGACGGGCCCGGGTCATCGGCATCGCCGACCGGACGCCGTAGGCCCGCGCCGGGTAGTTGGCCGAGAGCACCACGCCGCGGTGGCCACCCCCGACCGCGACAGGTACGTCGTGCAGCTCGGGCCGGTCGCGGATCGCCACGGAGGCGTAGAAGGCGTCCATGTCGACGTGCAGGATCGGGCAGTCCCAGGAGACGGAGACGGCGCGGCGGGTCATCGCCCCGCCGACAGGTCAGCGGCGACGGGCGACGGCGAGGACCTGGGTGGCCAGGGCGAGGTACTCGGGTCGGCGGGCGACGGCCTGCTCGAGCTCGACCAGGGCACGAGCCGCACCGGGCTCGAGGTCGACCAGCGAGCTCGGCACCAGGTCGACGAAGACCCGGACGGCACGCAGGGCCGGGTGGTCGAACCCCGCCGCGGTGAGGGCCGCGGTGATCTCCTCGACGGTGAAGCGACGGTGCGAGCTGTCGCCGGGGTTCTCGCCGGGGTTCCCGCTGGAGTTCCCGCTGGGGTCCTCGCTGGGGTCCTCGAGCAGGGCGTGAGCCTGCTGGAAGTGACCGGCCATGGCGCGCGCGAAGACCGCCGCGTGCCGCTGGCTGACCAACAGGCTGAGCGTCCCACCCGGGCGGAGCAGGCCGGCCAGGGTGCCGAGCGCGACAGCCGGGTCGTCGACGATCTCGAGCACCCCGTGGCAGAGCACGAGGTCGGCGCCGCCTTCGGGAACCACCCCGGCCAGAGGATCGGCCAGAGGATCGGCCAGAGGATCGGCCAGCGGATCGGCCAGCGGATCGGCCAGCGGATCGGCCAGCGTGTCGAGATCACCTTGGCGGCCGCTGACCCGGTCGGCGACACCGCTCTCCTCGGCGCGGCGGGCCAAGATCGCGAGGGCGTCGGGGCTGGGATCGACGACCACGACCTGGTGGCCGAGCTCGGCGACCCGCACCGCGAACCCGCCGGTGCCACCGCCGATGTCGACCACCGAGGCGGGCCGGCCGGTGTCGACGGTGATGCGCTCGAGGACCTCGCGCAAGGCGTCCCACACCACGGCCGTGCGGGCGGCACTGCGCCGCTGGAGGCTGCTCGCGGGCGGACGCTGCTCGGCGGACATGTCGGCCACCCTAGTGGCGAGGCCGGCTCAGGCACCGGAGCTGCCGGAGGACGAGTGCCAGAGCTTCCGCGGTGCCTGCGCGACCTCACGCGCGGACGCGGACTTGGTGTCCTCGCCGGGCGGCTTGACGTCGGCGTAGGGCGACAGCAGGAACCCGCTCGAGTGCACCAGCACCCGGCGTCGTCCCATTCCACCCGCGGGACCCGAGCCGCGGCGGGTGCCACCGGTCGCGAGGTCGGCCTGCTCGAGATCGGGCTCGGCCATCACCGGACGGCTGTCGCGGCTCTGCGCCGCGCCGCGCACGGCCTCCTCGTCGACCCCGACGGTGCCGAACCCTTCGGGCACGATCGCCATCAGCTCGTGCACGGCGTCGAGCCCTCGTCCCGGTCCGGCCGCGCTCCAGGCCTGGTGCAGCGCGGGGAGCTCCCAGCAGCCGGTGGCACGCAGCGAGACGCCCCGGCGACCGGTGCGACGCAGCACCCCTCGGACCACCAGCAGCCAGGAGTGGAACACCGTGGCGGCGTAGGGACCTTGAACATCCTCGAAGAAGGTGGCGTCCACCGGCCCGGTCGCGTCGTCGAGGGTCAGGAAGACCACCCGCCGCCCGGACCGGATCGGTGGTGTCTGGGTGGCCACCTTGACCCCGGCCACCAGCAGCTCGGCCTGGCTGCGCCGGTGCAGCAGGTCGACCGACCGGGTCACCCCGAGCTCGTCGAGGAAGGGCGCGTAGAACTCCACGACGTGGGTGCTCGCGTCGAGCCCGAGGATCTCGAGCTCGGCGCGCATCCGTTCCGACGAGGTCATCTCGGGCAGCCCGCTCGCCTCGCCGTCGACCGGGGTGTCACCGAGGTCGAGGGCCAGCTGCACCGAGGTGACCGGCGCGGCCTTGGCGGTGGCCTGCGACTGACGCGCCGCCTGTTCCCACACACCGACCTGCTGCCGTGCGGGGTGCAGGTGCGAGTCACGGCTGCGGTCCCAGGGCAGGTCGGCGTGCTGGCTCTCGCGGTTGGGGTGCTGCTCGCGCTCGTGCTCGCGCACCCGCGCCTCGGAGCTGTTGCGCCGGGCAGCGTCGGCGGCCCGGGCGGCCGCAGCGACCCGGCCGCCGGCCGTCCTGACACCGGCGCCGACCCCGGCACTGGTCAGTCCGCGTCCGCGGCCCTGACCGGCCCGGTCGACCGCCCGGGCGTGCCGGTCGAGGTCGGCGACCTGGAGCAGCAGGTCGCGCCGGGTGACGGTGCCGCGCCGACGGACGCCGTCACCGGCTCCCGCGCCGGCCCCGACCCGGATGTCGTAGATCGAGTCGAACCCGCCGGCGAGCACCAGCCGCTCCAGCACCGGTCGGGTGACCCGGGCACGGTGCCAGAAGTCGGTGAGCGACTGGTAGGGCCGGGCCGCGACGACCCGGTCGACCTCTGCCTCGGAGATCCCCTTGACCTCCGAGAGGGCCAGCCGGATGCCGTAGCCCATGCCGGCGGTGGCGAACGTCGTCCCCCGCTCCCCGGTGGGGTCCCCGGTGAAGTCCCCGGTGGAGGCGAGGTCGAGGCGTTCCACGACGTAGGTCTTCTCGCTCGTGTTGACGTCGAGGCCCAGCACCGCGATCCCGAGCTGGCGGGCGTCGTCGAGGATCAGCCGCTTGGGGTACATGCCGGGGTCGTGGGTGAGCACGCCGGACAGGAAGTGCGCCGGGTAGTGCGCCTTGAGCCAGGAGGACTGGTAGGTCGGCAGCGCGAACGCGGCAGCGTGGGCCTTGCAGAAGCCGAACGACGCGAACGCCTCGAGGACCTTCCAGATCTGCTCGACGACCCGGCGCGGGTAGCCGCGTCCCATCGCCCGGGGGAAGAACCACAGCTTGGCCTCGGCCATCCCCTCGGCGTCGCCGAGCGCACGTCGGGCCTCGTCGGCCTCGGCGTAGCCGCAGCCCGCGAAGCGGGCGATGATCTCGATGACCTGCTCGTGGAAGACCACCACCCCGTGCGTCGGGGCGAGGATCGGGCGCAGGTCGTCGTGGAGGAAGCCGGGCATCTTCCAGCCCTGCTTGGCGTCGAGGTACGGCGTGACCATGTCGCTCTTGACCGGTCCCGGCCGGAACAGCGAGATGTCGGTGATGATGTCCTCGAAGCTCTCGATGCCGGACTTGCCGACCAGCTCGCGTTGGCCCGGTGACTCGATCTGGAAGCAGCCGAGGGTCTTGGCCTGCGAGATCATCCGGAACGTCTCGGCGTCGTCGAAGGGCACCTGAGCCTCGTCGTCCAGGTCGATCCGGGTCCCTTCGAGGCGCTCCACCTCGTCGACCGCGTGCGCCATCGAGCTCTGCATGCGGATGCCGAGCACGTCGAGCTTGAGCAGGCCGAGGTCCTCGACGTCGTCCTTGTCGAACTGGCTCATCGGGAAGCCGGCGTACGACGCCTCGACCGGCGTGCGGTCCAGCAGGGTCGCGTCGGAGAGCAGCACACCGCAGGGATGCACCGCGATGTGCCGGGGCAGGCCGTCGAGCCGCTCGACCAGGCTGAACAGCAGGTCGAGCCGCTCCTCGCCGAGTCCGGAGGCGCGCAGCTCGGGCAGCTCACGCAGGGCCATCCGAGCGTCACGGGCCCGGATGTGCGGGAACGCCTTGGCGATCGCGTCGATCTCGCCGACCGGCATGCCGAGGGCGGCGCCGACGTCACGCACCGCGTGCCGGACCCGGTAGGTGTCCATCATCGACACGCACACGCAACGTTCACCGCCGTAGCGGTCGAGGATCGCCTCGTAGACCTCGAGGCGTCGTGCGGACTCCACGTCGACGTCGATGTCGGGCAGCGCCTGCCGCAACGGCGAGAGGAACCGCTCCATCAGGAGGTCGTGGCGCAGCGGGTCGACCCCGGAGACCCCGAGCAGGTAGTTGACCAGGCTCCCGGCCCCCGAGCCCCGGGCCGCGACCCGCACCCCCAGGTCCTTGATCAGGTCGGTGACGTCGCCGACGGTCAGGAAGTAGGAGGCGTAGCCCAGGTTGCCGATGATCTGCAGCTCGTCGTCGAGCCGCTTCCAGATCCGCTGCCGGGGCGCGGACCCGTAG
>Ga0308175_100001208_pt1 | contig 17419 bp, 22 predicted proteins | sample PhyCR1_3_FD_203893 | JGI IMG/M metagenome (GOLD analysis project Ga0308175, IMG submission 203893) | Soil microbial communities from UC Gill Tract Community Farm, Albany, California, United States - DLSLS.C.R1 | ecosystem: Environmental > Terrestrial > Soil > Agricultural land | place: USA...
GCCCACCCAGCCCTCCTCGACGGCGCGGGAGACGAACCCGTCCCACGGCTCGCCGGCCTCCACGGTGACCCGCACGCCCGCCGGGCCGGCGTCCTGCACCTCGACGCCTCGGGTCTCGATGCGTACGACGGTGCCGGGGAACCCGTCGTCGGAGACGACGAGGTTGCTGCCGCCGGCGAGCAGCAGCACCGGCTCATCGTTCCGGTCGGCGTCGCGGACAGCCTCGACCAGCCGCTCGCGGCTGCACGCGTGCACCAGCCGCCGAGCGGGGCCGCCGAGCCGGAGCGTGGTGTAGCCGGCCAGCGGTTCGCCCGGCTCAGCCACGGGCCAGCACCGCCTTGGGCATGCCGAGCACCTTCTCGCCGGCGCAGCGCACGTCCAAGGTGATCCGCACCGTGTCGTCGGTGACCTCCGAGACGGTGCCGTTCACGGTGACGGTGGTCCCCTCGTCGTCGTCGGGGACGATCACCGGCTTGGTGAACTTGCAGCCGAGCTCCCGGATCCGGCCGGGCTCGCCGGCCCAGGTGTCCACCGCCCGGCCGGCCAGGGCCATGGTGAACATGCCGTGCGCGATCACGCCGGGCAGCCCGACCGACCGGGCGACCCGGTCCGACCAGTGGATCGGGTTGCGGTCCCCACTGGCCCCGGCGTAGCGGACCAGGTCGGCGCGGGTGACCCGGAACTGCTGCTCGGGGAGCACGGCTCCCGCCTCGAAGCTCACGGCCGCTCCTCCTTGTGCACCAAGGTGGCGTAGGCCGTGCACACCGGCTGCCCCGCGGCGTCCACGATCTCGCTGCGGGTGCCGATGATGTCCGCGCCGCCGAGCTGTCGGAGGCTGTCGACGCTGAGGGTGGCGGAGAGCTCGTCACCGGCCACCACCGGCCGTGTGTAGCTGAACCGCTGCTCGCCGTGCACCACGTGGTGCAGCTCGATGCCGACCGAGGGGTCCTCCATCAGGGAGGTCATCGCCGCGAAGGCGACCACGATCGGGAAGGTGGCCGGCGCCGGCCCTCCGTCGTAGGTCGACCCGGTCGCCGCCGCGAACTCGGCGATGCGTTCACCGGTGACCTGGTACGGCGGAGTGGCCGGGAAGGTCCGGCCCGCGAGGGAGGGGTCGACTGCCATGGGCGCGACGCTAGCGGGTGCCCAGACAACGACGAAGGAGCGGCCCCCGGACGGGGTGCCGCTCCTTGCGGTGGGAGAGCCTCAGCGGGTCTCGCGGTGCTCGGTGTGACGGCGGCAACGCGGGCAGAACTTCTTCAGCTCCATGCGGTCCGGGTCGTTGCGCCGGTTCTTCTTGGTGATGTAGTTGCGTTCCTTGCATTCCACGCAGGCCAAGGTGATCTTGGGCCGGACGTCGGAGGTTTTGCTGGCCACGGTGCCCTCTTCTTCTGGTGGATCCTGCGGTTGTCTTCTGACCAGTGTGCCCGGCGGTGCAAAGCCGGGCGCTGGCCCGAGTAGCGGGGGCGGGATTCGAACCCGCGACACCACGATTATGAGCCGTGTGCTCTAACCACCTGAGCTACCCCGCCGCCGGCGCGGTGCCCACCTGGTTTCCCAGGCGGTCCCGGCCCAGAGCCCCTTTACGGAATCGAACCGTAGACCTTCTCCTTACCATGGAGACGCTCTGCCGACTGAGCTAAAGGGGCAAGCGACAGGAGAGCATACACAGGCCCGGCGGCGATCATGAAATCGAGCCGGAGGGCAGGATGGGGTGCATGCAGCCGTTCTACCTGCCCCTCGGCGACAACCGCTACGCGTCGCAGCAATCGACCGCCGGTCCGTGGGACCCCGACAGCCAGCACGGCGGTCCTCCGGCCGCGCTGCTGACCCGAGCGGTCGAGAGGCTCGAGCGCGACACCGACCGAGTGGTGGGCCGTTTCACCATGGAGCTGCTGGGCCCGGTCCCGCTCGGTCTGCTCGAGGTCACCGCGTCCGTCGTACGCCCCGGCCGGACGGTCGAGCTGTGCGAGGCGTCCCTGTACGACGTGGCGCGCGGCCGCGCGGTCGCAACCGCCCGAGCCTGGCTGTTCCCGCACGGGCAGGACGGACCCGGCATCCCGGAGCCGCTGCCGCACACCTTCGGCGACGGGGAGCGGCACGACCGTCCGCGCGTCTGGCACGGCGGCTACCTCGACGCCGTCGACTGGCGCTGGATCCACGGCGACGTCGAGCAACCAGGTCCCGGTCTGGTCTGGATGCGGCCGACGGTGGACCTCGTCGCCGGCGAGCCGATGAGCCCGGTGCAGCGGCTGATGTCCTGCGTGGACTCCGCGTCCGGGGTGTCCGCCGCCCTCGATCCGGCGAAGTGGGCGTTCTTGAACACCGACCTGAGCGTGCACGTGCTGCGGCCCCCGGCCGGCGAGTGGCTGTGCCTGGACGCCGAGACCACTCTCGGCGACGGCCGCGTCGGGCTGGCGGCGTCGTCGGTGTACGACGAGCGGGGGCTGGTGGCCAGGTCGTCGCAGGCGCTGCTGATCGCCCAGCGCTAGAGAAGACGGGCGCTGAGGCTCACATCCGCCAGGTGGCCACGACGTACATCACCCCGAACGGGTCGTCGGAGTAACCTACCGCCGCCCGCGGCGGCGTGCCTTGAGCCCGCACCGCTGCGGCCATCACCTGGAACGCCGCGCGTCCACCCGCCATCAGCTCGTGCGCGAGCCGGGCGTCCTGCGCCAGCAGCGCTGCCGGGTCGCCCTCCGCGAGCGCGCGACCCGTCTCGGCGTCGTAGTCGAACGCCCGGTCGTCGACGTACCCGGGCGCCTTGTCCCCGCGCCGTGCGCTGCCCTCACCGAGCACCAGAAGCACCACGTCGTCCTCGCGGGAGACCAGCTCCTCCCCCAGCTCCTCGACCTCCTCCCGGGAGGCGTCCCAGGCCACGCCACGCAGCTCGAACGGCCCGGCCCAGCCGGCCTCCTCCAGCAGCCGGCGTCCCACACCCAGGCTCAGCGGCAGGCCGTCGAGCCCCCCACCCGCGGGGCCGCCGAAGTCTCCGGGAGCCGGCGCCAGCGCGGCGTCCCAGACAGCGGTCCTCTCGTCCCCGCCGATCACCGTGACCGCGTCCGGAGTCGGCGTGAGCACCTGGCTCACGGCGCGGCGACAGGCGGTGCGGAGGTCCTCCGCAGCGTCCTGGGTCCCGGCGAGCTCCCGGAACAGCAGCGGCGGCTGCGGGCACACGGCGACGGCGCGGATCACGAGCAGCGAGGCTATCCGAAGCGGGTCAGGCCAGCCCGCGCACCACGCGCACCGGGCCCCGGCTGCCCCGGATGGTGGCCACCATGTCCAGCACCTGCCGCGTCGCGGCCACGTCGTGCGCGCGGTACACCCTGGCCCCGTGCCAGGCGCTCACCGCCGTCGCCGCGAGCGTGCCGTTGAGCCGCTCGCCGACCGGCAGGTCGAGCGCCTCGCCGACGAAGTCCTTGCGGGACAGCGATACCAGCACCGGCCAGCCGGTGGCGACCATCTCGTCGAGGCGACGGGTGATCTCCAGCGAGTGCCAGGTGTTCTTCCCGAAGTCGTGCGCCGGGTCGATCAGGACGCTGTCACGGCGCACGCCGACCGAGACAGCGCGCTCGGCCAGCGCGACGGTGTCATCGATCGCGGCGCGGACCACGTCGTCGTACCCCATCCGGTGCGGCGGCGTGCGCGGCGCCAGCCCGCCGGTGTGTGCGCACACCAGCGCGGCGTCGTGCTCGGCCGCCACCTCCGCGAGGCCGTGGTCGTGCCCGCCCCAGGCGTCGTTGAGCAGGTCGGCTCCGGCCCGGCACACCTCCCGGCCGACCTCGGCGCGCCAGGTGTCCACGCTGATCACCACGTCGGGAAACTCGGCGCGGACCTTCGCGACGAACCCGGCGGTACGACGGATCTCCTCGGCGGCGTCCACCTCCTCGCCGGGGCCGGCCTTGACGCCGCCCACATCGACGATGTCCGCGCCTTCGGCGACCACCTGACGGACCCGGTCGAGGGCCTTGTCCTCCGCGAAGGTGGCGCCGTTGTCGTAGAAGGAGTCGCGGGTGCGGTTCACGATCGCCATCACCAGCAGATCGGTGTCGGCGAACTCGCGCCGTCCCAACTTCAACACGCCCGCGAGCGTACCGCCGTCAGCGGGGCGGCTTCTTGTTGCGCCCGAGCCGGGCACCCAGCCACACCATGTCGACCAGGAAGACCACGATCCCGATGACCAGCAGCCAGAACAGGCCGTGCAGCAGGACACCGAGGAAGCCGAGCACGATGGCGACGATCAGCAACAGCAGGAACAGGCTCATCAGCGGCGTCCCAACCGGCGCCCGCCGCCGGCGCCTTGCTCGTAGGCGAGCTCGTAGTGGGTGAAGACGGGCTCCTCCTCCGCGACCGGCAGCTCGCCGTCGAGGTCGATCGAAGGAGCCGACTTCACGTGCTTCTTGGCGTAGGCGACCATGAGGTACTGAGGGCCCACCGTGGCGCCCTCCAGCGGCACGAACACCAGTCGTCGCTGGGTGGGGATCCCGACCCTGACCGTTCCGAAGGAAGGCAGGTCGGTCTTGGTGTCGACGTAGACCGCCTCGAGCTGGCCGATCTTGTCCCGGTTGCAGTCCAGGACGTCACGCCCTCGCCACTCCCGGATGTCGTTGGCCTCGAACACTTCGCCTCCGCTCTTGATGAGTCCGAGAATGATGCCCGCGAAGGGTCCAGTCAAACTCCCGCGCCCGCCGACACAGGCCGAAGCAGGTCCGCGTTGATCTCGGCCGTCGACGTGCAGCCGGCCAGGGCCATGGTCAGGTCGAGCTCGGCGACCATGTTGCGCATCACCTCCACCACCCCCGCGGTACCCGCGAGCGCGAGGCCGTAGACGTAGGGCCGGCCGACACACACCGCCCTCGCACCGAGCGCCAGCGCGACGAACGCGTCCGCGCCGCTGCGGATGCCGCTGTCGAACAGCACCGGCACCCTGCCGTCGACGCGCGCGAGCACGTCCGGGAGCGCGTCGAGCGCGCCGACGGCGTTGTCCACCTGCCGGCCGCCGTGGTTGGAAACCACGATCCCGTCGACCCCGTGGTCGAGTGCGAGCTCGGCGTCGCGCGGGTCCTGAATCCCCTTGAGCAGGATCGGCAGCCGGGTCCGCTCGCGCAGGAAGGCCAGGTCTCGCCAGGTCAGCGAGGACCGGGAGAACACGTCGAGGAAGGTCTCCACCGCGGCCCGAGGCAGCGGCGAGCGGAGGTTGTCGGCGAACCGCCCCGGGTAGTGCCGGGTGATCGAGGCGAGGGTGCGCAGCGCCGCCGGTGTGGGACGCGGGGTCGGCTCGGTCGAGGGCCTGGCCGCACGCTTGGCGACCAGCTCACCGAAGACGGGGTCGCTGGTGTACTGCGCGATGCCCTGTCCGTGCGCGAACGGCAGGAAGCCGAGGTCGAGGTCCCGCGCTCGCCAGCCGAGCACGTGGGTGTCGAGGGTGACCACGATCGCGGTGCTGCCGATCGTCTCGGCGCGGGAGACCAGGCTCGCGACCAGGTCGTCGTTGCTGCTCCAGTACAGCTGGAACCAGCGCGGCGCGTCGCCGAGCTCCCGGGCGACGCGCTCCATCGGCACCGACGCCTGGGTGGACAGCACCATCGGCAGGCCGAGCTCGCGGGCTGCGCGGGCCACCGCCAGGTCGGCGTCCCGGTGCGCCATCTCCAGCACGCCGATCGGCGCGAGGAGGTACGGCGCGGGAAGGGTCTGACCGAACAGGTCGACGCGCAGGTCGCGCGCTGCCACGTCCCGGAGCATCCGGGGCACGATCCGGAACCGAGCGAACGCCTCCAGGTTGGCTTGCGCGGTGCGCTCTTGGCCGGCCGACCCGGCGACGTACGCCCAGGCCCGCCGGCTCATCCGGCGCCGGGCGGCGCGCTCCAGCCGAGCCGGCGAGACCGGCACCTCCGGCCGCGAGCCGAGTGCGCCGCTGCGGTAGATCGCCGCCTGCGCCGCCCGGCCCAGCGACTCCAGCGGAGCGGGGCTCACCTGGCCAGCTCCGCGGCCGCCCGGCCAGCGGTGCGCCCGGAGAACAGGCAGCCGCCGAGGAAGGTGCCTTCCAGCGAGTTGTAGCCGTGCATGCCGCCCCCGCCGAAACCGGCCACCTCTCCCGCGGCGTACACCCCGGGAAGCGGCTCGCCGCCCGGCCGCAGCACCCGCGCGGACAGGTCCGTCTCCAGGCCGCCCAGCGTCTTGCGGGTCAAGATGTTGAGCCGCACCGCGATCAGCGGGCCGGCCTTCGGGTCCAGCAGCCGGTGTGGCCGGGCCACCCGGATCAGCCGGTCGCCGCGGTAGGCGCGGGCCGCCCGGATCGCGGTCACCTGCGCGTCCTTGCTGAACCGGTTGTCGACCTCCCGGTCCCGGGCGACCACCACCCGGCGTACCTCCTCGGCGTCGAGCAGCGGCTCGTCGGCGAGCCGGTTCATCCCGGCGACCAGCTCGGTCAGGTCGTCGGCGACCACGAAGTCCTCGCCGTGCTCCAGGAACGCCGCGACCGGGGCGGCCGGGCCGGGCCGCACCCGGGACAACAGCAGCCGCAGGTCCTTGCCGGTCAGGTCCGGGTTCTGCTCCGAGCCGGACAGCGCGAACTCCTTCTCCACGATCTTGCTGGTCAGCACGAACCAGCTGTAGTCGTAGCCGGTGGCCATCAGGTGCCGGAGCGTGCCGAGCGTGTCGAAGCCGGGGAAGTACGGCGCGGGCAACCGCCGGCCGAGCGCGTCCAGCCACAACGACGACGGGCCGGGCAGGATCCGGATCCCGTGGTTCTCCCACACGGGGTCCCAGTTGCGGATGCCCTCCACGTAGTGCCACATCCGGTCGGCGTTGATCAGGCTGCCGCCCGCCCGCCTGGTGATCTCCAGCATCCGGCCGTCCACGTGCGCGGGTACCCCGGCGACCATCCGCCGCGGCGGCTCCCCCAGCCGCTTCGGCCAGGCGCGCCGGACCAGGTCGTGGTTGCCGCCGATGCCTCCGGAAGTGACCACCACCGCCTGCGCGGTGAGCTCGAACTCGCCGTCCTCGGTCCGCGAGCTCGGCCGGCCGCGCTGCACGCTGCTCGGCTCCAGCACGCTGCCCCGGACACCGGTGACCCCGCCGCCGCTGGTGACCAGGTCGTCGACCCGGCGCCGGAACCGCAGGTCGACCAGGCCCCGCTCGGCGCCCTCGCGGACCCGCCGCTCGAACGGCTCGACGAGGCCAGGGCCGGTGCCCCAGGTGATGTGGAAGCGGGGCACCGAGTTGCCGTGCCCGTCGGCGCGTCCGTCGCCGCGCTCGGCCCAGCCGACCACCGGGAACAGCCGGTGGCCCATGCCACGCAGCCAGGAACGTTTCTCGCCCGCGGCGAAGTCGACATACGCCTGCGCCCACTGCCGCGGCCAGTGGTCCTCGGCCCGGTCGAACCCGGCGCTGCCCATCCAGTCCTGCAGCGCCAGCTCGTGCGAGTCGTGGATGCCCATGAGTCGTTGCTCGGGCGAGTTCACCAGGAACAGCCCGCCGAAGGACCACCAGGCCTGCCCGCCGAGGCTCTGCTCCGGTTCCTGCTCCAGCACGATCACCCGCTTGCCGGCGTCGGCCACCTCTGCGGCCGCCACCAGGCCGGCGAGCCCGGCCCCGACGACGATGACGTCAGCATCCATGACCTGAAGCCTGCCCGGTCCGCCCACGGCAGCGGAACCCCTGTCCGCGATGAGCCTCGTCACCAGCCGGGTCCGGGCGCGAGAACGCCGGTGGCAGACTCGGCCGCATGGCGCTTTCGACTTCAACCATCGACCTTCCCACTCCCGACGGCACCACGGACGCGTTCGTCGCGCACCCCGACGACGGCCAGCCGCACCCCGGCGTCCTCTACTACATGGACGCCTTCGGCCTGCGGAAGCAGGTCTTCGACATGTGCGAGCGGATCGCCGAGGCGGGCTACTTCGTGGTCGCGCCGAACGTGTTCTACCGGGACGGCCGCGCGCCGCTCGTCGCCGATCTGCCCGACCTGATGAAGTCGGGGAACCGGGAGCAGCTGTTCTCGGTGCTCCGCCCGTTCATGTCCCATGTCACTCCGGACGGCGCGATGCGCGACGCGGGGGCGTACCTCGACTTCCTGGCCGGGCACGAGGCGGTCGCCGACGGTCCGGTCGGGGCCACCGGCTACTGCATGGGTGGCCGGCTCGCGCTGCGCACCGCAGGAACCTTCCCGGACCGGGTCGCCGCTGCGGCGAGCTTCCACGGCGGCAACCTCGCCAACGACGCCGAGGACAGCCCGCACCTGCTGGCCGGGACGATCACCGCCGAGGTCTACGTCGGGCACGCCGACAACGACCGTTCCGCCCCGCCGGAGCAGCAGGAGCGGCTCGCCGAGGCACTCTCCGCGGCGGGAGTGAGCTTCAAGGCCGAGCTGTACGACGGAGCGGCGCACGGGTTCACGCAAGCCGACACCGCGGCCTACGACGAGCAGGCCACCAACCGGCACTGGGAGGTCCTGCTCGACCTCTTCGCACGCAACCTCGAGGGCTAGGCGACCTCGAAGGCGTGCTCCTTGCCGGGTACGCCCGACCCGGCCCGCCCGTCGACGGTGAACCGCTCGAACCTGACGGGCAGCCCGGCCGCGAACAGCGGGTTGGGGTGGTCCATCAGCTGGAAGTGCAGGTGCGGCTCGGTGGAGTTCCCGGAGTTGCCGCACTCGGCGAGCAGGTCGCCGGCGCGCACCGACTGCCCCTTCCGCACCCGCACCGACCCGCGGCGCAGGTGGGCGAGCACGGCGTACACCCCGTCACCGCGGTCCAGGATCACGTGGTTGCCCAGGATCATGCGCGGGCCGAACAGCTCGCGGACGCCCTCGGCGAGCAGGTACGCCAAGGCAGGCCAGGAGTTGCGGCTCAGGTGGTCACGCTGACCTCTGCTCGCCCGCACGACCACCCCGTCCATGGGGGCGTGCACCGGCTGGCCGAAACCCGGGAACGCGGCAGCCGGGCGCATGATCGGCCACCAGCCGAACGCGGGACGCGGCTCGTCTGCGGGCTCGTGGACGAGGTCCACGGCATGCGACTGGCCGTAGGCGACGACTCCGTGGCTGGGCACGCGGTCGCCGGGGCTGTTGATCGCCCGCCAGCGTCCCCGCACCGGGGCACTCACCGTCACGGGAGACCCGCGCAGAACCCCGAGCCTGAGGTAGCAGGCGATGGCGGGCACGAACACCACCGCGCCGGCCACCGAGAGCGGCCCTGCCGAAAAGGCGCCTCCCGCCACCAGCAGCGCGGCGCCGAGCCACACCAACGGCATCCGCACCCGGGCACAGACCACGGGCATGCTCATCGTTTGTTTCTCCCAGACGTTGTTGTTTGCTCGCAGCGCGTCAGCCGCGGCGTACGACGATCGAGTTCATCAGCGCCCAGACGGTCATCAGCGCGACCAGCTGGATCCAGGCAAGCCACAGGGCGGCGTCGATCGCCAGGACCGAGACCACCACGAGCTCCACGATCGAGAGCACCAGCGCGGTGGCGCCGACCACGGAGAGCGCCTCCTTGCCCAGCTGACGGTCGCGCTCGTCCCGCCACTCCAGGGCGTTGAGCCGGGTGACGTCCCGGGCGCTCGGTCGGCGGGCCCACAGGGCGCAGTGCAGCCCGCCGGCCCCGACGAGGAAGAGGCCGACCGCCTGCAGCACGTGCCCCAGCACCAGCGTCACCAGGCCCCCGACGACGAACGCGGTCACCAGGACGACGTTGACCCCCGAGATGGGCAGGCGGTCAGTCCTCAACGACATCGAAGATCTCCTCGATCGTGGATCCGAAGTGCCGTGCCAGCCGAGCAGCGAGCGTCAGGGACGGGTCGTAGCGACCGGTCTCCACGGCGTTGATGGTCTGCCTCGAGACCCCGACCGCCTCGCCGAGCGCCGCCTGGGACAGGCCAGCCGCCTGCCGCAGCTCACGCACCTTGCTGTTCACGGGTGTCAAGCGTGCTTGTCATCGTGCGATGTGTCAAGTTTGCTTGACAGCGCAACGCTCAGTAGCCGATGGGCAGGCCTGCGTAGTTCTCCGCCAGCCCGGAGGCACCCGCGTGCGATGACACGACCCAACGCAGCTGGGAGAGCTGGAGCTGGGCGTCGAAGTCGTCGCCCGAGCGGTGCAGCATGCTGGTCATCCACCACGAGAAGTGCGTGCACCGCCACACCCGGCGCAGCGCGGTTTCCGAGTACGCCTCGGCGAGTCCGGAGTCACCGTCTCGGAGCCACGAGACCAGCGCCCGGGACAGCAGCGTGACGTCGGCGATGGCCAGGTTGAGCCCCTTGGCCCCGGTCGGCGGCACGATGTGCGCGGCGTCCCCGGCGAGGAACAGCCGGCCGTGCCGCATCGGCGTGGACACGAAGCTGCGCATCGGCAGGATGCTCTTCTCCAGCACCGGTCCGGACTGCAGCGTCCAGCCGTGCTGCCCGTGCCCGAGCCGGGCGGCCAGCGCGTCCCAGATCCTGGCGTCGGACCAGTTGGCGATGTCGTCGTCGGGTTCCACCTGGAGGTAGAGCCGGCTGACCGTCTCCGAACGCATCGAGTGCAGGGCGAAGCCGTCCGGGTGCCAGGCGTAGATCAGCTCGTCGGTCGACGGCGCCACGTCCGCGAGTACCCCCAGCCAGGCGTAGGCGTAGACCCGCTCCCAGACCTTCTGGACGGGCGCGGGAAGCATCGTCCGGGACGGGCCGTGGAAGCCGTCGCAGCCGGCGATGACCTCCGCCTCGACGCGCCGCGGCGTGCCGCCGGCGTCGATGAAGGTCACCGACGGGTGGTCGGCGTCGATGTCGTGCAGCCGTACGTCGGCTGCCTCGTAGAACGATCGCTGACCTGCCGCCTTCCTGGCCGTCATCAGGTCCTTGGTGAGCTCGGTCTGGCCGTAGATCCACACCGACCTGCCCACGTGCTCGACGAAGTCGAGGTGGTGGCGTTCATGCGGCCACTGCAGGTAGATGCCCCGGTGCTGCTTGCCCTCTGCCCTGATCCGGTCGGCGAGCCCGACCTCCTCGAGGAGATCGACGGAGGAGGACTCCAGCACGCCCGCCCGGATCCGGCCGAGCACGTAGTCCTCGCTGCGGTTCTCGAGCAGGACCGACTCGATTCCCTCCCGGTCGAGCAGGTGGGACAGCAGCAGGCCTGCCGGCCCGGCTCCGACGATGGCGACGCGCGTGCGCATGGCTCAGGATCTCCTCACCCTCGATGCCAGCGAGCGTAGAGCCTCGCCACCGATACGTCTGACGCTCAGCGGGACGGGCGTTTGGCGGGCTGCCCCGCGACAGGCGAAAAGTGGCGGCAAACGACGACTTCAACTGACGGAAACGTGGCGTTTGCCGCCACTTTTCTAATGTTTCACCCAGGTAGCTGGGAGGCGCTGGGAGTGTCGCTGCTCGTCGAGGTCGGGGTCGGCGTCGGCGAGTCGGTCGGGGTCGGTGTGGCCGTCGGCGTGGGCGACTCGGTCGCGCTCGGAGAGCTGGTCGGTGTGGGTGTCGGAGTCGGCGTCGGCGTCGTCACCGCTACGGGGGTCGGCGTCGGAGCTGCGCTCGACGTGGGTGCCGTGGGGCTCGGGGTACGACGGGGGGAGCTGGTGTGCGGGGGCCGCGACGGCTGGTCGTGCACGTCGCTCGTCTCGGTCGGCGCCTCCGTCGTACCCGCCGGGAACACCCGGGACCGCGCGGTCCGCGACGACGGGGACGGGGAGGAGCTGGGCGTCTCGCGCACCGTCGCCACCCGCTGGTGATCGACCGGGAGGTGCGGCGGACCGACGATCTCCCCGGCGACATAGGCCACCGCCGTCACCACCGCGAAGATCGTGGCGACCAGGAGGATCTTTCCGATGGCGGGCATGAGGCATGGTTCCCGGACTTGGTCGGTTGATGCGCCTCAGCGGCGCCGTCGGTAGAGGTAGATCGCAACCAGCACGACGGCGATCACCACCAGCAGGATCGGGTGCCGGACCAGGAACACCAGCCCGAACAGGTGGCCGAAACCGAAGCCTCGGCGGAAGGGGAAGCGTCTCACTGGGTCTCTCGAGTGGCTCGGACAGTGCCGATCCTAGGCACGCGCTCCGCCGGCTCAAAGGGCCTTCCGGCCCTGGCCACCTCGCTGACGGGCGGCTCCGGTGCCTAGAGTGTGTGCGCGCTCTGCGCACAGATCTTGACCACGAGGAGATGGTGATGGCCGTGCTGACCAGTCTCCGCGAGGCGGTTGCGGAGCTGGTGCACGACGGGGACACGGTCGCCCTGGAGGGCTTCACCCACCTGATCCCGACGCTGGCCGGGCACGAGATCATCCGGCAGGAACGGCGCGACCTGACCCTGGTGCGGATGACCCCGGACCTGGTCTACGACCAGATGATCGGCATGGGGGTGGCCCGCAAGCTGGTGTTCAGCTGGGGCGGCAACCCGGGGGTCGGGTCGCTGCACCGGTTCCGGGACGCGGTCGAGAACGGCTGGCCGGTGCCGCTGGAGGTCGACGAGCACAGCCATGCCGGGATGGCCAACCGGTACGTCGCCGGCGCATCCCACCTTCCGTTCGCGGTCCTGCGCGGCTACCAGGGCAGCAGCCTGGCCGACCGCAGCGCCACGATCAGCACGGTCACCTGCCCGTTCACCGGCGAGCGGCTGGCCGCGGTGGCCGCGATGAACCCCGACGTCACCGTGATCCACGCGCAGCGCGCCGACCGGTCCGGCAACGTGCAGCTGTGGGGCATCCTCGGTGTTCAGAAGGAGGCCGTGCTGGCCGCGAAGCGGGTGATCGTCACCGTCGAGGAGCTCGTCGACGAGCTGGACTCCCGGCCCGGCGCGATCGTGCTGCCGAGCTGGGTGGTCACCGCCGTCGCGCAGGTGCCCGGTGGCGCGCACCCGTCGTACGCCGCGGGGTACTCCACCCGCGACAACGCCTTCTACTCCGCCTGGGACCCGATCAGCCGGGACCGCGACACCTTCACGGCCTGGATGGCCGAGCACGTGCTGGACCCCGCGAGGGTGGTGTCGTGACCGCGGCGGGGCAGCAGCTCGGCTGGAGCCCGGACGAGATGATGGCCGTGGCCTCCGCCCGTGCGCTGGCCGACGCCACGACGTGCTTCGTGGGGATCGGGTTGCCGAGCACCGCGGCGAACCTCGCCCGTCGTACGACGAACCCGGGGCTCGTCCTGATCTACGAGTCCGGCACCATCGGCGCCAAGCCACAGGTCTTGCCGCTGTCGATCGGCGACGGTGAGCTGGCCGACACCGCCGACGCGGTGGTGCCGGTGCCGGAGATCTTCAACTACTGGCTGCAGGCCGGTCGCTGCGACGTCGGCTTCCTCGGCGCCGCCCAGGTGGACCGGTTCGGCAACATCAACACCACGCTGATCGGGCGGGACGGCCAGCCGGACCTTCGGCTGCCGGGCGCCGGCGGCGCACCGGAGATCGCCGCGCACGCCGGCAAGGTGCTGATCACCGTGCGCCACTCGGTCCGGGTGTTCGTCGAACGGCTGGGCTTCGTTACCAGCGTGGGCTTCGGCCGGGGCGACGGGGACCGGGAGCGGCTCGGGATGCGGGGCGCCGGGCCCACACAGGTGCTCACCGACCTCGGCGTGCTGGAGCCCGACCCGGCCACGAGCGAGCTCACGCTGACCGCCTGCCATCCCGGGGTTACCGTCGAGCAGGTGCGGGAGGCCACCGGGTGGCCGCTGAAGTTCGCCGACGACGTCGCGACCACGCCCGCGCCGACAGCAGAGGAGCTCGCCGTGCTGCGCGAGCTCCAGGAAAGAACCAGAGAGGCGCATCGTGCAGGCTCGTAGCTGGCTGGGACGTGAGGTGTTCGTCGTCGACGCGGTCCGCACCCCGGTCGGCAAGCTCGGCGGGGCGCTGTCGGGGGTCCGGCCCGACGACCTGGCCGCCGTCGTGATCAAGGCGCTGCTGGAGCGGCGGCCGTCGCTGGACCCGGCCCGGGTGGACGAGGTGTGCTTCGGTGCGGCCAACCAGGCCGGCGAGGACAACCGCAACGTGGGCCGGATGGCCGCGCTGCTGGCCGGGCTGCCTCCCTCGGTTCCCGGGAACACGCTGAACCGGCTGTGCGCCTCTGGCCTGGACGCGTTGGTCAGCGCGGCGCGCACCATCGCGGTCGGGGACGCGTCGGTGATGATCGCCGGCGGCGTGGAGTCGATGACCCGCGCACCATGGGTGCTCCCCAAGCCGAACCGGGCGTTCCCGGCCGGCAACGCGCAGATGTTCTCGACCACGCTGGGCTGGCGGATGGTCAACCCGAACATGCCCGAGCAGTGGACGGTCAGCCTCGGGGAGGCCACCGAGATCCTGGGCGAGAAGTACGGCGTCACCCGCGAGGCCGCCGACGAGTTCGCGGTGCGCAGCCAGACGCTGGCCGCCAAGGCGTGGGCCGACGGTGCGTACGACGTGGCAGTGGTCCAGGTCCCGGACGCGGAGCTGGCCCGCGACGAGGGCATCCGCGACGGGGTCAGCACGGAGTCGCTGGCCAAGCTGAAGCCGGTGTTCCGCAAGGACGGCACCGTCACCGCTGGCAACGCCTCCCAGCTCTCCGACGGCGCTGCTGCACTGCTGCTCGCCGACGAGGACGGGCTGCGCGAGCTCGGCGCCGAGCCGATGGCCCGGATCACCGCCACCGGCGTGGACGCCGTCGAGCCGCAGCTGTTCGGGATCGGGCCGGTGCGCGCCGTCGAACGCGCGTTGGCCAAGGCCGGCAAGGGACAGGCCGACGTGACCGCCATGGAGCTCAACGAGGCTTTCGCGGCGCAGTCGCTGGCCTGCCTGTCGCAGTGGCCGGACCTCGACCCGGAGGTGGTCAACCCGCACGGCGGCGCGATCGCCATCGGGCACCCGCTCGGCTGTTCGGGGGCCCGGCTGGCGGGCGCGGTCGCGCACCAGCTGGCCGCCGCCGGCACCGGTGTCGGGGTGGCCGCGCTGTGCATCGGCGTCGGCCAGGGCATGGCCGTGACCATGGAACGCTGAGAGAAAGCGGTGACCTGTGTTCGAACCTCAGCCCAAGGGGTCGCTGGAGACCACGTCTGACAACTCGTACTTCTTCCCCGACTACCGCTCCACCGCCTTCCGCTCGCCGGGCAAGGCGCTGGTGATGGCGCCGGCCGGCCTCACCGAGCTGACCGGCCCGAAGTTCGGGCACGGCGACGTCCGCGACAGCGACGCAGACCTGACCGCGCACGGCAGCGGCGAGCCGATCGGCGAGCGGATCATCGTGCACGGCCGGGTCACCGACAGCGAGGGCAGGCCGGTCCGCAACACGCTTCTCGAGGTGTGGCAGGCCAACTCCGCCGGCCGCTACATCCACCAGGTCGACCAGCACCCTGCACCGCTGGACCCGAACTTCGTCGGCGCCGGCCGATGCCTGTCCGACGACGACGGCCATTACCGGTTCGTGTCCATCAAGCCCGGGCCGTACCCATGGAAGAACCACACCAACGCCTGGCGGCCCGCGCACATCCACTTCTCGCTGTTCGGGCGGGCGTTCACCCAGCGGCTGGTCACCCAGATGTACTTCCCCGGCGACCCGCTGTTCTTCCAGGACCCGATCTACAACTCGGTGCGCGACGAGCGGGCCCGCAAGCGGATGATCGCGGTCTACGACCACGCGACGACCCGGCCGGAGTGGGCCACCGGCTACCGGTTCGACATCGTGCTCGGCGGCACCCAGGCCACCCCGTTCGAGGACGGCGACGCCTGATGAGCGAGTACACCTACGAGGTCACCGACGTAGCCGCCTCGCCCGGCCAGACCCCGTCGCAGACCGTGGGCCCGTTCTTCCACTACGCGCTGCCGTACGACGCAGGGCCGCGCGTCGCGGGCCCGGACCGCCCCCTGGCGTTCCGGCTCAGCGGCCGCGTCGTCGATGGCGAGGGCGACGGGGTCCCGGACGCGCTGGTGGAGATCTGGCAGGCCGACGAGCAGGGCCGGTTCGTCACTGAGCCCGGCGTCTACGCCGAGGTGGCCGGCGCCGGGTTCCGCGGTTTCGGCCGCTGCGCCACCGACCCGGACGGGTGGTTCGAGCTGCGCACGGTCAAGCCGGGATGCGTGCCCACCGTCGAGGGGCGGCAGCAGGCCCCGCACATCGCGATGTCGGTGTTCGCGCGCGGCATGCTGCGCCGGGTGGTGACCCGGGTGTACTTCGACGACGAGGCCGACGCCAACGCGGCCGACCCGCTGCTCGCCTCGGTCGACGAGGAGCGGCGTGCCACGCTCGTGGCCACCGGCACTGACGACGGCTACCGTTTCGACGTGCACCTGCAAGGCGACGACGAGACCGTGTTCCTCGATGTCGGCGCGCGCTGACGACTCGGCGGATGTCGCCGACGTCGGGCTGCTCTCGCCGGTGTCGGCCGGCACCGCGGGCGAGCGGCTGACCGGCGACGCCGCGGTCGTGGCCGCGATGGTCCGCGCCGAGGCTGCCCTGGTGCGAGCCCTGGTGGACACCGGGGTCGCCCCTCCATCGGCCGCGGCGGCCGCCGAGACGATGGCCGGCTTCTCCCCGAACCCGCGGGCGCTGGCACTGGTCGCGCCCGCCGGCGGCAACCCGGTCATCGAGCTGGTGCGGCTGCTGCGTGAGGCGGTTGGCGCGGAGCACGCCGGGTGGGTGCACTTCGGCACCACCAGCCAGGACATCGTGGACACCGCGCTGATGCTGGTCGCCGCCGAGACCGCCCGGCACGTGGAGGCGGACCTGAGCCGGCTGGCGGGGTCGCTTGCCGCGTTGGCGGACCGGTGCCGCGCCGTCCCGATGGTGGCCCGCACGCTCACCCAGCAGGCGTTCCCCACCACGCTCGGGATGCGCGCGGCCGGCTGGCTGGCCGGCGTCCATGACGCGGTGCGGATGCTGCGCACCTGCACGGTGCTGCCGGTGTCGCTCGGCGGCCCGGTGGGCACGGCGGCGACGTACGGCGCGCAGGGGCCGGCCGTCCTCGACGCGTTCGCCGCGGCCCTCGGTCAGCGGGCCCCGGTCGCGTCCTGGCACACCCGGCGCACCCCCGTGGTTGGTCTGGGCACCGCGCTGACCATGACCGGGGAGGCCTGCGGGAAGATCGCCGCCGACGTGCTGGTGATGGCCCAGACGGAGGTCGGCGAGGTCCGCGAGGGCAGCGGCGGCCCGTCCTCCTCGATGAGCCACAAGGCGAATCCCGCCCAGTCGGTGCTGGTCGCCGCCGCGGCGCGGCAGCTCCCCGCGCTCGGCTCGGTGCTCGCCGCCGCGGCGGCACCCGAGCAGGAGCGGCCGGCCGGCGCCTGGCACGCCGAGTGGCAGCCGCTGCGGACGATGCTCCGGCTGGCCTCCGGCGCCGCCGAGCGCACCGCCGACCTCGTTCCCCGGCTGCACTTCGACCAGGAGGCGATGGCCCGCAACCTCGACCTGCTGCTCGGCTCGGTCGGCCAGGACCGCGGCTGGGCGGTCGCGCACGTCGCCGAGGTCGGCGTCTGGATCGA
>Ga0308175_100001209_pt1 | contig 17415 bp, 16 predicted proteins | sample PhyCR1_3_FD_203893 | JGI IMG/M metagenome (GOLD analysis project Ga0308175, IMG submission 203893) | Soil microbial communities from UC Gill Tract Community Farm, Albany, California, United States - DLSLS.C.R1 | ecosystem: Environmental > Terrestrial > Soil > Agricultural land | place: USA...
CGAGCCCCACCTCCTCGACGAGGAGGGGCACATCTCCCTGGCCGTCCGGGTCGAGGAGATCCTCACCGACCTCAGGCGGCTGGCCGGTCGCTGACCGCGTCGCTGACCGCGGCCTGCCCGGCCATCCGCCGGGCGGTCGTGTCACTCGTCCCCGCCGCCACCGCCGCCCTGGGACTGGTTGGCGAACCGGGGCACGCCCGCGAGGCAGCGCGCCGTCACCTCGGACTGCCGACCGCTCTGGTCCTCATGGCCCGTGAAGTGGACCTCGACCGTGACCGGGCCCTTGTCGCCGACCTCCACCGCGAAGCCGCGGTCGGGCTGCGCAGACATGAAGCTGATGGTCACGCCGCGGCACTGCGCGGTGACGGCGCCGCCGAGCCCGACCCAGGAGCGCAGTCGAGCCGGCTGTGCAGTCGTCGATGGCGAGGACGGCGATGTCGCAGGCGCGGTCGCGTGCGGAGCCGTGGTGGGCCCCGTCGGTGACGCCGTCGGCGAGTGCAGCGGGTGCGCGGGCCGGTGCGTGCGCTGCGCGCCGGGAGTCACGGGCCCCCGAAGGGTTGCGGCCGCCTGCGGCGACGTGTCCTCGGCGGTCCCGACGTTCTCCCCCGCCGAGGAGATCACGAACCAGACCGCCGTCGACCCCACGGCCACCACGGCGAGCCAGGCGGCCACGCCCAGCAGCACCGCGCGCGACACCCTCATGACCTCCTCCTCCCCACCGATCCTCTCAGCCGATCCACAGAAGGGCCGGGGCTCTCGGCGCTACCGTTCCGGGCATGACCAGCATCCTCGTGGTCGAGGACGACCACGCGATCCGCGCGGCCGTGCAGCGCGGCCTGCGGGAGCGGGACTTCGCGGTGGCCACGGCGGCCACCGGGCTCGCGGGGCTGGAGCACGTCCTCCACGAGGCGCCCCAGGTGGTGCTGCTCGACCTCGGCCTGCCCGACGTCGACGGACTGACGCTGATCTCGATGATCCGGGCGGCCAGCCAGGTGCCGATCATCGTGATCACCGCCCAGGACGACGACCCGACGATGGTCAAGGCGCTCGACGGCGGCGCGGACGACTACGTCGTCAAGCCCTTCGGCACCGAGCAGGTCGCGGCCCGGATCCGCGCGGTGCTGCGACGCGGCGGGCGCGAGAGCGCACCCGAGTCGATCCGGGTGGGCGAGCTGGTCGTCGACGAGCGCAGCCGCACGGCCAGCCTGGCGGGAGAGCCGCTCGACCTGGCCCGCAAGGAGTTCGACGTGCTGCTCCTGCTCGCCTCGAGGTCCGGGGAGGTCGTCACCAAGCGCGAGCTGCTCACCGAGGTCTGGCACCAGGCGTACGGCGGGTCCGACCGGACCGTGGACGTCCACCTCTCGTGGCTGCGTCGCAAGCTCGGGGAGTCGGCCGCGGAGCCGCGCTACCTGGTCAGCGTGCGCGGGGTGGGTGTGCGGCTCGTCGACCCCCGCGCCGGGGACGGCTGATGCGCCGGCGGATCTCATGGCTGGTCGTCGCCACGACGTCGACGGTCGTGGTGTCCTTCGTGATCCCGTTGTGCCTGCTGGTGCGCACCCTGGCCGAGGACCGGGCGATGGCCACGGCCGACCAGGAGGCCCACAACGTCGCGATCCTGGTCGCCGGCGACCCCACCCAGCTGCGCACCTTCCTGTCCGGGATCAACCGCCGCGGGGCCACCGAGACCAGGGTCCTGACCAGCGACGGCAAGGAGCTCGGGTCCGGTCCCCCGATGCGCAGCGACCCGGACGTGCGCCGCGCGCTCAGCCGCAGCGAGGCGTTCACCGTGGTCGACAGCCGCGGCGGGCGGGTCCTGCTCCCGGTCGTCCTCCCCGACGGGACCGCGGTGGTCCGCTCGACGGTCACTCCTGACCAGCTGCGCCAGGGAGTGGCGCGCGCGTGGCTCGGAATCATCGGCCTGGGTGTCGTCCTGCTGGTGCTGGCCCTGCTGCTGGCCTCCCGGCTCGGCAGGCGGATCAGCGAGCCGCTCCGGGAGGTGGCCGGCACCGCCCACCGGCTGCGCGAGGGCGAACTCTCCGCGCGGGCCGACGTACGCGGCACCGAGGAGACCCAGGAGCTCGCCCGGGCTCTCAACGGGCTCGCCGAACGCACCGGCGAGCTGCTGGCCAGCGAGCGTGCCGCGGTGGGCGACCTCTCCCACCGGCTGCGGACCCCGGTCACGGCGCTGCGCCTGGACTCCGAGGCGGTCACCGACCCCGACCTGGCGCAGCGGCTCGGCGAGCACATCACCGTGCTGCAGCGCACCGTCGACGCCATCGTGCAGGAGGCCCGGCGCCCGGTGCGCACGGACCTGACGCCCTCCTGCGACGCCACCGCCACCGTGGCCCGCCGGGTGGAGTTCTGGCGAGCCCTCGCCGAGGACCAGGGACGGGCCATGACGGTGCGGCTGCCGGAGCGGCCCCTGCCGGTGCCGCTGGCCGCCGCCGACCTCGCGAACCTCGTCGACGTGATCGTCGACAACGTCTTCGCGCACACCCCCGAGGGCACCATGCTGCGCATCGACCTGCGCCCCGGCACGGGCGGCGACGGTGCGCTGCTGGTCGTGGCCGACGCCGGCCCGGGCATCACCGAGGGCACCCGCCAGGACCGGCCGGGCACCACCGGTCTCGGTCTCGACATCGCGCGGCGCACGGCCGCCGCGTGCGGCGGTCGGCTGCGGACCGGGACGGCTCCCGAGGGAGGCGCCTCGGTCGAGGTCACCCTCCCACCGGCGCGGGCCTGAGGGCTCAGCGGTCGTCGCGGTTGCCGTCCGGGTGACGGTCACCTCGGTCCCCCCGCTCGTGGCCGTCGTCGGAGGCGGAGTCGTCGGACCCGGCGGCAGCGGGCGCCTGCGGCTGGGCGGCGACCTGCTGCGCGGCGGGCGACGAGGGGGCGGCCGGCTGCCCGGGGACCGCAGGGGCGGGGGCCGACGGAACGACCACGGTGCGCACGACCTCCGTCACGCACACGCCGTTCTCGAGGTGGGCGCCGGCGGTGCAGGGGGCCCACCGGAAGCGGGTGGCCGGCCGGACCACCTGTGCCTGCGGCTTGGGCCGGGGAGCGGCCGCTGCGACGGCCTTGGGGCGGGTGTCCTGGGTGTCGACGGAGGCCGCCCGGTAGGCGGCGGCCGAGCCGGCGAGGCCGACAGCCAGGAACGCGGACACGATGCCGACGGAGTGGGTCTTCATGCGGGCCACGGTGGGGCCACGAGCCCTAGGTGCGCCTCGCGAGAACCTCAAGTCCGGGTCAAGACCTCCCATGACCCGGACTTAACGAGACGATGAGGCCGGCTTGCGGCGATCTCCTGAACGCTGCCGGGCATGACCTACTCCCCCACGAGCCGCGACCGCTACCGGCTCGCCGTCACGGCGGTCACCGGCGTGGCCGCGGCAGGTGTGCTCACCTCGACCGGATGGTTCGCCGGGGCCGCGGCCCACGACCACACCCGCGAGCTGGCGCAGCAGCAGGCCAAGCAGGACGCCGTCGACGCCCGGGCCGCCAGGGCCCGGGCGAGGTACGACGCCGCCGTGGCCCGGCAGCAGGCGCAGGCCCGGTCCAGCAGCCTGCAGCCCAGGACCGTGCTCCGCCAGCGGCCCACCGCCACCCGGGTCACCACCCGCTACGTCAACGGGTCGGCCGGCACGTCCTCGGTCGGCGGCGGCGGCACCGTCTCCGCGCCACCGGCCGCACCGGCCGCACCGGCTGCCCCTGCCGCACCCGCGGCGCCGGCCGCCCCCGCGGCCCAGCCGGCTCCACCCCCGCCTCCGCCGCCCCCGCCGCCGGCGCCCTCGGGCGGGTCACACCCGTGAGCGAGCGCGTCGCCCGCTTCCGGGCCCTCGGCACCGACGTGTTCCTCGCGGTTCGCACCGTCGCGGACCTGCCCCACGCCCGCCGCCTCGCCGCCGACGTCCTCACCGACGTGGACGAGGTGTGCAGCCGCTTCCGGGACGACTCCGACCTGAGCCGGGTCAACGCGAACCCCGGTAGCTGGGTCGACGTCGATCCCCTCCTGGTGACCGCGGTCGAGGTGGCCTGCCTGGCCGCGGCCGCCACGGGCGGCCTGGTCAACCCCCTGCTGGGCCGCCCGCTCGTCCACCTCGGCTACGACCGCGACTTCCGGCTGCTCGTGGCCTGTGAGGACGAGGCGAGCGCCGTGGAGTCCCCGGCGCCAGACCCCGACCGCTGGCGGGACATCCGCACCGACCCCGACGGTGGCCTGCGCATCCCGGCCGGCACCGCGCTCGACCTGGGCGCCACGGGCAAGGCGTGGGCCGCGGACCTGATCGCCACGGCGTACGACGAGCACCTGCGCGGCTCGGCGATCGTCAGCGTCGGTGGGGACCTGTCCATCTCCTCCCCCGACGGGATGCCGTGGGCCGTGGCCGTCAGCGACCACCCGGACCTGCCGCCGGTGGTCGTGGACCTGGACCGCGGGGGCCTCACCACGTCGAGCACCCTGGTCCGCCGCTGGACCCGGCGCGGCTCCCGGCGCCACCACCTGCTCGACCCGCGCACCGGGCTGCCGGCCGCCGAGGTGTGGCGCACGGTCTCGGCGACCGGCGAGACCTGCACGGCCGCCAACACCGCCAGCACGGCCGCGGTCGTCCTCGGCGAGGACGCCCCGGGCTGGCTCGCCTACCACGGCGTGACCGCCCGGCTGGTCTCCACCGAGGGGCGGGTCCGCACCGTGGGCGGCTGGCCCGACGAGAGGAGCGCGGCATGACCGACGGACCCCTGCTCTGGTACCTCAACCGCAGCACCGGCCTGGTCCTCCTGGTCCTGCTGACCATCACCACGGTGCTCGGGGTGCTGTCCCTGGGCGGCCGCCCGGGCCGCGGCGTACCCCGCTTCGTGACCCAGTCCCTGCACCGCAACCTCGCGCTCCTCTCGGTCGCGCTGCTGGGCGCGCACGTGACCTCGGCGGTCGTGGACACCTACGTCGACATCCGCTGGTGGCAGGCCGTGGTGCCGGTCGGTGCGACGTACATGCCGCTGTGGCTGGGCCTCGGCACGGTCTCGCTGGACCTGATCGCGCTGGTGGTCGTGACGAGCCTGCTCCGCACCCGGCTCAGCCACCGCTCCTGGCACGCCGTGCACCTGCTGTCGTGGGCCGCCTGGCTGGTCGCGGTCGTCCACGGCGTCGGCATCGGCACCGACCTGCGCGCCGGCAGCCTGCTCGCCGTCGTCCCCACCGTTTCGTGCGTCGCCGCCGTGCTGCTCGCCGGCACGGTCCGGATCTCGCGCGGCCTCCGCCCCCAACCCCTTTCCAGCCAGCCCCTCTCCAGCCAGCCCCTCTCCGAGAGGACTCTCCCGTGACCCAGCAAGCTCCCGCCTGGGCGGCCTCCCCCCGGCACCTCGCCTCGAGACCCGTCTCCACCAGGCCGGCGTCCCCCGTGCCCGTCCCCCACGAGGTCTGCATCCACCCCGGTCCTGCCCTGCTCGAGGGCGTCGCCGACGGCCCGTCGCTCGCCGCGCACCGGAAGCGGTACGGCGACCTCCCCACGACCCGGCTCCCCCATCTCCTCCAGCTCGTGCGCGGGGCCGGCCTGCGGGGCCGGGGCGGGGCGGCGTTCCCGTTCGCCACCAAGCTCGAGACCGCCTCGAAGCGCCGCCGCCCGGTGGTGGTGATCAACCTCAGCGAGGGTGAGCCGGCCAGCGCCAAGGACAGCGCACTCGCGCTGTCCCGTCCGCACCTGGTGCTCGACGGGGCCACGGCCGCGGCCCAGGCGCTGGGCAGCCGTGAGGTCCACCTGGTCGTCACCGGTGAGCGGCCGCTGGTCCGCCAAAGCATGGAGCGGGCCCTCGAGGAGCGCGCCGGCGACGTCGCGGTCCGCCTGCACACCGCTGCCCCGCGCTTCGTCGCCGGCCAGGCCCGCGCGGTGATCGAGCTGCTGTCCGGGCGGCCGAACCTCCCGGTCACCGCCTGGTCGCCCGAGGCGATCGAGGGGCTCCGCGGCCGCCCGACCCTGCTGTCGAACGCCGAGACGTGGGCGCACGTCGGGCTGCTGGTGCTGCGAGGGGAGGGCGCCTACCGCCGCCACGGCACCGAGACGGAGCCGGGCACCGCGCTGCTCTCCCTGACCACCCCCGGGGAGGAGCCGCACGTCCTCGAGGTGCCCTACGGCACCCGCCTGCGCGAGGTGCTCCCCGAGGCCGCGCACGGGCTGCCGGCGCTGGTCGGCGGCTTCCACGGCTCGTGGGCCACCTGGCCGACGCTGGCCAACGCGCGCATCTCGGTCCCTCACCTGGCCGCCCTCGGCACTCCCCTGGGCGCCGGCGTCCTGCTCGTCCCGGACGCCGAGACGTGCCCGGTCGAGCTCACCAGCCGCATCGTGGCGTTCCTGGCCGGTCAGAGCGCCGGCCGGTGCGGCCCCTGCCACAACGGGCTGCCGGCGCTGGCCGCCGCGGTCCACGACGTCGCGACGGGTCGCGGCGGCGCGGAGCGGGCCGGGCAGCTGGCCGAGCTGGTACGGGGTCGCGGCGCGTGCGCCCACCCCGACGGCACCGTCCGGCTGGTCCGGTCCCTGCTGGGCACGCTCCCCCACGAGGTCGCGGAGCACGTCTCCGGCGGCTGCGCCCACCTCCGCGCGGCGGTGGCCTCGTGAGCCGGCGGCTGCGGGTCGACTGGCCCAGCTGCCAGGCGCGCGGGCTGTGCCACGAGCTGCTGCCCGAGCTGGTCGAGCTCGACGAGTGGGGCTACCCGATCGTGGGCGGCGAGGTCACCGAGGAGCTGGTCGCCGACGCGCGCGCCGCCGTACGCGCCTGTCCCCGGCTGGCCCTGCGGCTGGTCTGAGAACGGCCTCAGCGGGATAGTCCCCGCCGTTTGGCACCTGATTCCGGGCTCCCGGGGGTGCCAAACGGCGGGGACTATCGCGTCAGACGCCTCAGACCGCGTACGCCGCCAGCTCGCCGGCGAGGTCCTCGTTGGCCCGGCCGCGGACGATCGTGCCGTCGCCGGTGTGCTCCATGGAGGAGATCTCGCCGTGCTGGTGGAGGCGGTTGATCAGGTCGCCGCGCTCGTAGGGCAGCAGCGCGTGGAACTCCACGTCGGGCCGCGGGAGCTCGCCCTCGATGACGGCCAGCGCGTCGGCGATGCCCTCGCCGGTGCGCGCGGAGACGACCACCGAGTGGGGCTCGCGCTGGCGCAGCCGCGCCAGCACCATCGGGTCGGCGGCGTCGGCCTTGTTGATGACGACGAGCTCGGGGACCTGGTCGGCCTTGATCTCGGCGAACACCTCGCGCACCGCGGCCAGCTGGCCCTCGGGGTCGGGGTGGGAGCCGTCGACCACGTGCAGGATCAGGTCGGAGTCGGCGACCTCCTCCAGCGTGGAGCGGAACGCCTCGACCAGCTGGTGCGGCAGGTGCCGCACGAAGCCGACCGTGTCGCTCATCGTGTAGACGCGACCGTCGGAGGTGGTCGTACGCCGCGTGGTCGGGTCGAGCGTCGCGAACAGCGCGTTCTCGACCAGCACCCCGGCGTCGGTGAGCCGGTTGAGCAGCGAGGACTTGCCGGCATTGGTGTAGCCCGCGATCGAGACGCTGGGGATGTGGTGGCGACGGCGCTCCTGGCGCTTGGTGTCGCGGGTCCCCTTCATCTCCTTCAGCTCGCGGCGCAGCTTGGCGATCTTGGTGTTGATCCGCCGCCGGTCGGTCTCGATCTTGGTCTCACCGGGGCCACGACCACCGATACCGGCACCGGCCGCGACCCGACCACCGGCCTGGCGCGAGAGGTTGCCACCCCAGCCGCGTAGCCGCTGCTTCATGTAGCTGAGCTGGGCCAGCTCGACCTGCGCCTGGCCCTCCTTGGACTTCGCGTGCTGGGCGAAGATGTCGAGGATCAGCGCGGTCCGGTCGACCGCCTTGACCTTGAGCCGGTCCTCGAGGTTGCGCAGCTGGCTGGGCGCCAGCTCGCCGTCGAGGATCACGGTGTCGGCGCCGGAGGCCTGCACGATCTCGCGCAGCCCGTCGACCTTGCCGCGGCCGATGTAGGTGGCGGGGTCGGGCTTCTGGCGACGCTGGTAGATCGCGTCGAGGACCTCGGACCCGGCGGTCTCGGCCAGCAGCGCCAGCTCGGCCATGGAGTTCTCGGCGTCCTCGATCGAGCCCTCGGTCCACACCCCCACGAGTACGACGCGCTCCAGGCGCAGCTGGCGGTACTCGACCTCGGTGATGTCCTCGAGGTCGGTGCGCAGGCCGGCGACCCGGCGCAGCGCGTGCCGCTCGGCCAGGTCCATCTCGCCGACGGTCTCGTCGGCGTCCTCGGGGTCGGGCTCACCGGCCCACGAGTCGGTCGGCTCGTCGGCGTACCCCGACTCCCAACCGTCCTCGGCGTCGTCCCAGGTCTCGCTCTCGTCCCAGGTCCGGGTGGCGTCCAGCTCGGCGTCGAGGTTGAAGTCGCGTGCGTTCGTCATATGCCCTTCAGGGTAGGTGTGCTGAGCGGGGAGCGCGAGCCGATAAGCAAACCGCGCCCTCGGCCCCGCACCCAGTGGAACGCCGGCGGTCCCGCACCGATTCCCGCTCGCACGCCCCGGCGCTGTTCTCGTGAACCCCGCACGCAACGCCGCCCCCTCGGGCACGCTGCTCCCCATGAGCTCGCTGATGCCCCGGCTGGACCTGGCCACCCGGACGTTCTGGCGGGTCACCGGACGCCCGGTCGACCTCGCAGGCGGCGAGGCCTGGCTGACCGCTCCGATGCACGACGGCCAGACCATCGGCGACGGGTGGCTCCAAGCGGCGGCGACCGCGCTGGGCGGCACCGTGCGCGAGCACGCCGACGGCGGCGGGCTGGTCCCGGACCTGGCCGAGCTGGACGGGACCTGCTTCCGCGCGGCTGACCTGCGGCCGGAGGTCCGCCACTTCTACGAGCACACCTCCGAGTGGCGCATGGAGGTCTGGACCCAGTGGAACCCGCTCTTCGCACCCGGCGGGGAGCTCGTCTCGCGGTTCTTCGGCCGCCGCGTCCAGCAGCTCGCTCTCCCGACCCGCCCGCTCGACGTCGCGCGGGGCATGGACAGCCGGGTCGTGGGCATCCTCGACGCCGACGGCCGGCAGCGGGCGGCCGGCTGGATCCGCACCCTGCGCTCGAGCGGCGAGTACGTCTACAGCGGCTGCTACTCCAGCCGCACCCTCCCGGGCTCCGGCCAGCCGAGCGTCCACGTCGCGTTCCCGCTCGAGGCGGGCAACGTGCAGGTCCTGCTGCGTCCCCGCGCCCTGCCCGACGGGTCGTTGGAGCTGAGCTCGCCGTCGGGTGCCTTCGGCGAGGACGGCGCGTACGTCGTCGTCGCGGACCGCGGCGGGCACCACGCCGCCCGGGCGCCGATCCACGAGGAGTTCCGGGTCTACGTCGACCCCGACGGGGTGCTGCGAACCGACCACCTGCTCCGGCTGTGGTCGGCCACCGTGGTCCGGCTCCACTACAAGCTCACCCGGGCCCCGGGATGAGCGGCAGTAGGTTGGCCCGGTGAGCACACCTTCCCCAGATGGTCCCCCAGGTGGCCCCCCAGGTGGCCGAGTCCCCGGCAGCCGCGTCCCCGACCGCGCCCGCGTCGTCATCATCGGCGGAGGTGTGATCGGTTGCTCGATCGCCTACCACCTCGCGCACGCAGGCTGGACCGACGTGGTGCTCCTCGAGCGCGACCGGCTCACCTCCGGCACCACCTGGCACGCCGCCGGCCTGATGACCTGCTTCGGCTCCACCTCGGAGACGTCCACCGGGATCCGGCTCTACTCCCGCGAGCTCTACGCCCGCCTGGAGCAGGAGACGGGGCAGGCCACCGGGTTCAAGCCCGTCGGGCTGATCGAGGCCGCGGCCGACACCGACCGGCTCGAGGAGTACCGCCGCGTCGCCACCTTCCAGCGCCACCTCGGCCTCGAGGTCGAGGAGATCTCGCCGCGGGAGATGGCCGACCTCTTCCCGTGGGCGCGCACCGACGACCTGCTCGCCGGCTTCCACGTGCCCGGTGACGGGCGGGTCAACCCGGTCGACGTCACGACCGCGCTGGCCAAGGGCGCCCGGCAGCTCGGCGTACGTATCGTCGAGGGGGTCTCGGTCACCGACGTCCGCACCGAGCGCGGCGAGGTCCGCGGCGTGACCACCACCGAGGGCGACGTCGAGTGCGAGTACGTCGTCAACTGCGCCGGCATGTGGGCGCGCGAGCTCGGCGCCCGCAACGGCCTGGTGATCCCCAACCAGGCGGCCGAGCACTACTACCTGATCACCGACACCATCGAGGGGCTCGACCCGGACGCGCCGGTCTTCGAGGACCCCGCGTCGTACGGCTACTACCGCGAGGAGGGCGGCGGCATGATGGTCGGGCTCTTCGAGCCGCAGGCCGCGCCGTGGCGGGTCGAGGGCATCCCGCAGGACTTCTCCTTCGGCAAGATCCCGCCCGACTGGGACCGGATGGGCCCGTTCCTCGAGAGGGCGATGGCTCGGGTGCCGGTCACCCTCGAGGCGGGGGTGCGCACGTTCTTCTGCGGGCCGGAGTCGTTCACCCCCGACCTCGCGCCGGCCGTCGGCGAGGCGCCGGGCATCCGCAACTACTTCGTCGCGGCGGGGATGAACTCCGTCGGCATCCTCTCCGCCGGCGGCCTGGGCCGGGTGATGGCCCACTGGATCACTACCGGCCGGCCGGACGTGGACGTGACCGGCTTCAACGTCGACCGGTTCCGGCCCTGGCAGGCCGACGACGGCTACCGCGCGGCCCGCACGACCGAGATCCTCGGGACCGTCTACGCAGCGCACACGCCCGGCAAGCAGCTGCATAGCGCCCGCGGCACCCTGCTCTCCCCCGTCCACGAGCGGCTCATCGACCAGGGCGGGCTCCTGCGGGAGGTGTCGGGCTGGGAGGGCGCGGACTGGTTCGCCGGTCCGGGCGCGACCCCGGTCGCCGAGCCCACTTGGGGCCGGGCGCCCTGGTTCACCCGGTGGGAGGCCGAGCACCGGACCGTCCGCGAGGGTGTCGGCCTGATGGACATGAGCTTCATGGCGAAGCTCCGGGTGCAGGGCGCGGACGCCGGCGCCGTGCTCGACAGGGTCTCGGCCGGCGCGGTCAATCAGACCGACGAGACCATCACCTACACGCAGTGGCTCGACGAGGACGGCCACATCGAGGCTGACCTGACCGTCACCAGGCTGGCCGCCGACGACTTCCTCGTCGTCGCCTCCGACACCGCGCACGGCCACGCCCTGGCCTGGCTCGGCCGGTACGTCCGGGACGCCGACGTCCGGGTCGCCGACGTCACCGCCGACCTCGCCCAGCTCAACCTCCAGGGCCCGCGATCGCGCGACGTGCTGGCCGAGCTCACCGACGCGGACCTGTCCACGCAGGCCTTCGGCTTCCGCACCTCCCGCTGGATCGACGTGGCGGGGGTGCGAGTGCTGTGCGCGCGGATCACCTACCTCGGCGAGCTCGGCTACGAGCTCTACGTGCCGGCCGACGCCGGGCTCAAGGTGTACGACGCGCTGCAGGCCGCGGGCGCGGCGCACGGCCTCGCGCCGGTCGGGCTCAAGGCGCTCGCCTCCCTGCGGATGGAGAAGGCCTACCGCGACTTCGGCCACGACATCGACAACACCGACTGCCCGCTCGAGGTCGGGCTCGGCTTCGCGCTGGCGCTGGACAAGCCGGGCGGGTTCGTGGGGCGCGACGCGGTCCTCGCCCGCAAGGAGGCCAACGCCGCGGCCGGCGGGATGGGGCAACGGCTGGTGCAGCTGCGGGTGCTCGACCCCGAGCCGCTGCTCTTCCACGCCGAGGTCGTCCACCGTGACGGCGTGCCGGTCGGCTACGTCCGGGCCGCGTCGTACGGCTGGACGCTCGGCTCGGCCGTCGGGCTGGCGTTCGTGTCCGGCGGCGGCGCTCCGGTCACCGCCGACTGGCTGGCGGGGGGCACCTGGGAGGTCGACGTCGCCGGCACCCGGCACCCGGTCGAGGTGTCGCTGCGACCGATGTACGACCCGACGTCCGCGCGGGTCCGCGCCTGAGCCGCGTGCGCGTCGTACGACTGTCGGCCGACGGCCGCGAGCTCGCCGGACTGCTGCCGCAGCGTGCCCCCGGCAGCCGGGTGCTGCTCGGGATCACCGGCGCTCCCGGCGCCGGCAAGTCGACCCTCGCGACCCGGCTGGTGCAGGCCGCCGGAGCGGTGGTGGTGCCGATGGACGGCTTCCACCTCGCCGACGTCGAGCTGGCCCGCCGCGGCCTGCTGGACCGCAAGGGCGCGCCGGAGACCTTCGATGCATGGGGGTACGCCGCGCTGCTCGACCGCCTGCGCCGGCGGCCCGACCACGTGGTGATGGCGCCGGCGTTCGAGCGGGAGCTGGAGCAGCCGCTGGCCGGCGCCGTGCCCGTCCCGCCGGAGGCCGACCTGGTGGTGACCGAGGGCAACTACCTGCTGCTCGACGGGCCGCCGTGGGCGGAGGTGCGCGCGAGCCTCGACGCCGTGTGGCACGTCGTCACCGACGACGCCGTGCGCGTGCCGCGACTGGTCGAGCGGCACGTCGCCTTCGGCAAGTCGCCCGTCGACGCCCGCGCCTGGGTGGACCGGGTCGACCAGCCCAACGCCGAGCTGGTGGAGGCGGCCCGGTCGCGGTCCGACGTACTCCTCGACCTCACCGACTGGGACCACGCGCAGCCCTGCTGAGATCCCCCATCTGGGTCATGGGACCCCCTCGCCACACCCGCCACACTGGAATGTCGATCGGGCGCGCGCCGCCCGGGAGGGCGGGTGGTCGTCGTGGACGCTCTGGCCCGGTGGCTGGGCACCGCCCCCGGACGGGTCGCCGGCGCCGTCGCGGTGGTCGCGCTCCTCGCCCTCGGCGCCTGGGGCACGACGCTGACCAGCCTCGATCAACCGGCCGGTGGCCCCGGCACCGCCGGCCTCGCGCTGTCCGGCAGCCCGGTCGTCGGGCACGTGTGGGCCCAGGCCTACGGGACCTCGGCCGTCGCCGCGGCCCTGCGAGGCGTGCTGCTGGTCGTGGTCTGCTGGAGCCCGCTGCTGGCGCTGCTCTCGCTGTGGACCGGCCGGAGCTACCGGACGGTGTCCACCCGACGGCTGGCCGCGCCCCTGGCCCTGGTCGCGCTGGGTGCGGGGGTCGCGGGCCTGGCCGGGGTCGCCTTCGTCCAGCTGGCCGGCAACGGGGCGGGCGGGATCGACCCCTGGTCGCAGGGGTGGCGGCTGGCCGCCGCCTCCGCGTGGGCGACCCTGCTGGCCGGCGCGCTGGTCGCGGCGTACTGCCTCGGCGGCCTGCTCTCCCTGGGGCTGCGGCCGTCGGTGCGGGCGGTGCTGCGCACCGCCGACAGCGAGGGCCCGGCACGGGCCGAGCGGACCATGGACGAGAGCGGCCTGGGTCTGGCGTTCTCCGGCGGCGGGATCCGGGCCGCCTCGATCAGCCTCGGCGCGCTGCAGGCGCTCGAGCGCAACGGCTCGCGCGGCTGGGACAAGGCCGACCACGTCACCTCGGTCTCCGGTGGCTCCTACATGACCGGCGCGTGGAGCCTGGCCCGCACCCTGGCCCCGGCGGACGACGAGCAGTCCGCGCCCCGGCCCTGGGCGATGGCCGGGATCCAGCCGGGGCCCGAGGAGCGGCACCTGCGTGACAACCTCGGCTACCTGCTGTCCAACGCCCCGCGTGGCGACGGCGACGACTCGGTGGCGCCGACCTCGGAGCCCGCCGTGCGGGCGCGGGCGCAGCGGTTGCCCGCTGCCGTCGCCACCGTGCTGAGCGGCATGTTCGCCAACGCCCTGGTCTTCTTCGGCCTGCTGTGGGTGGCCGGGCGGCTGGTGGGCTGGTTCTACCGCTGGTACTTCGGGCTGACCTGCCCCGACTGGCGGCTCGACCGGCACCTGGCCTTCGAGCTCGACCACGGGTGCCTGGCGCCCTCGCCCCGGGTGGCGTGGCCGGTGGTGGCCCTGCTGGCCGTCGGGCTCGGCTTCGTTCTCGTGTGGGTGCTGGCCGCGAAGTTCAGCGACGCCTCCGGCGCGACGGTGCCGCCGGCCTGGCTGCTCGTCCCGAAGTTCCTGGGGTACGGCAGCCTCCGCATCGGCCTCGCCCTCCTGTTCGTCATGGGCGTGGTCCCGCTGCTCATCGACCTGCTGTGGCGGCCGATCGCGGCCCACGACCTCTTCACCACCCTCGTCACCGTCATCGGCTCGATCGGCTCGATCACGGCGGTGGTGCGGATCCTGCGCAAGCCGTTGGCGAGGTTCGCCCCGGTCCTCGGCGGCGTGCTCTTCGCGACGCTGCTGCTCTTCCTCCTGTGCCGCTGGGCGCTCGGGGCGATGGCGGTGGCGCCGAGCCACCGAAACATCGTGCTGTTCACCGTGGTCGTGCTGGCCCTGCTGGTCGTGCACCTCGCCGGTGCGGTGGAGTTCTGGTCGCTCGCGGGGTTCTACCGCGGCAAGCTGCGCGCGGCGTTCGCCACCTATCGCCTCGGCGGTCCGGGAGGTCCGCGGGTGCGTGCCTACGTCAACAACGACGCCGCCGCCCCCGGCGAGCGGGTCGAGCCGACCCTGGCGTCCCTCCCGGTGCGGGGCCGCGGCCGCCCGGACGGCACCCCGCTGACGATCTGCGCGTCCGCCACGGTGACCGGGCGCGGCGTACGCACCCACTACGGCGTACCGGCGCTGAGCGTGACGTTCTCGCCCGAGTCGGTGCGGCTCTTCGCGCCGCTGGAGGAGGACGGCCTCTGGCAGCGCTACGAGTGCTCCGCGGCGGCGATGGCGACCCTGCGGCCCAGATTGACCCCGCGGCTGACGACGATGATGGCGGTCGGGCTGTCCGGGGCGGCGGTGTCGCCGGCGATGGGACGCTTCCGGCTCGGGCCGGTCAGCATGCTGCTCGCCTTCGCCAACGTCCGGCTCGGGATGTGGATCCCCAACCCACGCTGGGCGGCCGTGCTCGCCGAGCAGGGCAAGCCGCTGCCGAGACCCGGGTTGGGCTACCTGCTCAAGGAGTTCGTCGGCTTCCACGACCCCAGCGACCTCTACCTCTACGTCACCGACGGCGGCCACTGGGAGAACACCGCCCTGGTCGAGCTGCTGCGCACCAGCCACCACCGCGAGATCATCTGCGTGGACGCCGACTCCGGGCCCGGCAACCTGGCCACGTCGATCTCGCGGGCCGTCGACCTCGCCCAGCTCGAGTGCGCCGCGAGCATCGCGCTCAACCTCGACGTGCTGCGCGCCGACCGGGACCCCTCCCCCGGGCGCGACTACTCGCCCCGCTCGGTGAACCTCGGCCTGGTGCGGCGCAGCGACGGGAACGACGAGCGGATCAGCCTGCTGTGGTACTCCAAGCCCGCGCTCACCCAGGACATGCCGCCGCAGCTGCTGGCCTACCGCGAGGTGGACCCGACCTTCCCGCGCGTCAGCACGGTCGACCAGTTCTTCCACGCGGCCCAGTTCGCCGCCTACCGCGACCTCGGCCGCTACAACGCACGCAAGGTCCTCGCCGCCCGCGCGACGCTGGCCGCCCACGTGCGCGCCCACCCCACCTACATCCGCTTCCGCGCCGCCGTCCGCGCCGGGATCGTCCCCGAGCCCCCCGAGGGGTGGGTGCTGCCCGAGCTGGTCGACCTCGTCGAGCAACTGGCCGCCGACCGGATCACCGACGAGCAGGCGTTGTACGCCGAGCGGGTCTACGCGACCGTGGTGGCGGCGCTGGCGTGAGGGGGCCGCCGCCGCAGGAGTCCCCGGCTGGCCGGTGACTCCGGTGGTTGTCGGCCGGTGCAACGGCTGACAAGCACCAGACCTGGCCGACAACCCCGACGGCCGGGCGGCTCAGCGGGGGCGCGGCTCGGCGGCGTACTCCCCCGGGGTGAGGCCGGTGACGGTGCGGAAGTCGCGGCCGAAGTGGGCCTGGTCGGCGTACCCCAGGTCGGCGGCGACGCGGGCCAGGTCGGGGCGTACGTCGCCGGCCAGCCGCTCGGCCGCCTCGTGCAGGCGCCGGCGCTGGATCAGCCACTTGGGCGACAGCCCGATCCGGCGCTGGGTCATCCGCTGCAGCGTCCGCTCGCCGATCGCGAACTTCTCGCAGACCTGGCCGACGCGTTGTACGCCGGAGTCGCCCTCCACGAACTCGACGACGGCGTTGACGAGCAGCCCCTCCTCGTCGACGGGCAGCAGCGGCGCCAGCGCGGCCTCGACCGCGGCGACCGCTCGTTGCTGGCCGTCGGCGTCGTGGGGGTCCTCACCGACGCAGTCGTGGATCGCGGTGACCAGCCCGGCGCCGTCGAGGCCGCGCGCGTCGGTGAGGGGTACGGCGCGGTCCGCCAGCGTGTCCACGGGCTGACCCCACACCAGCGACCCAGCCGCGGGCTGCAGCATGGTGCCGACGGCCCACCCGGACCCGACGAGCTCCTGGGTCGAGAGCCCCGAGCTCGGCCCCACCAGCAGCGCGTAGGAGTCGGAGACCACGACCAGGCAGACGGGGTACTGCAGGACGCGCTGCACCGACCGCGTCCCCTCCGGCAGCGCCCACACCGGCATCCAGTAGCGGCGCACCAGCCCGGCGAGCCCCGGCGTCGGCGCGAACCGGTGGATCGGCGGGCTGTAGCCGGCGGCGTCGCGCAGGTGCGCCCGCTCGGTCGGGTCGATCCGGCGGTTGGCAGTCACGTGTCGGATTCTTTCAAGAACCGGCCGCCGATGGGGCCGCACGCTGGGTCCCATGAACACTCTCATCGACGACTACCTCGCCAACGCCGACCGCTTCTCCGCCGTCGTGGACGCCGGCGGCGACTGGACCGCACCGAGCCCCTGCGAGGGCTGGACCGCCCGCGACGTGGTCGACCACGTGGTCGACAGCCAGCGGGACTTCCTGGCCCGCCAGGACCTCGACGCCGGCTCGCGACCCACCGGCGACCCGCAACAGCTCTGGCGCACCCACCTCGACGCCGTACGCCGCGTGGTGGCCGACGATGCCGCGGTCTCGGCGGAGTACGACGGCTACTTCGGCCGGACGTCCGTCGCAGACACGCTCGCGAACTTCTACGGCTTCGACCTCGTCGTGCACCGCTGGGACCTCGGCCGCGCCCTGGGCCGGGACGTGCGCTGGTCCGAGGAGGAGATGGAGCGCCTCGAGAAGGCGGTCGCGGGCTTCGGCGACGCCCTCTACGGCGAGGGGGTCTGCCGCCCGGCCGTCGACGTGCCCGAGGGCGCCGACCGGCAGGCCCGGCTGCTCGGGATCATGGGGCGCCGAGCCTGAGCAGGTGCAGGTTTCACCGGCTGACCGGTGAAACCTGCACCACCAGCAGCTACTTGGGAGGCATCCGGATACCGCCGTCGACCCGGATGGTCTCGCCGTTCATGTACGGGTTGCGCACGCACTCCAGCACCATCGAGGCGAGCTCCTCGGGCTGGCCGAGCCGCTTGGGGAAGAGCACGCTCTCGCCGAGCTTGGCCTTGAACGCCTCGGCGTCGCCG